>Ga0307509_10009706_pt1 | contig 11956 bp, 9 predicted proteins | sample 10_EM_MG_FD_202245 | JGI IMG/M metagenome (GOLD analysis project Ga0307509, IMG submission 202245) | Populus trichocarpa ectomycorrhiza microbial communities from riparian zone in the Pacific Northwest, United States - 10_EM | ecosystem: Host-associated > Plants > Roots > Unclassified | place... | reverse complement strand
CTTGACCGCATGGATTGGTGTATGAAGGCCGTGCGACAACTTACGTGCAATCTAAACGAGATTCTGGCCAGTGGCCAGTGGGTGCATATACTCCCCTACCACGCCGTATCATATCTCATTCCCACGCTCCATCCCTAGTCACCGATTCCTCACCCGCGTCTCATGTGCGCAACTTGCTGCTAGTCGACAAGGGCAAGGATCTGCTCGAAAAGCATCAAATACCTTCACTTGGAGGTGTGTGCCGTACGCATTCCGCACTCATACTTATCTGGGGATCACGCTGTCGTAGTTGGTGTTAAAAGAGCACGATGACAAACAGTTGTACATTGCATGGCAGAACCTCCCCGTGTGATCACACTCCATGGTGCCCCGGCGATTTCCTTCGGTTTTCCGGTTCTTTTCTTCGTGTCAATACTCAATACAAATTCACTGAACCCTCACAGCCATGTGAAATACAGTAGAATAACGGGACACTCTGAGTCCATTTCGTGATCACGTGACTTGGTCAATTAAGAGTTAGCGGGGTCAAGTCAGTTCAAGTTGAGGAGGGGACGAGATTGCGTTCGGTTTAGGTATTCACACTCGTAGATACTTGTCACCCCCGTGCGAAATGATGGTTTATGGGTAACCCGTTTAGAAAGAGCGAAGTGTTACGTTATCGATGACCGTAGGTTCAGCAACATTGGTCTGCCACCGCGTCAACCTGTGATGGTGCACAGGCCACTCTCCCGTTCTACCGTATTCGCAATGGAGGGCTTTCTGGACACGTGTTCCCTGATCTTGGTGGCGCGTGACCCGAGATGAGACGGTGTGTTCGCCCCGAACTGAAGCTTATTGGTTTGTTTTCTGCATCATTTGACTCGACATTACACATGGTACTCGTATGCTCGTGGCGCGCTGCCCCGAATTTGGTCTGCTGTTGCCTGTAACGTCGCCCGGCACTTGTTTGGTGAGCGGTTGGGCCACCTTGAGGGGGGTGATCCCGGGGAGAAGCAAGAAAACCAAAAAACTCAGCCCCAAAAGGTGGCATTGTGGCCAAGTACAGTAGTGCGGGCCGACATACGATTACCTTCACAGAAGTTTGGTAAATATAGCAAAAATGGCATCATGACCAATAGCGTTTATTGTATATTTAACCAGAAAGAAGGGAAGGCAAGTGGCCTTTTTCGTGGAGTGGCTAAGACCTGACTAGGCCTGACTAGTAGGCCTGACTCTGCACGTTGGACTGAGACGAGAGAACCGCAAGCACACGGCCAGGCACACTTCGGACCGGTCCTCACTAGGACGTACCCGTAAGACTACTTGTCACTCACTCCATATCAGTGGATTGCGTCTGTTGGGTGGCTTTGGGTTCACGAATTGCACGATCAAGATCGCTTGGGGGCTCCAATGTCGAGCTATTTTAGCGCATCGTCCTCGCCGTGGGGGTATAAGATGGCATTCATCCACAGTCATGTTTTGTGCGGCGACTTCTTCGTTCGTATTCCAAGCAACACTTTGAAATGTTCTTGTCTGCGTCTACCTACATCCTCCTCGCTGGTCTCCTCCGCGCCGCTCTTGCGTTCAACCCAAGTTTCCTGTATGGGACGGAGAAGGTCCGCGGCGTGAGTCTCGGAGGATGGCTCGTGCTCGAGGTACGCATACATGACAACCCACTTTTTTGGTATCTGCAAACATTGACGCACCTCCGTCGTGCGTAGCCATGGATCACCCCCAGTCTATTCGACAATACTGGCAACCCCAATATCGTCGACGAGTGGACGTTTGGGCAATTGCAGGACCGAACTGTTGCAAAGCACACTCTAACGGCCCACTGGGACGCTTGGATAAAGGAGGCCGACTTTGCTGCGATTGCAGCCGCCGGGTGAGTATGGCCGAGACTAGAGAAGTCCTCTTTCTGGGACATGTGGGCTGACGTGCGTTTTATTTTTGGATCTTCAGCTTAAACCACGTGCGGCTGCCGATCGGGTATTGGGCCTGGGAAGTCAGACCAGGCGAACCGTATATCCAAGGACAGCTCCCTTACCTCCGCAAGGCCGTGACATGGGCCAGAAATCACGATCTCAAACTGATCATAGACTTGCACGGCGTACCTGGCAGCCAGAATGGGTACGGGAGATGTTGTGTTTCTAACGAACATGTAAGGAAGGCTGACACCCAGCGACTTCATCGTATAAATACAGCTTTGATAACTCGGGACACAGAATGTCTCGGCCGGGTTGGCAATCGAAGCAGTCAAACATCGACCGCACCAACAGAATTTTTCGACTTATCGCGAACGAGTTTGGTCCCCAGTATGAGATCGTGACTGCCATTCAGCCTATGAATGAGTCCGTCCCAGGTCCCTCATGTCTTCTAGCGATGTCGCGTGGCTAACCAAAACCTTAGGCCCGCCGGATATTATGGACAAGACGTGCTGGATGCCGTACGTCGATACTGGATCGATTCATACGCGAGCATCAGAGCATCGTCGGCCGATACCTTGCAACTGATCCATGACGCCTTCCAACCACTCAGCTATTGGAACGGTTGGGAACATCCGCCTCAGTATGAGGGTGTAGCTCTTGACACCCACATCTACCAGATGTTCTCCGATGCTGTGGGTCCATTTGGGGCTTGTCCTAAATTCGGGTCGATCACGTGGGGGCTCACGGCATGGACTTGACTTGCAGGGCGTTGCGCAGACGCAGTCGCAACACATAGCCACCGCATGCGGGCAGGGTTCCAACCTCGCGAACTTCGACAAGAGCCAGATGTGGACCATCGTCGGAGAATGGACGCCCGCGATGACGGACTGCGCCAAGTATCTGAACGGACGGGGCGTCGGCGCGCGCTACGATGGGTCGTACGGGGGGTCGTCGCGACGCGTCGGCTCCTGCAAGGGAAAGACCGGGTCCGGCGCGTCATTTGGCGAGAGTTACAGGACGTTCCTGAGGCAGATGTGGGAGGCGCAAGTCGTGTCGTTTGAAAAGGCGAGCGGGTGGATCATGTGGACGTGGAAGGCGGAGCAGGCGGACGAATGGTCGTACCAGGCCGGGTTGAGGTACGGCTGGATCCCCCAGGATCCCACATCGTTCAGATACCCGCACATCTGTGGTTAAAGGGGTATACCTGTTATCATCCGATTCTCCAGCGTGAGCGTGCTTTCGGGGATTTTACTGTATAGGAGCTGTTGTAGAAAGTGTAGTAGAGAAAACCTTTTCCTGATGACGTGAGAAATGTAGATCTCCGACCTCCGAGCCCGGCCCGGAGGTCTCCTTTTGTCATGTCACTCAGTTCCGTCGGCGGCTGACTCTAGGTCTGCTATGCTCAAGCTCACACTCCATGGGGCCCGGTATTTTCTTCGTTCTTCGTATTCCGGTCCTCTCCTTCGTCTCCGAACCCTCACAGCCATGTGAAATAAAATAAAGGAGGCAAAAGGGGATGCTCCGAGGTCTCCTCACTTCCATTTCGCGATCACGTGGAGCTATTCCAGCAATTAACGCGTCCAACCCGAGGTTCAAGGCCCCTGACATCGAAAGCTACTTAAAGCCATGCGTTTCCTCGAGAAAGGCCAAAACAACCTTGAATTGCTACTACCATGATCACCAGCTCTGAATTTTCTCATGCGCCCTCGAACAAGCAAGAATACCTGTCACCGGCGAGTCGCACGTTATCGACACAACCGAGACGACGACTTACTCTGCTCTCTTTCATTTAGCTCGCCATTCTCCGCATAGTATACATTCAGGGGGTGCCCTTGACGGGTGCTGCGGGATACGAAGTGAGTTCCACCACTGGCCCCCCGTCCTGCGTCCTTCAGCTCCATCTCACCGACAATACCACCTACCGCAGCGCTCCTCACAACATACATCGTCTTCGCACGCCGCCGTACGTCCGCGAAACATAGCGCAGGAACCCCTCAAGGGGAAAAGACGCAGGTCCGACCTCCGCATCATCGTCCCCTCATCATCGCCTTCTTCTGGCCCCGCGCGCGCTCCCGCTGCGGCTGACACCAGCACCAAGCAGCCTCGTCGCCCCCTCCCCACCTTTACTCTAACCCCACCAACTCCCCTCTCTCCACGTTCGCCCATCCACCCGCCTTCCCCAACGGATCCCCCCTACACGCCCAAATCCTATCACCACCTCGCCTGCCGCGCCCCATCCAGAGCCCGCGTGCCCCACCTCCCTCGATACTGCCCGCACACGCTTGGGGTCCTCGTATCCGCGCGCACCAGCGGCTGCGCCCTCTGTGCCGTGCAGCTCCTCGCGTGCGACACGTGGTGGTGGTCGGCCTCGGCGACTCTCCAAGCGCCGCGGGTGCTCCCCGCCGAGTGCACGTCGACGATGCGCGCCGTCTATTACGCACTTGGCATGCCTCTCGGCGAGCTCGATCGGGCGTGCGTCGATTGGGACGTCATCAAGTCTATCGTCTTTATACCCCCCGCGTACCGCATTGGCACTAACATGAGCAAGAAGCCTGCGGTTCGCGGGCCGTCGCGCATACGCGGGTTGTTTCGCCGCGCGCGACGTGTTTTCAGTGCACCATCGCGCTGAGCCGATGACACCTACTATTTCAATAGCCCACGGTTGTTTGAGAGACGACGGTAGTTTGCCTTACATATTGTTTTGCTGGTTCAGTCTGGGACATTTGGACCCTTTCGCTTAGCGTATTTTTCGTTGTGTTGCACTGTATATATCTCTCCAAATAGATACCCATATCGAGATTCTCCTTGAAGGAAGACTTTGTCTTGGAAGGATGTAATTCTATATTGTCCGAATGTAAAAGCGAATGTATGCTCATGGTATCTCGAAGCGAGTGTGAATTGGCTGGTATCTTATCGAGAGCAGTTTAGGCAACAAGAAAGTAAGACGAGGACGAGTACGCGCTCGCGAACATTAGCCGCAGATGGTGGGATATTTGCGTGAAGTAGGGTCCCGCGGAATCCAGCCAAACTGAAGGCCAGCAGAATAGGACCATTCGTGAGCCGACTCCGTCTTCCACGTCCACATTATCCAGCCGCTTGCTTTCTCATATGTGATGACCTTTCAAAGCAGACACAAATCGCGAGCAGCCACCGAGCGCCGTGAGTGACAAGCGTCATATTGCGCGACATTGAACTCACCTGAGCCTCCCACGTTTTTCGCAAAAAGTCCTTGAAACTCGGAGAAAATGTCGACCCTAGGCCTGTCTTTCCGGCACAACTTCCGAGGAACGGAGCACCTGGGCGGATGGTTCCGTCAAACCGTGCGCCGACACCACGACCGTTGAGGTATTTAGCGCAATCTGTCATCGCTGGTGTCCACTCGCCAACAATTGTCCACAACTGGTGCTGATCGAAATCGACTAGAGGCCCTGCGTTGGCACACACGCTCTGGATATGCTGTTGGTCATTAAGCGATATGCTCTAAAGGAGTAAGGCGGCCGAGAGTATGCCAAAGTAGTTCAATGGATGCGTCGGGCGATACAGTATAGTTTACAAACACATACCTGGTCAGTGAACATCTGATAAATATGCGTGTCCATAGCGACACCATCAAATCTGTTCGATGGCATAAAATTGTTCCAGAAGCTCAGAGGTTGGAATGCATCATGTATGACAGTGAGTACGTTGCTCTGTTGGTTGGTACCAAAGGGGAACCTTTACACAAGTATATTCAGCGAATCGTAACCGTCACAACTGGCCAGCGCCTAGGGAAGAGCATTTACCGAATGCTTCCATAAGAGTCTAACCAATACTGACGAGTGACATCGAGCATTTGCTGACCATCAAATCCGGCCGGTCTAGAACACAGTCCCATTAGCACAATGTTATCGAGAACGCATCACTGGCATATATCACGGACTCGTTGAGGGGAGCAATGCCTGAAACAACATGGGGATTGCTGCTAAACTCGGACGCAATGCGCTTAAGGATTCTATTCGTGCGAGCGATATTGGTTGGGTTCGACTGCCACTCGGGAAAGCTGAGCTTGTGACCGGAGTTATCGAATCTAGGATGTAGAAAGCAATGTCAGATACGAAAGTCGAGGTTGGAGACAGCCTCCTCTCATACCCATTTTGACTTCCAGGGGCACCATGAAGATCGATGATAACCCTAAGGTTGTATTTTCCTGCCCAAGAGACAGCCTTGGTGAGGTAGTCGTGTTGCCCTTGGATATACGGTTCGCCAGGACCGACTTCGTAAGCCCAATAACCTATCGGGATGCGCACATGGTTGAGTCTAAAATACAGGATTGCGCTGGTTCAGTGGGAAGTAATGATACCCTACACTAGAAAAGCGCACCCAGCAGCAGCAATTGCCTGGAAGTCGGCCTCGGTAATCCATGTATTCCAATGGTCTACTAACTTTGAGCGCGCGACATTGCGATCTTGGAGCTGCCCAAAAGTCCACTCGTCAATGATGGCGGGGTTGCCTGTGTTGTCGAACAAGCTCGGCTTTATCCATGGCTGTATGAAGGCGGTGAGACGAGTAAGAATAAACGAGCGGAGAGGCGGGGGCGGATAATAACGGACCTCGATGAGGAGCCAACCCCCGAGGTTGACACCGCGCACCCGTTGAGAACCATAAGGAAATCCGGGGGAAAAGGCACGTGAGCACGTAGCAAGGAGGGACGCAAGAAAGAAAGAGCTGATAAGCATAGTCAGGGACGGCAAAGGAGGGGAGGGGAAAGGAAGGAAGGTGGAGAACCGAAAAGGAGGAGAGGGAAAGGGAAAGGAACCCTGAGAATGGGAAAATGAGAGCGGGCATGCCAGCTATAAAAGAAGTTTAACGCGATGTGAAAAGGAGCCAAGAAGGGAAGACGAGTGGGCTGATGCTTCTTGTAGTACCGCGGCGGACGAGAGTTGACATGTTCTATCCCGCCGGAGGAGAACACCATGACGAAAGTGTATCAGAATGGGGTTCCTCTTCTCAGAAACGCGTCCTTTACTACCGCATAACGCGAGTTGAAAGCAGGCTGAGCAGCACTTTGGATGGAGTTAGATAGACAAATTGCGTCGAGTGAACTCTGTAAAAAAGATCCAAGGCTCAGATCCTAGAATGCGTTGTTGAACGAGTGCGATTCGGGCGCCGACCCGCGGTGAGCTTCGGTTTTCGTTGGCTTCGAACACTTCCATCGCTCTCGTAGAGATTTGTCGGATGACGTAATTATGTACCACACCCCGAGGATGAAAAGAAGTTTGACATTTCCCCCGTTCCTCCCCCTGTGCTGCCGATAACATGGCTGGTTGTTAGGCGTGTCACCCATCCCGACGATACCCCAGGGGACAGCCACAGGACAGCCCTTTAGGTCCCTTGAACAAGGTCTACTGAATTCCCCTCCAATCTCGTGGAGTTCACCTCGTCAGTCGGCGGGACTGGGAAAGCCAATTGAGGCCCCGAATCATATTTCGAACCAGACAGCCAGACTAAACTCGAATTGATACCACACGCATGTGTGCTGCGCGGGCTTGACCGCTCACTCCCAAGTTTCTATGTTGTTGATTGCCAGGTATCCGTAGACTCTGTCGTGTTCGAGGGAGCCATCACAGCACTGCGATCGGTACCTGATAGGTCTAGTCCATACTCCGCAGCCAGCAATTGTCAGTCATGATAACAGGGTAGAATCGATATGCACATAGCACTCTCGCGTTTTGCAGAGGATGTAATCTATAGCGAATAAGTCTGGGTATTCTAACGTCCTCTCGTAAGTACGAATCAAAAGTCTGTAGCGTCATCTAGACGATTGTCCACGATCCATCGTCCTTCCTTATAAAACGGAAACATAAATCCGCAAAATGCGCGTCCGTCAACATCAGCCGCAGATGTTGGGATAAATGTGGTCTGTAGGGTCGCTCGGGATCCAGCCGTACTGGAGGCCGGCTGAATACGACCAATCATCGGCGGATTCCGTCTTCCACGTCCACTGTATCCAGCCACTTGCTTTCTCATATGTGATGACCTTTTGCCGAGCGGACGCAGTCATTAGCACGTACTGCATTTTAGGCTCCTTGTATGAGCTCACCTGCGCTTCCCATGTTTGCCGCAAGAAGTCCTTGTAGTCCTCGCTGAAAGACCAACCTGGGCCCGTCAGGCCCTCGCAGCTGCCATAGCGTGGGGCGTCCTTGCTGATAGATCCATCGTATCGTGCGCCAACACCACGACCGTTGAGGTATTTAGCACAATCTGTCATGGCTGGGGTCCACTCGCCGACGATGGTCCAGTGGTTATTTTGGTTGTAGTCAATTAGGCGTCCCGCGTTTCCGCATGCGGACTGGATGTGGCCTTGGTTGTTTTGCGACACCTACAAAGACGAACGGTATACCGATGAGTTGTGACGGGGCATTTTATAATGAACACACCTCGTCAGAGAACATCTGATAGATATGCGTGTCCATGGCGACGCCGGTGTATTGATCATGTGGCATGAAATTGTCCCAGTAGCTCAGAGACTGGAACGCATCATGGATGAGGGCCACTACGTTGCTCTGCTGGCCAGTGGGATACCTTGACGCAAGTAAGTTTAGCGTGTCGTCACAACTGGCCAGCGCCTGGGGGTGAATATTTACCGGATGTTTCCATAAGAATCGAGCCAATACTGACGAGTGGCATCAAGCACTGGCTGACCGTAAAACCCAGCAGGTCTAGAATACCGTCTTAGTATGTATGATGTTGCTTCACGTGGCACCTACTCGTTGAGGGGAGCAATGACTGAGACGACCTGAGAACTATAACGGAACTCGTATGCAATGCGCCTCATGACATTATTTGTGCGGTCGATGTTGGTTTGATTCGAATGCCACTCGGGAAACGACATCCTTTGGCCAGAGTTATCGAACCTGGAACATTGAAAATACCATCAGATCAGAAGATATAAATGGGAAACAGGACCTCGTGTACCCATTTTGACTGCCGGGAGCACCGTGAAGGTCGACGATAACCTTGAGGTTGTATTGCCCTGCCCATGTGACAGCCTTGAGAAGGTAGTCGTGTTGCCCCGAGATGAATGGTTCGCCCGGACCAACATCGTAGGCCCAATACCCGATCGGGATGCGCACGTGATTGAGTCTAAAAATATTCACCGTTTAGGACATGTTTGGTTGGTTGGATAATGCAAAGCACACACGCACCCAGCGTCCGCGATGGCTTTGAAGTCATCCCCGGTGATCCATGTCTCCCAATGCTGAACTAACTTTGCTTGCGCGTCGCTGGGGTCTTGGTATTGTCCAAAGGTCCACTCGTCAACAATTGCGGGATTTCCCGTGCCGTCGAACAAACTGGGTGTTATCCACGGCTGTGAATAGACGGTGGCAGAAGTGAAGGACGCGGTTCAGGAGGTGGGGAAGGATAATCACACACCTCGAGGACGAGCCACCCTCCCAGGTTGACACCACGCACGGGTTCGGAACCATACGAAAAGCCAGGGTTGAATGGACTTTGAGCATCCCAATGTGGAACAGACAGAACAATAGGAAGTGAAGCAAGGAGGGACGCGATGGACAGGGCGGGATACATGTTAGTGGTAGCAGCAAGCCACCGAACGGGAGTGGCAGAGAAAGCGAGGAATGGGATGGGGGAAGGGAGGGAAAGGCCAGGAGGTTGAAGAGAAGACGCGAACGCGGCTATGTTTTAAAACAAGTTAACGCGATGTCAGAATTCACGGATGATCGTGAGTAAAGAATCGTTGGAGCCGACGTGGACACACGCACCGTAGCAGTACCATCCTACCAATACTACTGCCGCCCAAATTCCCCATAGTCGCCGTAGTTGCAGGCCGCGGGGTGTGTAAGAAAATAGCCAACTTTTCAAGACACCTTGGTCGGTGCGACTTACCGCAGTAACTCCTGCCTCCATGCGTTCAACGACGCGTTGAAGACGGCAGAGGCGGCAACAGATTAGTTTGACAGATCTAAACTAGTCCAAGTTACGTAACCATTCATGATATCTCACGCAACTCGTGCGAGATCTCGCCTCCACTCGAAGATCTTCTCACATTCACCATCAAGACCAACGAATCCCCTTGGGCCAAGTCAAGTCTGAGCCACATTCTTCCGTCCGACTCGATGATTCACCGTTCGGAGGATGGTTGTTCTCCCACTGCAGCTAAATTTCCTCGTCCATGCTCAAAGGGTTGATGGTCTGACTTGGAACTTGTGCCAAGATCACCCGGCATGGAGGGGAAATGAGTAATGAGGCTGCTTAGGAATGAAACGGATGGGGATGAAATGGTGTCGTTGACCCAACGGATTCTCATTACACGACAAGTGACGTACAGTATACGCCGCGGACGATTGAGAAGACTTTTCTCAAGTGGCTGACTGCTGCTGAGCGCCGTTGCGTGACCGGCATTGCCGTTACCTAGTGGAGGCAAAGCGTATCGGATTTCGTCGAAAATTTACCGGTCATAAAGCGGGGCGAAGTATCGGCTCTCCTTCAAAGTTCTGACCATAAGAATGTCGTGAAATACCCAGTAATTCACCGGGTATTTGTTGATGAGATGCGCAGGATGAATCACCAGACCTCTGTCCAACCTGTACCGTCTGAGATCACCGATGCCAAGCGTACTGTTACATCGATACGCCAGTGCCATCGACACGCCGGGACAGGGCGGGTGTTGGGCGAGCGGCGATTTCCGTGAAACCCCTCGCCTTCACGAAACTCCCTTGCACTATCTACCAACCTCTGATTCACAATCATGGCTACCATCGATGCTCTCCGTGCGCGTTACGACACAGCCGGCCAAGGCCACCTCTTCACCTTCTGGCCACAACTCTCAGAATCCGATCGCGCAGCGCTCGCCTCACAACTAGAAGCGCTCGACATCGAGCGCGTCAATCGCGTATACAAGAAGGCCGTCGATGCGGAGCAGGACGTTGCAGCTGCAGAAGCGTCGATCGAGCCTCTGCCTCAGGGCGCAAGTGACAAGGTCACGTCGGGCTCGGAGAAGGAAGCGGAATGGCGGGCGACCGGCTATGCTGCCATCGCGCGCGGCGAGGTCGGCGTGCTCCTCATGGCCGGTGGACAGGGCACTCGCCTGGGCAGCTCGGCCCCAAAAGGCTGCTACGATATCGGTCTCCCATCGCACAAATCGTTATTCCAGTATCAGGCGGAACGCATCGCACGCTTGCAGCAGGTCGCGCAGGAGGAGACGGACAAGCCCGCCGGCTCGGCCGTCGTGCCATGGTATATCATGACCAGCGGGCCTACGCGACGGGAAACTGAAGAGTTTTTCAAGGCCAACGCGTACTTTGGGCTCAAGCCCGAGAACGTCATATTTTTTGAACAGGGTGCGTGGTCACCCAACTCGCCCGGACGATCGTTCCTTAGACATAACGCGCCTCGGTCTATGTAGGGACTCTCCCATGTCTCACGATGGATGGCAAAGTCCTGCTGGAGACGAAGTCCCGCGTCGCGGTCGCGCCAGACGGCAACGGCGGTGTTTACGCCGCCCTGCGTTGCCCCATTTCACCAGCCGACAAGACCCGCTCGGTACTCAGCGATCTCGAATCACGCAAGGTCCTCTACGTGCACGCCTATTGCGTCGACAACTGTCTCGTGCGCGTCGCCGACCCAGTCTTCGTCGGGTACGGCATCGGCAAGCAGGCCGACTGCGCCGCCAAAGTCGTCCCCAAAGCCCACGCGACCGAAGCCGTCGGCGTCGTCGCGCAGCGCGGCGGCAAATACAGCGTCGTGGAGTACTCGGAGATCACCGCGGCGCAGGCCGAGGCGCGCGACCCGTCCGCCCCGGCGGAGCTCGCCTTGCGCGCGGCCAACATCGCGAACCACTTTTACACCTCGACGTTCTTGCGCGGCGTCGCGAGGTTCGAGGACGACCTCGCGTTCCACATCGCGCGCAAGAAGATCGCGCACGTGTCCCTCCCCGACGGCGCGTCGGTCAAGCCGACGAAGCCGAACGGGATGAAGCTCGAGATGTTCGTCTTTGACGTGTTCCCCCACACGGAGCGCTTCGCCGTGCTCGAGGTCGCGCGCGCGGA
>Ga0307509_10009705_pt1 | contig 11957 bp, 7 predicted proteins | sample 10_EM_MG_FD_202245 | JGI IMG/M metagenome (GOLD analysis project Ga0307509, IMG submission 202245) | Populus trichocarpa ectomycorrhiza microbial communities from riparian zone in the Pacific Northwest, United States - 10_EM | ecosystem: Host-associated > Plants > Roots > Unclassified | place... | reverse complement strand
CCACCATGGGAGTATGTTCAGCATTCCTCCTTCCCTTTTTAATTTTAATTGCATTATATGTTGTGCATTATCTGCCCCGTAGTATGTACTCAACTCTTCCCTTTTGTTATCATACATGTGCATGTGTGCCTTCATCGACATGAACTTGCATTGGTATTTGGTGTAAAATTTCAGGGTCTTGTTAGCTGTTGGTGTGCACTGAGAACTAGGAAAATGTTGGATTACCCAAATTCTAGATGAGTGCTTTATCTGTCGAGTCAAAAAATATTTTCTCTTCTCCAACAGCATGAGGAGGGTTGATGTAATAAGTGATTTGGTATAAGTACGAAAACATGGTTATCCAAAAATAAAAATAAAAATTTGGATATCAAGTGGGAGTTGGGAGAGTACTGCTGCTGATGTTGGTTTGTCTTCAATCGTGGGTGAAAATGATATCTTTCTATACCCCTAACAGAAAGTTTTTTCCTCACTTCAACCTTTTTCTGCCTTTCCTTCTTCCTTTGCTGCCCCAAAGAAGCCGATGGCATCCCAAAATTTTTCCCTCATGTTTTCTCCATAATACTTTGAATTGCACAAAGGTATTGTAGACTTTCATTTAATAGGTCTCTGCACAGAGCCAGGGTTTTTAGATGGACATAGGAGTTGATTGAGAAGTAACATAAAGTGAGCATTGTGAGGAATGGTATTTCACTTCCCTCCCTGCACATTAGCATGCCAGCTTAAAGCACTTCCTATTTGCATAACATACCAAAGAAATATGACACCTCAAATTTCCTGCAGCTATTCATGTCGAAATCTTTTGTTTAGATGATAATCTTTTATTATTTTTCAGTGGTGCCCAACACTTGAACATAAACCTACAAATGAACTACTGGCCTGCCCTTCCTTGCAATCTAAAAGAGTGTCAGGATCCCTTGTTTGAGTACATCTCCTCCCTGTCAATCAATGGGAGTAAGACTGCAAAAGTAAGTTTCCTTTTTCCCAATCATTTACAGTTGAAGCCTTTCAAAACACTCTAAACGTCCATGTATTTATGTTTGCAAAAAATAGGTTTCCATTTTCCTCACTTATTCGTAGTTAAAGCCTTTCAAAAATTTTCTGTTTCTTCATGTTTTCTCATTGGGCTGGGTTTTCTTCAAGTTGAAGTAATGTTAGAAATACATGGATCCTACAGCTCAGCAATCTGGCACTCGGCAGTGAGCTTGTTGGTAAAGTACTGAAAATGTTTTTAAGCCTTAAATTTGTGCACACAGTGATTAGCAGCTGTTGTGATCCTATAGAAGGGAGAATTTAGTTTCTCCTTATTCTGACAATCATACTTTAAGTCAGTTAAGTGCATCTACCTTTAGCAATCAGATGGAAAGTCCAAAACCAGCATGACCCCCCACCCTACCTGGACCCTGATCCAGTCACAAATTATTAAGAATAGTTTCCATTCTCAACCAACTGCATGCTTTTTTTGTGTCTTCTTGATGCTTGAATCTTGAAGTAAAAAGAGATGTCAGGTAACAGAGTGTGCCTGTAGTTTTACTCAACCTTTTTACATTTGAATGTGTAAATTCTCTTATTCAGTGCTGAATATTGCAGGTTAACTATGACGCTAAAGGTTGGGTTGCACATCAAGTATCTGACATTTGGGCAAAAACATCTCCGGATCGAGGTCAAGCTGTATGGGCTTTGTGGCCAATGGGAGGGGCTTGGCTCTGTACACACTTGTGGGAGCATTATACTTACACGATGGACAAAGTAAGATTCAAACTTGAGTTTAGGATACAAATGAGATGTATGCTAACATAAAACGTAAAGAGGGAAGGCCTCACTTCTTTGAGTGATTGATCCTTAAGGATATATCAAAGATATGGTCATTTTGCACCAAGTACAATTGATCCCCTTGTCATGGAGTAAGTTAATTTACAGAAACAAGAGAGTTTGATGTTGATGTTGTTTAACCACTTGCTATTTATCAACAAATCTCATACATTGATAGGCGCTGGATCAAACCTAGGATATTTGATTCCCAACTCATAACTCAACTTACATGTCTCTACTAATGTGGATAATTGGCAATACTTGACATGTACAAGAAAGTGTTGGATGACCAGACATGTCAAACTGGAAATTTTGTCTACTAAGCCTGGCGTTTACTAACTGATTAAAACATTTCAGGGAAGGGTTTGAGTGGCATCATTGCTTCACGGAAATGTATAATTTGTTAGATAGGATAGTTGCACTTAATGTAGTAGTCATCACTTGTGTCCACTTAAAGCAAGTGACAAACAAGTTACTTAAATTATTTTTCATATGAATAGAATACCTGTGACGAGACTAGGCTAATATATAAATTTCTGTTATTACTCAAGTTCAAGGTGGTTGACTTGAGATTTGCTGTTGTAAGGAAAATGTTGATCACTCCAGGTCTCATTTTTATACTACTTCCATAACTTTTCCTCTCCCTAATAATTCATGTGTGGTAACAGAGCATCATCCAGGATACATGCATGTTCTTGGAGACGTCACTACTCATTTTGGAGAAAAAAGTTGTATATAGCTTTTTAATACTACATGTACTACAAGTTTTTTAGTCAGTAAATGGTTGCTAATTCATTGCTGCTCAATTAGGATTTTCTAAAAAATAAAGCATACCCGTTGTTGGAAGGATGCTCATTGTTTCTATTGGACTGGTTGATTGAAGGACGTGGAGGATATCTAGAAACTAACCCATCAACTTCTCCAGAACACATGTTTATTGATCCAGATGGTAAACCTGCTAGTGTGAGCTATTCATCAACCATGGACATGTCAATCATAAAAGAAGTATTTTCTGCAATTATTTCTGCTGCTGAGGTGTATTTTTTTTTCTCAGTAACACACCTTGGTCATTTATTTCTGTTTTTCTCTAACATACCTTGGTCATTTATTCCTTTTAGCTCTATTGTGTCTACTAATAAGTTTTTACAATATACATCAGATTTTGGGGAAAAACGAGGATGAAATTGTTCAAAAAGTCCGTGAAGCTCAGCCAAGGCTTTTACCAACAAGAATAGCTAGGGATGGTTCCATTATGGAATGGGTGTGTATCTTGGCTTGAATTTCTTAGTTTTTTTTCCTGGAAGTTAAAATATCCAGAACAAATAATCAAGTTTTGGTTTGCATAGGTGCCAGACATGATAAATTATTTTGGGTTTTCTGACAGGCCGTGGATTTTGAAGATCCAGAGATTCATCATCGACATGTATCACACCTCTTTGGCCTGTTTCCAGGGCATACAATAACTGTTGAGAAAACTCCGGACCTCTGTAAAGCTGCAGATTATACCCTTTATAAAAGAGGTGTATTATCTACCGACTCAATATACTAGATAGATAATTGATAGTTAAATGTGCAGTTTGGTTTAGTGGTATTTCCACACACAAAAAAAGATGTTAAAAAGAAAAGGAAGAATCTTAGCTTCCATTTGCCCTTGCAATGCCTGATTTGTGTAGAGATTGCTTCATGCCATTTTGGGCGCTGGAGCATTAAGTGCTACTCTATTTATACCCAATTTAAAATTCAAAACATGCATGTGAGTATTATGTTTCTCCATTGATTATGGTGGTAATTGTCTTATAGAAATGTTTGGGTGACTTTCATTTACCCAAGTTCATTCTTTGAAGGTGTGCATGTTTTCTGAACTTCATCAGTTGTGGCATTATATGAGCAATCTCAATTTGTCTGTATATTTGCCTAATGCATGAACAGGAGACGAAGGTCCAGGATGGTCAACTATATGGAAAACTGCATTGTGGGCACGCCTTCACAACAGTGAACATGCATATCGGATGGTTAAACATTTGTTTGACCTAGTGGATCCAGATCATGAAAGCAATTATGAAGGAGGGCTATATGGTAACCTTTTCACTTCACACCCTCCTTTCCAGATCGATGCCAACTTTGGGTAGGTAACACTGTTTTGTGACATTGAAAGTGCAAGTAATTATTAGTTCTATTTGTATCTAGCTTATTTATGGTGGCCTGGCTTGACTTTCAAGTAATCGGCATATCAATGCCATGGAATGATTGAAGAGAAAGTATGGATTACAGGACCAATAGTTGACCTTGTTGGGATGAAGATTGACGTCAAATGCCTGTGAAACAATATTTTTTTGAACGTTCTTCTCATTGCACCCTAAGAACCCATTTAGAGGAGTGTAGAAGGCTGAACTTACAAAAGGGTCAACTTTCATAGTGATGAAGAAGATCCAGTTTCATGTTCAAATGATATGAGCTTTATAAATAATTGATATTACATATTTTTATCACCTTATAACATATCTACGTTGGAAATGATCAATGACCTTTGAGAGGTCTCCGTCCAAGTTTCTACGCGACCCTCCTTAATATGTCTCCTATAGGACGGCATATATTTGAACAATGTATGAATTCTAGATGAGGAGTTGAATCCAAAAGTTGATTTGGAGAACGGTTATTACTAATAAATCAATAATGTTGGTTACATGCAATTTTCTTAATTTTGTGATCTGTTTTCATTTCAGTTTTTCCGCAGCAATAGCTGAAATGCTAGTCCAGAGCACCGTAAAAGACCTGTACTTACTTCCTGCTCTTCCTCGATATAAGTGGGCGAATGGTTGCGTGAAAGGACTGAAGGCACGAGGTGGGGTGACAGTCAATGTATGCTGGAAAGAAGGGGATCTTCATGAAGTCGGTCTTTGGTCGAAGGAACATCATTCTATTAAACGATTACATTACAGAGGAACTATAGTGAACGCAAACTTATCACCTGGTAGAGTTTACACATTCAATAGACAGTTGAGATGCATAAAGACATACGCTCTTCCATCAGCAACTTCCTATTGAAGGTAGAGATAAGTATCTTTAGAACAATATTATTCAGACATTCCGTGATAAATCTGGCTATGAATTACGATTTTTTTTAAATATATCAAACACACATTTTCTTATGAATACATCTACGACGACTTCTACTTTCTTTTTTCATTCTCCTTTTGTTTCCTATTGGGTTGCTACCCGGTCTCCAGTAAAGAAGCAAATTAGCCTTAATTTGAGACCTTTGAGTATCTTCTGCTCTGCAGTGATGACAAATTTGGCTAAATACATTCATAGATCATAAAACCTGAAACTAACCGAAGCCAAATCCCACAGCCTCTTACAACCAACTAATGGCTCTTGCCGTATAGAGAAAAGGCAGTCTTGTGGAAGATCTGCCTTTTGACTTAGATGGTACTGTTATGAATTAATTAAAGAATAAATGAAAAATGAGCAATCACTTGCTGATAACGATTTTCATAATTGACAGGATCTCCTGCTCCGATCGAATGACAATTCAAACCCAGATCTTTTGCGTCGAATCGTGCAGTGGTATATATATATAAAAAATTTCTTCCCGAACGTGAGTAATGAAAAAAAAGTCATTATGTTACGAGTTTTGTTAAGGATCGTGTAGAGCACTCGATTGGTTTACAAAGAGTTCCATGACTATACACTCTAGCCTTGAGACCCACAATGGACCAAGCATAATCATCTGCAGATACAAAAAGATAAAAGAAAGTTGATTGTAAATCATCTCCCTTCATATGTAAGAAAGAAAACAGGGATTCAAGAGAAGTGAAGTCCTCTTAACGTCAGTGTATTTAGGTAAGAAAACGTGACGTTTCCTATGATGAGTTATGAGTAGCGTACTGCTACATAACATGTTCTCTCCCTTGAACAACAGGGCATTTACACACAAAATCAGATATGAACCAGCAATTTCTGTCAAAAAGAAAAGTATTATTGCTAACAATATCTGACACAATAAATACGAATCCCATATGTACCTCCCCGCTACAATCTGTCTCAGCCCTCATGCACCTCGTGTGCGTCGCAGGAGTAAACAAATTGTTGTATGATCTCCAAATCTAAAAGACCCATTTAATGCTAACTTATTCACCACCTGCTTAACGGGGCAAGAAAAACAAGGTAAAGACAATCCATGTAGTTTCTCTCGTGGGAGAGATTATGCCTTGCCCCGCAGCACTTACTAGAAAAAGATTTTTGATACAATCTGTCTTGTCAAAACTTAGATATGTCTGTAAATGAGACGAGATTTATATACATAGCTATCATCAATAGATCAAGTGCCGATAGGATAAAGATGGGATTGAAATCCAGGGACTTGCTTATAAAGTGTTGACAAATGAAACCAACCCCTTTAAAAAGTTAAGTACCAAAAAAGGTAGATCACATATCGTCGTCCACACTGCAACATCATTGATTTGCGCTGCTTGTTTTCACACCTTGCCTCAGGCACTTGCTTATAAGGAGTTACAACAACCTTTTAGCTTTCAGTGTTTACCCTGTTGTGTTTGTGAAAAATAGTAAATGAACGGACGATGAGGGATGGGTTCTGCTGCAGCTTGCTACAAAGAAAGATTGGTGGAGTCCGAGTTTGATGGAGGATAACAGTGGAGAAGGTCCTAGGCCATTGAAGGTTACCTTTAGTGGGCCAGCTAAGCATTGGACGGATGCCATCCCGATTGCGAATGGCAGACTTGGTGCCATGATTTGGGGTGGTGTTGCTGTTGTGGATTCCGACCGGTGATGTTTTTATAGTTGCTCATTGGAAGCTAATTAAACACACTGACACAATATTTTACGTGGTTCGGCAAATTACTTACATCCATAGAAGAGATTCATTTTATTAGAGATAGAGAAAGGATACAATAAATACATAAAAAAGAAGGATTACATCCACTCTACTCAACTCCCAGCTCACTTCTGTTGCAGCTGCTGCAATGGCAACAAGGCTGCTGCCATTGCAGCTCTTCTCCTTTTCTTTCTTTTCTCTTCACACACTCACGTTGTCTCTCACTGCTCTCCAAAACATGCCTTTTTTATAGGCAAACATGGTGAGCCTCTCCAGCACATTTGTCAACATGGAGGGGCCAATAAAGCCTTAAACCATGCCACCAAATGCGGCACTAATGATGCTTCCACTTGCTTGGTGGTGGGATATTGCCACAAATGGCAATATCCTAACAGTTGCATCAGAAACTCTCCAACTTAATGGCTACTTAATGAATATGACTTTGCGTTTGGAACTACTAGATATAAAAGATGTTGCTTTCGTTTCAAGATATGGAAATTCTACTTAATGAGGTACTATCGGGAAAAGAACATCATGTTTATCAGTTCAAAATGGATTTTTGTAGCTGATTATGGTATTTGTGGTTTCAGCTCTCAATCTTGATTGATGTAAGAGAATGTTTGCTCAATCTTGATTAATGTAAAAAGATTGTTTTTGTTTAGCTCATCAGTTCACGTGGAGATGTTTTATATGCGTTCTTTTTTCTGTCAATGAAAGTGCAATCAATCATCGATCGGTTCTATATGCAAACTTTAACAAAACATGAATTCCTGATAACAAGTTAGAATCCAAAATTAAGTTGTGGACACTTTGTGTCAACGACAACGTAATTTACTGACATTTCTCATAATTTTTCAATTTTTATTTCCATTTCAGTTTTCCAGCAGCAATCGCAGAAATGCTAGTCGAGAGCACGGCAGAAGACCTGCACTTACTCCCCGCCCTTCCTCAGGATAAGTGGGCTGATGGTTGTGTAAAGGACTGAAGGAACGAGGCAAGCCGACAATTACAATATATGCTGGAAGGAAGGCGATCTTCGCGAAGCTGGGCTTTGGTCTAACGAACAGAATTTCAGAATTCTTTTAAAGGGTTACATTATAGAGGAACTGTAGTGAAATCAAATCTATCACCTGATAGAGTCTACTAGACATTCAATAGAAAGTTTGAGATGCATTAAGACATGCCCTCTCCCATCAGCAGCTTCTTGTCGAATGTTGAGATTAGGTAATTCTTTGACAACAAAAATATTAATAGTTCGTGGATAAATCTGCGAAGTAACTACAGATTCTTTGGAAGTCTACCATGATTTTAGTTTAAGAAAAATCTTCTGTTCTTCGGCATTGTTCTTCTTATTTACTATATTTCATGTCAATTTTCATGGCCAAATTTTTTCAAAGACCAAATTAGCCCTCATTCACCGTCTTAGTCACGTGCAAAGTTTTCCCGCCTAAAACAAGAAGTCGTTATAAATCCTGTAACTTACCGAAGCCAAATCCCACAACCTCTTATAACTAACTAGCAGACAGAGAGTGAGAGAGAGATCTCAAAGAAAGCCCAAACGTCTTCTTCTTCTTCTTCTTCTTTTTCTCTAATCTCCTGTACCCTCTACACAAAAAAAAACAAAAAAAAAAAACAAAAAGTCTCTCTCTAGTCTCTTTATCCGTGAGAAAAATGCAGCAGAGGCCAATAAACAGCTTATGTAGAGCACTTGTTCAGGATCAGGATTACATAATCGAGGTAGAAAAGCACATTCGAGAAATGAAATATGCACCAAGAAGGATGGAAAAGAGATCTGGCTATTTTCGCCGTCTTCGCATTCCCAATATGATGAGTGACAAATGGATTCATGCTATTCCCATGGTTGTGTTGCTGTGCCTCTTCACACTCTGGTGGTTTTCTTATCCAGGTGCTTAGTTCTTTTCCAGTTTCTTTTACTGGTTTCTGTTCTTTAAACTTTGACTGTTTTTCTTATTTGTGCCACTCTATTGATTTTTGTGGGTTCTTGTATTCAAATAGTGATGGTGTAATGCAGTTGAAATGTTATATGAATTCTTAATGTTTTCCTTGAAATTCTTGGTTCTTGATAACGGCATTGACTTAATTTATTTGAGTGATTGTATCAGATTCATGTGTGAGAATCTTGATCTTGAATTCAACTTTAATTAATTAGCTTCTGTATAATCATATCTGTTTCCTCTTGTTTCTACCTTTTCTTTGATATATATGTAAAAGATTATGTGTTCTTTAATTTTATATTAGAACCCTGTCTTTGTTTTCTTGAATTTATACTTGTTGTGCAAGAAAAAAAATTATAATACGCAAATGGTGCTTGAAAGGAGTGATCGATGTGGAGAAGGGAAGGAGAAGTCGTTGATTTGCTTTGGACGGATAGTGAGGCTCCTTTCATAAGCATTTTAACTTCTGGTTGGCTCCTCAAGATAAATCTGTTTGATATGTATGATAATTACACCTCATTAAACAAAATAATTGTAGTAGGTATTCATAAAAAAAAAAAAATATTGCAGTCGGTTCAATCGGATGAATCTGATATATTTTGAACAGCAAACAATCTCATATTCTTGAAATTCATTTGAATTCATCATCTTCCTAACTATCTATTCTAAGCAATGAAACGGAAATATGCTTTTATGGTCAGAAATTAATCTATGAGAATTAGAAATCACTGATATCATCTTATGTTCCCTAGTTAATTACATTGTCTCTTTTCCTATGAAAAAGTGAACTTGGAGATCAAGGATGGCAGGATTGTGGGTATACATCGTGCTGATCATGACACACCGCTGCCCCTCAACACTAGGCATGTTGCACTTGCTGCAACAGCTACATCCCCAATTGCCCCAGTTCCTGAGGACCTCACACTCAGTAATGAAATTGAAGCACTTCCAGTGAGTAATGAATCATTTGTGCTTTATGAGAATGATGAAGATTTTGTAAAAACTACATACCGTGCTGATCATGAGATGCCGCTGTCTCTCAATACTGATCATGTTGCACTCACCACGACATCAGCTACATCCCCGATTGCACCTGTTCCTCAGGACCTTGCACTCGGTAATGAAACAGAAGAAAATCCAGTGAGTAATGAATCACTTAAGCTTTATGGGAACGATGAGGCTTTTTACAAAGCTGATCATGCTGATCATGGTACGCTGCTGCTTCTCAATACTAACCATGTTGCACTCAGCACCTTAGCATCAGTAACATCCCCGGTTGCACCAGTTCCCCAAGGACCTCACACTCAAAGATCAGACCGAGGCACATTCAATGAGTAATGAATCATTTTCGGACTAATGAGAATGATGAAGCTTTTGGAAGAGGCAAACTATCAGCCGACATGAATTGCAGTTGAGATCAGAGGTGCCGTATGGCTACATGGCTCTTCTGTGTTAGCACGGTACTCCCAAGTGTCACTTTCAGAAGATAGTAGAAAACAAGTGTTTCGGTACATTTAAACAAAAAACTGAGGTTTTTAACCATGAGCTTGTACTGATTTTACCTTGTATGAATAGAACAACAAATGGCTCATTGTAGGTGATTAGTTTTGAGGATTGCAAAATCTGATTTTGTGAGTTTTCTGGTACATTCTAAGCCTGTAAGGTAATTAAAATAGTCCCATGAGGTTTATTTCTATTGATACCATTAACACTGATTTTATTCCTGTATGAATTAGGCATTCTCTGGGCCTGGAAATTAAGGAGATGAAATTGCCACCATAATTACATGGTGAGACTTTATATGGGAGCAGGTTCTGCAACAGTCCCTTCTTGCTGACAGCAAAATATTGTGTTCACTCAGTAATTAAAGGCATCGACCGTAAGATTTTGACTGCAAGGGTGACTTTTTGCTGATGTTGACATTATCTAAAAATCGCAAAGCGTATAAGAATTTGTTTATTTCCAGGTTGATCAGGGCAAAGAGGAAAAGGAGGAAATCGTTTCTCTTATGCTCAGTGATATCTGATCTTCTCTGCATTAACAAGTAGATGTTGATGGGAAACAACTTATCATATCTAATTATTTAAAGATTTTTTACCAGAAATATTCATTAAAAAAAAGACTTTAAGTTGATGCTGCAATTTCTCCACTTTTTTGGTAACTCCATGGTTGAAATGAGGTCTCTCAAGATGATCGAATATTACAATTTCCATTCATGGCATTCAATCGAATATGACAAATATCAGGTCACCAGTGTTGGCAATGGCTACCGGGACAAAAGATAGGCTATTTGGGTCACATTCGGTCAAAAGATTCAGTTACTATCTATGAACAAATTTATGGCGGCAGTTACTCTAGGTTTGTTCGAGAATAAAAAAAAGAAGAGATAGATATCTCTCTTCTTTGTTGAGAATTTGGTGGGTTCTCGATAGGAGAGAGAAGCAACAACAAGGATTGATGAGAGAATCAGTTAATCATTGTGCATAAAGAAAGAAGCAACAACAAAAGGTTTAAGCAGTACCAGAAACAACAATCATGCACATAACCGATCAAAATCAACTTGTAATGGAAGGAATTTGACTGGAAAAAGGATGACCAAATGATGATCCAAAGGGAATGAAGTTCACTGCTGTTCTTGGTTTACAGACTGGTACTGGTGCGCTTGTGGCACGTCTTATGGATGGCAAGAAGTTGAAGGTTGCTACTGGTAGCTTCATCTTTGAAGGGCCCTTCTTGAATCGTTCAGATTCCAAGAAACATCCTACTTCTGAGTCTCTTCAAGCAATGAACTCAATAAAACACATTTCATATTCACCACGTTTCATTGCAGCTTGAGAAGAGTTCTGCTAGAATTAGATAGGAGATGGGGTTTTAGAGATCAAGAATCTTATGCCTTCAGTGGTTAAGGATTTCATGTAGGGAATTCTGACCGGTGATGTTCTGATATTTGCCAATTGAAGGCTAAGCACACTGACATAATATTTAACGTGGTTCGGCAAACCGCCTACATCCACGGGAGAAGCCATTGCATTATACAGGGAGAGAACAAGATTTACAACAATAGAGGAGGATGAATCATCCCCTCTTTATCAACTCTCAACCTCACTCTATTTCTCTCTTTTCAGTGCTGCAATGGCAGCTACTACTGGCTGTCCTTGGCAGCCCACTCTCTCCTATATTTCTCACATCTTTGGCTACACTCTCTCTCTCTCTCTCTCATTTTGCTCTCTAACGTGTGCCTCTATTTAGAGGCATTCATGGTAGCTCCTCTTGCTCTTTTGTCAATAATGGTGGCCACCAACTCCAGCTTATCTTCAACAATGGTGGCTGCACCAACAGCCTTCTTTGATAATGGTAGT
>Ga0307509_10009704_pt1 | contig 11960 bp, 12 predicted proteins | sample 10_EM_MG_FD_202245 | JGI IMG/M metagenome (GOLD analysis project Ga0307509, IMG submission 202245) | Populus trichocarpa ectomycorrhiza microbial communities from riparian zone in the Pacific Northwest, United States - 10_EM | ecosystem: Host-associated > Plants > Roots > Unclassified | place... | reverse complement strand
CACCCTTGCCCCTCGCCTCTTTCCAACATACTCCGCTTTCACCCAGAAAAGATCTCCCAGTCACTACCTGCGCCCTCCCATTTTTCCTACCTCCGCCACCTGTGTTCACGGTTGAACGTAATGACGTAATGATCAATATCGAATCCCCAATCATTTTGGATGGGTAGCCCTTCGAAAGATGCATCCGTGATGCGTTGCCAGCTATAATAATGCTCAGCAGCTGCACACAATCTTCCGTCGTAGCGGGGTACTTACCCATCAGCCTCGCCAAAATGCGGATCTATCGTATTACAGCAAGTGCCGGTAATAGATGAGAGATGTATGTAGATAGGACGGCGGAGGCGGCAGTGGTAATACTTTTTCGTGCGGGTCTGCGGTTCGCCGAGGACATGAGTTAGGTCTTAAGGTTGAACATTGAACAGTAAGACCCTGATAAGAACACGTCGACATCTAAGAAGGGTTTGTCGGAAACAAGTTCGTTGGTCGTTGATACGATATTGAAAGGGCCATGCGTCGGTACTCCGTCCCGCAGCCGCTGTCCAAGGTTCAGTTCTCCCTCTTCAAAGTAGCCCATTTATCGGGCCACCGTCGCTAACGCTTTCCTTGCCTGTGCGCCTGAGAATCTCATTTTGACGAGGAGGCAAGGGGGATTGGGTGTTCGTGCTCAAGATTCGAGAGGGTCTTTTTTGGTTGCGCGGTGTTGACCACTACCATGCTGGATTCATTCTGCGGTTGAGAAGCTGCAGAGGAGAAGAGTCTATGTAGAGAAATGTAAGTGCTTCGAAAATGAACAAAAGAATGAATACACACCTTTGTTCAAATACTCGCGACGACGCCCTCGACAGGTTTATTGTTTGCCCAGGATATCGTCGATTGTATGTAATATTACTCTTCTCGTCCAGATCCGCCAGTAATTCGCGATCGTCCCTGTTTTGTTTCTTGCAATGTTTTCCTTTTGCTGATGGACGAGTGGAGGTGCAATGATTGACGTGGCAGCACGAAGGGAAGGAGGTGGGGAGGAATCTATACCAGTCGTCAAATCTCTAGAGCGTCCGTGATTAGCCGTGCAGTATTTTCAACATTGCTCCAGGGTGGAACAGGGGTGGCAGTTGTGGGCACGGGGGAACATTCAGAAATTTGGGCGAGTCTCTTTGCCATCCAGACGTCTTTCAGAATTCGCGCAAGGTTTTTGGTCTACGAAACTGCACAGAAAGGTGGTTAGGATGCCGGAAAATGGGTACTGAAGTTGAGGATAAGAACGTACGACTGCGAAAAAAACCGCCAGGGTTGTGATGTTGGTTCCTCTGGCATGAAAAAGCGGCCACAGGTAATACTAGGCATGTTACCCTGAGTGATAAAGGAGCAAGCTTCAAGCTTCAAGTGCGATATCTGTGTGACTGAGGTTTATATGAATACGACCCGTTGAACGCACTCAAGTCGAAAGGGGGCACTTGAGCAAAGTTGTTGCGGCGGGATGAGCGCCGTGGGAATTTGCATCCCGCACCGAAAACGTACTTTCCCGTCATGACCAACCTTAACTTCTATTATTCTAATATTCTTCAAAGCTCTGATCTTCAAGCTTCAAGTGGAACTAGCGTGAATTTATAATTATAAAATGACTATAAAGTGAACCCGACCTGTTTTCGGGAAACAGAACTCGTCGCGAGGAAAAATGTTTTTTGTTAGCGAAACGGTCACAGTGATAAGATAAGATAAAGGCAAGTTAGTGTCGAAATCTTGGCAGTCCTTGATCACCGCCTACCACTAGCGCACTCCACCGATCAAATACTGGTTGACGATGAGTTCCATGAATACAGTATAAACAAATTTTCTCCTTTATTTTTAGAATGTCTGAAAAACCTGGTATGTTATTCTTTTCACTTACATGTATGGTTTTCGCCGCATAAATTGGAAAAACACAAGTCTCGTCCAGGTTTCACACTACTTCTGGAAGCGTCCAGCACTATACAAATTTAAAACGTCGATCTTCACATTTTCCTTCTGGAATGGTAGCTTCGTTGTATCTGGTCCGTCAGCAAGGGAAGGGGCAGATCCTCAATGACATTGGCTTTTCTCAAACGAGGAAGAAAGACACGGGACTCTAGAATTTTTAACTCAGTTCATGGAGTCGTTGGAGAATCCTGAGCGAGTGGGAACCCATACTTTTGATCATCGCAGATATGCGACCGCCGCCAAGGAGTGCTTGCAACTCTGCTTGTGTAACCATTGCAAGTCTTCGAAGGGAGCCACAGAGTCGGCCTTGCGTGACAATGTAAAAATGAACCTTGGGCATGGAAAGCACGACTAAGTGTCCACAGCAGGATAGGGAAAAGCAGATATCATCCGAGTCTCAAAGTTCGATAACGCCAGTTACTCGACCCAATTCGTCAGGAAAAAAAAGAAGCCATTCCATAATTGTCAATTCCTAGGGACTGGGGGTACATGAATACACTAAACTCGATTTGGGGAAATATGAGGCCATCTGGAGGCAAATTTATAAAGCAGGAACAGAAACAGGAATCAGCACGGTGTTGATACCCAGACAGATGACGCCCATGATCCAAAATGCTTTCCCAACATGAGGTACGAATCGGAATATGAGCGCAAAGATAATGCCACCCAGGTTTCCGAAGGAACCGACGAGCCCAGACATGACTCCCTAGAAAATGATATAAATGCCGTGTGAGTGATTTATGTTTCGAAGTATGGAGGAACAGGAACGAGGAACCGAAGATTGAACTTACGTTATTGTAGGCATTACAGTGAGGCACAAGGGCGAAATTGGCACCATTCCCGAATTCGGAAAAAATCATGGCGACGGAGAAGGCGCCCATGAGGATGGATACTGTGGAAACAATCAGGACGGATATTGGGAGGCATGTAACATGTATGTGCGACGTACGACTTTCACTCCCTGCGGCGCGGGTGTTCTCCATGTAGACTCCTCCACCGACGAGTGCGGCGCCCATAATCAATCCGCAAATAAGCGTCCAAGCTTTCTTCCCCTGCGTGCCGTAGCGCCGATAGACAACGTCGCCAATATAACCGCCAGCAGGTCGCGTTACGAGATTGAGGAAGCCCCTGTTGCGAGTCAGTACATCCCAGTCGTAAATCCAGGGTTTGAAAGCGTACAAAATTGATGTGTAATACCCCGCAGTGGTTTGGTCGAACCCTGGGAGCTTCTTCCTGAACAACGTGTATAAGATATCCGCAAACTTGCTGTCGATAGCGAGTTCGATGCCGAATGTCGTGAGATATGCGAGGGAAGGTAACCAAGTCAGCGGGTTCTTGAGGATCTTGAGGGTTGTTTTCAATGTGAGCGGTTCGTTGATGGCGACGTCCACTGTGGATTTGATTAGGTCGAGGTCTTCCTCAGCGATGACTGGGTGGACGGTGACTGCCTCGGTGTCCTTCTCGTTCTTGCTGGAGTCGGATAATGAGCGTGATTCTTTTTCGGGCCGCCGAAGGTCAAGTTGATCCCCATCTCTGTGTGCAATCGCCGCGGCGGGAAGGGTGTGACGTTCACTCCATTTTCCGGCGGGGTGATCTTGTGCGAAGATTAAGGTTATAAGTGCAGTGAAGAGGAGGATGGGTGCGCTACATTTGCGAATTAAAATCCATTTATATTTCAGGAAGGACAGAAGACTTACGGAACGATCGCGAACGCTGCTCGCCATGCCACATGTGCGCTGAGGCCATAAGTGTGTGTGAGGGCCTCGAAGAGAGTAGTCATGATGGCAAAAGTGGCGCCTCCACTAAAGAAGTGCTTTTCATCAACGTCTGAAGCAATTAGGAATTTAAAGTTGGTGCTCACCCCATATTTCCTTGAAACAATGAACCAATCGAGTGAGCATGAACCACGACGATGAAAAGCTGAGCACCTACCCCAACCCCCGACGAGCGCATTAGCAGTGCCAACGCAATTTTTGTCGAAGAACGTCGAAGTCCACGCCTGGCACGGAACGAAAGTCGCTCCGAGAATTCCAATGAAGAATCTCAACACGTAGAGGGCCTCCGCCGAATACGCGGTGCCGGCCAATCCACTGGGAATGGCTCCCAATATGAGGAGGTAGGCCATCACTTTGCGCGGGCCATAGAGGTCGACTAGAGGGCCTACAATGATGCGGATGCCGAGGGTGGCGCTGAGGGCGATGACGTTAGAGTTGGCGACTTGGGCTCCAGAGAGGTGGAGGTCGGATTTGATCGCCTCTGGGATTAAAGGGGGGAAGGCGAACCACGAGAGGAAGGCTACGAAGAAGCCGACTAGGAGGGTCGAGGTGATATGGTTAGAAAAGTGACAAATCATAGAAACGAATACGTACGCCAACTGAGATGGAACGCTCGCGAATATGGGTCGCGTAAATTAAAGATGGGGATGGTGTAGCTCTTCAAATTAACCGGGTTGACAATCGCTGGTTCCCAGAGGTGAGACCATTTGAAAGGTGGTGCGCCGTGGGAGAACCTAAGGGGTCTTGGAGGCGACATGGCTTGCCAACTTTTAGGGAGTAGGTTACAAAGGTATGGGGCTCGGGTATGCTCTATTTATAGGACTCTGGCATTGAAAGATGGTGCCTTGATGTTTCCCTGAAAGCCGTAAGGAGTAGGCTGAAATATGTTGCGATAAGTTTCTTTTAATTTTTGTTTGAAGAGGGACGATTTACGGTACTGTAAAGACGCCAAGGAGAGATAAGCCGCGGACCGCGGAAGGGGATCGCCGACGTTATCTCTTCAGCCAAGCAATTGAACAAAAGAAGCCGAGCGTGACACCACAATTAATGCGGCCCATCTGAAGTTGATCTGGAGTGCTCCATCTCACTGTCAGCTGGGTTCCGTTCATTTTACTGGGTATTTTAAGAATGAAAAGAAAGGAAAAAGAGGGAAGATTAGTCAGCAGTTGACCCCTCAACCCCTCCAGGTTGTCGTGGCCTTCACAAAAAAATCCCCCGCATGCTTTAGCGCGCAGAAATCACAGACTCAAAGGCGTGACATGGGAAATCTGACTTTAATAAATTAGTTTCTTTTCCAATTATGTAGAAAACTGAGGGATTTTCTCTCTAGTTGATGAACCCACAACGCAAGTTTGAACACGAACATGAGCCCTAAGCTATTGTGACGAGAATGTTACAGAGTGGTGAGCCGTCTCGCGATAAGTAGGTTTTTTCCTCTTTTTGTTTTTGGTCAATTTAGCCAAGAATGACTCAACGCCGCGCCAACTGCCACTCCTTATCAGTCAAATAAAGTTAAATAGATCCCTCAACAAAATGGAAGATATGCAACGATAGCGCAACAGGAACCGGGGAATAGAGATAAGCCATATACGGATGAGGATCGCCTCCAAATGCGTGTCAGTCATTATCTGCTCAGCCGTAACTTCGATCCAGGCACTTGAAAAAAAGCTGAAGCCTGAGAGTGAGAGATAAGACCGTTATGTGGGGCATCAATGATATGGAGAGACGTTGATGGTCGTGTTGCTTCATCTCCCCATTTTCAGAGTTGAATGGAATTGTACAACACTGGGAATCTGCAGTAATCTGGCCTAGGAATAAATTTTTTACGAGGAGGGATTTCCGTCAAATTTCCGTCATGAACGATGATAAGAGATTACGTAACCTGGGAAAAGTGCAATGGATCTGCATTTGTTGTCGGAATTCAAATGGGGCCTTATCCAATTATGGATGCCCATGATTATGGGGCATCGTATTCGCAATTCTCATGCCATCGGTTCCGTGATACGCTCTTAGACAACGACTCTGGCTCTGGTAAACGAAGTGCGGCCTCCACACCCGCCGCCGTCAACGTCGCGCTCGATGGCGACTCCCACAACATTTATCCTCCAGGCCGGGAGGTCAACTTCGTATGCAAGTGCAGTCACCTTCTCTTTATAGCGCTCTCTCACTTCTTCCTGTTAAATAGGTGGGTTGGGCATGATTGGAATAGGTATTTACCTTCACTACTTCTCGACATCCACATTGCTGACAGTTACGATCAAAAGCGTTCATCGAGAAACTACTCAATCTCGATGAGAAGCAGAAATACTTCATCACTTGCGGGGGAGAAGTACAACCATGTGGGGTACGTTATCTCGCGACCCGAATCTTCTATAGCCTTATCTCTTCGACAACTAGATTGACAGAATATTTCGAGCATCGGAATGTTCGTGTTCTCTCCTTTTCTCACCCTCCCTCGATCACTCTATTTCTAGATTCAAAACTAACTCCTTTTTTTCTTATCTACAGGTCGAAAATCTTTATCTAAACCCTCCATCCTGGTATGCAGAGCAACAGCCCGACCGTTTCCGATACCATCTCTCCGAAACTGTCACAGATTTATCCCCGCGAGACCACCTCGTCTACACTTCCAAAGGCCGTTCTTCCCAGTACGATAAATGTGTCCTCGCCACAGGATCCACTGCCAGCCTCCCACCTTATACGTCTTTTAAGGACATAGCCACCACCAACGGCGTTTTCGTATACCGCAACATCTCGGAGTTGGGTGCTATCATTGGATATGCGGCGAGAGATGATATAAAGAACGCTGTTGTTGTCGGTGGTGGACTATTGGATCTGGAAGCTGCGAAGGCCGTTCATGACCCGGAAACGTGAGCGTATTCACTCGTTCATTGACTTCACGGAGAACTGACAGTTGTCTGAATAGGATCTCTCATGTCAGCATTATAAATCGGCAACCCTACTCTCTCGCGCCAGGTTGACGCCGACGCGGGCGAAATGGTCTTCCGCAAGATCGAGGGCATGGGTGTGCAAGTCCTCACCAATTGTTCCTTCCCCCCCAACAGCTCACGCGACCTGCAACTGACTGTTCCGACAACAAGATTTTCCCTTCCTTTATGCTACAGGATGGTGGAATCCACGAAGCGGATCTTGTCATTTATGCCATCGGGATTAAGCCGCGGGACGAGCTCGCCCTGGCAATTGGGGAATGTGCGAGTTGGAAGGGTAATTACTATGGGTTAATTTCTCCTGGAAGTGCGTCCTATTTTTTTTTTCATGGGATTGAGACCGATACGGATTTATTCGACAGTCGAAATATCCTCTCCTTCAATTTGACTGAAACGAATTCACATGCGCCGAGGAAAATGAATTCTCCGGATTTGAGTACGAAGCTGAAGTATGTTGCTCGCTTCCCGTTGAATGACTGCTTATTGAAATCCTGCTCAGATTCTTGGGCGTCGTTTGGGGATTTTTTCACGACAAACGCATGACCGTCAAAGCCGAAGCCACGACCGCGGCGTTTGATAAGGCCTCTGCAGGAAAAATCACACCACTCAGCGCAACCACTCGTCGAGATCACTGTGGGCGCGCCCGGTTCTAGTGCACTCCCTCCGTTGGTCGTTCCGAAACAAGGAGGACGAAGCGCGAACGAGCCGATCAAATGTCTGGTTTACTCCAATCGTTAGCTCCTTCGTCATTCCAGCGCCTGTTGATCACCGTGTTGCACCTGCCTAACCCACAGAGACTATTCAATCCACCTTGACGCGCCTAAGCTATCCAACGCCACCCACACCTCACTATTCCCTGCCCCTGAACCCCGCAGTTAGAACCCTCAGCGGTTTAGCCGCTGCTGCTTCTCCAAAGCCAACGACGAAGCCAAAGTCTCCATTCGCGCTGGTATAGGCCTCCTGTTCCTGCGCCTCCTCCTCCCCCGAACGCCGACTCTGCCTCCACCTCGAGTCGAAGCAGTAGACCCAAGCCTAAACGTCGAAGGTGTGGACCTTTCTGACAATCGACCTGGAGGATTCACAGGATGACGAGGAAGCCGAGACTAGAGCGATGAGATCCGAGGGTTTCTCGCGAGAGGGTTTGGGTTGGTCTTAGCTTTTGGGGTGGTGGGATGGAGGCAGAGTCGGAGGTGTTAAGACGAAAGGTAAAAGCGAGCGCTAGTGGCTTTTGAGCGAGTTGTGGATGTTCAGAGGTCGGCGAACGAATCGGTAGCACATCGTGAATTGCATTGCTGTAGGCCTTTTCGAGGTAATATTGTTCAACTCGCGAGGTAGTGTTGTCAACATTGGCGTTACGAAGGGTTTGGTGACGAGTTATAGGGCCCAGACTGAGGTAGAAGTGTATCGAGGCTAACTCTAAGTGGACGGCGAGGAGAAATCTACAAACCCCAAATCAGTCTTCATTCAACTATACCCACAAATTAAGCCATCTAAAGGCATCCTCAAACGTATATACACCACCATCAAAAAATAAAACGTAGGCTACACCTGATAAATAAGCCGCAAGGTAAGAAAGTATATGAAAAGAGGGTTCAAGGAGGCATACGCACCACGTACTAAGCAAGAACATAGATACTCCGATGACCTTGACTGTTGATCGATTCATCGACTGAGCCGAGTCGAGTCGAGAGAGGGGGAGTGGGTGACAAAGGTGATATCACTGATACGAAAAAAGAAAAGAAAATCGCAGGTGTAAGTATATATCCGCCTCCCATGAACTAGAAGAGAACGCAGCAAGTCTATATGTCGAGGCTTTTCAACGGCAACCACCATAAATCCAAAGAATAAAAAAAAGGGATAGTTATCGATGTGCTCGCTGCAGGAAAACCAAGTTGCACAGCGACAAAAAACGACAAACAAAAAAATAGCGTATCGCGTTGTGGGGATTACGGAGACTTGGGGTGAGGTAGGGAGTACATTCAATCCAGCTTGTACTGGAGAAAGAAATATTAGGGTGGAGATGGAGATGTGAGCAGATGATTGGAGTATGGGAGGGGGGATTATACCCAGACAACATCTCCTCTTCTCGTTGATTGGGCACTAAGATCTCCAGTTCTTGAACGATCTATAGAAGGCCCGGACGGTAGGAAAAAACAGTGTTGAAACGCTGACGGGGAAACGACGACGACAGTGGTATTTGAGGTCAATGTGTTCAAATCTCCTCGCAGTAGCGGATAGAAAAACGCGTCACTGAGGCTGTTGTAGAAGTATAGATAGATATGCGGGGGTAGGAACGTGGAATAATGTACCAGGAGAGGTCGTTGCCATCTCGTACTCTAACTTCGTTGTTCCTGTCACGAACACAGCCAAATTCCAATTGCTTCAAGTATTCCGGGCATACGAGATCCCCGGTTCAATTTATACTGGTATCAATCGTCCGTGAAGGGATGAGAGGACACAGGAAGCGAGTGGCGGTGGACGTCCTTGTAGTCGTTTTGGCAAAAATCCTACTATTGCGACCAGAAGGCATCGTCACGATTCTTGTTGATGTCAGCTGGGATGAGAGTATACACGTGTATGCTCGGATGGATTGGTGAATCCAATTCCTAAGCCATCTTGTTGGTCCTTAAAATAGTCCAGCGTTCGTGAGGCGTGGCGCCATCATGAGTCCAGAAGCAGCGTGCAGCAAATTAATTCTCACAGTCACTAGGCAACCTTGTATGGAGGAAGTTGCTGTTACAGTAATAAGTATATACATGGCATCTGTCAATAGGAATTTCATAGTTTCCTGGGGGTCGTCCTATGACGGCAGGTATACCGGCCCATGTCCAGATCCCCCAACACTTTCTCCGTCCTGTCTCACTGGCAACACCCTCATCCTAAAATGAATGTCGATTTCCTGTGGTAAGACCGAGGAGAGTGAGAGTCTCCTCCAGTACTTAGTCCTGTATATCACAACGCCTCGAAGAACCAACTGAACGGCATAGATAATACTGGTGAAAATTTAATTAGTACTTGATCTGAATCGCGAGGCCCGCCAAACAATTCAGAGGCGAGGTAAAATGCAGCGTACCAAATGAGTAACGTAAACCCAGCACCAATCCCCATTAAAATTGTCAGAACCAACTTCCAATGCAGGCACTTCGGGTCTGGGACAGGAGTCGGACGAGGGTATGTACCCTGTCGACACCACCAGGAATCTGGGATCTCGGTTATGAAATTGACCACTCTTGGTATAATACACGCCAAGACCACGACATCGATGACGACATTGAGCAAGATGGGAACATTGAAGCGACTGCTGATGCCAGAGGTGACAGGGGAGCGGACATCTATATCTTTATAGTTGAAGACCAAGAAGGGATGTGTATAAGAAAATTGGGGCACATACAATTATTGCTAGTTCTTCGGTGGCTCGACGAGCATTCCATGGCCAAACATAACGGTTTCTCCATGGTCGTATTTCAAGGATAATATAGGTAGCGATGAGCAGGGCCACGGTCACGACGGATATGACCACCGTGATGATGGTGAGGATTTTGAAAATAGGCCTGAAATAACCATTTGCTGGAGTATAAATGCTGGTGTGTGCTTCACCAATGTGAGGTGCATTTTCATCAAAGTCGTCGAGGAGAGGAGCCGATTCAGTCATCTTGCGATAAAGGACTTCTAATTCCTGAGCCTACTTATATCTCGGGAGTCGGGATACGGACAGCACGGCAGTTGCATGTCATAACTTTTATTGTGCGGAAACACCTTGTCCATATATTCTTAGTGCCCCATCATGCTACTTTGCTATTTAATATGTAAGCGCTCAATTCATATGCCTCAAATCATGCACAAACCCCATTTACTAATGGAGTTTCCGTTCCCTTCCAGTTGAGATCTATGGCGGACAGCATCTGACAGCTTTCCGCACACATCCAAGTATCGCTTGAGAATTTGATCTACACAGAGCAACGTTATTATAGATAACTGAGATAAGTATCTCTAATCTCTTCCTTGGCTGACACCGGAAACCTGAAGAGGTATTGAAAACTTTGATCATCATGACGTTCGATTACGTGAAGTGGCCTTTTCAAATTTTAAATGTACAAGCAAATTCAATCTCGTATTAAATTGGCACCGTCCACCTTGGCGGCTCCGAGATATGACGAGATTAGTACACACAAGTCGGAACTCGGATTTCGGGCCGCGCCTCCTCAGCCAATCGCTTACTATATCTTGGCATCCCATCTATTTTCATCCCACACAAAGATTCATCCTATAAACCGCGTCCAAGGAGAAGATCTAGCGACCACATGTACTTACGTTAGTTTCCTTCCCTTTTGCCATGAGGAAAGTCGCGGACCCGGTGACACGGAGAGAGCGGTGAATAGTGCAAGTCCGATTCGGCTTCGACGTCTCTGGTCGCAGTGTGGCAATGGAAACGAGGGAAGGGGCATCGAGCATCACCCACCCCTTCGCCGGAGAGACGCGCATCACCACCCATGCGCAAAGAACACAAGGCAGCTCAATCCGCACAGCGTCTACAAAGAACACCAACAACTCCGTTCCAGAAATTCGACTACACGCGGATAAGCTGGCTTCGCTGTATGTCGGAAGCTGTCCACGAACCCTCCGCAGGGGTCGATGTCGACCAATTGCTCTCCTCGGCGTCGTTTTCAAGAACCAATGTTAATCATGACGCAAACTCGTCCTCAGCCCACGTTGACGTTAGAGGGCATGTAGAAATGGGAGGGTGTGGGTAGGGATTGGGAGGTTATCGGTGGGACTCAGAAGACGAAGCAGGCCTGAACCCTGTTGTAAAGTACTCGCGCAGACGACCTACCAATGACGAAAACCATGAATACACTTCGAGATTTTACAATACTTACTACCCGGACCAACCTCGGTATGACTGAAATGACTGCCTTTATGGGCAGTCATATTTTTATCCAAGTTCCGTGGGTCTCGTATTGTCCCTGCCATGGTGCTCTAACTATCCGTGTGACCTTTGAAGTTAAATATCGAGCCACAGGCGTTCTCTCCTTTCTTCCCACCGCACGATCCCATTTTTTGCGACTTCGGCTGCGTTGCCGCCTGCCACGTTACATGAAGTCTGTAGTCCTTTTTCTATCAACATCAACCAGAATTTTTTCTGTTGAATAGAGTCCAAGAAGGTCTTCAAAACGGTAGGACGCGGACACGAAGGGGAAACGCATAGGGTACATGTAAACTACTGTTCGAATTTATGTATTTAGATCTAAGGCATAATTTCTAAGCAGGGTAACTTCTTTTCCGA
>Ga0307509_10009703_pt1 | contig 11960 bp, 8 predicted proteins | sample 10_EM_MG_FD_202245 | JGI IMG/M metagenome (GOLD analysis project Ga0307509, IMG submission 202245) | Populus trichocarpa ectomycorrhiza microbial communities from riparian zone in the Pacific Northwest, United States - 10_EM | ecosystem: Host-associated > Plants > Roots > Unclassified | place... | reverse complement strand
ATTTTTAAATAATTTGTTTTAATGTTTTTGACTATTTTAATAGATAGATATGTAGGAGGCCGCGATAAATCTCCATCACCACCCAGTGTTGATTAATTAGATCAAGGAAAATATGAGGCAACCCGAGAACATTCGATACATCCAAGCCGATGATAATCTCGTCCTTAGTCTCCTAATCTAATGGTGGTTTAAATCCGACGGATCGTAATTGGGGGTAAAACGAGGCCTGGACGGAGATGATGGATGGCCTCCTCTGACTGTAGTTTCCACCTCTAAGCAGGATTTTCAGTCCCTTTTCTTGTGAAGGAGTGGATGTTTGGGTCTTTAGTCATTTTAGCTCTTTCATTTAGAGAAAATCAAGGGGAAAAAGCTAAATAAAATTGTTTTTTATTTTTATTTTTGGCTTGGAGATGAAAATGAAGAAAAGTTATTCTTACATATCTATTAAAAAAACCAAAAAATATTAATATTAAATATATTAAAATACAAATGATTTATTAAAATATTTTTTCATTGAACTGCACATAAAAAAAAATCATATTTACACTATTTAAAAAGCTATATCAACAATTTAGCTCTCACATTTTTTTCTATTTAAAGATTTTTTCTTTCATCTCCACAACTTTTCTCAATATTTTTCTTAAAAGAGCCAAAAAGTATTAATATTAAATATATTAAGTTACAAATAATTTCTTAAAATATTTTCTCATTGAAGTGTACATAAGAAAAAAAAATCATATTTACACTATTTAAAAAGTTACATCAACAATTGACCTCCTTTTCTGTCTAATTGCGTGCGGGCAGTGCTTGCTTAAGAATAAAAAAAATACATCTTATAATTAAAAATATCTGCTTTTTATAATTAAGAAGAAATAATAGAAATTAAAAAGTTCTCTCCAGTTTTAAAAAGTTCTAAATATGCCGCTGAAGGGTGGAGACCCTATAAAGAGGTTTAACCGGATGACTACATTAAATGATCAAACCTTGCAATTCTTTAAGCATTAAATGGATTATGTACAGTATTTTCCCCAGAAAAACACTAGAATTTTGTACAAGAAATAGAAACAACATACCTTGTGGTCATGGAGATCAAAGAATATGTGTAATTTTCTCTATCACCCGCTAACCAATTTGGATGGATGGCTATAGTTACAATTCTCAATCTGTATGGCTAAAATCTTAAAAGCATCAGTGACTACTTACAAAATGTACGATGTTACCAAGCCATCCAGATGGAAAAGAATCTGTTTGATGGTCTTGTCAACTGCGCACCTGCAACAGCAAAATAAATCCAGAGTAAATGACTCTGATAGTAAGGACAAGAGGGCTTGGGAATAAACAAGTTTTAACCTACAGGATGACTGTCTTTCTTTTTTCATTGCAACAAGGAGAACGTTTAAAAACCTAAATGCTTGTCTTTTGATTTTATGCACTGCTAGAGACCCTGCAGCAAACAATGGATATATCAAAGCATAGTTTCTTGAATTTCTAACTACCATATAAAAGTTTGATAATGAAAATTTTAAATTCTAAACCTTGATAGATACTTGAGCAATGAAAAATAGAAAAAGTCACTCAGCACACTTCACAGGTATCAACACCTTCACAGCTAAATAATCATCAGCAGAATGCCAAAACCAGAAATTCTATGCCATGTTTACTTGGACCACCGACATAAACGGGTTGCTTCTCATTCCATTGAAGCAAGATCCATTTTATTTAGTGTTATAAAGTCTTCAAAAAAGACCAAGTGGTAGAGTCCTCAACTCACTTTATACATGTTGGCTATGATGATGACAAACAAGATCTCCAGTGACCTTCTCTTGTAAAGAGGGCAGCAAGAATCCTTCTATCCTGTAGTCATGCAATGGTCTCTTCAGGCATTTCAATCAATCCCAGTCATTTGGCTTTGAAGAACCCAGATACTTCTCCATGGACTCTTTTTTGTGTTCAGGGTCAAGGCTGCAAGCATCCTCACCAGAGTAAATATATGATTGAAAAGATTGCATCTCATTAAATTGGAAAATGACTAGATCTAATCAGAATCAGAACCAAAAGGTAAAGTAAGAGGAACTGACCTATTTCTAAGGCCAAGAAGAGCATAATGCATTGCACCTGCACAAGCAGAAACAGGAGCTATGGCAGCAGCAGGAACAGCCCGTACAGCAGTTGCCAGGGCAGTTACTGTGCTGGCTCCATGCTGATATTTTTTCAATGGAGTCTGCACTAAAGCAGAAGCGGACTTTCCCAGGCCATCACTGAGACTCTCATATGCCTGCCGATTTGAGAGAACAACTTTATTAGGGGAACAAACACTGCATGCATTGATACATTGTTTTATTTCCTCAAACATATGGATGTATAATGCTCTTTATAGCAACTAAGCCTTAATCCCAAACTAGTTGGGTCTGGTCAGCTATACATCCTCCTACACCATTCCATGCAATCAAAAACCAACTCCAATGCACGATGGTCTTTAGGGCCGTAAAATTCCTATCTGTTTATTTCTATAAAAAAAATGCACCCAAAACTACATGATACCAGCATATAATTTTTCAAGTGTTACAGAAAGCATAAGGAGCAACCATGTAAAAAGCAAGGCAAGTTGAGGAATTTACATGTTGAATTCCTTGCTGGGCATCTTTTGGCTGATTGCATCTTACATTTTCTTTAGTTTTGGCTTGTACAGACCATGACACAGGAGGAGAAGGTATATTTGTAAGAATATACTCTGCTTGGAGCAAAATATCATGAGCCCCAGCTGCCAAATGCACCCCAAATCCAACAGCTTCAAGCGATATACTTTTTAGAAATGCACTTGTACCTGGGAAAGAGAATTAGCAATAATGATTACTTTCATTTATTAAACTTGGAGGTCAAGACATTCTAACCAGAAATATATGCAAAAACACAAATTACAATTAGTCAAGGAGGAAAACAGTATCATAGAACAATTGAAACAGAGAAAATTCAATAAAGCGCCAAAAGAGTTATAATATTAATGACATGCTGGTCAGATCTAGCATGTTCTATTATTATTGAGCAACCTAGCAGAAATTTCATGATCAAAATTTTATCTTGCAAACAAACAGCGAACCAATTAGACAGGATGTGTGTGTGTGTGTGTGTGACAAATAGAGATGTTCACCACAAACATGCAATATAAGCACCTCATGTCATCATGTGATACACACAATGATCTGGTAACATTTACAACATAATGCAACAACCCAAATTTTACTGCCAGAGACTAAACAATTGTTCAACACAAAATGACTTGCCTCTTTGCATTCCCTTGATTATTTTATGATCCTTCCTGTAGCTCTCAACAGGCAAGGAAACAAGCTTTGCAGCACCAGAACCAACAGCAACCAGGGACCGGATGGTAGGAAGGCCTTGCAAGATTTTATGCATCTACAAGCATGAGAGAGATAAATAAACACCATAAAACATTTTGATAGAAGAAATGAATCATAAGAGTTCCCAATAAGTAGTATGTCTGATGTTACTGAGACCTGATTTCGAGAGATCTCCACCAACCACTCCCCTATAATTGTTTCAAATACACTGCCCCAGCCATAGACACCAACGGCATGAACATGTTTTAGCTGTAGTTCAACCCCCTGCATCAAAATTTACTGATAGTGATGAGAACATCCAACTGGCAACTCTCAAAAGTTATATTTTGTGCAGCATTTTTTTGTCTAGGGAATTGACTGAATAATTGTTTTTCTAATAATTGTTTAAAAGGAAATGATTGGAGATGCAAAACAACAATATTTGAGTGAGAATTATTGATCTGCTGTCATCTTTTTACGAACAAAAAAATCCCTGCCATCTGAAATTGTAACAGACCTCTATCTATTACTGTATGGCCATAAAATACACTAAACAGAAGGCCAGGCATTTTAGACAAATAGCAGGATACACGCAGTGTAAAAATTAGCTTGTGCCCTACCCAATCCCGCTGGAAAGCATTTGAATGTTACTTGTGTCTTTTTATGATGAATCAATTACAAAACTTATTATCAAATGTACAAGAGTGGAAAGAAGAACACATAAATAATCAGAGCTGGTAAGCAGGACTTGTCCACAAAACTGATTTTTTCCATCAACACAAATAACTACCAAACCGAACTTCATAAAATTCAACAGGAATAACAAAATATTCACCTTCCAGGGGACAAGGTTCACAAGTTCCACATACTTCCCACTGCTCAATGCTGCTAGATCAACACGATGGGGACTGTAGTCAACTCGAAGAATAATGGGCCATATTTCAAACTTCTGAAATAAGTTAATGTGATCAGCACATAGAATTGACTTTAAAAAATCAAACTTGGAATATGATAAAGAACTGAAAACAGATAAAATCAAGAAAATCGTGGCCTAGCTCAATTATTTATAGTCAAACCTATCTTCTTTTTCATGCAATAATTCAATGAAAATTCAGGCCATCAGAGAATAAGCATGGAAGTAAAACAATCCCTTGAGTGGTGGCTAGCCATCTCCCCGGCCAGTTCACATGACGGCACTCAAATGGTATCTTAACACAAAGGACATGTAATGCAATGATATCATGTCATTTGATGAATGGCATGCATGGTCCCTATTGTACTGGCCTGAAAAAAGGGAAGCAATGCTTCATTTGCAATTGTATGTCCTGCAAGATTACAGCTATTTGTTGCAGAAGTCTTTACACCATCTGAATTTTGATCTTGATCCGAAGACTGGCCTGCTGAAAAGCTTTTGGGCCCAAAAAAGCTAATGAGAAAATCGAGTTGGCTTTGATGAAGATGCAATAGCAAAGGAAGGAGAGTTATGCGTAACCTGGAAGGAATAAATGTGACGATTAACACTGAGTCAGCACTTTTATAAACAGCGTGTTTCACTGTAACAAATAAAATAAAATAAAAACCACGGTTATAAGGTTGGCTCTAGTTCATGAAGTGTAATTGTGATATAATGATGCAGAGGGCCAATATGTACATCAATTGATATTTTGAGTAAGATCATAAAAGATCACATGTATAGGATAGGGTGGATTGCCAACCCCATTAAGACACTATAACAAATAAAATAAAATAAAAACCACGGTTATAAGGTTGACTCTAGTTCATGAAGTGTAATTGTGATATAATTATGCAGAGGGCCAATATGTACAGCGATTGATATTTTGAGTAAGATCATAAAAGAACACATGTATAGGATAGGGTGGATTGCCAACCCCATTAAGATATTTAGGAATCAAACACATGAAACAAAACAATTGCTTAAAACATCTATATTTCCATTCCTGATTTGTCATGAACACTGACAGCCAAAATTCTCTATAGCCTTATCCAAAAAAAAAAAACACCACATCAATCGTTGCATGTTGAAATTTTTTTCAGCTAAAAGTATGACAGTGCTTTCAAAAACAGAGATGTAACACATCAAAGCATCTACTAAAACAATACTCAATAATCATGACTTGTGAAAAATATACCGGTATTCCTCAAGAGGGATTAGAGGATCTGGTCTGACAGCTTCCAAGTCCAGCTTGAATGCTTTTGAAGTGGATTCCCTAGGATGATCTTTTGAATGATAATATCCAAGTATCTTTCATTGCAAAAAAAACATACATGTATATTAATTCAAACATCATTTATAAGAAAAAAATAATAATAATGACAAAATAATTAAATATCATGGATGAGAATTTTATATTACCTGTTTCCACGGTGCAGTTTTACTCTTATCAGAAAGATGAAAATCTTGAACTGTGAGACAAAGCTTAGATGCACATACTCCACCAACTGGGAAGACATTGTATTGAAATTGCATTCCAGACAATGCAAGCTCTAGACAAACAGTTGTATCCCTTCCACAAGTATGACTACATGGATCACTATTCTTTTTATATGCCTGCCAGTCAGAACCAGCATACATTCTCCAGCTCACATCAATGTTCTTAAAAAGTACACGTCCTGTGGCCTTCCCAAAATCATCAGATCTTGCAGAATGCAAAGTTGGAAGCTGGTCTTCCAAAACCTGATTCACACTAGCTTCACTACTTGCTCCAGAAATGTGATTTTCAACAATGCTCAAAGGGGCATCCCCATACCATCCACCATTTCCTCTTCCATGATCTGCATTGCCAAAATTCTTGGATACGCATTTAAGTTTTTCAGGTGGTGACTGCCTGCCCATGGATAATTCTGACAACGGGCGTAAATCAGACACACAATAGCCTTCTATAAATTCTGGGAAAGAACCACTCTGTAGAAATGTGGTTTGATTACTTTCCAGGCCTATTAAAGGCACTGGCCAATCATAAGAGAGATCATTTGAGAAGAAGTCAGGAGTTTCAACACTTAGGCTGCAAGCTTCTCCGAGGAGACTTTCATCAAGTGAAACACGAATTTCTGATCCACTGGAATCAAACCGGCATGCCTGAATCCCATGCAAGTGAAATGCATCTTCACATATCTCATCCATTAAACCAACCACCCCAAGGTTACTCTTTGTATCTGCAGTAGGGGCATGAACTTGGGAAGTCGAAGGCGCACAATCATGATTGAAAATCCGACCTTCATCATTGAACTCGTTTCTCTCTTGGGTCTGACAAACACCATTCCACCTATTCTGCAAGTGCACAACTGATTCCTCCAAGTCAGGGGCATAGAGCTGTTGGAATTGAGCAGCCAGGCACATGAGACCGCGAGTAGTGTCATGGCAAGTTTCCACATAAATATGGGATTTTGTGCATTCTACCTCCCAGAGAAGGCCATTCTTACAGTCAGTTCTCAAAATTGCTTCAACCAGGGCCTCATGGGCAACTCTCACATAACCCATCTTATGAAGATATTCCACACTATGAGTGCCACCAATATTCTCATGTGCTGCACCAAGAAGAAGCCCTACATCTTGCACTCTAATTTTGTAATCATTATCAATAGAATCTTCCGTTGTTGTATTGGAAAGAGAAAACAAAGATGCAGCTAATAGACAAGCAATGTGCGGCTCACCTGTTTCTTCTATGGAATATGAGGAGCCAGACTCGGAATGAAGATCCCTAACCACTGACTTCTTCAAGTAAGGCTCATAACTTATTCCAATATCAACCAACTTTAGAATGAAAGAAGTTTCAGAAGGGGCATTCAAATCCCCCTTTGCCAGATTTTCATTGTTTGCCTTCTCCACTTTAGGAGAGGGCAAAATGAAGAAGGAGGATATTGCATCCAGCCAATCCAAGCGACCACCAACAGCAATAACTGTGGCACATCTGACACTAACAGATGTAAAATCATGTGAGCTCTTTGGATCCCATATGTGTATAATTTCAGAACCAGCCAAGCTAGAAGACAATGCATTGGAACCTCCTCCATCTCCACGTTTCATAGTGGAGTTGCTACAAGAAATCAGAAGAAACTCTTGATCTGGAACTCCGGTGATGGAACCCCATAATTTACCTTCTCCATGGGCTAGCCAAAAGAAATTGGCACCCCTGATACCTCCAATATTTGAGACGGACAGCATATCAAATTTTTGAATTTTCAGTTTTAAACAATGCCATGATCCAGGAAGTTCACTCTGCAATGAACTTTTTATGTCATCCTTTATATCTGGTCTAATTGAAAAATCTACTGATTCACACTTCACAAGAATTGATGTTTGACTGGCTGGAGACAATTCCCTAACACCGTCTACATCGCAGGCCATGCCTGATAATCCATTAATCATCTGATCTAGAAGGCAATGCAAATTTCTATACTGAGAACTGCTAAGATCCACCACAACAGGAAGCAGATGAACATGCAAGAAGAATGCAGAGCTCAAAATTAACTCTTCTCTGGTTTGCAAATTTATGTCTCCTAGATCCTTTGCAGCAGTTGCACTAGCAAATTCATATCCTTTCACCTTGATTTTTTTCCTGCTCCTGGATTCCTCTGAAGTTGCCAGAGACTTGGCTTTCTCAGCTATCCAAGGACCAGTCACGGGGTCTTCCTGCCAAAGCATACTAATTGTACATAGGCAACCAGCTCTATTACTCACAGACACAATCTTCTGTGCACAAAATCTATACCTTGGCATCAAAGTAGACAAGGTAGTTCCATCATCATTACATGCTGGATTGACCAAGTAAACCTTGAGATTACTAACATTCAAATGCAAAGAACATATGGTCCTTGGTGCATGCCTTTTCCACGAACTGGAATTCGATGTTGGGCTTTCCAAGATCGACGGTGAAGAAATATCAACAGAAATAAATTGATTCCAGGGAGAGTGGCCTCCAATATCTCCACCGCTTACAAATGGGAAACATAGTATTACCCTCGCCTTAAGGACTGATATGCTACCTTGCAAATTTTCTGTAGAGGTCAATGTTGAAACCCTAGAACTTGAACCTTTTTTCATATTTCCATGAGATGATTCATGCTTCTTATTGACAGATGGAAATCCATTCCTCTGGATACTCCTTTCAACAGACTTTTCAGCATCCTTCAGAAGATTCAGTATCACGTTTACTGAAGCAAAGTTCACCCAGAATATTAACAACGGCAGTTGCAATGAAAATGACTTTGTTCCAGTAAAATTTCCATCTGACGAATCAGAATATACAGTAAATTGGCACCGAGTGACACCTGAGGTACCAAGCAGTTTCATCTTGGTCGCATTTCCAAATGGAACTCCTGGTGCAATTAATGTACTTAATTCATCTGAATGAGGAAATGGAGGGAGAACACCTTGGACTTCAGATTGCAGATTCTGGATCAAAACAGTTTGACTGTTGCTAAACTCCGTCGAGTGACTATTCATGGCATCATTTTTATCGTACAAGTAATCAATAACCTCAATACACTTCACTGTTCCTTCAAACCTCATTTCTTGAGGACAAACCTGTTGACCTTGCCAAATTATCCAGTTAGCATAGAGGAATATCATAGAAAACCAATAAAGATTAAATAATTATGCAGATCATAGTAGGATTCTAATTCTTCAAGGAAAATATTACCTGCAAAACAACAAAAATATCTTTGCATTCTGCACTAAGACAACGAATCTCCAGTCCAACAGTATTCTGATCACTCTTTTGACCATACAGATATTCCTGATCTTCATCCTGAAAGGATAGCAAGACAGAAACTCCAGCCAAAGTCGCTTTAAGGGTGGTTTGAACATGCTGGTCTTCTGCACATGGTCAAGAAGGAAAGGAAAATTATAGTACTGGTCAGATATCTGAAAAAAAATACCATTGAAGTCTGAAAACCTTATCATGATAAATAAGTTTCATCAAATACAAATGTTGTACTGGAAACATAGCAATGAATATCTCCTGTGTCTACAGCAAGGCATTAACAGCACAACAGTCATCGCTAGTAAGAAAAGATATAAACACAACAAAATCATTAGTCCACCAACCAAAAGAGCTGAATGGATGCACTTTATATGTATTAAGAATGTATATGTTCTAATAAGCCAGATATATCCCATGAAACAATATGATGCCAAATGGAATAATAAACTAGATTCTAAATGAGAATGAAAGTTATATCATAATACGGCAATGCGGGAAACATGCTATATCCAAGATATTACATGAGGAGCAACATACATGATAAGATTGAAAAGATGGTGCACAAAATTTAGACTAAACATGGCAACAAGTGCACATACCAGAAGGGATTTGAAAAGATCCAGAAGCAAGGCTGGATGCTGCAGTTAATGCACTGAAAACAGAACATGTCCAGTTCCACATCCCGCTGCTTCCCAGAGCTGATTGTGAACTTCTCATTCCATCTAAACATTCGAAAAATTGGTCCACACTGCAAATAGGCCAAGAAACTCAGATTACCAAAACTGCATAAAGAAAATACAATATGGAATTAAAGATGCAAAAGATTTTATGGACTTAAAGATTGATATTTATTTGCAGAATTACAATCCTCTTCACCAAGCATATCTCAAAGCTGAATTCTAAAATTCCAGAGTACTAGGGGAATTGTGCAATTTGATAAACACCCATAGTGTTTAGAAGATCAGGTGCTTGTGTACCATAATTCCATGTGGTAGAGTGATAAAAAAAAGTGTATGGAACTCAATAGCAAGAAACATACACTAACCTTGCTCCTAGGTCTAATTCTTCTTGGATACCATCTTTCTCGTTTTGAATAGAATTTGGCACCCAGTCAGATATAAGATGTGATCCAGGTAGCATTGCTTCACTAACTGATTCTTTCCCGGTGAAAGAATAAAGGGCAGATGTAAGGCTACCACGAACAGGGCTCACTTTATCATTAGCAACCACACCAGGGATAGATAACGAAGAATGGAAATGAGAAGAAGAATTAAAGTAGACTGGTTCGGTTGATTTATAATGTGCATCCCCCCTGCCATCTTGATCAATATTCTTATAAGTTTCCCATGAAAGTAGGAACCACTTGATTGTGCTTGGTTGAAGTCTTAATTCTACAGGATCCACACAAACCTCTGCATCTAATTTGTGAATGTCTAATGAACCATTCTTCCAAGGAATACTTAGCTTTAAATTCCCTGCAAATCCACCTTTTTTCCCTGTCACAATAGGAGTTGTAGGTTTTGATCGGCAGCGCCCTGAAAATTGCTCACTAAAACTTGAATCTGACACACATGGACTGCAACTTTGATTGTCAACACCATCTGTTTTGAGAAGTTCAAGCACTGCTCCTTGAAACTTAATAAAATTCATTAACTGACTAATGCCTAGAAAGTTCTCAACTCTTTCATCAGAACTTAAGTTAGCATCTTCAGAAACACAGGTTCCACATTCTATTTCAGGTACTCTGAGGACCAACGTTTCTTGACACCCAACCTTCTTTTCATCCTTCTCGAAATATGGCTCATATGCAACAATCAACTTCTTAACCTTTACATGGAAACTAGTCAAAAACCACTTCACCACCTTTGCGATTGTCTTGACGCCTTCATGAACGTCAACAAAACTAGATTTTTGAGCATTTTCCATCAAATCATTCCCAAACCTCCCCACCTCCTTGTGCCCATGTCTACTCTCTTGACTAGAACTACTAGTCTCGTCGTCAGCTGGTGAATTCCTTTTCTTCAAACAGGGTGCAAGTACAAGCTCAAGCTCATCCACCTCAACCTGAAAACCTTTACCCTTCCATGGCATTTTGACCGACAATGAGCCAATTGACCCTTCTTTTATCATCACGGATGCCGCTGCCCCAAACTAGAAAACTCAATCCAAACAAATAAAATTGCTCCAGTGAGAAAACAACCTTCAAACCTCAATTAAAAACAATTCAAAAACCAAAAATTATATATATATCATAAACAAATATAAAAAATTATTAAACAAAGGACCCTAAAATGTTATCTAATTTGAAGCAACTAATAAACATGACCAACTGTTTATGCCGCTAAAATTAATAAAAAAGCATGATAAGAAACATGTAACTGAAAGCTTTACCTTAACAAACTTTAAAAAGCAAATTTTGCAGCTTAACAAAACTTGAATTAAATGTTTTACCTTTTCATTAAGACAATCGACATTGAGAGCAAGATCACTGAGTTGAATAGTGCCTTCAGCGAGTTGAACATCGAGCTGGTCAAGATCAATATCTCCTAATATAAACTTCCCTAATTTCTTCTTCAATACAAACTTGCACAGCCTTTTCATCGCCCACCGCGACAGTACCGCCTCCGCCGATTTCGCAAAATTCCACGAAAACATCGTGAATTGTGAATTTGGGCGGTAAATTAAGGTTTGTTAAGTTAGGGATGGGGATTGGTTCGTGATGGAAGATGAATTGTTAGAATTATCTTCCATCAAGAGACAGAAGGAGAGAGATAGAGAAGGATTGGGTTTTGTTAGAGAGAGAGAGAGAGAGAGAGACGGGTATGATTGGAAATTACAAAAAGATATTGATTGATTGACTACTTGTTTGTGTTTTGGTCTTTTTTTTCTTTTTTATTTG
>Ga0307509_10009702_pt1 | contig 11961 bp, 11 predicted proteins | sample 10_EM_MG_FD_202245 | JGI IMG/M metagenome (GOLD analysis project Ga0307509, IMG submission 202245) | Populus trichocarpa ectomycorrhiza microbial communities from riparian zone in the Pacific Northwest, United States - 10_EM | ecosystem: Host-associated > Plants > Roots > Unclassified | place... | reverse complement strand
GGCGGGGGACGGCAACGAGGCCCTGGCCAAGGCCGCCGAACTGCTGCCGGACCTGGTGCTGCTCGACGTGAAGATGCCCGCCCGCGGCGGCATCGGCGGCGGCATCGAGGCGGCCGCAGCGATCAAGGACATCGCCCCGAGCACCCGCGTCGTCATGCTCACGATGAGCGAGGACGAGGAGGACCTGTACGAGGCTATCAAGGCGGGCGCGAGCGGCTACCTGCTCAAGGACGTGCTGCCGCACGAGATCGCCGACTCGATCCGCTCGGTGGTCGGCGGCCAGTCGATGATCTCCCCGCCGATGGCCGCGAAGCTGCTGACCGAGTTCGCCACCATGGTCCGGCACGGCGAGGACCGCAAGAACCCGGGCCCGCCGGCGCCGAAGCTGACCGACCGCGAGCTCGAGGTGCTCAAGCTCATCGCGACCGGCGCGAACAACAGCAAGATCGCCAAGACCCTGTTCATCAGCGAGAACACGGTCAAGAACCACGTGCGCAACATCCTGGAGAAGCTGCAGCTGCACTCCCGGATGGAAGCCGTGATGTACGCCGTGCGCGAGAAGATCCTCGACCTGCCCTGAGATCGTCGCCGCCGCGCGCCGGGCAATCGTATTGGCGGCCCGGGGTGCGGATACGGCATCATTGACCACGACCTCACGGCGATCCCGGGTCGTCTAGTGGCAGGACATCAGATTTTGGTTCTGAGTACGGAGGTTCGAATCCTCCCCCGGGAGCACGATGGTGGAGAGTACGGAGGTTCGCATACTCCGCTCTCCCGGGAGCACGATGGTGGAGAGTACGGAGGTTCGCATACTCCGCTCTCCCGGGAGCACGATGGTGGGAGAGCGCGGAGGTTCGCATACTCCGCTCTCCCGGGAGCCTTCCAAGGCGAAGCAGGTAGGCTCGGTGACGGTCCCCGTCGCCGAGAGTAGGTAGGCAATCGTGCCCCCTGAGCTGCGTCCCGCTGCCGTCTTCATCCTCGCCGCCGGCCAAGGCACCCGGATGAAGTCGGACACTCCCAAGGTGCTGCACACGCTGTGCGGCCGCCCCCTCGTCGGCCACGTGGTGGCCAACGCGCGCGGGCTCGAACCGCGGCGTCTGGCCGTGGTCGTCGGGCACGGCCGCGAGCAGGTGTCGGCCTACCTGGCGAGTGTGGACCCGGAGATCCGCGCCGTGGTCCAGGAGGAGCAGCACGGCACGGGGCACGCCACGCGCGTGGCCCTGGAGGCGCTGACCGAGACCGACGGCGAGCTCGAGGGGACCGTGCTCGTGCTGTTCGGCGACACTCCCTTACTGAGCACCGAGACGATGAGCGCCGTGCTCGACTCGCACCACCGTGCCGGGCGCGCCGTCACCGTGCTCACCGCGATCCTGGACGAGCCGAGGGGCTACGGCCGCATCATCCGCGAGGGCGACTCCGTGGTCGGCATCGTCGAGCAGAAGGACGCGACGCCCGAGCAGGCGGCGATCAGGGAGGTCAACTCCGGGGTCTTCGCCTTCGACGCCAAGGTGCTGCGCGACGCGCTCAGCCGGCTCAACCGGAACAACAAGCAGGGCGAGGAGTACCTGACCGACGTGCTCGGCATCGCCGCCGCGGACGGGCTCTCGGTCGGCGCGCACGTCGTCGAGGACTGGCACGAGACCCTCGGTATCAACGACCGGGTGCAGCTCGCCGAGATGCGCGGGCTGCTCAACCGGAAGCTGACGGAGCATTGGATGCGCGAGGGCGTCTCCATCATCGACCCGGCGACGACACAGCTCGACGTGCAGGTCACGCTCGGCCGGGACGCGATCGTGCACCCGAACACCCAGCTGCACGGCAGCACGGTCATCGCCCCGGGCGCCGAGATCGGCCCGAACTGCACCCTCACCGACACGCACGTGGGGGAGGGCGCCAGGGTCACCAACGCGACGACCGAGGGCGCCGAGATCGGCCCGGAGGCGACCGTCGGCCCGTACACCTACCTGCGTCCCGGCACGAAGCTGGCGCGCGGGGCCAAGGCGGGCGGCTTCGTGGAGATGAAGAACGCGGAGATCGGCGAGGGTTCGAAGGTGCCGCACCTGTCCTACGTGGGCGACGCGACCATCGGCGAGGGCTGCAACATCGGCGCGGGCACCATCACCGCCAACTACGACGGCGTGGCCAAGCACCGCACCGAGATCGGCGACCACGTGTTCGTCGGCACGAACACGGTGCTGATCGCCCCGGCCAAGCTCGGGGACGGGGCGTTCGTGGCCGCGGGCTCGGCGATCAGCAACCCGGTCGGTCCCGGCGAGCTGGCCGTGGCCCGCGGACGGCAGCGCAACATCGCGGGCTACATCGAGCGCAAGCGCCCGGACAGCAAGGCGGCCAAGGCGGCGGCCCGAGCGAAGGCCGCGGAAGCGGATGGCTCCAGCTCCTGATGGGATGAACTACACACATCCGTATGGTGTCCGGCCGGAGCCGTCACGTCGTGACTTCTGCGACAATAGGAGGGGGCAGAACCCGCCGTCTCGCGATGAACGGGATAACGCCCGAAGCTTCCCCCGCTTTTGACACAGGATCGGGCAAAGGCTCGCCAACTCGCCAAGGAGCAACTCTCGTGACCGGCATCGAGACCACCGGCCAGAAGAAACTGATGTTGTTCTCCGGCCGGGCGCACCCGGAGCTGGCTACGGCGGTGGCCACGGAGCTGGGCGTCGAGCTTGCTCCCACTCAGGCCAGGGACTTCGCCAACGGCGAGATCTACGTGCGCTTCGAGGAGTCGGTGCGCGGCAGCCACGCCTTCGTGCTGCAGAGCCACACCGCCCCGATCAACCAGTGGATCATGGAGCAGCTGATCATGGTGGACGCGCTCAAGCGCGCGTCCGCCAAGAACATCACCGTGATCATGCCCTTCTACGGCTACGCGCGGCAGGACAAGAAGCACCGCGGCCGCGAGCCGATCTCGGCCCGGCTGATGGCCGATCTGTTCAAGCAGGCGGGCGCCGACCGGCTGATGGCCATCGATCTGCACACCGATCAGATCCAGGGCTACTTCGACGGCCCGGTGGACCACCTGTGGGCGATGCCGCTGCTGATCGACTACATCCGGGAGAACATCGACCGGGAGCGGCTGACCATCGTCTCCCCGGACGCCGGCCGGGTGAAGGTGGCCGACAAGTGGTGCGACAAGCTCGGCGCCCCGCTCGCGATCGTACACAAGCGGCGCGACGTGAACATCGCCAACCAGGTCAAGGTGCACGAGATCGTCGGCGACATCAAGGGCCGGGTCTGCGTCCTGGTCGACGACATGATCGACACCGCGGGCACCATCTGCGCCGCCTCCGACGCGCTCTACGAGAACGGCGCCGCCGAGGTGGTCATAGTCGCCACGCACGCGGTCTTCTCGGGCCCGGCCGTGGACCGGCTGAAGAACTCGCGGGTCAGCAAGGTCATCGTCACCGACACCCTGCCGCTGCCCGACGACCGCCGCTTCGACAAGCTCGCGGTCCTGTCCATCGCCCCGATCATCGCCAAGGCGATCTCGGAGGTCTTCGAGGACGGCTCGGTGACCTCGATGTTCGAGGGCGCCGACGACTGAGCCGGTCCTGAGCACCCCTCCCCGCCGGGTAGACTGAGGCATTGCCCGGCGAGGGAGTGGCCGTGGTCCTGAGAGACTCGGGATTCCGGCGGGCTCCGTGATCGACGTGCTGATCGCACTCCGGGCCGTTGCGCGGCCCTTTTTTCATGGGCGCACGCCGCGGCCGGGGGTCGATTCGCCAGATCGTCCAGGCTGAAACCGACCCCCCGATACGGAGGCACCACCATGGCAGAGATCAAGATCGCGGCCGAGCCGCGCGAGAACTTCGGCAAGGGCGCGGCGCGCCAGCTGCGCCGCGAGGGCAAGATCCCCGCCGTGCTCTACGGGCACAAGCAGGAGCCGGTGCACCTGTCGCTCCCGGAGCACGACCTGTTCCTCGCGCTCAAGAACTCGAACGTGCTGCTGAGCCTGGACATCGTCGGCGGCAAGACCGAGCTGGCCATCCCGAAGGCCGTGTCCAAGGACCCGGTCAAGCGCACCCTGGAGCACATCGACCTGCTGCTCGTCCGCCGCGGCGAGAAGGTCACCGTGGACGTCCCGGTCGTCACCACCGGCGAGGTCGCCTCGGGCGGCCTGCTCGAGCTCGTGCTGACCAGCCTGTCGGTCGAGACCGAGGCCACCCACATCCCGACCTCCATCGAGGTCTCCGTCGAGGGACTCGCGGAGGGCACGCAGATCACCGCCGCCCAGGTCGCCCTGCCGACGGGCACCACCCTGGTGACCGACGCCGAGGCCGTCGTCGTGCACGTGCTGACCCCGGCCTCCGCGCTGGTCGAGGACGAGACCGCCGGCGAGGGCGGCGAGTCCGAGGCCGCGGCCGAGTAGCAGGCATGGCAGAACCCTGGTTGGTAGTCGGGCTCGGCAACCCCGGGCCCGGCTACGCCGCCACCCGGCACAACGCCGGCTTCATGGTCGTGGACCTGCTCGCCGAGCGCATCGGCGGCAGGTTCAAGGCCCACAAGGGCGGCGCGGAGGTCGTCGAGGGCAGGGTCGCGGGCCAGCGGGTCGTACTCGCCAAGCCCAAGTCCTTCATGAACCTGTCCGGCGGCCCCACCGCGGCCGCGCAGAACTTCTTCAAGGTCCCGCTCGAGCAGCTCGTCGTCGTGCACGACGAACTCGACATCGAGTACGGAGCCCTGCGGCTCAAGCGCGGCGGCGGCGACGGCGGCCACAACGGCCTGAAGTCGATCTCGAAGTCCGTGGGCTCCCGCGAGTACCTGAGAGTCCGCTTCGGCATCGGCCGCCCGCCCGGCCGCCAGGACCCCGCGGACTTCGTCCTGAAGCCCTTCACCTCCACCGAGGCGAAGGAGCTCCCCCTCAACATCGACCGCGCGGCGGACGCGGTGGAGGCCCTGCTCACCGGCAGCCTCGAGGCCGCGCAGAATCTGTACCACGCGGGGGTGTGAGGTCGTTCGGGGCTGGTTGGGTGGGGTAAGTAATCGGCCCGGACGTAGGCCCGGCACGGAGCGCAGCGCAGTGCCGAGCCGAAGGTAGGGCCGACCGCTGACCGCAAGCCTCCATACCGATCGAAACGACCCCGTAGTTTCGGGTCGGTCCCCGGGCGGTGAGAGACTTGGGCGTGTGAGCTATGACTACGACGCCCCGGCATCGGCTGAACTGTTCGACCGCGCGCAGGCGGTTACTCCTGGCGGGGTGAACTCGCCGGTGCGAGCGTTTCGCGGGGTCGGGGGGACTCCGCGCTTCATGGTGTCGGGGCGGGGGGCTTATCTCACCGACGCCGATGGGCGGGAGTATGTGGACCTCGTGTGTTCCTGGGGGCCGATGATCCTGGGGCACGCGCACCCGGCTGTGCTGGGCGCTGCGGGGGCGGCGTTGGCGCGGGGGACGTCGTTCGGGACGCCTAGCGAGGGGGAGGTGGCGCTGGCCGAGGAGATCGTGGCGCGGATCTCGCCGGTGGAGCAGGTGCGTCTGGTGTCCTCGGGGACCGAGGCGACGATGTCGGCGATTCGGCTGGCGCGCGGGTTCACCGGGCGGGCGAAGATCGTCAAGTTCGCGGGCTGCTATCACGGGCACGTCGATGCGCTGCTGGCCGCTGCGGGGTCCGGGGTCGCGACGCTCGCGCTGCCGGACACTCCTGGTGTGACGGGGACGCAGACGGGCGACACGATCGTGCTGCCGTACAACGACGTCGAAGCCGTGCGTGCCGCGTTCGCCGAGTACGGCGATGCCATTGCCTGTGTGATCACTGAGGCCGCGGCGGGGAACATGGGGGTCGTGCCGCCACTGCCCGGGTTCAATGCCGCGGTGCGCGAGCTCTGCCGGGCGAACGGGGCTCTTTACATCTCGGACGAGGTGATGACCGGCTTCCGCACCTCGCGGGAGGGCTGGTTCGGCATCGACGGCGTCGTGCCCGACCTGATGACCTTCGGCAAGGTGATGGGCGGCGGCTTCCCGGCCGCGGCGTTCGGCGGACGTGCGGACGTGATGGGGCAGCTCGCTCCGCACGGGCCGGTGTACCAGGCGGGCACGCTCTCGGGTAACCCGGTCGCCACGGCCGCGGGTCTCGCCACGCTCCAGCTGTGCACGCCGGACGTCTACACGCACCTCGACGCCACCGCGAAGACCGTGGCCCAGCTCGCCTCCGACGCGCTGTCCGAGGCGGGGGTCGCACACCGGGTCCAGTTCGCCGGGACCATGTTCTCGATCTTCTTCACCGACGCGGAGGTCAACGACTACGCGACGGCGAAGACGCAGGACACGGAGAAGTTCAAGGCCTTCTTCCACAGCATGCTGGCCAACGGCGTCTACCTGCCGCCGAGCGCCTTCGAGGCCTGGTTCGTCTCCGCCGCGCACGACAGTACCGCCGTCGACCGGATCGCCGAGGCCCTGCCGGTCGCCGCGCGCGCCGCCGCGGCCGCCTAACAGAAGGAATTCCTATGACGCAGCAGATCGACCCCGGGATCAAGACCGTCGTCCACCTGATGCGGCACGGCGAGGTCTTCAACCCGGAGGGCGTCCTCTACGGCCGGCTGCCCGACTTCCACCTGTCCGACCTCGGCCGCAAGATGGCCGAGCGCGGGGCCGAATTCTTCGCCGAGCGCGACGTGACGTATGTCGTCGCGTCGCCGCTGGACCGGGCGCAGGAGACCGCCACCCCGATCGCGGCTCGGCACGAGCTCGAGCTCGCGACGGACGGCCGGCTGATCGAGGCGGCGAACTTCTTCGAGGGCAAGAAGTTCAGCGTCGGCGACGGTGTGCTCAAGCGTCCGGCCGTGTGGCCGAAGCTGTACAACCCGTTCCGGCCGTCCTGGGGCGAGCCCTACAAGGCTCAGGTCGCCCGGGTGCGCGCGGCCCTGGAAGCGGCGCGGGACAAGGCGCTGGGGCACGAGGCCGTCTGCGTCAGCCACCAGCTGCCGATCTGGGTCAGCCGACTCGCCGCCGAGCACCGGCCGCTGTGGCACGACCCGCGCAAGCGCGAATGCTCGCTGGCCTCGGTGACCTCCTTCATCTACGTGGGAACGCAGCTCGTGGGCCTGGAGTACCACGAGCCCGCCAAGGATCTGGTCCCGGTGAAGGGGTCGAAGAAGTTCGTCGCCGGGGCCTGACGGGTCGTCGGGCGGGGCGGCGCGGAAGATCACGCGGCGGTCACGGCTAGCTGAGGGTTCCTGAGAACCGCTGACCCGACGGCTTCGCCAGAAATCGGGCATGCGAAACTCTTCGCATGGTCGCACCGAAACTCGCCCGCCGCCGCGCGTTCGCCGTCGCGGCAGCGGGCCTCGCCGCGACTGCGGTCCTCGCGGGCTGCAGCAGCGGCTCCGGTAGCTCGAACGGGGCGCAGACGGGCTACGTCAGCGTCACCACCGGTATCTCGCAGGTCACCGCCGCGGACCGGCAGGCGATGCCCGCGCTGTCCGGCACCACGCTGCAGGGCGGTTCGCTCTCGGTGTCCTACTCCGGGCATGTGACGGTGATCAACGTGTGGGGCTCGTGGTGCACGCCGTGCCGCGAGGAGGCTCCGGACTTCGCCGAGGCCGCCCAGAAGTACGCCGCCAAGGGCGTCGAGTTCGTCGGCATCAACACGCGCGACGACAACGCGGCGGCCATCGCGTACAACTCGTCGTTCGGCATCGAGTACCCCTCGCTGCAGGACCCGAACGAGACCCTGGTGCTCGACCTCAAGCAGATCATCCCCGCCACCAGCGTGCCGTCCACGGTGATCGTGGACCGCAGCGGCAAGGTCGCGGTGCGCGCGCTCGGCGGGATCACGGAGCCGGAGCTGCTCAAGGAGATCGACTACACCCTCGCGGGGAGCTGACCGTGTCGATCGGGTCCCTGATGGACAGCGGCTCGCTGCTGCTCGCGGTCCCCGTGGCCGTGGCGGCGGGCGCGATCTCCTTCGCCTCGCCCTGCGTGCTGCCGCTGGTCCCCGGCTACCTGTCGTACGTCACCGGCATGTCCGCGGTGGACGCGCAGGACCGGGCCGCGTCGGCGACCACGGCGGACGGCGCGGAGCCGGCCGCCGAGCGCCGCCCCCGGTTCGGGGCCCGGAACCGCACGCTGCTCGGCGCGCTGCTGTTCGTGCTCGGATTCTCCACGGTCTTCGTCACGGCCGGATTCGCCTTCGGCTCCTTCGGCGAGACGCTGATCCAGCATCAGCGCGGGCTCGACATCGCCTTCGGGCTGGTGATGATCCTGATGGGCGCGTTCTTCGCCGGGCTGGTACCGGACCGGTGGAGCGGCTGGATGCAGCGGGACGTGCGGGTGCACTACCGCCCGGCCATGGGCCTGGTCGGCGCGCCGCTGCTGGGCCTGGTCTTCGGGCTCGGCTGGACGCCCTGCCTCGGGCCGACCCTGTCGGCGGTCCAGGTGCTCGCCTACACCCAGGGCACGGCCGGGCGCGGCGCGCTGCTGTCCGCGTTCTACTGCCTGGGCCTCGGCCTGCCGTTCCTGATCGCGGCGCTGGCCTTCGGCTGGGCGATGCGCGCGATCGGCTGGATCAAGAACCACTACGCGCTGGTCACCCGGGTGGGCGGCGCGATGATCGGCCTGGTCGGCCTCTTCCTGGTGTCCGGCCTGTGGCAGCACCTGATCACCCAGATGCAGTCGTGGATCTCGGGAACGACGCTGCCCTTATGAGTGAGGACATTTCGAGGTGAGTGAGCAGACAGCGCAGGACGCCGCGTCCGACGGCGCGGTCGACGACGTTCTGCTGGAGGACGCGGTCGAGGCCGCGGCGGCGGAGCGTGCCGAGAAGCTGTCCACGGCGCCGAAGGCGGACGACGGGATAGCGGTCCCCTCGCTCGGCGCGCTCGGCATGCTGCGCTGGACGTGGCGGCAGCTGACCTCGATGCGTATCGCGCTGGTGCTGCTGTTCCTGCTCTCGCTCGCCGCGATCCCCGGTTCGATCCTGCCGCAGCAGTCGATCGACCCGTCGAAGGTGCTCACCTTCTTCCAGTCGCACAAGACGTGGGCGCCGATCCTGGACAAGTTCCAGCTGTTCAACGTCTTCGAGTCGGTGTGGTTCGAGGCGATCTACGGCCTGCTGTTCATCTCGCTGATCGGCTGCATCGTGCCGCGCTCCTGGGCGCACTTCAAGGCGATGCGCGCGAACCCGCCGGCCGCCCCGCGCAACCTCAAGCGGCTGCCGGTGCACGCCTCGTTCAGCACGACCGCGGACGCCGACGAGGTGCTCGCGCTCGCGGCCAAGCGGCTCAAGGACCGCCGCTTCAAGACCGTGCGCGGCTCGGACAGGTCCGGCGGCTGGGTCTCCTCGGAGAAGGGCTTCCTGCGCGAGACCGGGAACCTGCTGTTCCACCTGTCGCTGATCGGCATCCTGGCCGGCGTCGCGCTCGGCCACTTCTTCGGCTTCAAGGGCGCGGTGCTGGTCACCGAGGGCACCGGCTTCTCGGACACGGTCACCAGCTACGACAGCCTGACCCTCGGACCTGGAGTCGGCGCGCAGGACCTGCCGAACTTCAGCTTCGTGCTGAACAAGTTCTCCGCGACCTACCAGACCAGCGGCGACCAGTTCGCCCAGCCGCGCACCTTCGACGCCTACGTGAAGTTCAAGCCCTCGCCGACGTCGACGGCGCAGAACGTCGACGTGCAGGTGAACCAGCCGCTGAGCATCAACGGCACGAACGTGTTCCTCGAGGGCCACGGGTACTCGCCGGTCGTCGAGGTCAAGGACGGCAAGGGCCGCGTGCTGTACGACGGCCCGTCCACCTTCCTCGAGCAGGACGAGTACTTCGACTCCTCCGGCGCGATCAAGGCCCCGGCCTACACCTCCGGCGGGACCGACCTCGGATTCCAGGGCTGGTTCCTGCCGGACGCCGTGATCCAGTCGGGCGCGATGCCCGCCTCGATCTTCCCGGCGGCGTACAACCCGATGCTGATCCTGTCCGCCTTCTCCGGCAATCTGAACATGAACGGCGGCGAGGACCAGAGCGTCTACAGCCTGGACACCAGCGCCATGAAGCAGCTGAACGTGAAGGCCAAGGGAGCCGCGGCGGCCGCGGGCAACGCGCTCGAGCTGAAGGTCGGTCAGACCGCGACGCTGCCGAACAACCTGGGCTCGATCACGTTCGTCGGCGTGAAGCAGTGGGCCCAGTTCAACATCGCCTACGACCCGGGTCAGAAGGTCGTGCTGCCCTCGGCGATCCTCGCCGTGCTCGGCCTGGTCGGCTCGCTCGGCCTGCGCCGCCGCCGGGTCTGGGTGCGCGTGAGCGAGCAGGCGGACGGCACCCGCCTGGTCGAGGTCGCGGGCCTGGCCCGCACCGAGGGCGCCACGCCCACCGCCGAAGTGACCCAGACAGCGCAAGCCCTCGCCGCGGCCGTGCGGCAGCCCGCCCCCGATGGAGCCTCCGCGTGAGCATCAACGAGAATTTCGCGCACTACAGCAATCTGTTCATCGCCCTCGCGCTGGTCGCGTACGCGGCCGCGTTCTTCGCCTACTGCGGCGAGTGGGCCTTCGGCACCAGTTCCCGCTTCGGCAAGAGTGTCGAGGCGCTCGACGCCGAGGGCAAGAAGGTCGCGAAGGTCGGCAAGCAGGCCGCAGCCCCCAAGGCCGAGTCGGTGAACGCGACCGACGGCGGCAACGGCGTCACGGTGCTCACCCGGGCCGTCGCCGAGGACGAGGAGCCGACGATCGCGGGCGACAACCTGCGCGCCGAGATCCTCGGCCGCTTCGCCGTGATGGCCACGTTCATCGGCTTCGGCTTCCACTTCGCCGGGGTGCTCTTCCGCGGTCTGGCCGCGCACCGCGTGCCGTGGGCGAACATGTACGAGTTCTCCTGCGCCGCCTCGCTCGCGATGAGCTTCGCCTACCTGACGCTGCTCGTGCTGCGCAAGAAGGTGCGCTGGATGGGCCTGCCGGTCACCGCGATCGTCTTGATGACCCTCGGCCTCGCCTACACGGTGCTGTACACCGACGCCGAGGAGCTCGTCCCGGCGCTGCACTCGTACTGGCTGTACATCCACGTCACCGCGGCCGTCATCAGCACCGGCGCCTTCGGCGTGGCGACCGTGGCCACGGCGCTCTACCTGCTCAAGTCCTCCAACGAGGAGGGTTCGCTGCGGCGCTTCAACAGCGCCTTCGACCGGCTGCCCTCGTCGGTCGCGCTGGACCGCACCGCGTACCGGGTGATCGCGTTCATCTTCCCGCTGTGGACCTTCGCGATCATGGCCGGCGCGGTCTGGGCCGAGAAGGCCTGGGGCCGCTACTGGGGCTGGGACCCGAAGGAGACCTGGTCGTTCATCGTGTGGGTGGTCTACGCCGCCTACCTGCACGCGCGCGCCACGCACGGCTGGAAGGGCAAGGCCGCCGCGTACGTCGCGCTGGCCGCGTTCGCCTGCGTGCTGTTCAACTACTTCGGCGTGAACACACTGCTCACCGGCAAGCACTCGTACGCCGGTCTGTAACAGACAAGCAACTGATAACGAAACGGGCAACCAACAGGTGGGGACGCTCGTCCTTTCTCTAGACGACTTTGTCTGGAAAGGGCGAGTATTCCCATGAGCTACGACGACGGCTACCAGCCGCCGGCCTTCCATGAGCAGGCATCGGAGCCATGGACGCCGGTCACGCACGGGACCGTGAACGCCGATCTCGACCTCGACGTGCTCGACCCGAAGGGGCGGATCACGCGCGTGAACGCGAGGCGTCGGCGCAAGTCCGGGCAGGGCCGCAAGAAGAAGGTGCTGAAGTACACCGCGCTGGGTACGGCCGTCGTGGTGGCCGCGGTCGTAGGCGTCGGCGCTTACGTCATCGCCCACCTGGACGGCAACATCAAGCACACCGCGCTGCTGCCGACCGGTGTCACTCAGTCGGCCGAGATACCCGACAAGTTCGGCAACACGGCCATGAACGTCCTGCTCATAGGCACGGATGCACGCGTCTCCGCAGCCGACTGCAAGCTCGGCGGTGACTGCTCCTCCAG
>Ga0307509_10009701_pt1 | contig 11962 bp, 13 predicted proteins | sample 10_EM_MG_FD_202245 | JGI IMG/M metagenome (GOLD analysis project Ga0307509, IMG submission 202245) | Populus trichocarpa ectomycorrhiza microbial communities from riparian zone in the Pacific Northwest, United States - 10_EM | ecosystem: Host-associated > Plants > Roots > Unclassified | place... | reverse complement strand
AGGAGCTGAAGGCACTTTACCCATTCCCTGTCGTGCAGGAGTTCGTCGAGCTGCTCCGGAAACCGGGTCGACGACTTGTCTAGCTCGTAAAGGCGCTGTGCGGGCATGGTCTTGTCCGGCAAGGGGGGTTAAGCGAGGAGGTGGTCGGTAAGAGGGTGTGTGTGGTAAAAATGAGGGACAGGCATATGTGGAAGGTGGGGCGAGCAAGTCGTGAGGTAGGGGGAGCGGATCGGGTGAGAACCCCACATGAGAGTCTAGTTAAGGTTTGAAATTTGAGGCACGGACGACGCGGGGCCTGATAAGGCGGCCTACCACAACAGGTTAGTCACTATGGCCATGCAAGGTTCCAAGCAGTCTCACCGTTACCGCGATGCCCACCGCGGGGGGTCCCGGTCAGTGGCCGGCACTTGCAAGTGTGGGCTCTTCGGACAAGCGGAGCCCAGGGCTCGACCATTGATTTCCAGCACGACGTCGCTCTCGGACGCGAGAGGGGGTTTCGGCATCGTCACCAATCCTGGCTGATCCTTGGGCCGGGGTGAGAGATCATCCCGATTTGTCGAGCACTCAAGCGCTCAACGCTCGCTTTGTAGATGACCGTCCGCCAAGCGTATGGCTCTCGGTTGGGCTGGAAGGTGCAGCTGTCCTCATGACCGCGGGATTCGTGCGAACCTTATTCCTAACCTTATCCTCGTTTCCCATTTCCGCTCCCCCCTCTCCGTGAATATGATGGGCTCCGACATCCGCGAACCGTGGACGTCGGGAATTCTTGTCGCCGCGGACTAGACGGGATCTAAGATGTTCGGGCCTGGCTAGATCTGAATCTAGAGACAAATGGAGCAGAGCCGTACACATCGACGATGTACCTCATGGGTTCAGATTCCCTGTTCATACAAATCCATCGAGACCCGGGTTGAACGGTCCCATTGGCGAGCAAACGGTTGGAAAGGCCAACGAGTCTGCTCTGACAAGAAACCTCCGTCACCCATACCAGCTTCCCCCGCATGGGGACCACGGAGTGGTAAGGACCCCTGACACTGAAATTAGCGCTCTGAACGCGAATGAATGAGAAGTCGACCTACCACGCTACCAATGTATCCGTCCGGTTCCGGGTGCCTGGGCCTTTACTTCGGGTGTCCGTTTCGCAGTTTGGCTCAGCACGGGTTGGCACCGGAGGCCTCTCGACCGCCGTGGACGGGTTGACAGTGTAATGTTGCCTGTTGCTCATACACGAATGATTCTGCGACTTGCTTCTTCCATTTGAGTGGTGGTCCCCGGGTCGTCAACTGTTGAACGGCATTCGAGACGCGTCGCCGAATTTTGCGAGTTACAGAATGGTGGAAATGAGAGTTGCGTGCAGGGGTTCCGGCTCCGGCTGGCCGATCGAAATGAGACGGTCACCCACCGCCACGCGAACGACATTTGTATTTTCTAGTTCCGCCTCAGTATACACAATTTCGCCCGACTCGAAAGTCGACGCGAGAGGCCCTTACTATGTGGCACAACAAATCTAAATTGTTTCAATGCCACCCCCGTCCCCTGCCTCGATGACTCGTTGCGGATTCCAGGTTGCGCAAATCGCGGATCGAAGATGGGTGGGTGTTTTCGTCGATTTCACTGCTGGGCGCCGTGGAGGTACCCCCCAATCAGAATTTCACGCTTGCCCCAGTCTTCCACTTGGTTATGCGTGTGGTCGGTAACACGTATGGTGCACCATAGGCTGGTCTGTTCACCCTCATATTGACTGGTGGCTCATGGCCAAGAATACATTTCAAGATATTCGGCATCTATCGTTACGTTGTCAATACATCGCTTTCACAGGCGAGAGGCGAGCCAGAACAATGTCTAGGTGTCTCGCAGCAGCCTCAACTTCTTCCTCAGTGTTATACAGTGGCATCGGCGTAAACCTGATGACGTCCGGCTTGCGAAAAGCACCAACGACTCCCACCTCTCTCAGCTCACTGAACACTTTATCCATCACGTCCGAACCCTGTGGCAAAAACATGACTGATAGTTGAGCACCTCGGGACTCTGGATCTGTTGGAGTGGTGATGGTGAAGCCTAGGGTCTTCCTCGCCGGCACCTGTTCGGGAGGCACGAAAAAGTTAGACTGGCGCAGAAGGCGCTCGAGTTTCCCCGTGAGCATCTTGGACCGTTCGCGGAGCGGGCCCATCATCCCCGCTTCCTTGAAGACCTGCAACGACCCCAGGAGCGATACGATGGACAAGGCCGATGGGCACGATTGTTGGTATCCTTGGGCGCCGGGGATTGGAGAGAATTCCTGGCCAACCTGAAACCGGGAGTCCATTTTTTCTCCCCACCAACCGGCGAACCTGGTTCATCGGGGTGAGAAAACCGAGGCAGCATACCGGCAGTGACTCACTTTGGTGTTTCCCCGTTCCACTTCTCGTGAACAAATAAACCTCCGATCCCTCCAGGTCCAGAGTTTAGGTACTTGTACGTGCACCAGACGGCGAAGTCTACGTCCCAATCGTGTAAGGACAACGGTACGTTACCGGCCGCATGGGCCAAGTCCCATCCGCACATGCATCCCTGGAGATAGACCGTAAGCTTCGACATCGCGGACCTCGGAGCGCGGTGAACGTACCTTCGCCTTCGCGGCTTTGGTGATAGACTTCATGGGATACAATTGCCCCGTGAAGTACGAGAGAGCGCCGAAGAGAACAAGAGCTATCTTTGAGCCTTCTTTCTCGATGACATCCAATATATCCTCCTCCCTGAGCGAAAACTCGCCTTCCCTAGGCGCGATCTCGATGATGGCATCCTTGGGATCAAAACCGTGGTTCTGGACTTGAGAAGCGAAAGCGCGCTGGGGTAAACGAGTGAGTGTCCGCCTGTGTACAGGCGCCGCGCCTGTTTTGATTGTTTTCTAGGATGACTACCAACCTGATCCGAAGGGAAGGCGTTGGCGTCGCAAAAGATCTTGTAACGCTCTGATGTGGGCTTGTAGAATTGCGACATCATCAAATGGAGATTTGCAGTCAGCGTGCTCATCACGCAGACTTCATCCGGTTTCGCACCTGAGATTCTGGAGATTAACAAGGCCGCCTTGGAATTCACCGAGGGGCGCTCTTACCAACGATCTCGGCCATCAAGGGATTGACGTGATCTGCAATCGTCACCCAGTGTCTTCCAAGGGGGTGATAAAAGAGACCTAGAGCGCCGCTGTGGGGTGCCTTAGTCCCGAAAAGCCGATTGGTTGGCAAACCTGGCTCACCCTTTGCTCCAGACGTCCAACTCTTCCTGAATCAGGACCTGAGATCGTTTTGGCAATACACCTAGACCGTCGCCGCAGAGATAAACGCAAGGCAAGTCTAACGTAGCTTGGCCTTAGTCTGCATCACGATGAGTAGATGTGGGTGGGGTGTGACTTGCCCTGTCTCTCGGCTGCAACCTTGGTCGCACCGATGCTCCTGTTATCAGGAAGGAAAAACTGGTCTCTGAGGCTCTCGCAGGACGGAGACATTTCGCGGATGGCTAGTTCTTGTGTCAAGGGGAGACTCTGGGGGTGGGGGTTAGCGTCGAAATCCGGCAAGAGTCGCACGTGCGTTTTTAAGGCTCGTACGGTACCCGTCAGGCGGAGCATCCATTGGTTCTCGGTGGCCCGAGTCTGCTTCCATTCACTATAATTCCCCGGAGAAATCTGCGGTAATTCGAATTACACGGAGCAGGGCATTCCCTCTTGGAATGCATAGCAATGCTTCCGTGGCTGATAGTTATGGAAACCGGGGCAACTGCGGAATACCCTGGGACCCGAGGGTGTTTGAAGCCCGAAGTTTGAAGCTTGAAGAGCCGCAGTACTCCGTGCATCATGACGCGAGCCACGGTCACAAGTTTGAAGTCACGTGAGTATCTCGTCTCCGTTGGAAGGTACGGGAAATCCCGAGACAGATACCTTCTGCACGATATGGTAAGAAGCTGTGAGTTCCCTCATGGCAAGGACGCGATTGTCGGACTGCCTCTGCCACTGTGAGGTCCACAGTCCTCCTAAATTGTGGACATGACGGAAGGCCACCTCCACAACTAACGGGTCAGGAGGAGGGATGCTGTCGCGGGTGCCTCTGCTTCTAAACCCAATACCCACTCCTAATTTATTTCATCCACTCTCTGGTGCGCATAGATAGGTGTTCAAGCAGGTATTCAAGCAGAAACGACTATTCCCCAGTTCGGCGAAACGACGGGCCCGCAACGTCCTTTGGCGAATGCACCTAGGACGTCTGAGATTACCACGGACTGGTTAAGTTAAACCGCAATCACGGTGCACGTCAAAACGAGGCGGGGTCTGGTGTGTTACCCAGTCGATGCGGCAGCTTCCTTCACTCTCCGTTCCCTCCTTCGGACCACATCCCAGTTGTACAACCTCGCCGTGTTGACCTCCATCACTGTGATTTGCTCCCGTAGGAATTCGAGGTCATCGGAAAGGCCCTGCAGTGATGCCTGGGCGTTCTCTAGTTTCGTTCTGAGCAGCTCGATGGCTTCGGGGATTTTGTAGGATAACATCACGTTGGCCTGTGGAGAGGTTTCGGTCAGTGAGATTATTGTGACGGAGGGGTGGCAATGAAGAGGCAGTACACCCAACCACAGGTAAACGACGTCTGTGTCTTCCAATTCGGCCTCAGCGTACAAGGTCTCATTCAACTCGAACGTTGTCACGAGAGGCTTTTTACTGGCCTCATGGTCTTCAAGATCAAGGTCCTCCAGATCGTCTTCTAGATCGTCCTTTTCCTTGCCTCCCTATGATTACAGATGTCCGAAATCGCAGGTGGAGGTAAGATGGGCGGGAGGTCAGCGAATGCGGAAGGTCACTGATGCAGTAAACAAACTCACTCACTTGCCTCTCATTCAAGTATTCGACCATACTTAAGGTTTTCTGAATATCCGGAATCTTATCTTCAAGCCCTCGTCGTCTTTGCGTAAGGTTGGTGTCCATGTACCTGTACTTTCTGTCGGGTGGTATGGAAGGTTAGACGACGGGGCGATTAGATGGCGTTTGAGAACGGAACGTACGCTAGGGCGTCCTGGATGTTTCTCAACGCGCTCTCGACATCACCGTCCGGCCCGCCGATGTATTTCTCTACGTCCGACTGCCGTTGGTCGAGGAATCGAAGGTTGTGAATTATTCGGAAGATGAACGCCGCTTCCAGTCAATCGCTTGCCATGGCTGACGATTTGTGCAACTCACGATAAACGGAGCCTTCGGAATCCCCCTCGAGTTCTTTTCCTGAACTTCTTCCGTCGAAGCCATCGCAGAAAGGGGGGGACCTCGAGAGTTTGGGATCGATGTTGGTGTGGGATGGTGATCTCACCTGTCAGCGCCTATCACACTTCCCGCCCGCAATTTTTTCTGATCACGCTCCCCGTTCTTTCCTCCCCCCACCTCGTCGCGACGCCTGGATCGACGACTGAGGCAACCATGTCTCGCCTGATAGTAAAGAACCTACCCCCGTACTTGACTCCAGACGCTTTGCGGAAACACTTCACCGGTCAGACTACAAAAAGCACCACATCGACTCCCTCCTCGTCTTTGAAAACCTTCACCCTCACGGACGCCAAGGTTGCTTTCAAGCCCGACGGAACTTCTCGAAGGTTCGGCTTTGTGGGTTTTAAAACCGAGAAGGAGGCAGAGGAAGCGAAACAATGGTTCGATAAAAGTTTTATCGACTCCATGCGGATAAACGTAGAGGTCGTTGACGTGAGTTCTTCACATTCCTATACCACACACCTGTGTTTTGTGTCTTTTGTTCGCAAACTCATCGTCGTTAGGGAATTAGGGATAAAGAAGAGCGACCAGCAAAACGCAGAAAGGTCGAAGCTGGTTCCTCGCCGTCGGACATCTCCAATCTCTCCCCTTCCATCGGCAAAAAGGGCAAAAGGTTGAAGCCTAACGACGGAACCGATGGCCTACCCGTCCCCGCCAACAAGGACTTCGAAGAGTTTCAGAAGGTGATGCAACCACGGTCGGGGAAGGGTCCCTCCTGGGCAAACGAGCCACAACTGCAACCACAGACGCCTGCGAGGAAGGTTGAGGGAGTCAACCCCAAGGACAATCAGATGGATGTCGACCCCGCGCCCTCACAAGACGCCCTCACGGACCTGGAGTGGATGAAACAGCGAATGGCGAACTCGATTGTCCAAGACTCTGGGACCACCCCTCTCCGCCCGAATCTCCAACCTCCGAGCACGACCGATATTAGCCAGGTTCGTTTCTTAGGGTAATTCGTCCTACATTGTCATTTAACCCAACACATATCAGCCAGAAGCCTCGTCAAGCGATCCAACGAGAGATATTATCCTCAAAACTGCTCGGCTCTTCGTCCGGAACCTCGCCTACACCTGCACGAACGAGGACCTGAGGGAGCTGTTCAACCCTTTTGGAGAGATTTCACAGGTGCGTCCTCGGTCCTTCTGCGACCCCATTCGCTTTCCTTTTATATGCTGACCGGTGTTTTCCCTCCCCTTATAGGTAAGATTACGTTCCAAACCCAATTACCACGATGAGAGTCTCCGATAGGGACATCAGATCCCTTCAGGGGAGGAGCTGATAACCTCGGGAAATATATGCTAGAATCTCCTTTCTGAACATTCTTTTGGTTATGGGTCACGATCGAATATTCACTGACCTACCGCCCCCACCTATCCAGGTGCACATACCTATCGATCGTACCACAAAGGAACCCAAAGGCGTTGCATACGTTACCTTCGCCTCCCCATCATCCGCCCTTTCTGCGTACAAGTCCCTTGACAAAAAGTCGTTCCAAGGGCGACTCTTACATATCCTTGGGGCGGTTGACCGGAAGGGCAGCACCCAGGTCGAGGACAGAGAGGGGAAGAAAAACACGGTCAAGGGCGAGAAAGACGCAAGAAGGAAAGCAGGGGCCGTGAAGGAGTTCAATTGGGGCATGTTATACATGAACGTGAGTTGGGGTTCCTCGGCGTTACTGTCGACTCCCGCAATGTATGGATTCCTGATTCCTGACTACTATGCATCTAGAGCGATGCGGTGGTCTCCTCGGTGGCCGACCGGATGAAGATTTCGAAATCCGAAATCTTAAACCCCGAGTCTGAAAATGCTGCGGTCAAATTGGCATTGGCAGAAACCCACATCATCAATGAGACGAAAGCGTACCTCGAATCTCAAGGTGTACTCCTCGATTCCTTCTCTACTCTCACTGGCTCTAGCCACCTTCGCCGTTCCGACACCGTCATCCTTGTCAAGAATATTTCATACGGGACTTCCGCTGAAACCATCCGTGAGATGTTCGAGGCACACGGTGAATTGAGTCGCGTTCTGATCCCACCAGCGGGGACGATCGCTGCAGTGGAATTCCTTCATCCGGATGAAGCTGGGAGGGCATTCAAGGCGGTGGCATACCGGCGGTTGGGGAACACGATTGTATATCTGGAGAAGGGTCCTATCGGTATGTTCAAGGAACCTGCATCTACAGTCGCCGAAGATGGACCACCTACCGTTGTCTCAACTGGGGTCAAGCCCGTAACCATTCCGGACGATAAAGATACGGCAGACGAGCCACAGACGTCCGTAGCTGGCGGCACGACACTCTTCGTCAAGAATCTCGCGTTCTCTACGACCCCCGAGAGACTTGATCGGGCCTTCCGCGGCCTTCCTTCCTTCGCCTTCGCACGAGTTCAGATGAAACCTGACCCGAAGAATCCTGGTAGCAAACTCAGCATGGGTTACGGGTTTGTTGGGTTCAAGGATGTCGAAGGCGTCAAGAGAGCTCTGAAATCGATGCAAGGCTACGTTCTCGATGGTCATTCGTTGAGTGTCCGATTGGCTGGCAGAGGCGCGGAGGAGCCAAGCGAAGGCAAGGGCAAAGCTGGTGGGAAGAGTTCGACGAAGGTGATTGTGAAGAACGTGCCATTCGAAGCGAGCAAGAAGGACATCAGGGAGCTCTTTGGGTACGTGATTCCGTACTTCACTCCCTCTCGCTTTCCTCACTGACATCCACACAGTGCTCACGGACAACTGAAATCTGTACGCGTTCCCAAAAAATTCGACCACCGTTCACGCGGTTTCGCCTTCCTCGAGTTCGCTTCGAAGCACGAAGCCGAGAACGCTTTCAACTCGCTCCAGCATACTCACTTGCTGGGCAGACATTTGGTGTTGCAGTGGGCGGAGGAGAGCGAACAGGATGTGGATGCGCTGAGGAGGAAAGCGGGTGTTGGGTATGGTGGTGGTGCGGAGGTACCCGGCAAGAAAAGGAAGTTGGTTATTGGGGGCGACGATCAGGGCGACGATGGAGATAACGAGTAGTCGATACTTGGGGTGGCTCCCCCTTGTGCAATGGATCATTCGCAACCGTCTTGTTAACCAACCCGTTCGGCACCCGAGTAGTCGTTCGACGCGATAGTGTCAAGGCTCCAGAGCTTCTATTAATTGTGGTAAATCGCAGTGTAAATTGAGTCAAGGCCACCGTTCAACTAGCTGCCATCTATCCTCCAAGCCCGACACAGCTTCACGCAGGCAAGAAAGGATAGTTTCGAGTGTCGGTCTCGTGTTCTTGTCGGCCGACCAACACCGTTCGAGGATCCCCCACAGCCCATCCGTAAATCCAAGACCTGCCGCGTTCTCCGGTTTCTTGGGACGTGACCCTTTCGCGATCTCCACCACAATCATACCCGGATTCGGGAGATCGTCAAAGGGAGCTCTCCCACCCAACACCTGTTTTTTTTTTCTTTTGAGTTTTTTTTTTGTCGTAGCGAGCGAGGGAGGGCTCGCATGTACACGAACCTCGTAAATGAGCATCCCTAGCGCATAGATATCCGACTCCTTCGTCGGCCCGTGCTCGCACGTGTCACCTTGGTCCAGAAGTTCGGGACTCATCCACGGAAAACTTCCTCCGTAAATGAAAGACATCAGAGAGTCCCTCTGGTTCGCAACCAAGAGGGCAGGATCCAGGTGAGTTTCCACACTGACGATTGTGGAAAGGCCAAAGTCCGCGAGACAGGCATGACGGCTTTGATTCACGAGGACGTTTTCCTGTAGTTATTATCGTATCGCTGAGCGGATGGCTTGACTGAGTGGTTACGCACCCCTTTCAGATCTCCATGCACGACGTGGAGTTGATGCATATACGTCAACCCATTCACGACGTCGACAAGCTGCGCAGATGTTGAGTGGGTCCCTGTGCTATCGTAACGATAGAACAACCTACGAGGTCGATGCGATTTGCGTCCTGGTTCTTCTCGATGAATTTGTTGATCGTCCCGTTTTCCATCCAGTTCGAAACCATCAAACACCGTTCTTGGCCAAGCGCAACACCAATCAAAGGAAGGACATTGGGATGTCGGAGGTGCCTCCAGATCACCGCCTCTTTGCAGAACCTCTGAATCGTACGTCAGGGAAATCTCCAGTAGGAATCAGAAGCGAAGACACCGACCCTGACGATTGCTTTGCGATTGATGGCACAGAGCTGCACAACCTTGATAGCCACTGGGCGCCGTTGGTAATCTCCTTTGAACACGCTCGCGAACCCTCCGCGGTAAACAGGGTCCGTCAATAAGCCTTTGTAGCGATCCACAATCTGGGCCGATTCCGGGACATTCTGGTGACGGTAACACAATTTACACAACCTGTTTAGCATCCTTGCTCGCTCCTGTTCAGCTATGGAACCTCGTTCTAGAAGCTGAACCCGACATCAAACTATAGTCAAGCTAGGCTACTCAAGGGCTTACACTATCCAAACGGTTGATCAAAGCCTCGTCTGAGGAGCTCCCAGACGGACTAGGGGAGATGGGGGACGGCGGAGGGTAAAACGCCTGCATGGGGTGGGTGTTATTCTCATCGGGTCCGACAATCCTAATGGCGGGCGGGTTCGATTTGGGGAGATCCGAAGCGCTGGAGTTTCTCGTTTCGATTAAACCAGGAGGGATCGTGGGGGCATTCTGAGAGTCCCCAGGACGGGAGGGAAAAGGTACAGGGCCGTGGGATGGCATTGGAGTTTCCCATTCTGAAGCGGCGTCGCCGACTCGACCCTCGACATCTTGCATCCGTGGCCGCTGTGTCCTGTCCCCACTCCAGCAAGCCTGGAGGAGCTCCCACAGTGGGTCCGAGAGACCTATCACCATGGCATCCTCCGGTTTCGTCGGGCGAGTGCCGTTGACGATCGAGAACACCAGGTGTCTACCCTTGGTCCCATGAAACGGTGCTTTTCCTGTGAGAACCTACGTTGGTCAAACAACGGCCACACAGTAGTTCGTTATGGTTACCTCCAGTATGAGGTGCCCAAAGGCATATACGTCCGTTTCTCGGCTCGGCATTGCATTAAGTAGCCCAAATTTCGAAGGATGGATCAACTCTGGAGCGAGAAATCGCCAATTACCCCCTTCCAAATCCTCCGAATCCTCTGAGGTCGAATGTTCGTGGTCGGGACTAGATATGGATCCAAAGCCTGAAAGACAGGCGCGAGGCGGCGATCCATTTGAGATCAAGATGTTGCTCTAGTTTCGTGTCAGAGACGTTCGGTCGAACAGTGATAGAATACCAACACCCTTGATACCCCCGTGGACGAGATTGGAATCATGTACATACTTCAGGCCTTGAGCTACCCCATGCAACTAGGCCAACTGAGTTCAAGTCTAAGCATGGTGAGAAATCTGGAATGGTGCAGACCAGTTCTAGCCGATTCACATTGGCCGTCTTGGTGTATTTCATGATGGTGTCGTGCGTCATCCATTCCGACACGGTGGAGAAATTAAACGTGTCGATGCTCCCGAGCACTCCGGTGAGTTTGAGGATATTCGGGTGAGACAAGGAATTCCAGAGGATAACCTCTCTGCAAAATCGCTGAACAGAATGTTTAAACAACATCGATAACAAGGAGGGGAGTCTTTAACTCACTTCTCTTATCTTCTCCACGTCGGTGGTTGTGGTAATCCTTGGCGTCTTGATCGCGATCACGGAATTGTTCAAGGTCCCACGCCGTACATCCCAAAACCCACCCGATGTGTAGACTTTCTCTTCAGCCATCGTCTTCTCAGTAATCATGATGGAATCGGGGAGTCTTCTGCGGCGTTTGACTGACTCGGTGAGTACGATAAGGATTGATTGCCTTGTTTGTTGGTCAAGTGAGTGTCTCGTCAGTCCCTGTGGCATAGTTTCAGTAGGATGAAGACAAAAGACGACAGAATGTAGCTCCGCACACGGTCCAGGAGCTCTGCACATAGGCCAGCTTCCCCACGTTCCAGGTTAGCTAGGAACTCTCGACCCTCAGAAGATAGCGTGATTTTAGCCATGGTCCGGACGGCCTCGTCCACAGACGCAAGAGCGTCTCCCCAGGATTTTTGGAACTCTTGAACCATCGGGAAGATGATGCGACGGCCACGAAGTATCCTGGTGGTTACTGACTACGAGCATTGCTGGTCGGTTTCGGCAAAACCCGCACGGACATGCAAAACTCCAAAGGCTACCATGGCCCGTCTCCGCCACACGAAAACCATCGGATTTCGCTACCAAACAAGCGGCACGGTGGTATATCGTGGAGTTTGTGCGGTTGGGAACAGTTGATCCATCCCAGAGTCGACTTATGGGTCGCTTGGATGCGGGATAGCGAAGAGACGGTGGAACTAGGAATAAAATTTAATTGCTACCACGATTCTATCTCGTATGGTGCCAGTGCGGGCGGATTCTGTCGTACACGTTGAAATCTAGACGAAGGCTAGATTAGACGGATCCTGGATGACTTTCCGTAAGGGTTTAGGATTTAGGAACTGGAAAAGTCCCGCCAGAATCCGCGGCCGGGGAGGCCGGAGTTACTGGGCTCAAGCCCCCTTGGATATTTAGAGACTATTACCCCCGACCGTCCAATCGCGTGTTGTGTAACCCATCCTAAACACCAGAATTTAGGACGTGGTCTCGCTCCCTGCCCTAGATTCTGGAAGTAGACACCCTGTAGATAACATTGAGGTACAAGAGCATGTGAAA
>Ga0307509_10009700_pt1 | contig 11962 bp, 6 predicted proteins | sample 10_EM_MG_FD_202245 | JGI IMG/M metagenome (GOLD analysis project Ga0307509, IMG submission 202245) | Populus trichocarpa ectomycorrhiza microbial communities from riparian zone in the Pacific Northwest, United States - 10_EM | ecosystem: Host-associated > Plants > Roots > Unclassified | place... | reverse complement strand
AAAAAATAAAGGCATGCATTCCTGACATGTTTGGTGGGCATAATTCTGCAGTATATCAATCCTATTGTTAAGAATTCACAGCACCCTTTTAAAGGAAATCTCTTGTATGCCATTGAGAGGGTCTTGAAGCTCTCAGTTCCTAATTTATATGTATGGCTTTGCATGTTCTACTGCTTTTTCCACCTGTGGTGAGTGAACTTTTCTTTCGCGTTTTAATGAATAGTTTCCTCTTTGTTAAAGAAATTCCAATAATTGCCAAAATTTTCTTCATTTTTTTTTTCATTAATACCATGAAGCTTGTTATAGCTGTAGTTAGTTTGCTTCAATGGTGTCAAGTGAAGATTGTTTAGTGGAAATTTTTTTAGATCAATAGTGTTATGTGTAGTTTCATTTAGTTGTAGTGGAGTTGTAAGAATCCTCCATTGGACACATTTACTTCAACAACTATTGACTGCATTCCCTTGAAAATGTTTTTCTTATAACTTGTCCAACAAGTAACAACTTGCATTTCAAATTGTGTGCAGATTCTGTTGAAGTGGGAGTAATTTTTATAAAGTGTGCTTATAAGTTTTGTTTAATGCATAATTTTATTCACCTAGCATGATTCCTGAAGCTTGGCATATTCCTAGAAATTTACACTAGGTTTCTTCCCTCCCATAAAGGGGGAATTGTAGGACCAGGTTCATCTCTTTAGTTTGAGTTGAATACTGTTTTGCAAATGTAGGTTAAATATACTTGCCGAGCTCCTTTGCTTTGGTGATCGGGAGTTCTACAAGGATTGGTGGAATGCAAGAACTGTTGAAGAAGTAAGAACTCATCTTCTGGAAAATGTTTTCCTCTTGATATATCGATAAAAAATTCCTTGCTTATCATCTTTACATTTGCAAACGTGATTTTGGATTTGTGGCTTTCAACAGTATTGGAGAATGTGGAATATGGTATGTTTCTATACTTGAAATTCTTTATTTTATCTTAGATTCTGAGGCTTGATTGTTTATTGGTAAATTAATATTTTGTTTTTGTAAAATGAATTCCATGGAAAATGAATTCTAGGAAAATGGATTATTTTTGGATGTTTAGCTCTACCATGGAAAATGAGGTTGAAAATATTTTCCAATGCTTATTGTGCAATGAAAATGACTTTCTTGCCTTTGTTATCCATTTTTCATAATAACATTCTATTTTTAATTATTGTTATAATATGACATGTATATTTTCTAACAAAAAGTATTTTCTTATCTATATATTATGTGTAAATGTATTATATATAGGGATTTGCTAACCCACTCACTCTTTAGGCGGACTAGCAATGTGCCCAAATTTTTTGGACATTATGTATTGTAATTATGGGCTTTTCTTAATCATCTCGAATAGAGATAATATTGTCATTTCAGTAACCCCGACTTTAATTATCAAACATTGGGGCCCAGTTTATTCTCTCCTCCCCTCCCCATTCTTTCTTCCTTTTTTTTTCTTTTATAGTCTGAATAAAGCATGAGCAATAACACATCATCATCACTTCAAGTTTTGCTACAGAAATTGTAGTTAGAAATGGACTCTAAAGTGGCCTAACTGCTAAATCTTGATTGCTTTGTTCAGTGCTTCTGTAGGATTTCAAATTTAAAGAATTAAGGAAATACTATTCCGATCTTTCTGTAAAGAAGCACTATCTTCACTTTCTCAAGCTGTTAATCTCTCTCGTTTTTTCTCTTCATCCAGCAACGCAATGGCTATCCCATACTCCCTATCTTGTATTTATCTCTTTGCAATCATTAATTCTCAGAAATGGATTTGATATAAAAACCTTCCTCATTGCCTTTGCAGTGGCTATTAGAGAATGATGATAAAGGAAAATAATAAATCAAGGAGAAAGAAAGATGGGAGAGAGAGAGAGAGAGCAAATAACAAAAAAAGAAAAAGAAAAAAGAAAAAAAGCAAGGGTACCAGATGGCAGTACTATCCCAGTCACAAGAGATCAATAAAGCTTTAAATTAAGGGTACATTATGTTAAAAAAAAAAGGGACAATGCTAACATGCTCGAAGGATGGGCAGGGTAGGCTAGCAAATCCCTTGTATTCAATATCGATATATTATATATGTATATTTATATTTTAATTTCCTATAAAATATTATATAGATTTTTGTAATTTGTCAATACATTGTCTTTTTTAATACAATATATAGAGTATTAATACAAGTATAATACATGTATTATGGAAGAATAATGAAGTAGTATGTGATTATAGTTCGTGAGCCCTAATGAATGTGTTCCAACTCTTTCAAACCAGAAAAAAGCTTCCTCTTTTAAAGCTTCTATTTTTTTTTATCGGAAAATGAATTATGTTGACTAGTTGTCTAAAGTTCCTCCAAACATTAGAAAGTCAATAAATTATGGGAACACCTTCAAAATTTTATGTGATGGATCAATATGGTCAATCATAAACTTTGTGTGTTTTAGCAGTCATGTGTTCCGGAATACATTCTTGTTTTAAATCTATAACATGAATGGTGTGGGAATTCTAACATGTGCCTCCCTAGAAATTGTTTTCATAGATGTTTAATTGATTCGGGAGTCTCAAGAGGATAAATGCTATTCCCATTTAAGGTAGAAAATGGAAAATGTCAGGGAACTATGGAATTGGAAAAAAATGAATATTTGATCTATATGAATTCTTGTTATGTAGTTTCCTAGTTGGCTATTGGATCATGAAGGTATAAAAGTTGCTATATCTTCTTATTGAAATCCTGGCCATGGTTACCATGTGCTGTTTGAATTTTGTTGTGGATCAACATTATGACTGGACAATAAGGTACTTCTATTAGTTGCAAATCATTCTATTCGAATGAAAGTTGTGTCAAGATAAGGATATTAGATTGAAACTCTTCAATTTCTATTCAATCTTTTGTCCATGTCGTGGAAAAGATTTTATTTGTTGATGCAATTGTCAGCAATACCATGGTAATTAGTTGCTGTATAACCTATCATTTTGCCCTTGTGTTTGTCCCAATTATTCAAAATTATCCATGTGTTAATTTGTTCAGTAACTATATGTTTGTAAAATTGGTTCAATTGTGGGCAATAGTTAACTTCCTTTCCATTTGTTCCATTAATTAGGTATGCCATGGACAAACAATTTCTATATAGGATGAAAATTGGATCCCCATATCAAATGAATGATGTTTAATGAACTAAGTTGAAATGGCCTAGAGATCCATAAAAACAAAAAGATTCGCATGTGATTTGATCAAGATTTGGAAGGGTTTCTAATTATTTTAGGGAAGAAGCTAGAATTTAGATTTTGGGTTGACAATGGCTGCGTTTCATAAATAATAAAGAGAGGCACGTGAGCAGCTTACAGCTCAGGTGAGAGATTTTTTTTTTGTTTTGATCGATCACATGAAGGTCACATGACATCATTTACATGGTATATGAGTTCAATTTTCATCACGTGTGGAAATTATTTGTTGTCATACCCAATTAATTGAGCAATTGCATGACAATTAACCATGGAACCTAATTGAGCCAATTTTACAAACACAAAGTGTTATTAAATAAATTACCAACATAGGGGAAATTTTAAAGAACTGAGACAAATACAAGGGAAAAATGTTTAAGCCAGTTAGTTGCTTACAAGTGTGTTCATCCGGTGCTTTTATATATCATTTGCATTCTTATTGTAATGTTGTAGTTATTATAACGAACATAAGATGTGCTGCTTACGAACACACACGCACACAGAGACTGGTTGGTCAAGCATACCTCTAATTGAATCCTAACCGTCTACAGCCAGTTCATAAGTGGATGGTTCGCCATATCTATTTTCCATGCCTACGGAATAAAATACCGAAGGTAACTTCCCTTTCTCTCCGTGGACTGTAAACTACACTTGATTCGTTAGAAAGTAAATGAACATTTCTTCTTGCTGTATTTTTATCTCTGCTTTTGTCATCACAGATTTTCATTTTCTTGTTCTATGATGGAAGCTTTATAATGTGACCTATGGATTACAAGACATGCTATAATTTGGTTTATCTTGCAATTTTTTTTTCTATTGAATCTTCTTTCCAACTTTCTTTTTATTTTTCTGCTAATTCCACAAAGAAATCAAAATTACAAGTATAAACTTTAAACTCCTATTTATGACAATTGTTGACAGCAACTTTTGGAAGAAGGATGATGCATGGAATATGAAGGGGGTTGTCTTAGGTTTATTCTTATTTAGGGCTGTGTATTATTAACCAAGCATGTCCTGGTGATTTTATATTTTGTTAGACAAAAACTTAATAGAGATACTCTCTTGGCAGTTTCTCACAATTTTTCTTTGTTGTTTTTTCCCATATCATTGCAGGGGGTAGCTATACTTATTGTCTTCTTAGTTTCAGCTGTATTTCACGAGGTATTATTGGGTTGATTTTTTATTTTTGTTATTCGATGACTTTTATCTCGACTAATAGCTGGCTTATATGTTCACATAGAAGATCAAATTTTTGCATGTTTATTTGTTGGTTATAGAAGTATCTGTTTTAGGAAGTATCAACAAGGATATGAATACAATATGATGCAGATGTCAATATGTCAATTTTTTAAATTTAGGATATGATACAAGATGTCATGGATACTTTATTAAAAATATATAATGCCAAATTTTTGGATAAAATGAAATTATGTTGGTTTGGTATTATAATATATAAAATAGTTTTTTTTTTATATATAAAAAGATATTTATTTTAAATTTATGTATTTATTTTTCTTTTTAAAGGATGGGATGGTCAGGATGATTATGTTATTTATCAATGTGTTATTAAGCTAAAAACAAATATGTTCTACTTTTACATTTTTTATGTAGTTTCTCGTTTTTATTCTAGAAATTAATTCAAAATATATCAAACTATTTACAAGATGGGAAACCATAAATTAGTTTGAATAACACCAATAATAACGATGTTAAGATTGCATTTGTCACTTTGACAATATTCATCAATTATTATCCATTTCAAAAAAAAATAATCATTTATTATCTATATAAATCATACTCTCTGTCCTAAAAGGATTGTCATGTTTGACTTTCTACAATCATTAATTGATACATGTCATATCACCATTCTTTATCACACTTTTCTAAAACACCCTCTATTGTATGCCTCTTACAAAGTGGGTTTAACTAGGGGTATTTTAGGAAAATACATGACTCAATGTTTTGATCAGAAAATCAGTCTGTGATAAACAAAATAGAAAACCATACAATCTCTTTGGGATGGAGGGATTATTATATTAATTTGATATTATAAAATGAAAATGTGCAAAAACTAATTAGTAAAATTCAATTTGCAACCAAAATTGTAGTAATGATGTATCCATGGGGTTTTGGATACATCTATGAAAGCATTTTTAAAGTATCCCCAAGCATTTGAAATAATATTTATTATTCATTAGTTTTTATTTGGCTAGTATCCGATTTGTATTGGAGGCGTACCAGGTCAAGTATAGTATTGGATATGTGCCCAATTGGATTACATGAGAGATTTTGAATTGTACTCGTACACACACTTGATGCGAAATCAAGGATTTTGCTTAGGGACTCATCACTCTCTCTTTTTTTTCTCCAGTCTTGATGGGTGGAGTGATTTTGTGTTCAACTTAATGTGAATTAATTTCAACTATTAAAAGATCAGCTTTGGATGAGATGAACTTGACATGAGCGACAAATTGCACAGTGACAGTGTCATGAAAATCTAATCTTATCTTTGTCTAGGAACCACACAGTGCTGGGGACTTTGCTTTATGCTATGTCAATGGTAAAAATAATGGTAGCAACCAATTCTGAAAGTTAGACACACCAAGTTACCTGCTTAGTTTGGCACATTGATAACATGGATTGATAGGTTCGGAAACAGAAGAGATCTAAACATCAAGAAATTACAGAATAACTGGTAGGCCGATCCAACTGGGTTGGGATGAGGGCTTAGTTGAGGATGATGCTGACGAACCGTCTCTTCAACTCTTCACGGAGGGTGAACTCTTGGAATGCAGTGATTGCGATAGAGTTATAGACCAACACTTTGAGATTCTGTAGTCATTGCTTGCACTAGAATTTTTGAATTGATGCACCACTGGCTCTATTCAATAGTTTCAATTACAGCCATGTACTTGTGGTGGCATTTGATGTTAATTATCCTGCAGCTGTGCATTGCTGTTCCCTGCCACGTGTTCAAGCTCTGGGCATTTATTGGAATTATGTTACAGGTAAGATGATTCTGACCAGAGACTGCCAGAAGTTCGTTTTCAACTGACAGTTTTAAAACCAGTTTTATGCTTGCTCCCCCCACTCCCTAAGAGAAGAAAAGGGAAGAAGGAAAAGTATCATCTTTTAAGTGTGTTGAATTAGCTAATGGAAACATGGCTTCCTCTTTCTCGTTTGGATCAGGTTCCCTTAGTGGTGATCACAAAATTTCTCCAAAATAAGTTCAGAAGCTCCATGGTATGTCCATTTCTTCACCTCTTCATCTCCCAAGCAGAGAGGTTAAAATCTGGAACATCTGATAAATAGCAGACTTCCAAACCCCGCTCTATTCCATCATGCAAAGTGTAGTCCGCCATGGTAGATGGCCATGGAGTACAAAATCAAACCCCGATGAGCAGCAGCCTGTTCTAGTCCATGACAGAATGCAATTCTTTTCATGACAGGTGGGAAACATGATCTTCTGGTTGTTTTTCAGCATTCTTGGTCAACCAATGTGTGTGCTTCTGTATTACCATGACTTGATGAATCGGAAGGGGAAAACTGAATCAAGTTGACCCAAGCGTGGTAGAGCTTGCCAAGATCAACAAAAAGCATGGTTATGGAAGTGCTTTTTCCCATGTGTTCTGCAGGAGAAATGGTGTTGAGCCGTGTTATATCGAGATGTCTTTTTTATTTATTATTTTTGAATGTCTTTGATGTACACGCAATTTTGGTAGTACAGGCACTGGGAATTAAAATGCCAAAGTGACACTGGTTTTTTTTTTTTTTTTTTTTTATGTTGGTTGGTTTGGTTAGTCATTTCTAGAAAAATGTTAATGGTTCCTGTTCCATGGTTTGGCTTTTCAAATTCATATCCTGTTGTGACTGCGTTCAAGGTCCTCCACAACTGATGACAGTTTTTTGTTTGGTAGTAGTAACTACATCGTTGACTATGCTGATGGTTGTATTAAATTTCTTGTTTTTTTTTTTTTTAACGTGACAGCAATGTCGAGATGTTATAATCTTGTTTTCCGGTAGAAAAAAATTAATGTAATCTAATTTACCTAAAAAGTTCCAAAGTAATCTACTTAACTGTTAAAAAAATAAATAAAAATAATTTGACTAAAAAAACAATCTCAATGTGGTATTTAAAAAAAAAATATTAAGACAGTAATATATTGGTTAACTTTCTATATTTACGATTCAAATCTTTCAACTTATGTTTACAATTTCAATTATGAGATTATGACAACTTAATAGAAAATAAATTATAAAACTCAAATTAATGTAATATTAAAAAAAAAATGAAAAACAAATCAGTTAAAAAAAATAAAATAACATACATTTATTCAAGTTAACATACTAAACCTATTACTCAGGTTAGGTTATGAGACTAAAATAATCTCAGAGAAAAAAAATTAGAGTAAATTATGAATTACAATTCTTAGTGAATCCAATATTAAAGGATGACAATGAAAAAAAATCAATTAAAAAAAAATGAGTCAACGCAAATTAACTCTCTAAACCCATGATCCTAGTCATGAGACCGAGATAATCTTATAGAAAGTAAATCAAAATAAATTATAAAGTTCAATTCTCAATAAATTCAACGTTAAAGGATGAAATAAAAAAAATTAATTACAAAAGAAAAAAAAATCTGAGTCAACATGGTTTTGTTAGAAATCTGATTAAAAAACATGATTAATGGACACATTTGAGGCCAAAACCCTCTAAAAAACTATCTTACATTGAAAAAACTTTCTAGTGTTTATACAATAGGCAATTGAAGAGTTAAAATTAGGCTCAGATGACATCTAAATTTTTATAGGGGAAAGTACCTAAGCAAAGTGTTATTTGGGCTTAAACCCACACACAAGTGCGTTGGCTCAACTGGTGCTCAAGCCTGGGTTCATTGTAAAATAAATTTTTTGGCCACAAAAATTATTTTTTTTCAACTTAAATTTGAGCTTGGATTTCGTCCATAAAGACCTTGTTTAAAGTGCATCTAAACTAAGGTGATGTTATTGGAATTTTGAGAGGCTTATTGTAAGCAACATTTGCACCAAAAAATGACCAATAAAATCTTAAGGACAAAGAATTCATCCTTAATAACAACAAAAGCTTCACTATTTAGACCGTGTTTGATTGTGTGACAGCTTTTGCATTTCATCCAAAACACCAAAGTTAATTGTTTGGTTGCCAATTAAAACATAATTTTAGAGTGTGAGACCCATTAAAAACTATGATCTAACTATAATTTCTCATAAAACATCTTGCTTCAGCTTTTGCTAAGGTTCTACCTTAGTTATTCCTCTCTCAAATGACAACTTTTTCAACAAAAAAAGAGAGTGAAAGAATCGTTGTGTTAGAGATAGACCAAAACACCCCCAATCACAATGCAAGCTTTCTTTTCTAAAGTTTCTTTCTCTACAAGTAAGTATGCACAATTCTTTTTCAAAGTACTATATTTTGAACCTAATTTCTTAAACTCATCATATAGTGATTCAAATATATCATGTAATTCATCATATGTAGGTCAGATTCATCATCCACAGATTGTACCTTATTTTCCCTTTCGACTGCCATAAAACACATGTCACTTGAGCTTGAATCTGAATCGTCACTCTAAGTAGTTTTAATTGTCTTCTTGTGATGATGATTCTTTCTTTTATCTTAAAGAAATGGACAATCTACTTTTATGTGACTTGTTTTGTTGTATTTGTAGCATCTTAGAAGTTTCTTGATTGAATATTTCTTGTTCCCATCTTTCTTATAATTTGAGAATTTTTTCTTACCTTGCGTCTTCTTTAGGAAACTTTGGAAATGCTTTGTGATTAAGGCAATCATCATCATTATCAATATGATGAATGATTTTGAATGCCAAGCTCCTCTTTGGCTTTTCTTCTTGTTCTTGCTTATCCATAGTGAACTCATGAGTCATCAAAGAACTAATAAGCTTCTCTAATGAAAGTTTGGTGAGATCTTTGACTTTTTGAATTTTGTTCACCTTTACTTTCTAAGTTTTTGGTAGAAACCTAAGAATTTTGCTCACGGTTTTGACATTAATGTATGTTCAACCAAGTGCATGCAAACTATTTGTAATGATAGTCATTCTAGTAAACATGTTGGTAATGGATTCATTAGGAAGAATTTTAAATAATTCATAATGATGGACTAACATGTCAATTTTAGACTCTTTGACTTGGTTAGTTCCTTCATGAGTTTCTTCTAAAGCATGCCAAATATCTCTAGCCTTTTTACATGATGTAATTTTATTAAATTCACATATACTTAAAAGCACAATATGCGGTGTCTATATATTCACTTCTAGTTTTAGAAATCTCAACACCATTTTCAATTTTAATAGGTCTATGAGTTCTATTTTCTATGGATAACCACGTATCAAAATCAAATAAATTGAACATAAATTATCATTCTAGCTTTCTAATATATATAATTATTACCATAAAAAAGACAAATATGGATGATCCTTTTGGAGATTGTAACTAATGGTTGTCATTCTACTTAAAGTTCAAGAAAACTTTATATATGAGAACTAAGCTTTAATATCAATTGTCGTTCAAGGATTAAGAAAACTTAACACCTAAAAGGGGGGTGAATTAGATGTATCACTAAATTTTACATTTAAAACAAATTACTTCAAGTAAATGCAATAACCAACAATTTAATTAAAGTATTAAAGTAAAAATTTAATGAAGAGAATTTGCAAACTCGTTTTAACATGGTTCGACAAGCCTACATCCATACCTCAAGTACCAAATCGTATTTGAGTATTGTATTCTTTCACTAGTCCAAGTTCAAGAGTACAATTCTACTTGATGAATCCACACCAAACTTTTTACACCACTTGAAAAAAACCCTTATTCAAGATTTTTTTCCTTCGGTGAAATTCTCTCACCAATACCAAGAGTTTTTACCTAACTCTCAAAGGTTTGCAATGATGATTTTATTTTCACAACAAATTCTCTTGATAGAGTGGATATAATAATTTGAAGTTCTAATATCTATATATTTCACTGGATAGCACTTATAAAATATGAAGGTGCTCAAGTGTAGTGACAATGAGATTAAATACTCTTTATGCTAGAATATTAAGGTTTAATAGAATAAACTAGAGAATAATTAATGATTGATGATTTTGATGTTGTTTCACACTTAGAATAGCTTGTATATCATATATGTTCAAATTCTCTTCCTATTTTTACAATATATATATATAAGAAAAAATAGTTATTTATAGCCGTTACAGTTCCATTAACAACTAAAACGGTCAACTAGTTTAGATTAGTCAAGTCAATCGGTTAACCGGTTCTTGTAGAACTCCTAGGTATTTATCACTGATTAATAAGTGGTCGACCGGTTCATTTGGTAACCCTAAACGGCCAACCACTTCATGTAGAATTTCAGATTTATTAATTTAACATAGGTGAATTCTTAGAATGGTAAGTTTAGACATATACGTGATAGATATAATACCATTAAACACTTGCTCTCAAATAAAATTATTTTCATTGACTATTTAAAGTCAAAGAAAAATTTTACAAATCCATTAACCAAAGGTTTGATAAGAAAACATATGTATAATTTATCATGAGGAATGGGCTTAAAAAGTCTTTAAAAATAAAGTAGTGTAATGATGGTAACCATACCTAGTTGATTGAAGATCCCAAAATTTAAGTTCAAATAAAAAACTAACTCATATAACATTCTCGATAGTACATAGAAATTATTGTTTCCTGCTTATTCCTATGATAAAATAAGTGTTAGCTACAACGTGATAAAAGTTAAGCAATACTCTTAATGATTTTAATAGATATACTAAGTGGAGTATAGCAAAATACTTTTAATGAAAAATCACTTATAAAAGTGAGAAACATGGTACTTTGTTTAAGAGTTTCGATAAAAGTTGAATTCTATAAAGAACTCATGAATCCAAGAGTTGTTTAGGGCCAAAATAAACATAACATTGAGAACTGAAGAAAATCTCTAGGTAGAGAACTATATGAGTATTATTGTCTCGGTTTACATAAAAGACTAGATATTTCAAGACATTGCATCACATTCACTATTTAGCCGTGTAAATCCGATAGTATTTCATCAGAAAAGGCTCAAAGTCAAAAGTTACCTATCCTAATGTAACAATCCACCAAAGCAGTATCTCTTAACAAATCTTCGAGTCGTTTTAAAATTGATGAGATGATTTCTATACATGTGGGGGATTGTTGGAAGTTTGTTTATATATAATGGTCAATAGGCACATTTGAGGCCAAATTCCAAATGGGTCCACTCACTTTTAGGGTTAAAAATTTATTGGAATTTAATCTCCAACATATACTCTTTAACATAGAACATTAACATGATTTAAATAAATTATAGGTGAATGGAAAATTGATCTCAAAGAATTATTGATTGACATGTTTTGATGAAATCTAAAATCCTCTAAAAAACTATATCCCATACTAGAAAGAAACAAGATTTTCCTAGTGTTTATATAAAGGATAGTTGAAGAGTTAAGATTGAGCCCAAAGGATACCCAAGTTTTTAGAGGGGAGAGAACCTAAGTAAAGTGGCCTTTAAGATTTAGCCCACTCACGCGTGCACCGACCTGGCTGGTGCTCAAGCCTGGGCCTAGGTTCATTGTGAAATAATTTTTTTAGCCATAAAAAATTATTTGTTTTCCAACTTAAATCTGGTCTTGGATTTGGTCCATGGATAATTAT
>Ga0307509_10009699_pt1 | contig 11963 bp, 14 predicted proteins | sample 10_EM_MG_FD_202245 | JGI IMG/M metagenome (GOLD analysis project Ga0307509, IMG submission 202245) | Populus trichocarpa ectomycorrhiza microbial communities from riparian zone in the Pacific Northwest, United States - 10_EM | ecosystem: Host-associated > Plants > Roots > Unclassified | place... | reverse complement strand
GTGCGCATGCGCCTCCTTTGCTATCTGTGCCGCATACGGGTTGCGCGGGTCATTGCGGAATGCTTCGGCTAAAAGGGCAAATGGGAAACAAGGTAGGCGAAAGAGTGGGGGTGTGAGTTAGCTGACTTTGAGGTCAGACAAAACGACGCACAGCGAACTGCAGTATCTTGTGCTTTGGAGACAAGGTAGTAGGTGATGCCGCTAGCAGCGAAGAAGGGCCACAATGGCCGGAAAACCTGGGCAAAAGGATGGGGCAGAATGAGCATCACAATACCGAACTGGGCCAAGCGATCATGTGCGCAATACATGGGCCCGCGATAGAAAAATTTGAACTCACGGGTGTGGGCCACTTGCGGAGACCGAAGAATGCCATGGATGAAGGCGAGGATGTGTTGTGCTGTTTTTTATGTCGAGTGGGGTGTTCCGAGATGTGGCGACGGCTGGTTTGCCTTAGGGCGTGGGAATTTCGGGAGCCAAACGCCGAGAGCGGCGTTGCCGGCCCGCCTTGTGCTTGACTTGACTTTGATGCTTTCACTCTCAACACCATCCAAATCGACTGCAGCAGCGTCGTCAACAGCTTTTGCCCCGGGAGTACGTGCCATTCATTGCACCCTGGTTTCTCTCTGATAAAGTGTCGCAGTGGAGGCAATTCCCATTCTTCGATGTCGTGCTCGTCAAAGATGCGCATGACCTTGCCGAGAGTCCGCATATACTGCGCGTCGCGACCTCAATCTCAACTATCACGTCTTCGGCGTATGGCTTAGTAGTTTCTGACATGCACGGGAGCATGCATGTACTCAACAAGGAATTCGAGTCTATATCGAGTTGGGTCGCACATGTTAATGGACGGGTAACACACATGGTCGAAAGGCGCGGGTACCTTGTGACCCTTGGCGTGCGTGTTCTGCTTCTTCTCTCGCTCGTATTCATTGTATAATGTTGACGTTGAACCCGTAGGAAGAAGACGGTGTTCGGAACCCGCTCCTCAAAATTTGGCATCTGGAGAAGACAGACAAAAACGGCGCACCTTCGTTATTACGCTCAACTAAAGTGCAGACGAGCAATCGGCCGCACCCGGTGAGCCCTTCCGACCGGGTTCTTTTTACTCTATAATGTGTTAATTTCGATTCTTCTCGTCAGGTCACGGCCATTGCCCTCTCCGCCGGCCTTGAATTCCTCGCCATTGGGCTCGGCGACGGCACAGTGATTCTCTATCGGCACCTGGATCAATCCGCTCTCTCAGGTTCCACATCCCTCACGGCCATCCCCAAGCCCCGCACTGTGCATGAGTCCCCCACAGAGCCTGTCACAGCTCTTGGCTTTCGCGAGCCTACGGACGAGACTCCCGCCACGTATCTGTTCATTGCCACCACGAGTCGCGTGTTGGTATACCAGGCATCTGGGCGCGGGAGCGGAGGCGCCGCGAGCGAAGTTCATGAAGCCGGTGCGGCCTTGGGGTGTGCCGTCATGGACTGGAAGGCGCGCGATATGGTCGTCGCGCGTGATGAGGCGATCTTCATCTGTGGAGCAGAGAACAGGGGTTCTTCGTATGCGTACGAAGGTACGCGACAAGTATCGCTGTCATATGTGTATGTTGACACCTTATTCAGGTCCCAAGACCTCCGTGCACACGCATTTGAACTATCTAGTCATTGTCTCCCCACCCCTGACTGCCAACGCGACATCTGCCTCCGCAACGATTCGGAACTTCGCTTCCCGAAACGTGGGTGCCAGCGGCACCGAGGTCACCAAGGTCACCGTGTTTGACCTCGAGAACAAGTTTGTAGCGCACAGTGAGGCATTCACAGAAGGAGTAAGAGATGTCTTCTCGCAATGGGGCAATACATACGTACTGTCCAACGACGGCAAACTCTCATGTCTCCAAGAGAAGCCGACAGCTACGAAGCTGGATATGCTTTACCGCAGAGGATACTATGTCTTGGCGTTGGACATCGCAAAGACACAGCAGATGAGCAAGGAAAGCGTGGCTCATATCCATCGGCAGTATGGGGACCACTTATATGCCAAGCCGGACTATGACGCTGCCATGCAGCAATATCTTCAAACCATCGGCTACGTTCAACCAAGCTACGTCATTCGCAAGGTATTGTCCGGCAATCACCACATCTTGTGCTGTGGAACGCTGACGTTAGCTTAGTTTTTAGATGCCCAGCGTATTCACAACCTTGTCACGTATCTACAAGAATTACACTCGCTTGGAGTAGCCAACTCTGATCACACGACGCTTCTGCTCAACACATACACGAAACTTAAGGACGCTGCCCGGCTTGACAGCTTTATCAAAACTGAATCAAAGCGTGGCAGCAATGGCGCCACTGGCGAGAGTGGCACTGACGAGCTACCGTTCGACCTTGATACTGCAATTCGCGTGTGCCGTCAAGCCGGGTACTTCGAGCATGCTGCCTACCTTGCGAAGAGGTGGTCGCGGCACGAGGACTATCTGCGCATACAGGTCGAAGACACGGGCAATTTCAATGAAGCGTTGGCGTATCTGCGGCACCTGGGTTCAGAAGCCGTAAGTTTACACCTACTCCTAAAGCATCTGTTAATCGTGCTTGAACATCGTTCTACAGACCGAAAGTAGTCTTGCACGCTACGGCCGCGCCATGGTGGCGGCGCTACCTGATGAGACCACTCAACTGCTCATCGAGATTTGCACTGGCGCGGACTCTGTAGTCCCCGAACCTGATACTTTACCGACACCTTCCAAGCCTACCGGCGGTGGCTCTTACCTCTCTTATTTGGCCCTCCGCGGTCCAGCCACTGCTCCCGCACCCGCATCGCCCGTCACTTCTACCGATCCGCCTATGTCTTCTGCCGCCTCATCCCGGACAGCTCGCCCGACTGAGCGCGCCCCGCGCCGTGAAGCTACAGTTGATACTTCCCGGGCACCTTCGCCGCCCTCCACGGTGCACGCGGCACCACCACCCGTAAAGCGTCCTTCTCCGCGGCTGTACTTTGCAAACTTTGTCGGTCACCGAGAGCACCTCGTTGTCTTCCTCGAGGCCGTCGCGCTTCGACGCTGGGGTGAGAGTCTTGACGGGCCGAAGGACGGTGCGACAGGTGCGAGCGACGCAGGCGTCGAGGACGGCGCCGAGGCGGCGGACCGGCAGGCCGTCTGGAACACACTGCTCGAGCTGTATCTCACGCTCGCCTCCGCGGCCGGGGAGGGCGCGCGGGGGGACGCGCTGCGCGAGAAGGCACTGCAGCTCCTGCGCGCCGCCGAGCGCCTTCCGTACGACCCGATGCACGCGCTGATCCTCTGCGCGACCCGGTCTTTCACACCGGGGCTCGTCCTGCTCTGGGAGCGCCTCGGGATGCACGAAGACGTGTTGCGCTTCTGGATGGAGCAAGACCGGCGCGGCGACGACCCGAGCGCGGGGGCGGAGGTCATGCGTTGTCTGGCGCAGTACGGCGGGGAGGCGCCGCAGCTGTACAAGCTCGCGCTGCGCTTCTTTACGTCTTCGCCGGAGCTGGTGGCGAGGCACACGCGGGACCTTGCGGAGGTGCTGCGCGTGATCGAGGAGCGCGCGATCATGCCACCGCTCGTTGTCGTGCAGGTTCTCAGCCGGAACGAGGTGGCGAGCGTTGGGCTGGTGAAGGACTGGTTGCTTGCGCGCATACGGACGGCGCGCGAGGAGGTGCATACGGTGCGTTTTTTTTTTTCGAGAGCTTGGATAGCAATGATCCTGAATCTGATTTCTTACGTGCATACAGGACGAACAACTGACAGCGTCGTATCGGCTCGAGACCGCCACGAAGCTCAGGCAAGTCGAGGAACTCTCCGATCCTGACCACCCCCGGTTGTTCCACGCCACGCAGTGCTCGCAGTGTGGTGGGCACTTGGACCTCCCAAGCGTCCACTTCATGTGTAACCACAGCTTCCACCAGCGGTCTGTTCTTTATCCACCTTCCCCGATTGTTTATCGTTGCTTACAGTCGTTTGTGTGCGCCCTCGTAGATGCTTGGGCGATCATGATACAGAGTGCCCGCTTTGTGTGCGCGCGCACGGCGTCATACAGGAAGTACGCCGCAACAACGAGCGGCTGGCCGACCAGCACGAGCTTTTCTTGGCAGACACCAAGGAGAACGGATTCCGTGCTGTTGCGGCAGCATTTGGCCGAGGCGTTCTCAACAGGCCCCGAATAGGGGACGTGGTAACATGACCTTGAAGAACTTTGAATTTGTCTATACCCCTGGATTTGCAACATGCGCTGTCTGATGGGCTGCTACGCCTAATGCCGTTGAGGGTGAAAAAGTATGGGATAGGATACATACACTACATGACACTGTACGTCTAGTATAGCACCTTACTCAGTCGCTGGATGCTATTGAGTAACACGTCACCCTTGCGAATCACTGTGTCTGTCTGCGCATTCTTGAGTGCTGGCCTGTTTGTCTCTACGATACCGTGTACACGGTCGATGGTCGCGTGTAGCCGTCCAGATGCAATAAACCGCGATAATTCGCTACGACGATGACCCGTTAGATACCAAACAGAAGAAAGTAGGGCTAATTTGTTAGTTGACGTACTTGTCAACAAAATCAACCGTCACTCCAAAGGCATGCGCGAGCGAGTCCAGCGTGAGCGAGGAATAGGACTGCAGCAGTTGCGCATAGGCAAGGATGCGCATCTCGCGGACATAAAAGCGGGCGTGTGGTGCAAGGAGGCGTGAGGGTAGAAGGTGGGTCTGTTCAAGGGTTGCTGTAATGCATTTGGACTGTTAGAGACGCAAAGAAATTGAACTAATGACAAGATTACCCACCGAGAGCTACGAAGAACTTGTCATAGTGGCAGTCATAAAGGTTCTTTGTAGCGTCTGCAAGCGTTGGTAGCTCCGGTAGGGCGCTGATGACCTCTGGTGCGCTGATGATCTGAGGTCTTTAGATCAGCTTGATGCTCTAAACTTCGGATGATAGAGAAAAGGCGAGCCTTCTTCTTGAGATCAACGCGGTTCAACGTCAGCGTCCCAGAAATGACAGTGAGTGACACAAAGTCGTTGTAAGACAGCAACTCTGTCGCGGTAAACGTCGAGAGCGCATCGATGAGGAGCGCACTCGCGTTTTTGAACTGGCGGATGGAGAGGAGATGAAGGCCGCGGTAGACCTTGAGGCGATTGCGACGGTCCCAATCGCCGCCCGTCTCTACAAACTCGTCCGCTTTCGCGAGGTTGGTGGATATGAGCTGGTTGTCGCCAAAGAAGAACCCGATGCGGACGAGTGTGAGGACAATGTCTATTCGCGAGCCCAGCCCGGCGGTCTTTTCGAGGGCGAGCTGCTGAGCCTCGATCGCCTTTTCCTGTATACATAGCGTGAGACCAGTGGACGTGGACGGGGAGCGTTAAAGGGTCGACATTCGACGCAGACGCACCTTCTCTCCGATTCTCGTGAGGTAGCTCGCCTTTGCCCGTAGCGCGTCGGCAATGTCACTCTCGCCCTCAGTCTCCTCTGCCTCCTTAAGCACTTGATCCAATCTTTCCAGCTCCGCGGCATTTTCCTTCTCTAATTTGTCGAGCAGGGCCTGGTCCAAAGGGAGGACGTTTGCCGCGACGACGAGGCGATAGTAGGGCGCCATCTGGTCGGCTTTGATGCCGCGGAGCAAGGCATCGCGAGCGTTGTCATGTAGGTGCGAGAGAGATGACTGCTGTAGGACAAAGCATTCCTGTGGTAGGGCAAGGTTAGGAATCGGGAGGACGTTCTCTTCTGCCATTTGGCATGAAAGTGTTTGATTTGCGTGCGTCGACGCGTACGCGTACACTACCAAATAAACCCTAACCCGAGACATACCGTTTGCGACAGATTGCGAAACGCGTCAGCCTATTACGCGTCCTCTTCAAGAAAGTCAAATAATGTCCTCCACCGCAGATTTGCTTGCAGAGGCTGGAACCCTCGGTGTCAAGAACCAGAAAAGACGAGAGGCCATATACAAACAAATCCTCGAGACTTCGAAAACAACCGTGAATCCGGACGAGCTTCGGGATCAGGAAATGGCTTTGGTTAAACTCGGAGAGTTGTACAGGGACGAGAAGTAAGTGCGCATGTTTGTTAGCTGTTCAACTCGGTTTCTAATTGTGGTCATTCAGAAATGCAGAGGGGCTGGCAGAGGTCGTCACGCTATCGCGCTCTTTCCTATCGTCTACTGCCAAGGCTAAGACCGCTAAACTAAGTGCTGCACTTTCCCTTGGTTGACGAGTCTGAAATGCTGACACTCTCCATCAAAGTCCGCAATCTACTTTCACTCTTCAACGGCATTCCAAATAGCCAGCAAACCCAGATCTCTGTCCTGAATGACAACATTGAATGGGCTAAGCGCGAGAAGCGTATATTCTTGAAGCAGAGTCTGGAAACTCGGCTCATTAGCTTGTGAGTCCTAACACTCGTCGCTTTTGGCCTGTCGCTTAGTGTGATGAATCCTTTTACCAGACAACTGGAGACTCAACAACACAAACCTGCTCTCGCGTTGATTGAAACTCTCTTGACAGAACTGCGAAGGTTGGACGACAAGATGATTCTTACTGAGGTCCATCTTCTAGAATCACGCGTCTATCGCGGAATCGGTAATCTTGCCAAGTCCAAAGTGCGTATCTCTCACCCTACCTTTTCACTCACATTCCGACGAGTCCATCCAATAGTCCTCCCTGACATCTGCTCGCACTGCTGCCAACTCGATATACTGCCCTCCACAACTCCAAGCTTCCCTAGACCTGCAGTCCGGGATTCTACACGCCGAGGACAAAGACTATACGACAGCCTACTCCTACTTTTACGAGACGTTCGAGAACTTGAGTTCCCAGGACGATCCATCTGCCCTTGGAGCGCTCAAATACATGCTCCTGTGCAAAGTAATGCTCAACTTGGTGCGTCTTCCTCCCTTGGTCTTTCTCATTTATCCCTGCTTATAACCCTGGCGTCTGCTGTGTCAGCCGGAGGACGTCAATTCCCTCTTGTCAATCAAGCTCGCTCTCAAGTATGCGCAACTTCGTGATGTCGAAAGCATGCGTGCCGTCGCCCGTGCTCATCAAACACGTGACCTCGCAGCTTTTGAGCAGACGCTGCGCGATTACCGCGAGGAATTATCGTCCGACCCGACGATCCGGTCGCACCTCGCCGCGCTATATGACACGTTACTCGAGCAGAATCTCCTGCGCATCGTTGAGCCTTATTCGGTCGTCGAGATTGAATACGTCGCACAGCAGGTCGGACAAGGGCGGCAAGACGTTGAAGCAAAGTACGCCTCTTCCTCTTGTGCTTATTTCACATGAGCTGATTGTTGGCTCCCCGGATAGACTCTCTCAGATGATTTTAGACAAGGTTTTCCACGGCGTATTAGACCAAGGACGTGGATGTTTACTGGTATTCGACGACTCTGAAACTGACGTATGTCGTCAGACTGACCCAGTTCCACTCGCTTGCTTATGTCATCATGATAGGACACGTACGGCGCTGGGATCGAGACACTCGAAGAAGTAAGCAAGGTCGTGGACTCATTGTATGCCAAGGTGGGTGAATCGCCCAAGTCATTTGTGGCCTTTGTTGACTCATGGCGTGGGATAGTCGGTGAAAATAGCATAGCATACACCTGTTTCTGTGGATTTGTATACTATTCTACTTCTCCCCATATGAATGCTCCACGTGGCGGTGTTCGACTCGCCAAACATTTGCAAGGCAGTGTTTGACGATTCCGTAGCATGAATTTCGCGAACTGTGACTGTCCCCCCGCTCTGATGCCTTCCACTTTCACCTGCCGCAGTCCGAGAAACTAATTTCAGTTCTTGGCGTCTGGGCTCTGGATGCGATATACTCTGCCACGAGATGATGACCCTGATGATCTGTACTCGGTCACGGTAGTGAGCTCGGCGGCACGGTCACAACTCTTAGTCTACTCCCATCACGGCGATGACTTATCTGATTACATCGATGAAGCCGCCAAGGAGCCACGCCACACAATTGTTGCGCGATTTAATTTGCCCCACTAGTTCAACAGGTCCGGAAACTCGCGATTGAATACGTCGCACAGGTCGGACAAGGGCGGCAAGACGTTGAGGCAAAGTGCGCCTCTTTCCTGTTGTGTTTATTTCGCATGAGCTGACTGTTGGATCCCACGATAGACTTTCAGGTGATTTAGACAAGGTTTTCCACGGGGTATTAGACCAAGGACGCGGATGTTTACTGGTATTCGATGACTCTGAAGATGACGTGTGTCGTCAGACCGACTTAGTTCCACTCGCTTCAAGTTGCTCGTTTCATCTTCAATGACATCTCGACAGGACACGTACGGCGCTGGGATCGAGACACTCGAAGAAGTGAGCAAGATCGTGGACTCATTGTATGCCAAGGTGGGTGAATTACTCAAGTCATTTGTGGCCTTTGTTGACTCATGGCGTGGGACAGTCGGCAAAAATAGCATAGCATACACTGCACCTGTTTCTGTACTATTCTACTTTTCCCCACATGAATGCTCCGCGTGGCGGTGTTCGACTCGCCAAACGTTTGCAAGGCGATGTTTGACGATTCCGCAGCATGATTTTCGCGAACTGTGACCGAGGTCCCCGGCCCGGCGCTCCTATGCCTTCCACTTTCACCCACCGCAGTTGGAAAGTAGCTCCCTAAGAGCAAAGGTTGGAGTGTACGTCTCGCCTGACGGTCTGGACAGTGAACAAGACTTACATAAACGGTATACGGTAGCCACTACATTTTATCTGGTGTGAACATATATTACATCAATAGTATTAGCAAAGGACGAAGAGCTGGGCAGGACAACATTGCGAGGTGCAGGTCCCACGTCGGCGATGACCGCATCGAAGTTTGAATGAAGGACCTTCGAAACTGGCAGACGGGGCAGAGAAGAACATCAGCTGATACTATAGTGTCACTGTGATTAGCAATGACCTGTTGCGAGACTGATGCGCGCAGCACAGTAGTTGTCGAGTGTTGTGGGTACTGTATGGTTCCTGATAGCCTTTAGCGCTTAGCGCTTAGCGCTAGCCGACTTCGAAACACTGCGTGCAAATCAGACTATTCAGCTGAAAAATAGTTGTAGAAGACTTTAATAAAAAGTTAAATAATTCTAAGCATTTTCTTGTGCAGAAAACTTCAAAAGAAAAGTTTAAATAAATATTTGTTTTTTTTAGCAAAAAGAAAAGGTTACGAAAATCTGACAATTTGGATGACAATTGTCAGATTTTCATAGCCTTTTCTTTTTGCTAAAAATATTTATCTAAACCTTTCTTCTGAAGTTTTCTGCACAAGAAAATGCTTAGAATTATTTAACCTTTTATTAAAGTTTTCTACAACTATTTTTTAGTTGAATAGTCTGCTTTGCACGGAGTGAACAGTGATCAGTGATAAATTCGGCCAACTACGCCACATGATACAGCTCAGGGGAGTGTACGCACGTGACTCTACATTCAGGATTGTTCGACACGCGTCACGGTCTGCTGTACCCACCGGGGCTCTGGGTATGGGTTAATTGTGGGTTCGTACCCATCTGATATCCATACCCATGGCACTGATGATCCGTATCCGCGACAACGAGTTTATTCAATCCGAGTCGGAAATTGCAGATCATTCGGGTACTGCTTTGAATACGGCGAGCGATCACAACTGTACAGTAGAGGTAGTTACACTGCCCAACAACTCAACGAGTACGAATACATGTGCGGAACGCGGAACGATAGACCCGACCGTTTCGACACGTTGCAAATTGCATCTCAAGACGCTACCTCCCTTCTCTTTCCTCCCTCCGAAACCATCACCTTCCCTAACGTCAACAATGCCTCCGCCACTGTGACATGAAACCAATCCGTCCACTCCCCTTCTTCTGGATCCCACCTCATCGCATTCCATTCACGCTCCTACTTTCCACTCCTGCTCACACCCTCGCCGGCTCGCACGACTTCGCTTTAGGTTGTGGGCAAATGTCTCCAGCAAACCCCATGTAGCAACGTCGGTACCACAGATTCCGAATTCTATCCCCGCATAGTGTTGATTATTCTATTTTGATAGTGGTTGCATGGAGCACCGCCGCGGGGGACGGTCAACTTTCTCCACGTTCAAGGTTGATTCTCAGCGGCCAGCGTCAAGGATCAGTATAATTCGATACCTATAAATGTCTGCGGGCCCAACCCTATCCTGTCTTCCCTCTCAAGATGGCTGTCTTGCTACTTTTTCTCCTCATTCTATTGCACGGATACTTTCAGGTTTTTCGACCAGCTCAGGCTGCTTTGGGACTCCCTCTTGCAGTCCGTTCTCCATACCTCAGTTACTGGCTCCCTCAGAATGGGAGTGCCAATATCAGTGATCAATTCCATCTCGCCCCAACGAAATCTGACATGTATCAGGTGTGTCTGTTTCTTTAATCTGAGTAGGCGCTGTTATCTCTTCGTTTGCTCCAGGATCGAAATTGGGAGGTCTTCGCACGCGTTGACGGAATTGTCTATAGCATCCTTGGATCGTCGTTAGTCTGGCCTGGGCCCGTATCTGAAAATCTGTCCTCATGGTCACCAAATATCACTCTTGCAACCATCACGAATACGGTGTTAACACCTACCCAGACCATTTTCACTGCGGCAGCTGGTCCGATGCAAGTAAACTTGACCTTCTTGAATCCAGTGGAGGTTCTTTTTGACCATTCAATTCTTTTGACTTCGACTTACGCAACCCATTAAGCCAGGAGACTGGGTCAAGCAATCGATCCCATTCTCGTACCTTTCTCTCACTGCGGTATCACTTGACAATTCAGCACATAAATTCGAGGTGTACTCCCATATCAGTCCGAGTTCGTGTCATTATTCTTGGAACCCTATCCCCACTAACATCGCTGCAGGGTCAATAATCATCGATGGTAGCCGATACGTGATCCCGAGTGTCACATCAAATACGGACATCATTTACGTTTCTATCACATTCTGGGAGCCCGCCTTGTTTACAGAGCCTTTTATCAATGATGCAGGATGGGGTACGCTCTATTATGCCATGAAGACCGTGGGTAACACCAGTTTCCTCCATTGTGTTACTCATAGTCCGCTGTCCAGGAGAGCAATATCACATACTCGGTTGACGATTGGTCTAGCACCTTTCGGGCATTCATCTCTAATGGGACCCTGAACAACCAAGGAGGCAAGACCACTACTCCTGTTTTCACCAATGGCATGGTCCTTGCCATTTCGCGTGACCTTGGCACTATTCAAGCGACGCAAGCTCCCATTGTCTGGGCAATTGGTTTCACCACAGACCCAGCAATCAGCTATGCAAATCAATCTGGCATACCTCAGCAACGCAAGTCGTACTATAAACTACGATATGCTGATGACGAACCATTGGTAACTCTCTGCACCTTCAGAGAAGCATCGTTTTAATATCTTCGTTTAGATCGTCGACTTTCTGAACGACTTCAACAATGCTTCCGAAAGGGCCCAGCAGCTAGATCAGAAGATACTCCAGGATGCCGCTTCTATCTCTGGTCCGCTTAGCGATTTAGTTACCCTGGCAGTCCCCCAAGTGTACGGTAGCTCCCAGCTCACGATTGGAACTGATGCAAACAATAACTTCAACGAGTCAGACGCGATTATGTTTATGAAGAATATTGGTGGGGACATCCCTAAGTGAGCTAATGCAAACGGGTTTCCTCCCAGTAGCTACGAGACACTGAATTTGACGTCAACCAGTCGGGTAAATGCTGTTGAAACGCTGTATGCCGCATTCCCCGCAATCATGTACGTTGATCCGACCCTTGGCAAACCTCTTCTCGATCCCCTATTTCGGCTGCAAGCATCACCTGACTATGGTGTCCAATTTGCTGCCGGGGACCTAGGTATGTCTTACAAAGATGATGAAACGGAGAGTTATACTACATTTCATAGGATCAAGCTATCCCAATGTCTCTGCCAGCAAGTCGATCCACCAGCACGGGGTTGAACGTTTGTGGATCACCCCTATTGTGA
>Ga0307509_10009698_pt1 | contig 11963 bp, 16 predicted proteins | sample 10_EM_MG_FD_202245 | JGI IMG/M metagenome (GOLD analysis project Ga0307509, IMG submission 202245) | Populus trichocarpa ectomycorrhiza microbial communities from riparian zone in the Pacific Northwest, United States - 10_EM | ecosystem: Host-associated > Plants > Roots > Unclassified | place... | reverse complement strand
ACCATTATACCCTCCTGAATTGTGTTGGGCTTCGGGTGTTTTGTAGATTTCGATGGGCCGGTACACCTTGAGGAGTTGGCAACTTGCCACCATCCTTGAGGGGACAAATTGATCTTCGTACTGTCACTGCTGGAAACCGCCCCAGGTCATTGAACCTCTGGTGAACCGTGCATCAACGGGGCGCCAATATTTTCGATTGGCAAATAACGCAATAGTTAAATTGGTGTGCATCTCGATGTTCATGGGGATCAACCGACAAGCCACAACTCTACACATATCTTCATTCAGAATTTCATTGTGTAGAATGAGAATACCTCAGCGTACCTTTACATATTCAAGGAGCACCGGATGCATGGATTCTTATATCCAGGCATTCCAATGAACTGGAAATCTGTAGTGCATGGTCCCGAAGATACTCTGCGAGCTCGAGAGAACGTGTAGACAAGGGGAGGCATATCAAAAGTGCGTTAACGGCAACTGCCATATATTGTTCCCTAGCGGATCTGTAACGAGCCCACAGATGTTTGACTCTATGAAGGAAGAACAATTCGTCAATGGGAAAGGAGTGAAATTTGAAGGTTATCCCAAAACACCCACCTATCGAATACAAACTCAGAAATTGCCTTCGCGAGATTTGTGTAATGCTTGGGAACAGCACAGTGAATTCCAGAACGTTGGGGGTCCAAGAAGAACGGGGAGAGATAATTAAAAATTTCTTCGTGGGGGGCGCTTTTATATGCAAGGTCGTTGAGCCACTGTGATGGATATAAGTCCTCGGAGTCGCCATTAGATAACTCCCTATAAATGTTTGGATTAGAACAGGTAACAATGTCAAAGAGGAGCACTTCAAGCTCTTCCTCGAGTTGATCATGGCGCAATGTAGAGCCGCAGAGGTGCGCTATCACTGCGAATGCTGGAATGAAGTTACAAGTGATGGGATCACGGGAGGATACCTCCGAAAGTGTGCTTTGGAGATATTTATCGGTCTCAGCATGGTACGTGCCAATCAATACCAAGTATTGTGCATCTTCTTTGGCCTGGTGGTGAAAATATAGACGTGAAACCAGATGTCCACAAAGGAAAAAATTTAACACACCTGATTCTCAAACCAACGCAACAAATCGTGGACCATTGCAAGATTGATCGACATAAATTGCTGCCTAAATTCTTCATGGATGTCGAACGTGCGCAACGCCTGAAATAATTCACTACTGATAATCGATCCCGTCTCGATCAAATCCCATGCACATTGAAAATTGGGCTTTTTGAATGGCGGTTTGACACCTAACAAATGGGCATTAATTTGTAGTGACGTATAGGCTAGTCATAGGCATAGCATAGTAATAAGTTTGAGGAGGCATACCCGATGGCCAGTGTTTGGATGGTTGTAACCAGTGCCATGCAATGTTGGAACGGGCACTGGGAAGGTCAACGAAGAATTCACCAGCACTCTTCCGATCGAAGAGGAATTCAAGAAACGACCCATGATAAATTTTTAGAGTTTTATGGCTGTCTGGCGGAATATGCATTAGTGCGTGCATATCACGCATAATGATCTGGAGGTCCCCAGGGCGATAATCTAAAATAAACTCCACTTCAGATAGCGAGACTGATGGGTACATGTCCAAACGAACTAGGACAATTACCTCTTGAACTTTTTTGATGTCTGCAATGTTAACATTGGAAAGTATTTCTCGATAAATCAAATGGAGTTCTGAAAATGGGTTGGGGTCGTCGGGAGGAGTCGCTGACAATCTCAGGATGTCATCGAGCCGTTTGTCGGGTCGACCCCTGGGGAATTCCACATATCTCATCGCGGTTGCTGCATACAGGAATAGACCATGACTCTTCCTTCGTAGATGGTCAAAATCTGGAGGAGAAGGCCAGCCTATTGCAGACAGATAATTTCCCAGCGGATGAGTGTCCTTGATAGCGTTGAATTTGGAACGCAAGAAGGTGTCAATATCATCGTTTGACGGATGGTGCTCCTCGAGCTGGATAGAGATCGGCGTGTGCTGGAGTGAGTCGAACGACGCTTTGATCCACGGTTCAGGCCGACATGACACAAAGACCCGAAGTGGAAATGACGACCGATGGATTATCAGGGATAATAAAGCCAGAACGCGCTTGTGGGCCACCTCGCCCCCAATACACTCGTCCAAGCCATCAATAATGATCAAAGCAGGCCGTTTGGGCATCCTTTCCCGATTTTCTTCGCCCCCAAAGGTGGTATTGAGAGGCCCAATAACCAGAGAGACCATTTGGGCTTCTAGTTGTTTGGAAAATATCATGGGGTCTCTCTCGATCGCGGCACAAACTAAGTGTTTGATCTCGGGTATTGTCGTGATAAGTTGATAGACAATCGTTGCCACCAGGTGCTTGCTGTTACTTCGCCCATCTGAAAGACGCGAAAAGAAGAATGCCGCAGCTAGAAGGCCTTCCTCCTCACACATTTCAGCGATCGTTTGCGCGATTGCGGACTTGCCAACTCCCACCGGGCCGTATAGCCAGAAGAAAACACGCAGCACTTGGAGAGTGTTGCGAACATAGCCCATAATATATGCCAGAATCGCCAGGCGAGTTTCTGGGAGACATTTCGGTGATTCATAGCGCTCCTCAGAATTGTGGAACGCCCCAGAACTCATATTTTGCTCAAGCAGCGCCATTGCTATAGCGGCAGAGTTGGCATCAGCGTATCTATGGTGAAAGGATCGTACACACCTGCAGTAGAGTCATTATCCCTGATGAGATGAATATCCCGTCCTGCACTGTACATTGTTCCGCCGGATATATGGTGGTTATGGGAATGGTCAAACATTTTTGCAGTTCAGAAGCGCGTGTGGGGGTGGGGGAGGGCGGGCAGTGTTGCTAGGAATGAGAAATAGCACAGGCTTCTTTTATGGGACATTTCATGACATGCTATGCTGCGGGACGTTGTGGGATGCTGTTTTCGGGCCGGCGTCGGTCCGCGAGTTAGTGCCAATATTAGCGCACAAAAGTCTCGAGACTTTTATTTTATGAGTCCTGGAATTTTCATGCGAAGCCTTGCCACCACACTACGTTTTTGCGGTGTCGTCGTCGATGCACCCAAGGGTGGAACACACTAACTTTGTCTCATGATTGACCCTGTGGCCCTGACACCTGTGCATTGCGTAGACCCAATTTGGGGTGTATGTTGGTATTACCCAGCTCACCGGTAGAGTGTGAGAGGAATCAGGCACCGCATAAGGGAGTGATCAGCAGTTGTGGTGTCCGGTGAGTCTTCGAAGGGATTTTACGATGTGTAACCCTGTTGATAACGATTGGCTGAACTTTGTCATTACCAGTGTTCAACTTTGATATCGGTACGTTTCGCAAAGCACACTGGGTTTGAAACGGTGCCTAGGCTTGAAACGATAACTCAATGTTAAAATTAAAGCGAATCATATCGAACGTGCCTTAGCAAAGAGTCACGCATATACCACTAAACGTCGCGTTGACGACTGTCAGGGACGGCCAGACTCAGCGATCTCCCCCCTTTTCGAATTTCGGAGCACGGCCAGGATGTGATTTGAAATGGCCCTAAAAGTAGAAGTTGCGTCAGCAACAGACGAACTTGCAAGTGATTACGAGTTGACTTGTACGTCATACTTCGATGTGTGGCCGATATTCACAAAGGTGGTAAAGGTCAGGCAGTGCTCCTATCTGAATAGCATTGACCGTTGTATGCCAGTGACCTTCGAGGGTACGGACGGCGTCATAAATAAAGGTCGCGAATGACGCTTGCATTCAAGAGAGAGAGGGATCGATCAACACGAAGAGAGTTGCCATTAAGATATTTGGATTGTACGACGGGACTGGCATCACTGCGAACGGCGAAGTCAAGAAATTAACTATTATGAGGCCAAGAAATTCCCCCACAAGTCTTTTTTGTCGATGATCTCCATGGGTCCTCTTCCCCCACCGTGGGCGATGTAGATAGGTAGACCTGAGGAGAGTAAGTTGACATCTAAGAACACAGGAATTCGTTGTCCAGTTAACGGGCAACAAACGGGTTGTAAGCTTTGTAGGTGCGTGGTGGGACGCAGGAAGAGAACCCGTGAGGAACTTTGTAGTTCTCCAGGCCGTCAAGTGGAAGAGGTGTAAAAGCATTCCCAAGGGCGTCCCGTGGAGTAGCCAGAGCCAGGGCCTCCTGGAAAAAGACAGTGCCTAAGTGTTCGCAGAGCATCTGAAAGAAGATGGTTTTTCAGATCCTTCCTTGGGCTCGAGCGTCAAGGCAAGTAAGGATGGGGTGTCGGGAATATTGTTCATTTCCATTGGGTTCCTGAATAGAAGCAAGAGAGGTTATATAGGATATAACAGGACGAAAAGTCGGACAGGTTTGAAATCGTTCCATCACCATGATGAAGTATTGAGAATAGCGAAGATGGAACCTAATCGAATGGATTTGAAATATGTAGGTTGACCTTCTAGCTGTCGATGAAGCTGAAGTCGCCCTTCCCTCGTGTATGGATGTGGCCGGGCGCAGTGCCGTGGTTGATAAGTCTTGAAGGCAGGAACTTCGTAAAACGGTGGGGAAGACCCGGTGATGGGGGATGCACATTATCATCTAATATAACCCGTTTGTTAGCCAGTTTTTGTGATTTCCATGATCTGTGTACCGTACCTCTTGAAAGTATTTGAGCTGCAGTACCTCATGGCGCGTGAGGTAGGTAAGGCGGGGATGTTCGCTGCGATAGTGATGCAGCGGTGGCCGCTCAGATCACAAGCGCAGGCCAAAGTGGAAGACGACCAGGAACTACAGCGCTATGTCATACGCCGTTCCGAACAACGAGCTCCGCGGGGAGTATCCAACACAGTTGAGGTTGAATGCGCTTCGCGATGCTTTACGAGTTACATATCTGCTCCCTCTTGAATTTCCCCCATCGGCGCGTGCCCCGCTTGCTATTCCTCCTCTTCGTCACCGATCTTGCGCCAACAAAATAAAAGTGGGATAGAGCGACCTACTGTATACCGTCATGGCATGTAATGTAAATCCGACCTTTTATCGTAGCATGCGCCGATGAAAGTCCTGGAAGAAGTGGCGAATGTCGATAGTCTGAAGTGCGGGGGAAAAGGTGAGCTTGCGTTCGTGTCTCAGAACATGGTACTTACCTAGTCACTTCAGGATACCGATTGAAGGCCAACTTGCTGTGTTTTTGCTGTGTCATCAACTGCCTATGGTTCGGCTTCGGGCTTTCATTGAGCGGTCATGATATTGACGAATAGGCGGTATGTGTATCTAGACAATAACAATGTCAGATAAGTATCAAGCATTCCTGATGATGAAGAAGGCCACTACGCTGTAAACGGTGTAAAAGCCCATTCGAAGAGCTATGTAGTGGGCAACTCGACCAAGTTACTTTCGTTCCTCTTGGTCGCCAACATTGTGTCAACGAAATGAAAAAAAGGATCGCGGAATCAAATCCAGAGGTCAATTCTGGCCAGATTCCAACGATGGTAGCATGCGGAGGAGAAAAAAGCTTTATGGTTATGGTATGTGGTGGGTTATCGTCATGAAGCAAACCAGGCGGGAGAGAAGTCAATGTAAAGGGTAGAGCAGCAGCAGAATTTGTTGGTGTTGATTCGGCAAATCCAATCCGGCACCTTCCGAGTTCCGTTTATAGCACGTGAATCTTTGACGAGGAAAATGCTCCTTCGCTTGTCTGCCTTGCTTTTCTACCTCCGAGGCTTCAACTACCCACGGCGAGAACAATAGTGAGATTGGGTATATCGGGCTGCAATTCGATCTGTTTTTTTCTTGCGTCTTTTTGCTCTACCCTTTGGACTCTGCATTCCGATCATCCAAATTGATGACAATAAATAAGAATATACCTCCTCGCTAGGCGTGCACTACACTATAAACAGAACCAGCGAATCAAGATTTAATCCATGCATGTTCTAGTAATTCAGCGGCACTAGCTCTGTCTGAGGGCTTCAACCGCAACATCGACCGCAAAAAATCGATACAAAGCGGCTTGTCAACATTGTCCAAAACGCGATAGGCATCCAGAGCCTGCTCCAGATTCCGAATGTTCTGAACCTGAATGGACAGACGACCTAGATAAAATCCATATCTATCAATATTTCTCTTTGGTAATCATCGACGAAACAACTCACCTTCCGGCGTAAAATATTTTTCAAAGTGCTTCCCCTTCGGGATGTATGTGAGATCGAATTCTTCCCCAGCAATGATGGGCATATGAGCAAGATGATAGCTTTCAGCGCTCCATGTGGGCCCGCTCCGTGGGTTAAAGAGCCATTTCCCAGTGAGAAACTCAAATAACTAAAAATTGGCGTCGTCAGTGGTACTGTAACACAACTTTGGAAGTTGAAAAGAGGATTTGCTTACCAAGCATCCCAAATTCCAGATGTCCGCACTGGTATTCCAACCGTTACCCAGGATAACCTCTGGGGCGCGCAATGCATAGGGCTGGATGATGTCTGCATGAGGGCCGTCCACCATCGTTGCTAAATAACAAATCGAGGTGAGATCTATGTAGGTGTGTGAGAAGTATCTGACAGTCGTTGCTCACCAGTCCCGAAATCTGTCAACTGGATCTCATAGTTGGATTGTATACGATTTGCGTTCTGTAAGTCGTCAAGACTAAATGGAATGATCGGACGGGATAATACAACAGGTGGGGAACATTCAGGCATGGGTAATAATGCCTCCGATTCCGATACCTCGCTTGTGTACCGTTGAAGGGCTTCTGCATTCGGAAGCGTGATAAGAATATTGTTTGGTTTGAGGTCTTCCAGAGCAGCAATAGTTGGGGTAAGAGATTATACGGCAGCAACAGTTGCAACAACAATCGTACCTGTATGGACTATCCGGCATTCACGATGAAGGAAGTCCAAAGTGACTAATAGTTGCCTGGCGGTACCTTTGACTAAGGAAACAGGCAGATTTTGACCGGGATAATAAACAAAACCATTGAAAGCCCCCAAAGCCTCAAAGACGAGGCAAAGATGGGGCCCATGACGATCTGCGACTGTAAAGTTGTCTAGCAAAGTGGCGATATGTTTGCGACCAGGATAGGCCCTCACGTGGGTGTTGATGCGCTGGAGAATATCGAGCTCATTCGCTAGCTTGCCTTGGACCTCTGTCGCATGCGTAGACAGTATTTTGACAGCGACATAGCATTTGTGAGCACGACATTGTTTACTTACAGTAGAAGAAAATGAGGAACTGGAACAGGCATCTTGATATGATCATGATACATATGCGCTCACCTCATATCTCGCGCGAGCCAAACGCTGGAATGGACCCCCCATCCCCGCTTGCTAATCAAGGTGTATCTTGAATTAAGATTCGATGCCAAAGCTGCTGCGTAAAACCCGCCCTTCTCAGCGACGGAAAGCCCAAGACACTGCTGTGGTGGGACTATTTAGTGGGGGGGGCAAAATATTTCGGCAAATTGTTTGAATTTTGCCGGGTCACGTAAATTTCCTTATAAGGAGCACACGTGACCCGGCAAAATTCAAACAATCTGCCCAACTATTTTGACCCCCATCTAAATAGTCCCACCCCAGCAGTGAGAGGTTCTTCGGGGAATATTAATATTTCCTTGGGCGATCTACGAAGGGATTGAAGTGCTCGGTGGAAAGCACTGAGGATATTCATGGTGCGGGAACCGAACACGGTCAGTCTGCCGTGTCTGGAACAGAGTTAACGCGTACGATTTTTTGTGCGCGTCACGGCGCATTTTCAAAATTTCGGCAGAGCCGTCACGCGTCACAGGACCTGCCGAATTGATGGTATATTTTCTTCGTTCAAAACGTAGAAGTCGAGTAGCTCAACGGAGACAGCCATGCGAATTTGAGACGGCGCCGTGGGGGGGGGGGGGGTCCATTCCGTACAAGGACCTGGCTCACCAGCTGCCAGGAGCAAGTGAGAATCATAATGGTCTTCAATATAGTGCAGCATTTTCGGCTTCAAGTTGTAGCCCAGAACCAGAACCCTGATTTACAGTTAAGGGGTTTGCAGCCACCCGGGAAGTAAGCGGGCCATGTATGTATGTATGTGCGAATGCTTTCTCGACGTTTTGGATGAGACCGAAGATATGGAGTACCAGTGATAATGGGGTACGAGTACATACATAACGGTGACAGTGTGGCATACAAAGGCCAGGAGAGCGACCTACGAGCGTGAAAAACTCGGAAGGCCATTTAAAACTTCAAGCTTTTACATAGACTCTCCGAAATGGAAATCTGGGATCGTAGAACTTGCTGAAGCCGATCCAAATTCCAAGTCTTTGGATAGCATGTCCAATGTCACCCGGTGTTGCACTGGTCAAGCGGCGGGTTCAGATCTTCAATTCGGGATTCACTCGTTCATGGCCCTAAATATTACCAGTGTGGAGTAGTAAAGAAGAGTCGCATTGAATGGAGTGGTATAATCAGTTGATACCGCGCCGCAAGTCCTGCATCGCTGATCCCTTGCACATGCGAGATGAGCATCGATCGTGTACAAAAGCCAGAATCAACCCGCCCCTATATTTTTAGGGTGGAACGAATAAAAGAGATTTTACATGAATAAATCCTCCTTTCTCTTCACCGTTACCGTTACCCCATCCTCTTCCTCCTCAACCTCCAACCCCAACCCCTAATTAACCTTACACTGCTGTGGCCAGCTTATTTTGCAGGGTCACAAAACACAAAGCCAAAATGACAACCGAGTTCTGCAGATCGCTTTGCACTGTGCAAAATCCTTTATTAGCAGTGTTGCTATGGAAGCAGCCAAAATATATAGTTTTACATCCCATTTGCGTAACATGCCTGGCCACAGGAGTGTTACTCTCCCCCTTCCTCCTCATCAACCCGCTCAGGATCATACCAAATTCTCCTCACCCACCTCCGCCGTCGCGTAACGCTGCCCCCACCCGAGACGTAAGGTACAGCTCGTGAGTTGAGCCAGGTGTCGTTGGTGTATACCCAGCCGTCTGTGGTTCCACGGTGGGTGGGGGCGGTGCGGGGCGAAGATGAGCAAAGTTGGGCCAAGTTAGATGCAAAAAAAAATAGGAGGGAGGAAAGAGTGAAAGAAGCGCGAAAAAACCCGAGAAGAAAAAGGGGAGAAAAAATAACCGTCAGTACCACAAAAACAAAAGACAAGGCCAAGAGGAAAACATACCGGCATACCACACCCCGACCAAGTACACTGCACATCCTTCCTCCAATCTTCAGATTCCACGAAGGACCAACCGGGCGCGAGCGAGAACGTGAGATTGCTGCTGTACATAAATGTAATCAGTACCTTGTTCCTCTCGATCATTTCCACAAAACCACCCCCGAAAAACCGAAAACCAAAAGTCCGCAAAGAAATTCGAAAAAAAAAACCCCACCTAACACTCCCAGACGACCCCTCGACGCCACTCCATCCGTCCCTCCCGCGCGTCCATGCACTTCGCTCGCCTGGTCTCAAGTTCTGTTCACTCCATCCTTTTTGCGGATGCGAAGAGTGCAAAGAAGAGGCGGCAGTTGATGAGGGAGAGGTAGAGAAAGACGATGATAAGGACGGGCCCATGGTCGTAGCTATTAACATCGGTGAATCGGGCGGGATGGGACCTGCATAATCACAAGCACAAGTAACGAAAGAAACAGCGTCAACAAAACAAGAAAAAAATAAGATATAGACATACCACCGAACCGTTCATTCTTCCACAACTGCACCTCCCTCAGCTCCGAATTCCAACACTCGTCGCCCAACCGGTCATCATCAATTATCCGCCTCATAACCATCGAAAGCGGTAGCGGAATGCTTTTGTTCAAGTTGCCGTCTCGCACACCACCACCAACCCCTCCCTCATTGTCTTGGTCGGCTTTCACCGCCTCCCTCTCCCCCTTTCTGCCTTTCCACACCCTCAATCGCGAGAGAGTACGATCCCTGAACGCTCCTAACCGTATGAATACAAACGCCACCACATCAATGAAGGCTTTCAACAACACCGGAAGCGCAGCGCGGATGTATGGATGGGCCACAACGAACGGAAGGAGCCCCATGACCAGCCACACTTCTCTGATGGGAAAGAGCGGTAGATGAATGATGAACAAAAGAGGGAAAAAGATAAAGATAGAAGCGCGAGTATGTGTGGGGTGTAAGGTGACGATGTGAGGTTACGTTGCGTGGTGCTCGATAAGTGTTGGGGGGTCAATCGAAGATGGTAGAGGTGGGGAACGACGAGGTCGTGTAGGTCCGCTCTATTTTCAAACGTTCACGTGGAAATAGAGAAATTAAGAAAAGGAAGACTTACGTCGCACCCATTAAATTCTGTATTCCTTGAATATTCGCTTGCCAAGGAATGGAACCCTCCATCACTCCTTGAGCCGCCGGGATATACTGAGCGGCGGAGATAGGATCCTCATCAGTCTTTGAAGGATAAGGATACGTCGCGAGGATAACACCCATTAAAATGATGTGGGGCATCAAGAGGAGAATACGGGGAAAGAAACCTGGCAACTTTCAGCCAAAAAAATCAAGGATACAAAATATTAAAACGCACAGATTAACGAATAGGCAGCCATCCAGATAACCGTTCTTGCAGGTCCCGTTTTCCAGAGTATAATCTCCTCCACCCGGTCTTGCAACCAAAATACAGCCCCGATGATCGACACGAAGCGTTTAAAGTTTATGGTCATGATAGGCAACGACAGCGGGTCTCGCGAAGATAGCAACGTTACTTGACTATGGCCCATTTTAGACGCAGGTGGTGCCGCAGCGCTTGGATTTACCGGAAGCGAAGCAGACAACATAAGCTGTGGGATCAACGATAGCGTAGGCGACGCCAGCGAGGTAGCCGTAGACGCAAGAATCGACGGTCTTCTCTTCATCGAGGTGGTGAAGGCGGTGGCGATGGATTGGGGACGGCAGTGATAATTTTGGGAGCGGGGCGGATGTCGTGTGACTTGGTGTTGCGTAGGCGCGTTGCGCCGATTGGGATATCAATATAATCTAGCGCGTCCATTTCGAGGCTATGCATTGGATATGTTATGGAACCGCGTCTTCAATGATTTTGGAAGGAAAGGGTTGCAAGCAACTGGCATGTGATTCGGAAACTCAAAGCGTTACTTCTTCAATTCCAGACATATTAGAGCTATGTAATGTTGAGAAAAACAGCAGTGCTCACCGACTTGAATGTACTTGTACTGACTCGGAGATTCCTGCGTAAAGGCTTTTGGCTCACTAAACCGCGTCCATGACGCTATTTTGCGATTGAGAAGCAAACTAAAGAGAGATCTGCGTGCCCTTGCGTGTGACGATGCTACAGAACTGTCCGCTGTCGTTGGTGGTCGCGAACGGGGGAACGATGGCGAGGTTGGAAATGACACATTCTTGGAGAACGGAGGTTAATGGCAAACAAGGCCAAATCAAGGTGCAGGCTCTCGCTGGCTCCGCGATGAGCCTGTAAGGCTCATCTTAGGATAAGATAAGATAAGCGGCAGAACCAATCATCCACAAACAAAAGGACTTTCCATCGATGAGGACGTGCGTCGTGTCCCTCATCTCTTGAGACTGGTTCAGCCGCGAAAATCCTTCCCTCACGTATTTAAAGCCTTTTTGTCGACCCACCCACCTACTCCCTTCAGTGTTTGGTACAGCTTGTTTGGATTTCGGCATTCATCTGCCAAAAAATCGAGTTGTCCAGACGCTCAGGACTTTCTCGGGCTCCTCAGCTTCAGATTTTAGATCTGGAAATTGAATGCCTTTGGATCACGTGCCCATTTGGCTTCCCAACCGGCCCGGTCCCAAAGCATCGAATTTTGTGCAAATCGCACCGCCCGCGAAAGCCCTCCGCACAACAAGAAAACCTTTCCCAGGTTATCTTGTCATTCAACAATACATACAATCTCAAAAGCATTACTTCCTCTCAACTTGAACATTTACATTGGTGGAACAAACGCGATAGTTATCTTATTCACAATTAGTGACGTTCAATAGTGCCTTT
>Ga0307509_10009697_pt1 | contig 11963 bp, 20 predicted proteins | sample 10_EM_MG_FD_202245 | JGI IMG/M metagenome (GOLD analysis project Ga0307509, IMG submission 202245) | Populus trichocarpa ectomycorrhiza microbial communities from riparian zone in the Pacific Northwest, United States - 10_EM | ecosystem: Host-associated > Plants > Roots > Unclassified | place... | reverse complement strand
TCTTGTATTTAAACTCATCTCCTGGCTAGCAGGAGAACGGCAGACTTCAGCAGACTCTCGATTTATGAATATACTTGGTTGAACGGCGATCTCAGAGTTCCACTTGCCCTTTAACTATTATCTCTCTATCCCCGGGTCTCTTGAAGCCTCCCTTAGACCTAGCGCTTGCCGGTCAACCGCTAGCCCTCTATTGTACCTTTCCGTTAGACAGGAGTAAACCTGTTACAGAATATCATAACATGACCAAATATAATAACCAACCTGCGCCAATACCAACACCCCACAAAGGACAGTCTCTGCATTTGATAGATGTCGTATCCCAGGCTATCGTACGGGGAACAGCTCGTGAATAATAATACCGCAAAATATAAAAAGAAGCATTCTGCGGAGTATGCATTCAAAGCCCTGACTTTTTTTTTTTTTTCAATGGTCAAAGTTTGGTTAGGCCCCTGGGGGCGTGTACGGGTATTGGAAAATCACAAATGCTGGAGCAATCATCGATGGAACGGGGGATTGGCAAGACTGTATTCTAGGTATGATATGATATCTACTGCGAAGCTTCAACTGGTTGGTAAGTTAAGTGGGTGTGCAGTAACTCGGGTGATAGCATTACCTCCCTCCCCCTGCATAGTATGCTCGTCCCCGACCGCAGGAATGTAGACCGCGGAGCCCGGAGGATGTCAGCAAGTACCCGTGTGTACGATAGTTCCATTGGCCTGCTATTATATTCCGTAACAATGCAGCATGCCAAGTGCTCACCAAAAACCTTGCCTACCTACACCTGCCCGCCCTCATCTTCTAGCACTTAGGCCCAAAAAGACCAAAAATGTCCGCACGCCCACCAGGGGCCCCCGCTCCCCGGGGTGGGAAATCGGTGTAGGACGTTTGTGTGCCGGACATGGCACAGTCCGGTTTAGACGATTACCTTTGATTTCACTATTCCCGGCCCGAGGCGGGAAATGGGTGCATAACACTATTATTTATAATATCATATATAGCACATTGTTGTCAGTCCGCCTATAGGGCATGCGGGTATGCGGACATCCGAATATGCGGCCATATGGCTATGTGGCTAGGAGGTATGCGGTTATGTGGCATTTGGGTTCGAGGTGCACAGTGTGTAGACGCGTACCGGTGGATTGCTGTATTAGCATCCTGTGCCAGTTGGCCTTGGTTTTTTTGATGCGCATTTCCCGGGCATTAACTATCTGGTATTTAGTCACATGATGTTTCTTTCATAATATATGATACTATGCTCTCAGGAATATGGTAGCTAGCGCAGGGCATGGGCTTTCTAGACCATAGAGGGTCATGAAATATCACGATAGTTCTATCATAGATTTCTTGGGATCGCTAAGGAGCAGGATTTGTTGTCTTATTGTGTTTGTTTAAAGTTGATTTGAGTTTTGGGAGTTTTTGGAGTTGGTGGTTGGATGGGGATATATAATCTCCTGGCCTGCCTGTGCTTGGCTAATGGATGGATGGAGCAGCCATCTAGACTACCATTCTTCCATGTTCTACTAAGCATAGAGACTATTGTGATTACGTTTTCACCACTTTACTCTGGTGCTTTCTTTTAAGCTCCGACCATTAAGGGATCTAACCTACATACCAGAGATTTATTTCTATCTCTTGGATGTGTGTAGATTGCATAGTTTACAGAATTCTGCCCCTTCCACGGGGTTTATATACGTGCGTGGGCCAATTGCACACCACGGCGAGAGAGAGGGTGGAGGGTTGAAGTAGAGAGGAAAGTCCCCCTCAGTGATACTGTTTTGGTGTTTGTTTCCCGGGAGGCCGTTCCTTATTAGGACAGATATCGTCAGTTTGATTTCTCAGGTTTGTCCGGAGTGAAAGGGGTGGTATTTCCTCTTGTACTTGCGGTTATATCACAAATAGAGACTTGGATACTGCAAAACTGGGTTCCAAGGTGTCTGTACTATGTTGTGGGGGAGTAAACATTGATTGCCCATTTGAGCAGGGGATACTTCTGATGTGCGTAGATAAACATAAACTCTCTCTCCCTCTCTCTCTCCGTCACATATCATCGCTTTACCAGCCAAAAGTCCTAGAAAGTTCTCCCAACTAACCATACATAAAAACTAAAAAAAAACCCGCCTGGCGCCCCGACACCGAACCCTCCCATCTTATTCCACCAATCCTCCCCCATGCGTACAATAGAGAAACGCCAACCTTTCCTTTCTTCCTCCCTCCCTCCCTCCCTTCCTTGCTTCAAAACAACATCAATAAACCCAACAGGACTTGGTAATCCTCTCCATCTTGCACAATTCCTCCAACAATTCCCCTCAACCAATATCGGACAAAAACATCCTACATATACAGTTTGCCGAAACACCCGCTGCAAACCCCTCTTCCCCCTACCTCCAGCCAACAAAACCAAAATCCCATCCTGCCAGTAAAGGAGTTATATCCTGTCTGTGCTCCCAGTTCTACAATCAATATCTACACCTCTTCCCCTTCACAGTATTTCTCACTAGCCAACTCTAAGCACCCTTTAAGCACCACCAATGTCAAACCAACCACCTCAGCACCTCAGTACTATCTAACCCCCACTTCCAAGTCACACCCCACTGCCATCACACATTCTAAATAAACATATATCACAATCTACAAGACCAGCTCTTCAAAAACAATTTTCGAAGACTTCAGATAAATGTACAATTAAATGACCGACCATCCCACTCTAACACAATGTGAGGCAGTATCCATTCAATAATCAACATACCAAAAAGTTCTACTAGTTTGTGGTGAAAGGGATTGCATCGACCAATCAGCGTACAATTATATCGTTAGTGCTATCCAATAGGCATTTCTTTACTGGTTTTTCTAGTCCTCGCCTTTTTTTTTTTTTGCGATATGTTTTCGAGCTTGTAAGTGCCTGAAGGGACGATACACAGTGACCCAGGGGGTCGCAGCAGTTGAAGCCGCAGGGACGCGGCGTCCGGGAGACGTCGGCATCTGTACGGTATTATCGTCCATGATGTTATTTTAGGCGTAGGACTTTTCTACAAGCAGGATCCCATCCTTATGGTGTTTCTGAAACCTTTGGATTTTGGATTTTGTGCGTATGATTTTCTGTTTGATTTTTTGTGCGTATGAAGTTGTGCTTTATGAATTTGTGCGTATGATTCCATCCAGGGGACGCGACGCGACGTCCAGTCCGCGCCGGCGTCTGCCGCGCAACCTTTCGGACTGGTTACGTGTGGCCGAATTGTAACAACATAGTACCAACACAGTACTGGTACACTTCACCTCCACACCTAGCCTCTCATAAGTCCCAGTATCGAGGACGTCCAGAAACTCCTGAAAAGCGTCCGAGCGTGCAAAATTTCAACCCTCCACGACGTCGAGGCGGCGTCCGCACTAACAGCAGCATCCACGGCACCGCGCAATTACTCGCTCACTCGGTTAATAAACAACGGATCATGGGATGTCGCTCGGTCTGTTTGTTCCAAAGCTTTGGTGCACGGCATATTATATACTATCTCTATAACTTCGAGTTTAGAAAGTGTTCGTTTGTTCGTACCGCATAACGGGTTGAGATTTGTAGTATACGGTACTGTACCAGTGGTACTATACCCTACTTGCCTTCCTGCCTGGTACCACCCACAAAATCTAAGATGGCAAGTTCCAGACGCTTGAATATATCAGAAGGTAGGATATATATATAAACTTAAGCACCCCACCTACCCCATAACCATCCAAAGACAATAACACCACCCAGCAATCACTCACCTCCCAATCTGGAGTAGCAAACATTTCCACCTCTCCCCCCCCGCCCACCCAATTCATCATTGACATTTCGCCCCACTCACTCTACCGGTGAACCCTTTGGCTGTCTCAGATCCCTAAATCTCGATCCATCGCCTGGGCTCCCTTGAACACCTCCAGATCTATGCCTGGTAACCAGACATACCTCTCTCCTCACACACTGACCCCAACTAGCCCAACCACTGCCCCTCACCCTCCCCAGTCCTCATCCCCAGAAAGCAAACCGGAGCACGGTGATCCTCCTGGATGACACAACAAACACCACAAACAAGCCGTCAGAGACACCCCGCACAAACCCCCTACACCACAACATGCACACAAACACCCATCCCGCTGTCGCCGGACTTGCACTTTTACTTCTCGATTCATTCACTGTCGGTATTCCCGATACGGCACTCTGCCCCCACCACTAAAAAATACACACAATACTATACTACCTAGCAAATAACAACCTCCCCACCCCTCCCCACCCCTCCCCGAGTGAGAACACATGACACTGCTAAAACAAACCATCATGCATACAGTACTACTGTAGGCAGCACACTACACCATGATACAAAGAGCGAGAGGGGGGGGGGTTGCGAAGGATGTGACGCGATATTCCCGAGCAAATACTTTGTTTTCCTATTTCCTTTGCCTTGGGTGGTTAGTGTGCATTAATAAACAGATCAATAATTAAAGTTGTCTTCACTTTCCTTCACTGGTTGGTTGGGATAGTGCTTTTCACATTGTTTATCCTAAACTCGTACAAATACGTACTGTAAGGTAGGAAGGATTCTTGGTATCATAGTCCAGTTGCTGCTACAACTACCCGCAGCAAGTCCCCCCCCTTCTCCTCCCACTCGAGCGGTCAGCGTTTGCTCCAGTTAGCGTTTACTCACAATTAGCGTCTTTCCCTGTCAGGGCTCCGGCATGCAAAAATTTCCTTTCCCCTTTCCTTCCCTGCCCATATTCCCCCCGCCTCTCCAAAATTGCAGCTTTGTTGTTGGCGAGTGGTAGGGGAGGGGTTGCCCGCTCCTGGAAAGCAAGCAAGAGAGGAAGAGGGGAAATTCCGGTGCTGAGATTGTGTGTGTAGAGCAGTGATGTATAATAGACTCTTGTATTATACAATACAGCACCCGAGTAATGTGATTCAATCGATACACTTCCTCCACCATATATCTGCAGATCCCTCCCGGCATCCCCTATATAGAGCCAACACTTCTCCTCTTCCTCCTGGATCTTTCCCTCGCAGTACATGATTGCTGATGAACCGATATGAAGACCATTCCCTTACCTTCCTTTCCCCCGTTCCATCACCACCACCAGCAGCAGCAGCAGCAGCACACGGCTCCATGAAGGAAGACTGGACTTACAGTGCAGTGCAGTGGACGGAAAAGGAGAAGGAGGAGAAAATAGCAATCCAACTCACTCTAGAATTCCCATATCAGAGATACGATCGAGGGTCGATGATTGATTGCTCATTCCTGCCTCGGAGCTTCAATATAACACCACACAACCCTTTTTCTAAACCAACCAGGCCATAACCAACGAGCACACAGCATCAAACACATTATCAAGACAATCGCGGACGGCTATATAACCCCCCAATTCCCCCCCCCCAAAAAAAAACCCTCCTTTACAAAAACGAGCATCACCAATACCACCTTCTTCCTCCTCTTTCACCAACGGCATAAGCAAACCCCATCCCCACTTTCATGCGCGAGAAGAGAAAGTATGATACTTTCCCCTTCAACGAGAAACGAATAAACCCCCAAATCACAATTCGAACCCCCTTCCTTCCCTCCCTTTTCCACAACTATGATAACAACTCCAGCATAACCCCCAACCACAACCAACCATCCACCAAACGAACGAACCCCCCAGGAAACATTGAAATCCCTCAGCAAGCTGGCAGTAGTCAGAGACTTATATATATATGCTCGATCTATCCAGTATACCTACCCCACGCTACTACAAGTCCCACGAGGGCGGCAACAGCTAGCAAAACCACCAACGGAACAAAGTGGTAGCGCTGGTTATAATACCGAACGCCATGAACACAACAACAACCCCCACGAAGCATAGAGTCTCAAACCAGGGGATAAATAAAATCCCATACCCCGACTTTATAATCATTATATATATGATACAAACCCAACCCACAAACAGAACGAGCCATAACTTACAACACCAACCAAACGAAGAGACATCATATCATACTCTGCTATTTTCGGGAAGCCGTCGCTTACGATACTCCGCCCTTCCACTCCTCCTCCCCCCCCTCCTCCTCGGGGCGAGGGGAGAACACCAGATCCAGGTCTGGTCTTCCATATCAACACCCCACAGATACATCCCCCTCACGGTCCCCACCGCCCAGCGACGGAAATAATCCGTTGCTGGCAAAACCGTCGTTTATAATCGGCATGTTTAAATTCGTCGGTAGGGTGGATGAGGGCGTGCACTTGGCTCCCCCCCCCTCAATATCCCGGCGGGCGCGCGGGAGTTAGGCACACGCGTTATGGAGCGAGGAGGGGATGCGTGGGCGATATGGAGTGTCGTATTGTCGGCATCTGCTATTGAGCTTGGCTACAGCCTTAAGTGCATGGTGATAGGGCCCATGCGAGGGCAGTGCACAGGAGGTGGGTGACGGATTCCAGGACGGGGTGCCTGGCTGAGGAGTACGACACTTTTATCGCGGTGGTGGAGAATTTATGATGGCGAGTAGTGGGTGAGGGTCTCCGGTCAGATATGCCGGGAGGCTGAGTGGTTGGCGGTTGGAGGGGAGAATATTTGAAAGGGAAGGGTGAGCGAACCAACGTGATATTAAGCATGTGGTGTCACTCGGTACTTGATTTTCCTCTTTCCCTCCCTACACAACTCGACATGAACCCGATGAACACAACTGAATTAAGTGGAATGAAAACGATAATAGAATTGGCGATTCGTTGACCTTGTCCCTCTTCATTAGACATGTCCATTCTCATGACCCCTGACTGGCAGCAAGTACCGCACCCACCGGATGCAAGGAAAGACAAAAGAAATACAAAACTGCGTAAAAGTGAAATCCAACTGAGAAAAGTAAAGACTAATAAGAAGCGGAAAAGGAAACTAAAACACTTCATCCAACGTTTCCATTGTAAAACTACCGGTAATCCCCACTCGAATACACTTCCACTTTCATTCAACTCTCCACCCCGTCTCTCATTCTGACAAGACAACCCTATTTCCACCTATCCACCACTAATTCTTTCTACTGCGCCTTCTTGGCTGCTCCACTACCACCACTACCACTACCACCACCACCACCACCACCGAGATAGCGTCCCAAATCCGTAAACTCGCCAAAGCTCTTGACACTACTCTTCATAGTGTTCCAAGCACTCTTGACACCATCAGGAATATTATTGTCCGCGGTGAGTGCATTTCCACGAACCTCGATCCCCTTTAATGCGTCCCTGACGAAGGAGCTCTGCGAGTACCTTGTGCGGAGGAAAATGGTGTAAATTGCCAAAAGGATCCAAGAGTTCCTGAATATTATGGCACCACAAAAGATGCGTGCCCAGAGGAAGAGTTCCAAGTTCGCTACAAGGTGCATAGAGTAATCGTAATTGTTCTTAACAAATTTTGCAATGTACTCTGAGAGTCCTGATTGTGGCTTTATACCACCCCCTGGGGAAATTGCGGAGCCGGGGGGAGGGGGGAGGATGGCCGGCAAGAGGTTGGTGCGGAGGTATGTTAGAAAGTGGAAAGTGGAGTACACGGCGAATGGGAGGAGAGCGTAAAAGATTGGTTTTGAGTAGAGCCAGATCAGGGCCATGACTATTACATCGGCGTAATCATGTTAGCAACCATTCCCTCCTGGAGAGAAAAATTGGAAGAAAGGTAGCGTACACAAATACTGGACATTCTCGTCTGCCAACACCTTCAGAACACCGGCTTGCCCCCCGGGTAATTGTCCGTTGCGAACACGCGGTCGGTAAGCCTTGTAAACGACAATGCCATAAGTCACAGCCGCACTAAGGAAGCCGAGGCGGTAGCAGACGCTGGCTACCCGGGTGTTTGTGGAGAACTTTACGGCCGCGAGGGCGTAGCGGAAAGTGGTTAGGAGAAGGGTGAAGTGGCTGTTGTTACCTCCCATTCATCGTTAGTTAAAGTAGACAGATAGAAAGAATGAAATGGAGAGGGGAAGGGGGAAGAGGAAGACATACCCAACGAACCAGCCAAACTGCAAAGTCTGTGCTAGGGCCATGAGCCGTTGTGGGAGGGGGGTTTCTGGCGGTGGAGCCATGATTGTTGCCGTGCAGAACTTTTTTATTCTTTTATTATTTTTTCTTCCTTCTTGGGAGGACTTGTATGTCGTTAAGGATGCCGCTATGGTGGCTTTATCCGTTGAGTTGAGAAGGGATGAGAGAAAGAAAGAAGGGGAAGAGTGGGAAGGGCGGAGGATGATGATGATGATGGAGAGGAGAGGACAGGAGAGAGGAGGGAGGGGAGGTTGGTGGTTGGGATAAAGTCGGGACTACCTCTGGGGTAAAGTGGTTAGGGAATGTCGTCACACAACCCCGGACTAAGAAATACTTGCGATACTTTTTTACTCACACCAGGGCAAAAGAGCACTCGAGTAGGGACGAGGAATACACTGCTGTTGAGAGGGAAAAAAGGAGGAGGAAAAGATCCTGATGATGCGATCTGTACTCAAGTACGATGCTTGTACCTCGTACAATGGGATACCGGTAACTCCTGAACGGGTGAACAAGTAGCCGTGATAACCAGAACCCAAGTACCCGTTCCACCATCCTCAATTCAATATCCAGGTCGAACAACGAATTAACCATCTGACCCCGAGCAATAAAATCACATCTATCTAGCTGTAATTCATCCGTCCTTCTATCATAATATCTATGAACTTTAATCTTCGACTCTGCTCCTCAACTGCAGTACCCACCCACCCCTCTCCCCTTATCATGTTATCAAGGGGAACCTTCCCTTTCCCTTTTTTTTCCCTGTCTTGCAAAACCGTTGTCACCAGCACATGGGCCAGAGCTTCAGTAAAAGCCATCTGTCCACAAATCGCTCGAGTCGTTCGTTGTTCCACGAAGAAGAAAAAGAAAAAAAAGAAGAAAAAAAAAGATAAGAAAAGGGCAAACCTAAAAGAAGCCACCGTGACGTTTCCCCATGATTGCTCAGCAGCATCAAACCTATGACTGGAATTTTTATTTACTAGCCGCATCGCCAACGATTCGTAGAACGAGCGAGAAAAGGAAGAAATCACATTTAAACGCCACAGAAGGGGGATGCTAGAGGGTTTTTGATGTATATATTCGTTCAACTAACGGCAAACGCTATATAAACCATTCATTCCAGGCGCCCGTACAACTTGTAAAACACCAGAGCGCACACGGGGCGGTACGACCGCTAGTGTAATACTTGTGAAGAGGAAAAACAAAAAGCACAAACCTCATCAAGTCTGCTGGGCACATCATCTACAAAATTCTCAGACCTTTCTGAGAAGTATGGCCGCCACATGACTGAATCACGTCTTTGCAAGATCACAATCACTCCTACACCGAACCTTACCAGCACAAGGACAAGAAGAAAAAAAAAATCAACATTACCACACCTTCCACCACCTTTTCCCATCAGTTAAGCTAAAAATAAAAAAAGAGAAGAAAACGAAAATGAAACCCTCCGCTAGTGCTCTGGATGCTAATTTACGACAAAAATGTTTTCACGATTAAGAATCACAGTACACAGAATTGAAAACAATAAATGATAAGCAAAGAGATGATAAGACCAGGACGTCCAAAGCATACCTACGAACATGGATTTTTGGATTTGAAGAGATAAAGGAGACAGGAGGGAGAGACTTCAGATTCGGTACTAAAAAGAAATAAGAAGGGGCCCAAGGGAAAGAAAGGAGAGTAATGAAAGATATCGAAACGAATGTCGATGGGAATCTGCAAAAGGTCGGGTCAAAGGTAGAGAAAGGAATTGCAAAAGTGTTAAGTGTTACGTCGTAGTCCCCAAGCTTCTCCAGGATAATTACTTCGGCTATCATTCCCCAACTCCACCCATCATCCGAAATCCGCTTGTACCACTTCATAGCCTTTAACGTAGCGAAAATCCCTTTCTCTTCCCCTTCTCCTCCAAAGGTCTTCCACTCTCGACCCTGCTCTTCTTTTCCTCCAGCTCTTGTCGCTGTCTCTGGAGCTGTTCCTTCATGTCTCTGTGACGATCGTAAAGTTCCTGCTCGGACTGTCTGAGTTTGCTCTCCTTTTCGGCAACCTTTTGCTGGAAGACCATCTTCATTTCTGCCTCCATCTTGGCGAGCTTCTGTTCGTGGAGCGTCCTCTCCTCCTCTTGCTTGACGGCGGGGTTGACCTCCTTGAAGACACTTGGATCCTGAGCAACACCCATGGCAGTGAGCTTATCAGAGCGATAATTCTCGTAGAGGAAGTTGTTGGTATGCTCCTTGAGCTCCTCCATGTGTGTGCGAATCAACATTTGGCGCAACTTGACAAAATCGCAGTGCTCCTCATTGTCGACCTCGATAATACCCCAGGGGTAGCGACGACCACGGACTTTACGACCGTCCGCGTTGGTAACCTCGGAGTTGGCACCAACAACAGCGAATGGTACCTTCGACATGATCTCATTGTTCTCGGCAATGGTTTCATCGTCATCAAGCTCGTAACGGGGTCCCTCAAAAATCTGGATCTCGTGGTGGTTGATATCCGCGAGAATCTGTCACATTTGTTAGCTATCAATCCAAAAGAGAAATCGAGATAGAGTGAACATACTCTCTTCTTGAATTCAGCAATCTCCTCATCGGTCAAGGTATCCGCCTTAGCAATGACTGGGATCAAGTTGACCTTGGTATGAAGCCTTCGCATAACCTCAATATCCAGGGGCTTCAAGGCATGTCCGGTAGGCTGAACGAAGTAGACACAGGCGTGGACTCTGTTGTCAACGATATTCATTCGGTTAACCTTATTCTCGGCTTCCAGATAGGCGTCAAAACGCTGCTCAATGTTATCAACGATTGGGCGCCAAGACTCATCATTATTGACAAAGTCCCCGAATCCAGGGGTATCGACAACAGTGAGGCGAAGGCGAACGCCATTCTCCTCAATATCAGCCGAGATTGATTGAATTGAGACAGTCTTAGGGATGATGTCGTGGGAAGGTCCCTTGCGCTCCTTAGGGGGGTATAGAGAGGTATTGAACAAAGTATTCACAAGAGTCGATTTTCCAAGTCCGGATTCACCTTAACCAATTGTCAGCCGCTCAATTGCACAAGCCACACTTATCGATTTTGATTATCAATCCCAACCCCTGATTCAGGGGCTAGCGCAAAATTTCCGAGGGCGAATTCAAAGAAAGGGAGAACAAACCGACAACCATGACATTAAAGTTAAATCCTTTTCGAACACTTTTCCTGTGCCATTGGTTGGGCAAATTGGCGAACCCAACATACCCTGTCAATTTCCGCCTCACGATGTTCTTAGCATCGGCAGAAGCTGCCTGAGCAGCGGCAAGCTTAGGGTTGGTGGACTGAGCGACGATGGGTACAAGAGGAGATGATAATGGGGAGAATCTGGGTTCCTGCTGAGGAGAATCCGGCAAAGAAGTGGTGGACATAGCGGTGATAGGGGATGTAACTAAATCGGGGGAAGCTCTAAGAGTTAGTTTCAACATTGTGCGGGTCGGGGAAGGAGGAGGAGGAGGAGAACGATTAATCAGAAACAAAGGCAGCAAAGGATCAAGAAGAAGATGCTGAATGAGGAGAGAGTAGAAAGGAGAGATGGCGATGGAATGGCAGAAAACGCAGCTTCAGCAAGGACACATGTGAGCGTTGGACAGATGGCCATAGAAGCGCGTTTCCTGACCCCCTTCCTGACCCCGTACCTCCTTTCCATGCTTTAGTTCTCGTCCATTCTATTCCGGGAAATCACTCGCTACCTTTCCCTTCTGACACTTCGTCATTGGGAAGAGAAAAATAAAATTTAAAAAAATGAACCGACCCATACCGTTCTGGCTTCCTTCAAATCTGTTCCTTAAAGCAATGCTATCAAGAAAGGGGTGTGAAGAAAATTAGGATGTGTAAATCTAGAGATGGGACGCGGGTGTCAGCAAAGGTGTAAAGCTATGTTACAATGCGAGCGTAGTGGGAGAATATTACAAGTGAA
>Ga0307509_10009696_pt1 | contig 11964 bp, 9 predicted proteins | sample 10_EM_MG_FD_202245 | JGI IMG/M metagenome (GOLD analysis project Ga0307509, IMG submission 202245) | Populus trichocarpa ectomycorrhiza microbial communities from riparian zone in the Pacific Northwest, United States - 10_EM | ecosystem: Host-associated > Plants > Roots > Unclassified | place... | reverse complement strand
GACCGAGGATGCCGAGCTGATCGACGTAGCCGGGCTCGGTCGCGATGTTCACGCGATTGCCGATCAGGAGGCCGGTGCACGCCGACTCGATCAGTGCCGCGGTCGGGTGGTTCTGCAGATCGTCGAGACCCGGGTTGTTGAGATCACCGACGTCGAGGTCGCAGCCGGCGACCGCGACACATAGTGTGATGATGGAGAGGTTGCGCATGGTCATCCTCACAGCCCCGCCGTGACCGAGAACCAGAACGACCGGCTCGGCGGATACGGCGCGACGTCGAAGTTACGTCCGATGGGTTGGTTACCGAAGTTCGAGACCTCGGGATCGAGGCCGCTGTAACCGGTGAACGTGAACAAGTTGCGCCCGGCCGCGCTGAGCGTCAGCGTACGGAGCGGGCCACCGATCTGCGCGACGATGCTCTTCGGCAGGCTATACGCCACCGACAGCTCGCGGACCTTCACGAACGAGGCGTCCTCGATGTAAGGACGGAAGTCCTTGTTGGCGCCGAACGTCTGGAGGCGCGCGGCGGCCGCTTCCTTGTCGGGCGAGATGTTGCCTCCGTCGTAGAGCAGGCGGGTGAGGTTCACGACATCCGAGCCGTGCTGCCAGTCGATCAGCGCGCCGAACGTGAAGTCACCGAGCGTGACGGTGTTCGTCCAGCCGACGCGGAAGTCCGGCTCGCCGTCGCCGACGACCGCGACCGTGCCGTCCTTGTCGATCTGCGCGACGATCTGGGTCGCGCTCTTGCCCTGCTCGATCCGGAAGGCTCCGAGGCCGACGCCGAAACCGACCGTGGTGATGTCGAACTTCGGCACCGTGAGCTCCGTCACCATCGAGCGGTTGAGCGTGAGCGTGCCGCGCGAGGTCCAGGTCAGCTGCTTCGTCGCGACCGGCTGGACCTGGAGCGCGACCTCGACACCGCGGTTGCGAAGCGAGCCACCGTTGAAGAACTGGGTCACGAAACCCGACGACGTCGGCAGCGCGCGCTGCAACAAGAGGTTCGAGATGTCGCGCTCGTACAGCGTGAGCTCGCCCGCGAGCCGTTGATCCTTCGTCGCGAGGTCCGAGCCGACCTCGAACTCGCGCTGGCGCTCGGGCTCGATGTTCGGATCGCCCGCGATCCCGTTGACGATGATGCCGGCGTTGCCGTCGATGTTCGTCGTCGCGTTCAGCGGCGTGAACTTCTGGCCGTAGTTGGGACGGTTGCCGGCCTCGCCGTACGCGGCGCGGACGCGGAACGTGTCGAACTTCGACTTGTCCTTGTCGTCGTTGACCGGGACGAGCGAGTAGACCGCCGCGACCTTCGGATAGAGGAAATACTTGCCGGTGTCGCCGTTGAGACTCGAGCGCTCGCCGAGCAGACCGCCGAGGAGCGACAGCCGCTCGTCGAGGACCGCGATCTCTTCCTGCGCGTAGACGCCGGAGTCCTTCGTCTGCAACCGGGTCTGCGCGACCTGGATCGCGGTGCCCGAGTTGACGTTCGGCTGCGCGGCCGTCAGGTTCTGCGCGACGATGCTCGTCGAGTTCAGGTTGACGGTCTCGTAGGTCACGCCGCCCGAGACCGCGTTGCGCCACTTGCCGGATTTCGGCTTGAAGTTCCACACCGCGCCGGCGCCGATGTTGAAGTTCAGGTTCGAGGTCGAGCCGTCGATCGAAGCGCCGACGAGACCCGCGTTGCTCTGCTCGAAGTTGAGCTCGTTCGGCGCGAGCAGCTGGTTGCGCTGGCTGAAGCTATCGACGCCGAAGTTGCCGAGGATCTTGACCTCGTGCTGGTTGTCGCCGCTCTTGTACGCGTCGTACGAGCCGTTGACGCCGGAGATCAGGCGCCACACCTCTTCGCGGTTCTGGAGAAGGTTGACGGTCTGGATCGGGTTCGCGCCGCTGCCGATCGCCGGGTTGACCGGGTAGATCCCGTTCTTCGGCGTGAGATCGACGAAGTTCGGCGTCCCCGAGAGCACGACGTAGTTCGACGTGCCGGTGTTGTCGTTGTTGGTCAGGCCGCGGTCGGAGATCGAGTGGATGAGGTTCGCGGTGAACCCGAGGTGAAACTTCTCGCCGAGCTTGTAGCCGACCGCGATGCGGCCGCTCTGCTTCTCGTAGAACGTGCCGATCACGACGCCCGGCTCGTCGCGGAGCAGCATCGAGCCGTAGTAGTTGCCCTTGTCGTTACCGCCCGAGACGCTGGCGAGCGTCTCGCGCAGGAACGGGGTCCGCTCGATCTCCTTCTCGTGGTCCCACGTCTTGCCGCCGGCGGCGTTGAACGCCTGGACGAGCGGCGACGCGTCACACGCCGGCGCGGTCGGGTCGGCGCAGAACGCGGTCTTGACCTCGTCGACGTTCGCGAAGGTGCGCGAACCGAGCGAGTTCGAGACCTGCGAGAAGCCGATCCGCTGCGTGACCTCCGCCCGGTTCTCGCCGTCGCGGCCGCGCTTGGTCGTGATGATGACGACGCCGTTCGCGGCCTTCGAGCCGTACAGCGCGGCGGCAGAGGCGCCCTTCAGGACCTCGACGGTCTCGATGTCGTTCGGGTTGATGTCGGAGATCCGGTTCGTCGGGTTGTCCTGGAACGCCGTACTACCGGCGCCGGCGGCAGCGGTGATCGCGTTGGCGCCCGTCGGCACCGAGACGTTCGACACGATCACGCCGTCGATCACGTACAGCGGCGAGGACTGACCATTGATCGTCGAGACGCCGCGCAACCGGAGCTGCGCGCCACCGCCCGGGGCTCCCGAGTTGAACTGGAGGTTCGCGCCGGCGAGCTTGCCGGTCATCGCGGTGTCCAGCGTGTCGGCGCTGACGCGGTTGAGGTTCGCGCTGTCGATCGTCGACGCGCCGTTCGCGAGGTTCTGCTTCACGATCACGGGCGCGCGACCCTCGATCACGATCTGCTCGCCCTTCGCGAGCGCGAGCGTCACGTTCACGGTGGTCTGCAGCGGGTCGACCTGGAGCAACCGCGACTCGTGCTCGGCCGCGGTGATCTCGAGCTGGACCGCGGTGAGCGGCAGGCTATCCATGACGAACGAGCCGTCGGCTTCCGTGAACGCGATCTGGCCGGTCCCCTTGACCTCGACCTGCGCGCCGGGGACGCCTTCCTTCGTGCTCGGATCGATCACGCGACCCTCGATCTTGCGAGACGTCGGCGCGACCGGTGCGACGATCGGCGCGGCACCGATCGACACCGTGACGACCGCCTGCGCCGCGGTGACGGGCAGCGTCTGCGGCGGCTGGTTCGGCGCCTCGACCTCGAGCGTGACGTCGCTCGTCGCGACACCGGGCAGCACGAACGTGCCGTCGGCCGCGGTGAGCGTCTCGATCGACGTGGCTTGCACGCGGACCTTCGCGTTCGAGAGCGGTGCGTGATCCGGGCCGGTGACGACACCGGTGATCACGCGCGTCGTCGTCGCAGCTGGTGCCGGCTTGACGATCGTCAGCTGCATCTGCAGCGCGGTCGTCGCGGCGAGGATCGGTACCTGCTTCGCGGTGAAGCCGTCGGCGCTGATCTCGATGATCGCGTCGGTGACCGGTGCGGCGAGCTTGAATGCTCCATCTGCACCTGTGGTGGCCGTTGGACCGCCGGCGATCGAGACCGTCGCGTTCGCGACCGGTTTCGCATCGACGTCGAGCACGACGCCCGTGACCTCGCGTGTCTTCGCTTTCTGCGCGAACGCAGAGCTCGACAACAGCACGAGCGTGAATAGACACAGCACCATCCGGATCGGATGGACGCATCTCGCAAACCGCATAAGAGAGCCTCCCGCTTTTTGTTGTAGGCGAAAACGAAAGCGCGCGGTGACTTCCTCGTGGGAAACAGGTGCTGTCACACGCGCGACGTCCGATCGCCGGACCTGTCGCGCTCCGTATTTCTACGCAGGAAAACGGAATAGCCCTCACAGGACCTTCGTTCGTTGATGATGTGGCGCGCGGCCTTCGTACTCGCGCTCGCGTGCGTCGCCCGGCCCGCCGTTTCGCTGTCGAACGAGGGTCGCGTGGTCGCGCCCGCGCCCGAGATCGCGCTCGAAACGCGCCTTGCCGGACTCGCGGTCACCGACGACGATTTCTATCGATCGGTGCTCTATTCGTGGACCACGCCCGCGAACATCGCCGCGCTGCGCAACACGCGCCGGCCGCTGAGTGCCGGCGCCACGACCGGCGGCTTCGTCTCGCCGTTCCTGCGTGCGCTGGCGCTCGTTGCGACGCGATCCGGTCCCGGTCGCGATGTCGCGCGGATGCTGATCACACATCCAGTGCTGCTGCGTCGCCGCTATGCGTGGCCGCACCCCTTCGCGACGGTGCTCGGAGTCGGCGACCGTACATACGGTACGGCGCTGATACGCATCGAGCTTCGACCCGAAGCGTGGATCGGCCGCTTCGATCCCGCGGCCGCCGAACCTTTCACGTTTCGCGATGCGAGCGGCGCGACGATCGCGATCGCCGACGTGATCTCGCATCCCGAACGGATCGGCGCGATGTTCCACGTCCGCACCGAGCTCGCCGTGCCGTTCCGCGAGTACGTCGTGTGCAGCGCGGCGATGATCGCGTCGTGGTCCGTCGCGACTCCGGAGATCCGCGCCGAGCTCGCCGCCGAGCTCTCGACGATCGCCGCCGTCGCACGCGTCGCCGGCACGACCTACGCGAGCGCCTCACCCGCGTGGGCCCGCGGCGACACGGCCGGCTGGCTCGGGCGCTGGCACACCGCGCTCGCGTTCGACAACCCGCGCTATCGCGCGACGCCCGCCGCGCTCGCCACGCTCGCCGCCGCGCTCGACGCATACGATCCGGCCGGCGCGCCGCTCTCGGTCCCCTGAGCCCACGCGAGCGCGTACTCGCTCCGCAGCGCCTCCCACTCGTCGTGCTCGGCGACCGTCACGCCGCCTTGCCAGCTGAACACGTCGGCCGGCCGATCGTGATCGTCGTACAGCGGGATCACGTGAACGTGGAGGTGCATCGAGGTCTGCGTCAGCTCGCCCGCGCTCGAGCCCGTCGAGGTCACGTAGATCCGCAGCGGCGAGCGGATCCGCTCCAGCATCTTCGCGGCGTGCAGCGCGTCGTCGTTGATCCGCGCCCACAGCGCCGGCTCGATGCCGGTGTACGTCGTGACGTGCCGGTTCGGCATGACGACGAGGTGACCCCAGCGCCGGACGTAGCGAGGGAGGAGCACGAGGATGTCGTCGTCCTCGTAGACCGCGTAGGTCGCGCCCACCTCGCGATCGCGGACGGCGCACATGAGGCAGGCGGGCGAGCCGCCTTCGGCGCGGATCCGTGCGAGCGCTTCATCGCGAGAGATCACCGTCGGCATCTCGTGCCAACGCGCGAGCGTCCGCGCCTGTTCCTCAGGATCGTCGCGCGGCCAGCGTCGCGAGCTCGGTCCGGTTCGCGACCTCCATCTTCGCGAGGATCGACGAGATCTGGGTCTTCACCGTGCTCGCCGCGGTGCCGAGCGTGCTCGCGATCTCGGCGTTCGTCAGGCCCTCGCACACGAGCTCGAGCACCTCTTGCTCGCGCCGGGTCAGCGTCGCGGTCGACTCGGGCTCGAGGAAGGAGCCCCAGCGGACCTTCGGCGGATCCTTCGGGAACGTCGCGAGCAGCTCGCCCGTGCGATCGGTCAGCTCGATGATCTGGACGCGGGCCTCGGGCAAGCTGAAGTGGGTCGGGAACAGCTCGATCAGCGTGACGGTGCCCTCCATGTAGAGCCGCGACGGCATCAGCCCGTCGGTGATGTGGTAACGGAGGCGCACGCGGTCCCGGCCGAGCGGCTCGGTGATGCCGATCGCACCGGGGACGAGCTCTCGGTTGAGGTGATGGGTGACGAACGCGAGGAACGGAATCGGGCCCGCGAAGAACCCCGCGAGCCCGCGCAGATCGGAGTACGCGTTCCGGGTCACCTCGCGCATCGCAACCGCGATCCCCGGTGCGCCGCCGGCGACGTCGCCGAGGCGATGGATCATCGTGATGTAGTCGGCCCACGACACCCACGCGGCGGCCTCGTCGACCGTCGCGAGGTCTGCCGAGAGTGCGCGCGGGTCGCCGCCGCAGTGGCGGATCAGCTCGAGCACGAACGCGAGCAAGCGAGCGGAAACGCGATCGTGATCGTCAGCGCCGACGCGTCGAGGCACCGGCCCAGTGTACCAAAATGCCTCAGGGCAAGGCGTCGACGCCGGGAAATCCGCGGCCCGGTCCGGTCGGTGGCGTGAGGTGACACGTCGAGCACACCGTCGGATCGACCGGCATCCGGTTCGAGCGCGAGTGGATGAAGTGGATGCGGAAGTCGAGCCGGTTGTCGGGCTCGCCGCCGAGCGGCGCGTGGCAGCCGAAGCAGGCGCGCCGATCGGAGATGCCGTGCAACACGTGTTCGAAGCTCGTCTGACCGGTGTGGCAACCGTTGCAGTTGCCGGTCGTCGCGACGAACGTCGTCGGCGCGGCCTGGCCGACCTGGACCTCCTGGGTCACCGCCTTCACGATCGCCTCGCCGCCCCAGTCGCGCCGGCTCTTGAAGCTCAACATGTACGTCCCCGGCTCGGCGTCGGCGGGCACCGTGACGTGGACGAGATCCGACGGGCGCTGCGTCGACAGCACCGGATCGAGCTCGTACGCCGGATTCGGCACGAGGTTGAACACCGACGTGTAGCCATCGTCGGCGCGGATCGCCATCGGGATCTGGGAGAACGCGAGCGTGAAGAAGTCGCTCAGCGGCACCACGTGCCCCGACGTCTTCAGCTTGTTCGTCGGTCCGGCGAACGCCCAGATGTTGTTTCCCTCGCGATGCTTGAGCGCGTAGTACACGGTCAGGACCTGGCGAAACCCGTCGTAGTAGCGGATGCCGCTGTCGATCGCGTCGCCGAGGAACTCCGCGTACGACGGCAAGCTGCCCGGCGGATTGAGCCGATTGCCGGCGCCGTCGCGATACGTGATCCGGAAGTCGAAGCCCTCGCCCGGCATGAAGTAGTTGCCGTTCGCGGGCGCCGTCACGATCTCGACCTGCGGGACAAAGCCATAGCGATACGGCGTCTCGCTGAACCGGCGATGGCGCAGGTTCACGCTGCGCGTGCGCGTCGGCTCCTCGGTCCAGAACAGCTTCAGCTTGGTCGCACGCTCGGGGATGCGCTGCGCGCGGTCCGGATGCAGCGAGTCGCGAAACTGCATGAGGCCCTGCGCGAGATACGACGTCGCGTTCGAGCAGTCGCCGATCGCGCGACACCCCTGCACGACCTGCCGCGCGAGAAACCGCCGGACGAACGCGCCGTCGACCGCGCCGAGATCATCATCGCGTCCGGTCGCGTCGACGATCGGCAGCCCGACTGGCACGTCGTGCGAATCGACCGCGAACATCACGAACGCGCTGGTCCGCGTCATCCACCGCGCACCCCGGTAGATCCGCGTCCGCGTGTACGTCGCCGGCTGGTTGCCCTCCGGGCGCCAGTCCTCGTCGGTCATGTGCACGCCGTGCCAGTCGAGCCCCGCCATATCTCCGGTCGTCCGCAGCCGATCGATGCCCTGATCGGTCGGCGTGATCACCTGCGCGCTGACGTCGAGCTCCTGGAGGTAGCGAGGAGCGTCCTCGTAGAGGTCGACCGTCTTGACGGCGCCCGACATGAGTCGGACCTCACCGTCCTGCCACCACAGGCTGAGGCCCACGGTCGGGGTCTGGACCGCAGACTCGATCTCTTCCGTGGCGACGTCGTCGGTGACGCAACTCGCGAGCAACAGCATGACGAGGGTACGACGCATGGTCCTGTTGTCGCGCGAGCTCGCATGCGCCGGCATCGGCCGATCGGCGGATGGACATCGGATCGCTCGCTCGGCCGACGCTCAGTTCGGTTTCCCGCGCGCGACCGTGATGCCGAATTCGACCAGCGGTAGTGCGGCGGGTCCCGAACCAGAGCCACCTCGGTTTCGAGGCCACAAGAGCGGTCGCGGCGGATCGCTTGCGAGGAGCGAGCCGGCGACGGTCGTTCGCAACCGCTCGACGACCTCGAGCAACGCGGGCGTCGCGACCTTCATGACCGCGACGACGAACAGCTGGCGTGCGGCGACGCCGACCGCGATCTCGCGATCGTCGAGCGCGAGCGTCAGGATCTCGCCCGCGAACAGCCGAGCCGAGAGGTCATCGCTCTTCAACCGAAACATCACGATGGCCGCGAGGGGCATCGCTTCTTCCTCGGTGATGTCGCCCGCGAGGCCAATCGTGTTGCCGTCGCGATCGGCGAGCGCGGCGGCGGACAGGCCACCGTCGATCGCGAGCTCGAGGGTCCAGGGGAAGACTCTTCGCTGGTCGTAGCGGCGCATCAGTGACAGGTGACCTTCACGGTGCCGGGTAGGATCACCAGCCCCAGCACGTGCTTCATCGCGCCAGTGTCGATCGAAATCGGCGCGGGGACAACGCAGGATCTATTCGTCCTGGTCGAGTGCGACGATCGGGCCGCACGCGAGCGTCGTGCCCGGCTTGCCCTTCTTGTCGTCGGTCAGCACGAGCGTGTGGCCGGTCACGCCGGTGTCACCGAGGATGCTGATCGCGACGCCGCTGACGTCGATGTTGCCGGAGTCCTTCTCGGCCTTGAACGTCATGTCGGCGGTCGCGGCCGGCTTGTAGGCCGCGCCCGGCTTCGCACACTCCGCACCGTCGTGAACGACGAGGTGATACGTGCCGGCCTTCAGGCCCTCGAACCAGCCGGTCGACGCGACCGCCACCGGTCCGCCCTCGGGCTGCGCGAACGTGATCGTCGCGGCCTTGAACTTCTGGCCCTTGCTCGGCGTCAGGTCGGCCTTGCCCTTCGTCACCTTCGGCGGCGGTGGCGGCGCCGGTGTCGGCGCCGGAGCGGGCGTCGGCGGCGGCTCCGGCGCGACGGCCGGTGCAGGCTCGGGCGCGGGTGCCGGTGCGGGCTCCGGCGGTGGCTTCTTACTGCCGCCGCAAGCGGCGACGAGCGCGAACATCAGCGTCGTGTGCTTCATGCGCGGAGCGTCGCACAAATGTGCCGCGAGATTCCGCGTTGCTGCGCGCCAGCTGCACGCTCGCTCCGGATGCTCGCCGATCAACTTGCATCCGACAGCAGGCCACGCTTACCGCTGGCGCTCCGCGATCAGCTTCTTGATCTCGCGGAACCCCATGCTCGCGGTCGCGGATGCGATGTCACCCGCCGCGAGCTGCTGCGCGGCATCGCGGACCGCGGTCATGGCGCGGGCGTAGAACGCACCGCCCATGCTGATCCGCCGCACGCCGAGGCGCAGGAGCTCGGCGACCGGCACGGTCTCGGTCATCGTGCCGACGACGAGGTTGACCGGCTTCGGCGCGACCGCCTTCACGATCGCGCTGACCGCGGCGAGATCGGTCGGATACGGCGCGAAGAGCACGTCGGCACCGACCTCGGCGAACGCGGTGAGCCGCTTGATCGTGTCGTCGAGATCGGAGCGGCCCTGCAGGTAGTTATCGGTCCGGCCGGTGAGCACCAGCCGGCCCTTCGCGACGCGCGCGGCGGCCTTCACCCGCGCGACCGCGTCGTCGAACGAGCGGATCGGCTGGTCGGGATTCGCGCTCGTGTCCTCGACGCCGATGCCGGCGAGCCCGGCCGCGATCGCGGCCTCGACGGTGCGGCCAACATCCTCGGGCGTGGCGCCGTAGCCATCTTCGAAGTCGCCGTTGATCGGCAGGTCCGTCAGCCGGCCCATCATCACGGCGTTGGCGAGGTGCTCCTCGAGGCTGACCGCGTGGTTGCCGTCGAGCCGGCCCAGCGCCGACGCGATCGCCGCCGACGAGGTGCCGATCGCCTGGAACCCGGCCTGCGCGACGAGGATCGCGCTCGTGCCGTCCCACGCGTTCGGCATCACGAAGCCCTGGTCGTGGAGATGAAGGAATCGCTCGTAGTGCGCGCGTTGATCCATACCCACGCTCATAGCGCATCCGCGCGGGAGCGCGGCGCGATCGTTGCGAGTTGTTGACCACACGCTGTCAGGGACTCGCCGATGGCATACTCCGATGCGTTGTTCGGTCGGCGCGCCAAGATCCGCAAGGCGGTGAATCAAGCGCTCGCGCGCGTCACCGGTGAAGCCGACCTGGCGAACCACGCGCCGATCGAGGCGTTGAAGCCCGAGTTTCGAACCCAGGCCTACTACACGCTCGCCCAGGCACTGTTCGACGACGAGCGCTACGCCGCCGCGAAAGCCACGCTCGATCGTGCGCTCGCCCTCGCACCGGCCGAACCCGATCTGCACGAGCTCGACGCCTCGATCGCGCGCGAGCTCGGTCAGGTGGAGCCGGCGATCGCAGCGCTCCGGCGGGTCGTCGCGGCGACACCAAGCGATGCGGCTGCAACGATCTCGCTCGCCGAGATCCTGATCGCGAGCGAGCGTGCCGAGGAGGCCATCATCTTGCTGCGCTCGTTCCCCGTGGTCGGGGATCGCGAGATCGATGCGCGGCTCGCGGAGGCGTTATTCGTTCACGGCGAGCCGGCCGCGGCGCTGAAGATCCTCGACGACGTCTGCGCGCGCTACGAGAGACAGCTACGCGAGCCGTGGAGCTCCACCGATCGCCGGGGCCTGATCGCGCGCGCCCAGCACGCCGATCGCCTGCGCAGCGACGTCTACGCGGAGCTTCACGGTCGCGACGCGACGATCGAGCTCGCCGCTGCCAAGGGAACCTTGAACGCGCGTGCGGGCGTCAACTATCGGCTCCTCGGTGCGAGCCTCGCCGCGAAGTCCGCGCGCGTCGCCGAGGTCCTCGACCTCCAGGATCCGGATACGACCGACGCACGTGGTCGCGCGGCCGGGCGCGACTCCGCAGCAGGGCTCGTGCTCGTCGGTAGTGCGCAGCTCCGTCGCGGCGAGCTCGCCGCTGCGCGCAAGACGTTCGAGCGCGCGTCCGAGCTGGACGGCCGGTGCGCCGCCGCATTTCTCGGCATCGGCGCCGTCCTCGATCACGAGAAGTACGAGCTCCACCGCCGGGCCGCGGGACTCGAGATGCCGCGCGACGTGCCGAGCACCGTCACCGCCGTCGTCCCCGACTGGCCGGCGCTGACGGAGCTCGAGCGCCATGTCGTGTGGGCGTCGGTGAAGCCGTTCGTCGCGCGGCTACCGGTGCTCGTCGAGCGCGGCGTCGTGATGCGCGTGCTCCCGATCGATGTCCGCGCGACGGACATCCAGTTGTTCGAGCACGTCGCGGGGAAGCGCGCGAAGGACGATCACCGCAGTTACGACGCGATCGGTGGTGTCGCCACGCTCCGCGGCGCGATCGCGAAGGTCGAGGGACTCCTCGATATCGCGAGCGATCACAGCTGGACGTTCGCGCACGAGTTCGCCCATCTCGTCTACTTCCATCTCGACGAAGCGCGTGCGACGCCGTTCGTCTCGCTGTTCGAGAAGGCATCGGCGGTGAGATACGCGAACATCGACTACGCGCTGAAGAACGACGACGAGCTGTTCGCCGTGACCTACACGGACTACCTCCGCCGGCGTCACGGCCTGCCGGGCGAGACGATCGACGACGATGCCGGGATCCAGACCGCGCTGATGAGCTACTTCGCGCAGCTCTGTCAGTGACTCTTGTCGACCCAGCAGTCCGCGATCGCGGTCTCTTCGACGCCCGCGCCCGACTCGTGCGCGATCCAGTCGGCGCCGTCCTTGGTGAGCGTGGTCTTCGAGCCGAACTCGTCCGTGCGCAGGTTCAGCTTCTCGCGATTCCACTCGGCGACCGACAGTGCGCGGTCTTCCTGGCTGCCGCTGTCGGTCAGCTCGCGCAGCGTGAGCGCGGCGCCGTCGCTGAGCACGGTGACCTGCTGGTCGACGCCGAACGAGATGTTGCAGTCGAGCAATTTGCCCTTCGGGAGATCCGCCAGCATCCCGGTCGACTTCGCGTACGCGACGAGGTGATCGAACACGACCGTGCCGACGTACGGCACGGCATCGAGTTCGGCGAGCGTGGTGAACGTCGAGTCGTGGCTCGCGATGTTGTGCGCGACGCGCGTCGACAGCCCGACGTC
>Ga0307509_10009695_pt1 | contig 11965 bp, 5 predicted proteins | sample 10_EM_MG_FD_202245 | JGI IMG/M metagenome (GOLD analysis project Ga0307509, IMG submission 202245) | Populus trichocarpa ectomycorrhiza microbial communities from riparian zone in the Pacific Northwest, United States - 10_EM | ecosystem: Host-associated > Plants > Roots > Unclassified | place... | reverse complement strand
GGGAAAAGGAAGTGTTAGGTGCGAAGATGGAAGGGAAGCACGGAGAGAGAAAAGACGAGTAGTGAAAGAGTTTTCTGTAGTGTCGAGCTTGTGTATATATAGGACACCTCCGGCAGCATAGAAACAAAAAGGACCCAATACACTCTCTACCGATCATAGCCTATTTTTGAGAAAAATACCCCCCCGGCCCCGTGCAACGGCAAGCCTAGCGACTGAAAACACGCCCCGTCCCGCCCCAGAACGAACTCTACGCCTGGCCATTCAATCTTCTTTCTCTCTTTCTTCCCATCCTCTCCCTAGCTTACGCTCCCCCTCCCGCCTTTTTTATTAAATACGATATGTTATGAGAGCGCCCTTGACACAAGGAACCTAGGTGGCCTTTCCATCTTATATCAATTTACTTCCATTCAGTATAGATTTAATATTAGCCATTACTCTTTTTTCTTCCTCCTTTTTGATTTTTGGTTTTCTTGTCTGACGTATATTCTCCAAGTTTTCAAGGGGAAAAGAGACTTGTCTCTAAGCCAGGTGGTCTTTCGTGCTCATCTTTTTTTTCTACCGTCCCCCTTTTTTTCTCGAATCTCGTTCCTTTCTGATTAAATTTCAATTCGCTTTGGCGGGCTTTGCTGAACTCTGTATGGACTGCACTGTAGTTAGAATAGTATGAATAATTGATTCCTCACTCGGAGAGAGGCTCCCAGATGTAAACAATGAAGACGATCGCCAAACCCCGATCACCACTTGTCCCAAATCAGCTAGATTAAATTTATGACACTGGTAGCGCATGGCATGAAATGCCAAAATCCAACTCAACGCAATCCAATAATGTGCAGTCTTCCCGAGGTCTCGGTGAAGGCAGAAATAATCTACCCCCCCGCACCTAGCCCGAGATCTTGAACCCCATTATCTCTCGGATGCTGGGAGATCTAGCAGGAATCTTTCTTTTTGTATTTTCATTTTCGTTAGAGATATCTGCCGACCTAACATTTTCTGCCTTTTTTTTATATTTCTTCATCCTCAACCACCCCATCCCCCCCCGCCCCCAGGGATGCCCCGTGGTCTCCGGGGGTAGGGGTAACGACAGGGAGGACTTTTTTTTTTCTTTTTTTTCATTGATTGACTTAATAGATCCCCAGATGCCTCCTTCCAGCAAATTCTAGTACAGAATAGAAGAGCGGCCGAGCGAAAAGAGCCAGACATTCTTGTAATTACAGGTTAGGGGCGGGGAATTGACTATAGAAGAATAAAAAAGAGAGGTATAGATTCTCGACTTAGACCACCACCGGACGCCCTACTTTGATTTCCATTCCCGTCGGTACATAAACTCACTTTTATATACAGTCACTAAACATAAGTTCCGGGGACCATTCACCGAGCCGTCTAGCCCTAATCTTTGGGTGATAAAACTGCGAGTGCGGCTTAGAGATATAGTCACGTGGGTCTAGGAAGAAAAAATTGCTCAACCACTCTGGGTGCTAAGCGTCTAGATAAGGCACGTGACTACTATATCTATCGGCAGCACATAGACCGTGACGTGCCAACCAGCACCATTTTCCTATATACGCGGCAAACGTGTTTACCCGATTTTCTACCGTCCTAAATTCTTGTCGCGAGACGGTCAAAATGTAATGTTGCCTCGGAGGAGCGCTGAAAAACCCCACAAGACTCTAGACGGCGCGCCACAGTGGGTAAACACCAGCCACGCTTGCTGGATAAGTCCTGATGAATGCTTAGTCATCAAAGCCTCTATAAACGAGGATAGCACTCCCCCTACCCCAACCACAGAGAAAAACCACGTATAATAGAGAGTAACAAATGTGTTTTTGTTTCATTACGGCACTACTGAAATAATATTTTTCCTGTTTAACGTCTAATTTTTTTTACAATTGCAATACCGGTACCATTATTCGCCTTTTGCTAAATACCCTTTGGCTGCCGAGACTCGTCTCAGTATGCCACAATTACGGTATGTCAAGCTGGATTTTCCCGAACCCGTCCACCGCCACTAACATATTTAAGCTGTGGGGTTGGCTTTGTTACCCCAGTTTCATTTTAGCTCAACTAGTGGAATTTCGGAGTATAAAGTTTGGGATTGCTATCTCTGTGACAATAGTTTTTATTATGCCAACAAGCGAATTTGAAAAATAGGGATTTCAAAGATTCTGGAAGAGCTCTTAAGTGAGATCTGAGCCCTAACGTGTGACTCGCTGTCGTCTCAACAAGCTACCTGTAGAACTAACCTACTTTCTTCCTCAGAAATCCCTCTACTCGAGTACTCGGGTAATCCGACTTGTGCTACCGGTACTCGAGTACTGCACTGTAGCCTGCTCATATCCATGCAGACTTTATCCAACGTGATACCCACACTTTACACCCGGCTCGCTAATTCTCTCACCAAACACCGGTAATATGGAAACTCAGGGCCCGTTTACCTAGAGACGGCCGTCTGACAGCCTGAGACAATGGCGACCATTAAGGGGCGCTTGACAGCGGAGCGGGGTGCGACAAAGTATATGACCTTTACCTAGAGTAGGCAACGTAACCTTTTGACGGGCTGGCTACACGAATCTATGTCCGTGTAAAATTGACCAAACACTTTCTCACCGCTATCAGAAAACGCTCGAGACGCCACCGTCTATTTCAATCACCTATTATAAACTTAATTTTTAGAAATAGACACTTAGATAAACGTGCTTTAAGCTATATACTAGACAGTATATTAGCTAAACTTACAACTATTCTATTTTCTTTACACACCTTCAACTGGATAACTTTCTTTGACGGTCGGCACTGTCTCTGGTTGCTAGACGGCCGTCTATAGGTAAACGGGCCCTCAGGCAGTTCGCTTAACTTAAGGTGGAACCACAGGCTCATGTCAACACCTCCGCCCACCCCAATATCTCACCTCGCTCACGCAATATGTTAATAACCTTTTCCAGTTTGATTTGAGTGGTTCAAAAGTTGCATTATTGATGGGAATAGTGGCCTCAGGCATAACAAAATGGGGAAGCCGATTCGGCACGGAAAACACTGACAACACCAAGTTCCATTCAGAAAAGCAGCCAACAGCTTTGGCGATCTCGTAGAGTACTGTAGACCAAGATTGTCGCTCATAGGGTGATTTCATTCCAAGCGCATGAGATATTGTCCCTGGACCAAATTAATCGTTCATCAACCAACATGAAAAACTCCTGCCATAACAGCAGCGCTCCCCCACCAACCCCAATATCATGAAAACCAAAGAACCAATCAAGAATGTAAATTTGTAGTAGAATATATAGTAGAAACTAATATTTTTATTGAGAGAAATTTCTTTAGGCGGAGCTGAAAGTACAGAGTGATGAGGAGTGTTGCGTTGTTATCAATCGTCAGTGCGCGGTTAATTTTGTCCGGGCACTATGCCTCAGCCCTCCGGTTTAGTTGGTTTAGTGGTGGATCGTGGATCCTGAAAGTATCGGGTTGATAAAAGGCTATTCATCGGCATACTTAGTGACTCTTTTTAACTTTGTATTGGTTGATATTACTCTGCCTAGCACTATGCCCTGGGGGGCTGAGATATTCGGTCCAGTTTAAATATTGAAAAACTAGCCTACTCGAGGAACTAGGAGCAAATCAACGCAGAATCTTTCCCACTACCGTAAAAACCGAAATAATTGGGCATGGCGCTAGGACGTCCAGAATTGCCCCTTTAGATTTGGGGGGGAAAACACACCGCAAAGATTCTCCTTCAGCCCTCACCTGAGACAACAGACCATACTGGGAGAGGCAACTCCAACGTCTTAGCGTGATGCCCAATTATTTCGGTTTTTACGGCAGTTATGATCTTGCTCAGCCCGAGTTTTCAATATTCAAAACTGGACCGAAGGGCTCAGCAGCTGAGGGGATATCTGCATGGGTGCCAGAATGATTCGTACTCGGCTGTCCTGGGGCACAGGGTCTAAGTTTTTTCTGTTCCACAAGCGAGGTGTGTTGCACTCTGCACTCACCCCCTGTAAAACTTGAGAAACTTAGGACTTGTCCCTCCGTATGGGATTTCTGCGGCGCAGCCACGGCACTGGCTAGTTACAGTCTCTACGAGTACTTGTAAAAAGCTAGCACTTGGGAGGGCGAAAAAACTTGTTAATTTTAAATATTACTCGAAATTTTCCATGATTCCTTTTTGGATTATTTTTCTATGGAATAAAATTTGTCATCCACCATTGGGCGGTGGGCTGAACTCGAGCATCTTGCGTAGGAAATCAGGCGGGGGTCTATTGCTTTTTAGCCGCCAAGTTCGTGCAGTGCTGGGGCACAGTACAGTACACTCCCGTTCGCAAAGTTTTCGCGGAAGGACAGGTACTGTGGCGGTGTCTTGGCGGCAATGGAGGTACTGGTACAAGGATTTGGGTATACTTTGAACTGAAAGGGTTGTACTGGTGTGGGAGTGTTCGACAGCCTTCCCCTAGATGGATGGTGTGTTCGACCGAGCCGTATCCACTCGTGTATTCCTTGCTGTGACCTAATACTATACCAGACAATAACTCTACCGTGAGTAGCTCTGTGAATCTCGTACTTAATTGGATGAACAGGGGTAAGGGAAAAGGTGAAGTGCTGGACCAAATTGCAATAGAGCGGAGAAAGTGTTCTATTGGATGATTGCCCTGATGTGCCGCGCTCATCTAACTGAGTGGAGAGAAAGGTGGCTTATATGCAGAAATCTCTGCACGCCAAGCTATATACAAAACAGGCAAGTCATGAATAGGGAAATTCTATCTGTGACTGCCCAACGATCCTATTAATAACACACTAGACCACACTGGTACTTTCGTTGCCACCAAGACACCGCCACAGTACCTGTCCTTCCGCGAAAACTTTGCGAACGGGAGTGTACCGTACAAGGATGCCAGAGGATCTTTCCCGTCTCGATCCACATAATAAGCGCGCTGTGATTCTTGGGGTTAGGTGGTAACTTATGTGTGTTCATTGATTGGTTCCTCCATTAGGTCTGATACCGGTGTTCAACATTCACGACGGGTAGGCTGATATCACTAGGCGGTCTAGGGTGGTATTTCACCGCAGCGCAAGACCTGTGTTGAACCGCAGGATAGGGTAGCGATAAACAAGTGTTGGGGGGGGGGTCGCTAATACCAATGTGGTAGGCAAAAGCGGAGCTTTGTTGTCACAAATTGGGTGAGGGTGATTGGAGAGTCGAGCGGTATCCACGAAGCTTGACAAAAAACCCCTCGTTTCTTCAGCCTCCCCCCAGGAATTTATGTAGTGGAGAGACTCCACCATCTATCATCGACTCGTACAATATCCAACACAGCAAAGAACGGAGAATGTCCCAAACATTCAGTAATAATCGCAATTGTTTCAACACGACTTACATCAACCCTACCGTCGCCTATGACCGACCCAATATCCTAGACTGGCTATCCCCACTAGATCCTAAACTGCGCCATCAGGATATCCGGGACCGCAGAGTCGAGAATGTGGGGGAATGGGTTTTACAAACCGAGGAGTTTAGAGGCTGGTGTGCCGGTGGTGAGAGAAGTGGATCCGAGAACGCAGTCCTATTTTGTTATGGAGGTCCGGGTGTTGGCAAAACTTACATTAGGTAACACGAATGAGCCTCGATGAATAGAGGGGGGATGGCAAGCACTAACAGGTCATGATTTTAGCTCGTTGGTAATAGACGACTTGTGTGATCAAGCTAGGGGGCAAAATGTCACGGTCGCATGTTTTTATTTCGACTTCGCCGCCCAAAACGAGCAGTCCCCCGCTAGCATACTTGGCGCCCTGCTAAAACAGCTAGTTTTCGGACTTGAAGAGATCCCGGAGGAGATATCGGAAGCATACGAAGGCCGGAAAAATGCCATCGGTGGGCAGGGACCCCAGATTTCGGACACTTTGAACATGCTGCAGATTGCCTGTGCTAGAAAGCGCACATTCATATGTATTGACGCCTTAGATGAATGTGCAACAGAACATCAAGCCAAACTTGTCAATTCGCTGGGTCAACTCCTCCAACAGGCTCCGGGCACTCGACTATTCGTTACCGGAAGACCGCACATTCTGCCTGAGATCGGAAGGCGCCTTGCTGTAGGAGTGGTGAGAGTACCCATAAGCCCGAAGAGGGATGATATCGTCACATATCTTCAGAGCAGGCTGGCCACAGACACGACCCCTGATGCCATGGATGGTGCTCTGGAGGCGGATATTTTGGAGAAAATCCCTAACGATATTTCGGAAATGTACGAAGAAGCAACACCCCAGAAGAAACCTCAAGTTATCCACTGACAGATACATATCTAGATTCCTGCTGATCTCTATGAATATCGATGCGATCTTGCAAGAAACCACGATTCGTCGCAGGCGACAAAAGTTAAACACTATCACGGATGGGTTGGGACTGGAGGGTGCTTATAGTGAAACCCTGGGTCGAATAAAAAGGCAGGGCGGGGCCAGGGCGAGGCTTGGGATGGAGGCTTTAATGTGGATCTCTCACTCGGAGCGGCCATTGAAGGTTGTTGAGTTGTGTCACGCCCTAGCAGTTGAAATAGGGTCACCGAATCTCCACTCCGACGATGTTCCCTCAATAGGAACATTGCTAGCCAGTTGTCAAGGACTTGTAGCCGTAGATAAGGAGTCTTCCACGATCCGGTTGATCCATTTCACCCTTCAAGAGTGCCTTGGAGCTCACCCCGAGATTTTCGGTACGATTCACTCGACAATGGCGGAGACCTGCTTAAGTTATCTGAATTCACAAGAGGTCAGGACTCTTTCGACCAGCCCCTCTCCCGATCTCCAGGCCACTCCTTTTCTTGAATATTCATCCCTCTATTGGGGGGTGCATGCAAAACGCGACCTTTCGGATTGTGCCAAATCGCTTGCATTAAAACTGTTTGGCGACTACGGTAACCACATATCCACTAAAACGCTCTTGAAAGCACAGAAAGGATTATCGTATGCCATTGATCTCGACGAATCTCACATCTTTAGTGGTCTTCATTGTGTATCTCTCTTTGGGATTGTTGAACTTGTAACCGGCCTGATAGTGGTAGAAGGTTGTGATATTAACCGAAGAGACTGTGTGGACAATACACCTCTCGTTTGGGCCGCTCGGAATGGGCACGAGCAGGTTGTTGAAATGCTTCTCAAACGGGGCGATATTGTCCCCGACAAACCGGGTAACAGCGGCCGAACACCACTCTGGAATGCTGCTCGGGATGGGCACGAGGGAGTAATGGAATTGCTCCTAGAACAAGGCGAGGTAAACCCCGATAGGCCAGATAACGACGGTCGAACACCACTCTGGTTCGCTGCTTTGAATGGGCATGAGGGAGCGATACAAATGCTGCTCGGACGGGGCGAGGTCAACCCCGATAAATCAGATAACAATGGCGAAACGCCACTCCTGTGTGCTACTTGGAATGGGCACGAGGGAGTAGTGAAAATACTTCTCGAACGGGGCGAGGTCAACCCCGACAGGCCAAATAACGACGGCCGAACACCACTCTGTGATGCTGCTTGGAATGGGCACGTGGGGGTGTTAAAAATACTACTCGAGCGGGGCGAGGTCAACCCCAACAGGGAAGATATAAATGGCCGAACACCACTCCTCTATGCCGCCTCGGATGGGCACGCAGGAGTTGTGAAAACACTTCTCGGCCGGGCTGGGGTCAATCCAGACAAGCCAGATAACACTGGCAAAACTCCACTCCGGTATGCCGCTTCGAATGGGCACGAGGGAGTGGCAAAAATGCTACTCGAACGGGACGAGGTCAACCCCGACAAGCCTGATAACGACGGCCGAACACCATTGTGTGGTGCCGCTGGAAATGGCCACGAGGGAGTGGTGAAGATGCTACTCGAACGGGACGAGGTCAACCCCGATAAATCGGATAACAATGGCGAAACGCCACTCCTGTGTGCCGCTTGGAACGGGCACGAGGGAGTGGTGGAAAGACTTATCGAACGGGGTGAGGTCAACCCCGACAAGCCAAATAACGACGGCCAAACACCACTCTGTGATGCTGCTTGGAATGGGCATGTGGGAGTGGTAAAGATGCTACTCGAGCGGGGCGAGGTCAATCCCGATAAATCGGATAACAATGGCAAAACCCCACTCCTGTGTGCGGCTTGGAATGGGCACGAAAGAGTGGTGAAAACAATTCTCGGGCGGGCCGAGGTCAACCCAGACAAGCCAGGTAACAATGGCAAAACCCCACTCCGGTATGCCGCTTCGAATGGGCACGAGGGAGTGGTAAAAATGCTACTCGAACGGGACGAGGTCAACCCCGACAAGCCAGATAACGATGGCCGAACACCATTGTGCGGTGCCGCTGGAAATGGCCACGAGGGAGTGGTGAAGATGCTACTCGCACGGGACGAGGTCAACCCCGATAAATCGGATAACAATGGCGAAACGCCACTCCTGTGTGCCGCTTGGAATGGGCACGAGGGAGTGGTGAAAATGCTACTCGGACGGGACGAGGTCAACCCCAACGAGCCAGATAACAACGGCCGAACCCCACTCTGGTGCGCTGCCTCGAATGGGGACGATGGAGTGGTGAAAATGCTTCTCGAACGGTGTGAAGTCAATCCCGACAAGTCAGATTACAACGGCCGAACCCCACTCCACTGTGCTGCTTTCCATGGGCACATGCAAGTGGTAAAAATACTTCTCAAACGGGGCGAGGTCAATCCTGACAAGCCAGATAAGGACGGTCGAACACCACTCTGGTGTGCCACTCAGAATGGGCATGCGGGACTGGTGCAAATACTACTCGGAAGGGATGGCGTTGACCCCAACAAACCCGATCACGACGGCCGAACACCCCTCTCGCGGGCAGCGGGAGATGGGCACGATGGCATTGTGGGGCTGCTTTTAGGCCTAGGGGATGTCGCTCCGGACACTGTGGATAACGGCGGCCGCTCACCTCTCATGTGGGCTAAGGAACGCGGACACACTACTATCGTGGAAATGCTCCTGCAGCGGTGTAGCCTTGGCCAGGAGGTGATGGGGGACCTCAGCGGCCGAATAGCATTTACAACAACCTCCACGGGAGCTGTAAAGCGGCGCCTCAACTATCAGGTTTCTGCTCCTAACTCAGCGGGCAGCAGCTCTATAGGCCTTTTCCCATCCGAGCCCCCGGAACCGTCTTGCCACCCTTCCAAAAGAGTTCGGATGTCTTAAGGCTCACGACCCAAGCTCCTCACAACGAACCTCCTCACTTGCGGTGTCCCCCTACAGTGCTGCTAAGCTTTGCTGTCACTTTCGGCCTTCCTGCTCTTCTTCTCTGATTCCTCATTCCAGTCCTGGCTATCTACCCACCTTCGTGTGTCTCACTGTCTCACCTTTTACATCATTAACCGCACTGCATAGTGTTCTTGCCATTTTGTTTTTTCCTCCGTGCTTTGCCACTCTCCCTTCTCTCTTATTTCCTTCCCATCCTCTCCTTGGCGCACACTCTCCCTCCTATTTTCCCCCTAATTATTATATGTTATGAGAACACCTTTCGCACAAGGATCGTAGGTGGCCTTTTCATCCTATAGAAACTTACTTCTGTTCGGTATAGGTCTAATATTAGCTATTATTATTTTTTCTTCCGCCTTTTGCATTTTTGGTTTCCATGTCTCCTGTAAAGTATATTCTCCAAGTTTTGAACAAGAGAAAAAAGACTTGTTCCGAGCAGGGTGGTTTCCCGCTCGCGTCTTTTTCCCTCTCTCCCGTCCCAGTTTTTTTTTTCCCGCCTCCTTCCAATCAAATTACAATTGACCTTGGCGGGGTTTGCAGAACTCTATATGGGCTGTGCTGTAGTTAGAATAGTGTGAATAATTGATTTCTCACCCGGCGCAAGGTATCCCAGACGTAAGCTATCAAGGGGACTACAAGGTTGAGATCACCGCTTGCCTCAATGATACAGGTAGTGCATGGCATGAAATGCCCAAATCGCACTCAGAGTACCGCGTAATGCAATATATAGCGCATGCTTCTCTAGGGCCTTGGTTAAGGCCGAAACGACCCGCTTCCCCCGCCATTGGCCAGAGATCTTAAACCCCATAATCGCCATCTTCTCGATGTGGGGAGATCTAGCAGGAATTTTTCTTTTGTACCTCCAATTTATTTAGAGATACCAGTTGGTCTAGCCTTTTCTGTCCTTTTTTTTATATTTTTTCATCATGAATCTTTCCATTCTTCTCAGCCAGCCAGGGATGCCTCGTGGTCGCTGGGCGTAGTGAAACGTTTCATTGGTAGACTTAATAGATCGCAAGATGCCTCATTCGAGTAAGCTCTAGTACAGAATAGAGTAGGGGCTCTGTGAAGGGGGGAAGAGGTTGTTGTAATTATAGGTGAGGGGAGAGGAAAAAAAAATTTGACGATAGAATAAAAAGGAGGGAGGTATAGATTCACGACACGACTCCCTATTTTTATTTACATTCACACCGGTAGAGTACAGTAATAAACTCACTTTTCTTTATTTAGGCATTGCAGAAGTTTCCGGAAATGTAGAACTTTTACTTAGCGTGAACTTCGGTGTGGCGGCTTTTTAAAATGTGCCAACCCGAGTCTCCATATTTCCGGAAACCCTTGCAATGCGCAGCAACCGCAGCCACAAAAGATAAGTCTTGAGGCCCGTTCACTTAACCGAGCTCCAAACCTTTGGTGACAAAACTATGATGGACGGTGGCATGTCAACCGGCATCATTTCCCTATAGACGGGGCAAAACGTGTTTACCCGATTTTCTACCTCTTAAATTCTTGTCGCAAGACGGTCAAAATGTGAAGTTGCCTCGAGGAACGCTGAAAAACCCCACAAGACTCCAGACCGAGCGCCACAGTGGTTAAACACCAGCCACGCTGGCTGGATAAGTCCTGATGAATGCTTAGTCAGCAAAGCCTCCTTAAGGGAGGATAGCACTCCCCCCCACCCCAGCCACAGAGAAAAACCACGTATAATACAAAGTAACAAATCTGTTTTTGTTTCATTACTACTGAAAGAATATTTCGTGTTTAATTGTTTTTACAATTGCAATACCAGTACCATTATTCGCCTTTTGCTAAATACCCGTTGGCTGCCCAGACTTGTCTCAGTATCCCTTAGTCCGTCGGTGCACTCAAGAAATCGGTGGCGTATGTCTTAGTTTGAAGCGCCAAGCAATCCATTTCCAATTATGGAAGGGGACTCTCTAAATGCAATTAATCTTTTTCCAATTAAAGAAAAATATGTTCCAGATTCCGTCATTTTCTTCACCAGATCTCTTGGGCGCAGCACCCGACGGACTAAGGGATACCACAATTAGGGTACGGTATGCCAAGCTAGATTGTCCCTAACCTGTCCACCGCCACTGACATATTTAAGCTGTGGCGTTGGCTTTGTTGCCTTAGTTTCATTTTAGCTCGACTAGAGGGATTTCGGAGCACAAAGTTAGGGATCGCTATCTCCGTGACAACAGTGTTTACTATGGCAACAAGCGAATTTGAAAAATAGGGATTTCAGAGATTCTGGAAGAGTTACGGTAGCTGTGATGTTTGCTTGTTGCAATGTGGGTTAGGGCAGGCTGACATTGCTTACCTCACCAAAAAAATTAGCGTATGTTAGACTAGCTCTTAAGGGAGACCTGAGCCCTAACCTGTGACTCGCTGCCGTCTTAATAAGCTATTATACCTGTACACTTCCATTCGCAAAGTTTTCGCGGAGAGAGAGGTACTGTTGGCGATGTCTTGGCGGCAATGGAGGTACTGGTACAAGAATTTGTGTATAATTTGAACTGAAAAGGTTGTTTTGGTACTTTCGTTGCCACCAAGACTGTGCCACAGTACCTGTCCTTCCGCGAAGACTTTGCGAACGGAAGTGTACTAGGGTGTGAGCATAAGTCTGTCGAACATTTTCCGACTCGTCGAAATTACTATGTGTGTAACCGCCTTTTTGTTTTTTTTCTGCAGCTACTGGGCCAATCTACGCTAAATTTTGGTGAAGGA
>Ga0307509_10009694_pt1 | contig 11966 bp, 13 predicted proteins | sample 10_EM_MG_FD_202245 | JGI IMG/M metagenome (GOLD analysis project Ga0307509, IMG submission 202245) | Populus trichocarpa ectomycorrhiza microbial communities from riparian zone in the Pacific Northwest, United States - 10_EM | ecosystem: Host-associated > Plants > Roots > Unclassified | place... | reverse complement strand
ACACCTCGTCCACGGCTTTCTTCATGAACTGGACCTCAATCCACGTCAACGTGGAGGTGAGTTGCATTTCTTCCATTTTCTTCTCGGTCTTGGCGTACAAATCCATCGACAACTTGGCTGATTGTTCGTGGTTGGCCCATCGATTGTAATACTGTCAGGGGGAATGGGTCAGAAAATACGCCCACAAGGTCTGAAGATCGGGGGGATCACGTGCGACTGACGTGCAGGTATCTCTCCAGTGAGGCGCGGCTCTTCGATTGCGCATCGCGGGCGTCAACGCTCTCCTTCTCGTCGAATCGATTACACGAATACCACGCCGTCCCGTGCTCTGACCAGGGACCTGGATGTATGCGCAGCGCACGATTAGCCACCGCCCAGAACCACCCATAGAAAAGCAAAGCTCCGCACCCATGCAGACCCAACAAAACTCGTATTTACACTTCTTGCAAGTCATATGGCTGAGCGTGAAAGAATAAGCAACTAAGGTTGCCAGTCAAGCGGATAAACGATACTCACTTGCAACCTCCGTCCTTCTCGATTGTGCTTTGGCACTTGCTACACTCCTTCGTATTGCTCTTGATCCAGTTGGCGGTCTCAGAGTCATCCCGACACTTCTGTGACCAGAGTTTTGAAACAGTGCAGATCAATGGCCGATGGTCATCCTCAATCGGACACGCAAAACAGAACTTGTGCTTTTCGTTCCCACAGTTCACGGTCGGAATAATCGTCGTCAGCGCGAACTTTGAGGCGGCGGAGGGGCATGAGACCGTCTGGGTACATTCCGGATATGGGCAGAACTTGAGTTTGCGGTTGCAGGAGACGAAGTGGCGAACGAGTAGCTCCTTGAATCGATCAAATGTAGGAGGGTCCTCGACCAGGACAGACTGGATGAAAGAGTCAGTTGCCACTAGACTGCAATCTTCACCCATGCAGGTGACCCTAAATTCACCCTCGGACCTGATCTTGTTTATCGCGTACGCAGACCAGCATTCCGTGCAGAACTTGTGGGAACAAGCAAGAGCAAGAGTCCGTGTTTGTGTGTCATCAAAGCAGATTGGACAGACGAAGGGTCCCTCGACGGGGAGCGACCTCTTCGATCTCGTGGATGCGGGAGCGGTTCGTCGAGTAGATCGCGAAGGGCCAGACGCGGTCGATCGGGGAGGGGACGGCTGGGCAGAGACCCCAGCCTCGGCGTTAACGCCGGTTGGATTATCCATGTACTTCTCAGTGAGCTTCTCCTTGTTCCATTCGTAATGTCGGAGGAGGATTGAAGCTACTTCAGGCTGGGGTTCCGATTAGAAATACCCGGGTATCAGTGACCGTGCATTGTACGCACCTCAATTCCAAAAATGCCAGTGATGTACTCAATGCTCTCATCCATGGACTTCTCCACATCGCGCTTAGAAAGCGGGGTAAAGTCGACGTGATAAGATTTCTGTTTCCCTTTGACAGGAATGTCGAATGCGTCAATGTCCATTTCCTCTTCGGATGGGGCGGAATCTACTGGATAGTTAGCTACTCTGTATTGCAGCTGGGGAGGGTGTCATACGACACCTACCTTGATCATTCTCGTCCATTAGCTCGTCCTCATCGTAGTAATCACCATCGTCGTCGGAGTATTCGTAGTCGGAAGACATGGTGGGAGACGCAGACTGGATAAAAGGCGCGTTAACAGACGGTGACTCGCTGTCGTTGGTTGTGGTACAAGTCGAGGAGAGTGGCTGCGTGTCCGGACAGAGCCTGGGTGTTCCTGGGCTTATATAACCCCCTCGGTCGGGAGTACTGACGGAGGCACGTCGTCGGAGTTTGGCTGAGTTTCGGAAAACCCCGAGTCTGTGACTAGGTTGGCAGAAACAGGCATTTTTGGAGGGGATTACATAATCGGCGAGGGCCAGGTGCAAGGGAGGTGACCGGGTTAAATGCACAGGACACCCTTCTTCAAGCCGCTATCAGTCTTGATTAGATCTCCCCTTCCTCCAAAAACCCGCCGCCATTTTCCTGCCCTCGCCAGAACAATGGCTTCCGGACAGCCCCCCGCTGGCACTCACAAGGACCCCGTTACAGGGGAGATGATCTCCAAGACGTCTGCACATTTCATCACCCAGTCCTAATCGCTCATCTCAACCTACCCCACACAGCGAGTTGAAGCGACGTGAAAAACAACGTCAAAAGGATGCAAAGAAGGCGGAGGCCACTGCCAACGCACCACCCCAACCAAACGCGCCTGCCAACGCCAACGCTACCGAAGACGAGGAGGCACTGAGCCCGAGGGTAGAGTGACTCGATCATCCGTGTTCAAAGTTTGTGCTGACTCGACCCGGCTGGGTGTGTAGCAATACTATGAACTCCGATCCCGACATATCCAAAAGCTTCGGGAGACCAAGAATCCCGAGCCATACCCCCACAAGTTCAATCCCACCATGTCGATCCCCGCATATATTGAGAAGTATGGCGTGGAGGGTAAGGTCGCCCCAGGACAGAAGCTCCCTGGCGAGATTGCTGCTCTTGCCGGCAGGATCCACAACATCCGACACTCCGGCCAGAAGCTCCGATTCTACGATCTCCACGCTGAGGGCAAGAAGGTTCAGATAATGGCCACACTTCAGGACGACAAGAACCCTGACAACTTCATTTCAACCCACGAGAACTTCCGCCGTGGCGATATCGTTGGTGTAGTTGGTACACCTTCGCGCACGAAGAAGGGAGAGCTTTCCATCTCGCCATCAGAAACGATCCTCCTCTCTCCCAACCTTCACCAACTTCCTTCGGGCCACTTCGGTTTGAAAGACCAGGAAACAAGATACAGGAAGCGGTACCTTGATCTGATCATTTCCGAGGATACCCGGCGCATCTTCATCACCCGTAGCAAGATCGTAAACTACGTCCGTCGATACCTCGACAACATGGGTTTCCTCGAAGTAGAAACACCAATGACGAGCATGGTGGCTGGAGGAGCAACCGCCAAGCCGTTTATTACCCACCACAACGACCTTGGGATCGACCTATACCTTCGGATTGCCCCAGAACTCTACCTGAAGGAGCTGGTAGTTGGCGGCCTGGATCGTGTGTATGAGATCGGACGTGCTTTCCGGAACGAGGGAATCGACCTGACGCATAATCCAGAGTTCACGATCTGCGAGTTCTATATGGCCTATGCGGACATGTATGATCTCATGGATATGACGGAGGTTATGGTGGAGGGCCTCGTCAAGTACCTCACGGGTGGATCTACCAAACTGCAGTACCATCCCGAAGGAAAGGACAGTGAAAAGGTCTACGAGCTGGAATTCGCACGCCCGTGGAAGAGGTACGACATGATGGAGACGTTGGAGGAAAAATTGGACGTTAAGCTTCCACCGGCCGATACCTTCCATACACCGGAGGCAACCAAGTTTTTGGACGATTTGTGCGTAAAGGTGAGAGATATGCGCCTCGATGGCTCGGTTAGCTGTGTGTTGACGCCACTCTCCAGCACAACGTAGACTGCAGCGCACCAAGAACGAATGCCAGGTTATTGGATAAGGTAAAGGCCTCGCAAAGTTTAACAATGTGGACATGGGTGAACTCACCGCCACGCCACAGCTCGTTGGGGAATTCATTGAACCGCTCTGCGTCAGTCCCACGTTCATTGGTGGGTTTCGATTGACCGAGGGTGGCCGATCCATCGAGACTAAGACATATTTGTTTATCCCCATCAGTCGGACACCCTCAAGTCGTGTCCCCGCTGGCCAAGTGGCACCGGTCGCGACCTGGTCTGTGTGAACGTTTCGAAGGGTTCATGTGCGGAAAGGAGTTCTGCAACGCCTACACCGAATTGAACGATCCGTTCGAACAGAGGGCGCGATTCGAGGAGCAGGTTTGTAGGTTTCAAGTTGTGGAAGTTCCGCGTTGCTGAACACCTTCACCCTTTGTAGGCGAGACAAAAGGACGCCGGCGACGATGAAATCCAGGGTGTCGACGAGACGTACATAGACGCGTAAGTGGCTCACCTCCCACGCCAGCGTTTATCCTTGGTACTCATACTCGGAATCTCTCACCCGATCGGTAGGCTCGAGCATGGGTTGCCGCCGACAGGTGGGTGGGGAATGGGTATTGACCGATTGGTGATGTTCCTTACCAATTCGACAAGTAAGTGCCACGAGTTGATATAGGTTGTAGTTCAAGATCCGTGACTAACGTTGAATGCTTTGCTCGGTTGATAGATATTAAGGAGGTGCTTCTTTTCCCCGCGATGAAGCCCGAGCTGGGTCAGACGGCACCTGGACCGGGTGTTACGGCACCTAGACCAGCATGACAGCTGTAAAATGGCCGTTTCCTCATCCGCTGAGGACCTTGGTCGAAACGGCGACTTGTGGCGTCGACGATTAATTGTGGATTGATTCATAAAAGAGCTTATCGTTTACCGCCCTTAGAATAATCGAAAGTGAAGCCCCCCGTTTTTTCCCCTGCGATAGGCGAGATGAGTGAATTGGTGAGATTTCAATGTCGACCTGGGCCTATTTCGTCTCCGATGCGATACGGGACGACGCCGCGCTCGGCGTGTGCGGTAATCACTGTGCTGGCTTCTAGCGCAGGTTTAAATTAACTTGGTATGAAGCCAGCGAGAGTCGTATTGTACACGCAGTCTGGTGTACAAGGGGGTATATGGATCGCCCGTAGTACTACTGCATAAGGACCGGTGGATCTAAGGCTGAGGATCACCGACAGCACGAGTTTGTTTGCCTTGGTCGTCCGACGCACCGCCAGGGTCGCCGATGAAGTCGGATGGGAGGGTGCCACTGGCGCGCAAGGCTTCGATGTTGAATTGTGCGTTTTTCCTGTACTTGGAAGCGAGATCTGCACCCAATCTAATCTCCTCGTTCGCTTGGACGATTTCCTGGGGAATCAGGGGAAGGAAGACACGTGTACGGGTGAAGGCACCAAGGGTTTGGGTTGTTTGGAGTAAACCGGTGGGTCGGACGTTGGATGTGATCGTTTCATGTTACGTTTGGGGTGGAGGGTGGGGGGATTTAGGTTCAGGATCAGAATGGAGGTGACCCGCAGGAGAGGAAAGATGCCGACAGACCTCGAGGCATTGGTTGAGCTCTTGAAAGATGTCGTTGCATTTAGTCTGAGTTTGCGTGATTTCATTTGGGTGGGCTTCCTATGGCAAGACACGAGGAGGGTGGACGTACGACGCTCTTTACGATGCGCTGGAGGAGGATTGCTTGTCTTTCGTTGTGGGGGTTCTCCATTGGACCTCGTCGTATGGGGAAAGGAGGTCGCGATCAAGTATCAAAGAACTGTCGTCGACGGTCTTGTACGACTGCACCCTTGCCTTTTGTTTCTTTGCCGGGGCGGGCTTGTGACCGGGGATTAATCGATTATGTATATGGTCGGACCGAGAGGAGGAGATATCCGGCTAGCAGGGGGCGCGATAATCTCCTCGTCCGAGTAGGTCGTATAAGTATGGATCAGCTGGCTTATCATCCTTTTGGTCCTAATCGCCTCTTTCCCTCATCCGTCCGCAGCTCAGAGAGTAGGGCCATATAAGGAAAGTTACACGTGGCGGAGGCTTTCCTCGTGGGTGCTCGAATTTGGGCTTGTCGTACCTCTCTCACGCCCTCTCGTGTCCTCCCGAGCCTTCTCGTGCTTTCCATCCCCCATCGCCCTCCCCCCCAACGCCCCCGGGGTCGGCCACCCTCCCTTCCACCCGCTGACTCAGCACTGGGCCACCTTCGCCGATTCTTGACTTCCCCCGATTCGGCTCTCTCTCTTTCTAACCCCCACCTACTCGGTTCTCAACTGTCATGGCCCCCGCCCCGCCCCCACCACCTCCCCCTCCGCCGCCGCCCTTTTGCCTACCGTTCCGTGGCAAGAAACCCAAGCGAGTGACAACCCTCGCTCAGTCCGAAAAAGGCTCATACGGCCACAACTCTTATGGCTCCTTCCCGGACTCCCGGAACAGCTCAGAATCCGATCTCAGACATGATTCCTACTCTCCTACCGCGACCCTCAACTCAAAGACCTCCCTCGCCAAGTCCGGTGTCATCACCGAGGACTCTGAATCCTACATCATCCCTCTTCCCGTCAAGGAACCCTCCCCCACAACCCCCAGGCGCAGTGACTCAAAGAAGTGGGGGTATGGTTGGGGCGCGGGCAAAGAGAAGGAGAGGGAGGCCGAGAAGTACTCCGCTGCCAACATGGTCAGGAAGGACTCCGGAGGTTCGACGTCCTCCGCTGAGACTCTTGGCGGAAAAACTCCTCCGCCCGTGTACCCCGATCGACCGAATGTTTCACGTCAGTCATCCTCCAGGTCCAACGGCCCCAGAGTGGCAATCCGACCTGGAATTCACGGGAACGAGTCTTCCTCAACGCTCGTCGGCTCTGCACTCGACCGCAAGATCAATGACGTAGAGTCTGTAAAAGAGAAGCCCGACACTGGTCCAAGGTTGGAAGATCTTCGGAAGCAGATGGCCAAAGATAATCTTGACTACTAGTATGCCCTTTTTTCTCTTTCAGTTCCCAAGGCGGAAGTCTCATTCACGGATCTTCAGCGTTGTCCTCAGTGAAGATGCACATGGATCAGAGTATGTAGCAGCGTGCGACAAACGAAGGGAGTGGATTTCAGGGCAAGTTTCACCACCAGGCATATCGCGTGTTTTAGGCATTATCTTTACTCCTTTTCTCTAGATTCACTGGTACTGCTGGTCAGGCGATCATTTCAAAGACCGCAGCCTACCTTATTACCGACTCGAGGTACTGGGTCCAGGCCGAAAACCAGATCGACTCGAATTGGCGTTCCATACAAGCTGGTCACACAGATGGCCCCAAGGACTGGGTTGAGTGGCTTGTCGACCGCGCCAAGGACTCCCGCATTGGCATTGACGCCCGCATGCTCTCCTATACCAAGGCCACCGAGCTCAACGCCCAGCTTTCTCCCAAGGCCTCTAAGCTCGTCTACCCTCCTCAGAACTTGATCGATCTCGTCTGGAAAGATAAACCGTTGAGGTCGAAAGAGCCTATTTTCATCCACCCCATGGAGTTCACCGGGAAGTCCACTCCAGACAAACTGGCCAACATCAGAACCTGGATCAAGGATACACCCCCCACCACTACGTCCTACTCAAAGTCTGCCCCCACTCCGGACAAGTACCACATTGCGACTCTCGTCACTGCCCTTGATTCCATTGGTGAGTAGCCCCACAATTCTACCATTGGCGGAAAACTTATCGTTCGGTAGCCTATATCCTCAACCTTCGCGGCCAGGACATCCCATTCAATCCCGTGTTCCAGTCCTACCTCATGATCACCCTCGATAAGGCAATCCTATTCATGGACTCCGCTAAGCTTACCGATGACGTCGAAGATTATCTCAAAGCCGTCGGTGTCGACACGAGGGAATACAACGACCTATGGAGTTACCTGAGAAAACGTGAATGGGGTGAGGGCAAGGTGAGTTTTCTGCTCCACTTTCGCGTGTCTCACGTGCTTAGTGCCTGGTTTTCAAGGTCATCATCGCCCCAGAGACGTCATACGCGATTGCTCTCATGCTCACCCATTTCCGATATTCTGTGATGCCTTCCTTCGTCAGCTCCATGAAGGCCGTCAAGAACGATACCGAAATTGACGGAATGCGAAGAGCTTACCTCAGGGATGGCGCCTCATTCGTAAAGTTCCTCGCCTGGCTCGAAGACAAACTTGCCAGAGGATACGAGATCACCGAGTACGAGGCCGCCTTCCGCCTCACCGAATACAGGAGGACGAACAAGCACTTCATGGGGCTAGCTTACGAGAACATCTCCGCGTCCGGTCCCAACGCCGCTCTCCCTCACTATTCGCCCACCAAATCGACCGCTGCTATGATCGATCGCGACGCACCATACCTCAACGACTCTGGAGGACAGTACAAGGATGGAACCTGCGATACCACTAGAACTTGGATTTATGGGCGCCCCACCCCAGAGCAGTGCGAGGCATATACCCGAGTTCTCCAGGGACACATTGCGATTGACGGCGCGATCTTCCCCGAGGGCACTAGCGGCCAACAGTTGGACGTCCTTGCCAGGAAGGCTCTGTGGCAAGACGGTATGGACTATGGCCACGGAACTGGGCACGGCGTTGGATCATTCTTGAACGTCCACGAGGGTCCACACTCGTTCTCCAGTAATGTCACTCTTGTGCCCGGGCATGTTATTACGAACGAACCAGGTTTCTGTAAGTGCTTCCTCGTCTGACGTCCCGAGGTGGTTATTTACCTCCACCCCCAGACCTTCCTGGAAAGTTCGGTGTCCGCATCGAATCCGCCCTTGCCGTACGACGAGTCAAGACCAAACGCGAGTTCAACGGCGAATGCTGGCTCGGCTTCGAGCGGCTCACCTGTGTCCCCATTCAGGCCAAGATGATCAAGGATGGTATGCTCACCAAGGACGAGAAGCAGTGGGTGAAGGACCACAATCGCCGATGCTTGGAAAAGCTCGAGTCCTACATGCGTGATGACAAGAGGGCGTTGGCATGGCTCAAGCGTGAAGCTGGACGTAACCTTGGTATCTCTCCCACTGGTCCTGGGGGTATTAGCATCGACTGGGACTAGACCAATTCGACCCTCCGAGGAACACCCACCCTCTCTCCCGTGTTCCCATGTTGTTCTGTTTTCACCTTCGTATCTCACGGACGTCCCCCACCTACACTATATCCCTTTGGTCGCAATTCTCCGCCTTTCCACCTTATTTTTCCCAATAATCTATCAACTTCCCTTCCGAATGTATATCTTCGGGCTTCTTGTTTATTCCCCTTTGGATTAAAAGTTTTGTTCCCCGCCACCTCTCTGTTTTCTGGTTGTTCGATATTCTCCTCTGGCCTTTCTTGCCCCCTCGGTCCTCTGAACCGATTCGAAGCCTGTCATTGTTTGGCTCTCCCTCGTGTGGTCCGGACCGCGTCAGGTAGACCCGTTGACAGCATATCGGTCGAAGAGGCTTTGTACTTTGATTTGTTTGTTTTTCTTGTTGTCCTTGCTCCCGATCCCATTCTTAGATGGTCCTCAGTGCGTACACTTTTGGCCCCCCTCTCTGTTCTCTGTTCTTTTTCTGTTGGTCTCGGAAGGGTGATGAGGCGCGTCCAGAGGACGTGCAGTAACTCTTCACCGATATTACCTTAGACCGGTCTCCAATATCCCTTGACCTCACCCCTCTCCCTCGGCTACCCCCTACCCTCTCCCGGTCCACCCGTAACATATATTTCTTCGGGTCGGACTCGGTCGTTGGCGACTTATCCAACGACTTTACTACCTACCTCCCCCTCCATTGATTCGTTCTGTTCGTTACGATTCTGACTGATGACGGTCACGAAGTTCGTAGATACCTGCCAGTGTATGAGTATACGACATATATATCTATACGCTTATACCTATACATCGCGGGTCGTGCGACACGGTGTACACACGGTACAGGTTTTTTTTGGAATGGACCAGCGAGGCTATCCGATGGTTACATGTGTGCGCGAAGACAAGATACTCGGAAGGACCAGAAAGCAAACGACAACAGGGTACACCGATGATAGGAACGAAACAAGGGGGGAATACGGAGACGAGAGAGTACGAACTCATCGTCTCTGAGTCTTTCCTGATTTTCGTTTCCCCGAAAATAGATGCTTCGGCTACAAATTGGCCGCGATGAGCGAGTGGGATTGACTTTTGGACGAGGACAACTCACCATCTTGACCTTGATAGCCCTGTCGCTCTCTCCCGCCTTGGCATGCATGTTCCGCTCCCTCTGTCCGAGGTTCCGCAGTTTGACTGCTTTCGAAACCTGGGTTTGGTCCCGCATACCAGCCGTTTGTCGGTTTGTCCTCGGAGCGTGCTTGCCCGCGGCGGTGACGGCGGTTCCAGTGTTACTCTTCCTCCTCTTTGGTGGTGACATTGCGTCATCTCCCTGCCCGTCCACGTCCATCCAATCACCACCGTCCTCTCCCTCACCATCTTCCTCCTCCCCGCTACCTCCCTCCTCATCAACGTCCATTTCTTCGTCCCTCTTTCTCTTCCTCTCCAACCCCCGAGCTTTGGCGATCAGCTCGGCGCGCTGCTCGATCCTACTTGGATCCAACCCGGCCTTGGTCAGTGAGGTCGAAAGCTGCGAGATAGTTTTCAGTCCGGCAGTTCGTGGAAGTCGAGCGTTGTGTTTCATCGCTTTTTTGGTCGCTTGAGAGGCCATCTTCTTTTCTAGGCCCACTTGGAACTCTGCAGCTTCTCGTTCTTCGTCTGAGTTGATCTATTACTCTGTGAGCATGCCCAGTCCGGGAAAGGTGAGATATGGTAGACTTACCATCTCCTCCTCGCTGTCGTAGAAGCCTTCGGCAGTGAGCTTCTCCTCCTCACGTTCCAGTGCCTCCAATTTCTCCACGATGTCGGGATCGATGAAGTCGGCAACGTTTTTGCCGTCCAAGATCTCAGGCATGACGTCGAACTTCCACTCTGGGTTCTCCAGGATGTAGTTCTCTGCGGCGTTCGTTTGTTAGCTAGGACTTGTAAGGCATTGCGCAAGGACTCACTCTTGAGATTGATGTTGTAAACACCGGGGCCGCCCTCTTCGACTTCGATATCCTTTTCGAGTCTTCGCTTCGAGCCAGCCTGCTTCTGCTCAAGTCTAGCTTTGGCGGCGTCAGGAATGAATGGTGCGCGGGAGACGTCATCCCGAGCTTTTGGCTGGGCGACGTGGATTCGGTTGAGGACCGAGTTGATTTTGGTTCCCTTGACCTTGTTCCCAACCCTGTGAGCCAACAACACATCACACGCCTTGGTCTTGAGCTCCATGACACCCTCCTCAGAGTAACACGAGACCTGGACGCAGGTTACGCCCTCCTTATTGATGACCTCGTCAACGAGAGCACGATTCTCGGGGGAGAGGTCATCGAGGCGCATGACATCGACTTTGTTGATAACGAGGACAGTAGGTTTGTTGGCGAAGAGGGGCTTGATCGAATGAAAGAGTTTGCACTGTGCTTCGACGCTGTAACCGCACTGTTCGCTGAGATCCATAAAGTACAGAACACAGCTTTTGAGATGCGCAAGAGCAGTGATACTTTGCATCTCGATCGTGTTCATTTCCTCGAGCGGGTGATCAAGTACCCCAGGGGTGTCGATGACTTGCCATCGCAGATACTTGTAGTCGAGGTGACCAACGAAAAGAGACTTGGTCGTAAACGCGTACGGCTGTACGTCTACGTCCGCGCGAGTGACTTTGTTGATGAAGGAAGACTTTCCGACGTTTGGGTACCCGCAGATAAGTAAAGTCCGAGTGTTGGGGTCAATTGCGGGTAGACGGGACATATGTTGCCGGACCTGCTCGAGGTAAGCGAGGGGATCCTTTTGCCGTCTCATGATTGTCGCCATACTGAGGTAACCGGGGGGGGGGGTCGGCGAAATGTGATAGACATGAAATTTGAAGACGCACCGACCAAGAGCAGCACGCTTAAGCTGCTTGCAGCGGTAAAGACTGTCACCGAATTTCAGGAGCCTGACATAGTCCTTGGCGACTGAGTCAATCAGGTGCCGTGCGGTTCGGAGTTGACCGAGGGCAAGCTTGTAATGGTTTTTGTCGTACAGCACGTTTACCAGAGAGGACAGGAAAGGATGGAGATCCTGATGCCCACAAGCACGATCAGTATATGCGGAATATTTCCAGAAAATCGATGAACGTACATCGAGCATAGGAAACTCGGTCAAGATGCCCCCAAGTTTTTCGTCAAAGGTGTCCTGGGTGAACTTGACCTTACGCATGTAAAACTTTCGAATACGACTGATTTGGAAGTTTTTGTGGATAACCTGTTCGCAGCAAACGATTTAGCCTGGGGTGTGGTGGGGAATTTTGGTTCATACCGTTGGGGTTTTCCGCTGGGTCTTCGAGAGGACGATGTCGAGGAAGTCATTTGCAGTGGGTACGGGGGCGATGGCCTTGAGTCCGCTGGTCGACATCGTTGGTCACGATCAAGGC
>Ga0307509_10009693_pt1 | contig 11966 bp, 6 predicted proteins | sample 10_EM_MG_FD_202245 | JGI IMG/M metagenome (GOLD analysis project Ga0307509, IMG submission 202245) | Populus trichocarpa ectomycorrhiza microbial communities from riparian zone in the Pacific Northwest, United States - 10_EM | ecosystem: Host-associated > Plants > Roots > Unclassified | place... | reverse complement strand
CTGTGTTTTAAAAGAACCTGGTTATGTCCCTTCCCCTTATGTTCCTGATGTTGAAGGAGCTGCTGTCCCTCCACATCAAGAACCACTCAATAATGTAAGTAATATACAAGCAAGCATTTAAGTTTCTTCTCTTTTTTATTGTAAATGTCTGAATAGTGATGTGTTATGTGTCCTTTTATTGGATTTTGGATTGATTGATGAGAAAATTGAGGAAAAAAGAAGAAAGGTGAAATCTTGAGTGTCATTGTTTGTGGTTGTGATTTAGTTTATAAAGTTATATTATTTGGTTTTGAATTGGCTGTTGAGAAATAAAGGGAGGATATGCTTATATATTTAGGTGTGAAGTTCTGTTATTTGTGTCCTTTTGTTGCTAGAATTCGGAGGAAGTAAACCCATGCCTACATTGCAAAGATTGAACTTTGGGCTTTCTGGGCTGTGCTAGTGTTTGATGATTTAATTGTAATTGGTTATTGTGAATTATTTAGGAACATGGTGGTTTTAGTGAATGATTTATCTTTTGTTGGCTCAACTTTAGCTTCCTGTTGGTTTCCTTGATAATGGATGAAAAGAAGACTGAGGATTTGGTTCTTTTTTCATTTTTTATGGAAGGATAATTCAACTTTAGCAACTAGTTATTTTGGGTTCAATTCAGTGAAATTGTTTGATTTTTGCATCGTCAGATGCTAACAACATCTTGCCTCAATTTGTTTTGTTTTCTGCAGTTTCTTTAAAGTCTAATTAGATAATGTCTCATATTGATTGTGCTCTTAGATCTGTTCCGTGTTTTGAAATCTAAGTATAGCATATCCATGTGATAATAAGGTCCATAACCTGTTTTTTTAATGCAATTTTCTATAAATGAATTTCTTACTTTGTGGTTAACTTTGGACTGATTGATAATTAATCCTTGATAGAGTTCACAACTGAGGCGATGTGACAAGTGTGTTACATACAAGCCTCCCAGGGCTCATCATTGTAGGGTCTGCAGAAGGTGTGTTTTGAGGATGGTATGTTCAGCAAAAATCTTTTTTTTGCAATAACTGTTTGGTTCATGAGTTTTTAACTTGATTATCGATAGAGTTATGGATTATGTTTACTTTAAAATTGATGGCAGGATCATCATTGTCTATGGATAAATAACTGTGTTGGTTATTGGAACTACAAGGCCTTTTTTATATTAGTTTTATATGCAACCATAGCAAGCATCTATTCTTCGGTAGGTTTATTCTGGTTTTCATTCGCACTTGATCTTATATAACTTGATTGACTGAGATTACAATAGATGATTTTGGCATGCTCAGGTCATGATAATCAGCTGTGCTTCTCAGAAGAACTGGAATTTCAGTGGAAGAATTCCTATGAAGATTTTTTTTGTGAGTGGGTATTCAATCTTTCATGGCAGTCTTTTGAATGTTTAGTTCGGTTAACTATTTAAGACTAACTTCTAAGGGGGAATAACCAAAGTACACAAGCTGTATGCAAGAGAAGCTGGAAAAAAGAAAGAAAGAAAGAATAAGAGAATAAAACCCCCAAAAAACAAGATCTAAAAGTTCATATAATTTGTTATCCATGCTCTTTTGTCCTTTTCCACTTGAATTCTATATATGCAAGACTGTATCATACGAAGGATAGCATTATAGCAACTTACAAGGTCGAACATGGCAATTACCCACCATAGAATGAGGTTGTAAAGGCAGTTTTGGGCGATAGTCAGGGCTACAATGGTTCTGAATAACATTTAAAAATGTATAAACTTTTCCAAGATCATTCTGTCGCTTAAGATTCTTTTCTTAAAAATGTTTCCCAAGATTGCTTGAAAAATAAAGTGAAGCCATGACCCTTTTGGTCTCTTATTCAGCCAATAAATCAGTTTAAAACAGAAGTAGAGGGTCTTTAATAAGCCCTGTCTAAATGGTTCTCACGGACTAGTAAAAATACTTGCATTCAGTAGTTGCTGACTTATCCTTTCTCTTAATTCCTGTTCATTCCTGAGTATTCATGCAAATAGACTGTTTTGAGTTTTCAGGGCTTATTAAGAAATCTGACGTAGTGCATTTTAGGTTGTTTCTGGAGCAATGATGTTTGGCTTGAGCATAACATTTGGAACTCTTTTGGGTTGGCATATTTACCTCATGTCTTGCAATATGACAACCATTGAAGTGAGTATTCAATTCCAAAGTAGATATGCAACATGCGTAATTTTTGTGGTTATTGATAATAACTAGAATGGGTCTTTTCCAGAATTATGAAGGAATACGTGCAGCATGGTTGGCCAGGAAATCTGGACACAGTTATCGACATCCATTCAACCTTAGTGTTTACAAAAATATCACCTCGGTCTCTCTCTCTCTCTCTCTCTCTCTCTCTCTCTATCTCTGTATCCATTTGTTCTTTGCCCTTTTAATCCCATAAGTTGCTAAGAATCTGCTTTTGATCAGGTATTGGGTCCAAACATACTGAAATGGTTATGCCCCACAGCAGTAAGCCATCTAAAAGATGGAATGAGCTACCCAACTGCACATGATAGTTGATATATATTTCTGGGTTCGTGATCACCTGTTAAACCATTAGTGGATTTTATGCAATTTTTATCATCATGCAAGGATCTACTGTTTGTTCATCCTTGATGCGATTATCTGATGTAGGTAGAGGCTAGACAGCTGACTGGAAGCAACAAGAGTGCTCTCTGGATAAGCTTATCACGTGTTTAACTTAAAGAAGATGATCGATCATACTTTTTGACATACAACAAAAGTAGGAATTTTTAGTGAGATAAGCCACTGTTTATTTATACCCGCTAGAGTCCAAGCCATGGTGTTGCTATACGAAAGATTTATAAGTTGTACGTTAAATTTTGTCATGTAATGTACATACCAGATTGTTTTCAGTTCATGAAACCAAATAACCTAGAACATCCTTCCAAGGTTTCTTGTCATGTGGGCTATTCTGCTATTTGTTGATAGAGGTTTCAGTCTTATTATATCAGTCGGTCAATAGATAAAATATTTACAATCTACAACATAAAAACCGTTTTGAGTTACTGTTGGAGCTGGAGATTTGATCGCATATATTCACAACTATTGTAGATGGGAGTTAGCAGGAAAGAATTTATGAGTCTTGGATTTGGTACGATACATGGCATGGTAACGGAAATTTGCAGGTGACCCTCGATCACAGACCAAAGAATGGTTAGCTTTGTTCTCATGATGAAAGTTGTCTGTCAAAAACGTGGACGGACAGAACCATTCACTCGTTGAGAACGTCGTGATGGAGATAAAACATCAATTGACGAGGACGGAAGACAGCGTTATGAGATCTTGGAGATTGAGTACGTTTATGCTTTGGCATACAGATGTGTACATATGGCTTTAAGATCCAAGTATAATTATGCCACTCATGCTGCCTATTTACGTCTTCTAGTTCAGTATACAGTTCGTTCTCTTTCTTCAATGATTTTTCGATTCGCACTTAAATGCTACAACGAAAGTTTATCTAAATTGAACTTCCTCAATAATTGAGAGAAGCTTGGAAGTTGAGCAGAGAAAAGCATGCCAATCTTCTTTCCATGCATGATCTCATTGCCTACACTATAGTTAGTGCTTTGACTGTTACCTTTGATGTCTATCGTTGCTTTTATGGTTGTAATTATGGATTTAGGGCAATTATTCAAACTGTGTAGTTTGGACAGATGAAACATAGTTTTCTTAGAAAACTGTTCTCGTGATTGACACGCGGAATGCATTATGTACAAATGGCATGATTTGGACAAGATTTAAGGACATAGTTTATCAAAAAAGATTCATCTCGAATAGACTGGAAACGTCACAAGATTCTAAACAGGAGAATTCGCGAGGCTTATCCACTTTGCATGATTCCCTCGCACTTGCCTTTTTACCTTTCTTCTATTTTATTTCTGGAATGGTTTAAGAGAATTGTATAATATGTGATTCAGTCACTTGGAATATTGCTCAGTGTTTGGTGCACTTTTGTAGATTAATCTGGTGGGCCTTTTAATAATCAAAAGTATAGTGACAAATGGCATAAGTCTCCCTCTATTCTCCCACAATGTTCACCTTTTGGTTAGTGGATGCTCTTCTCATGTAGTTGTTGCTGTACAGAGCTAATGTTCAATACGGTTCTTCCTCGAGTCCTGGATAGTGCAGATGACATCAGGCAGCATAAAGAACTTGACGTTAGACACCCTAAGCATGATTTGAATCCAATGGTTCAGATTTAACATATATGACAGGACATGACAGGAATCACAGGATCAAAATCTTAGAAATTAGACTGTTTACAGCCAAGGATGAGTCTTTGTGCACTTCAATTCAATAATTTTAGACTTAACGAACATGATGAAAGAGAACATGAAGGCATCTCAATCCTATTCATAGATCTCATCATGCGTGAGGTGATCACATACTTGGGCAAAAGCATAGGTCTATCTTACCAGTTATCAACAGTTTCTTAAGCCAAAACTTGTGGATAGCCTCACTGATCCAAGAACACCTTGTAAATGAAGGCACAAGTTGATGCTTTGATTCCTCATAAAACGTGTTTCTTGCATCCACTCCCGTTCTTGTCTCTCTGTGTCTTCATCAACCAACTTGCAATTATTTCAGAAGACTTCAAAAGACTTGTAGTCTGTAGTCTACCTTAAGCAAAGTGAAATTAAAATGATGTAGCCTCTAATCAAGGATCTCATCAAATCTCAAGATACATTTTTTGCTATATATATATATATTATCATGTTTCGATCATGGTCAAAACAATAGCTGAAACAGACTCATCCCTCCAACAATAATTGCAAATAAAAAATGACAAGGTGGATAAACCACCAGCTCAAGGCTCAAGCAACAACAAGCATAAACCCATCCCTCGAAGTTGAAAAAAACAAAAAACACCAGCGATATGTAACCGAACCGCATGATCCCTTCATTGGATCTTTCTGATATAGCTTCCATGTATGTGGACCGAACACCGTGTGTTGTCTGAGCTTGCTAGGTGAGGCTATGAATGTTAACATCACGCAATGTGTCGTGGAGATAAGCACGAGATTTTTATATAAGCTTGAATGCTGTGAGTCTCTTGGTAGATAATGTGACAACATCAATAATATCATACTGGTTTTCATCAAATCAAATGATGATGCTTCTGACTCATGCAGAAAACGAAGTGTGAGGAAAGGCAATTTGAAGGGCACTTTATTGATTATTGCTGATTGCCAGCCAAACTTGTAGTATTCAAATGGGAAAGGTGACATATGGACATCACCTTGATGCCGATTTGATTCCATATGCCAAAGTGCTGGTAAAATGTTATGCTCATGAATCATGATCACATATTCCCAAGAAAGTAATCGCTCGATAGAATTTAGGGCATACCCATTTCTGTTCTCCATCTACATGGATTCATGCTCTCTGAGTTGGTATGTTGAACCCTTTTTTTATTACAATCTCTTGGCACACACCAAAATCAATGACATTAACCAAGTTTTTTTGGATCCGCCCGTAGAATTGTGAAGATGAACACAAAACCCTTTTCTTTTTCAAATAAAATAACAGCTTGGGCTCGTTTAAATTTATTTTTTAACTCAACTTCAACAAATCTTTTTGAGTTTATTCTTCGAATTGAACCCTCGATTCAAGATGAGTTTTAGCACGCTTTAAATCACAAAAAAAACTGAAATGCATCATCAAAGACAGACGAATCATCCCATCGTGGGCCCTTTGCTAATTAGTTCAGTCAACTTCCATTCGTCTATATAATTGAAGTAATCATGCACTATGAGAAACGAAGAAATTATTGATCTATCCGAAATGAAATCACATGGACAGGCATCTTATCCACAATGCTGAGAATCCCCTGCGAGTAAAAGGCAAAGCATGTGCATAAAATCAATCTGTGATGCTGCATAATGAAGCCGTTTGATGTGATCGGTCTTTGTCCTCTGTCGGAAAATTGATTGGTTGCTCGTTTTTGTAGTCTGTACTTGTACTCCTCCTGGAGAAATTGAAAGGTTAAATAAATGAAGGTCCTCATATATGTTTATTGAATTCGGGAGAACCTCTTCCTCTCAAAATAACTTGATGAAAACTGTTTGTACCAAAGACAAGAAGGTCATTAATTGAAAAAGGATGATCTGGGTTTTATTAATTACAAATTTACAATGGAATACCATGACTAACTTTTTGTTGCTTGGAATTGACTGCTGGATTATACTAGTCATTACCCTATCAAAGATCAAGTTTCGGGTCTCGAAAGTTTAAGGACGGGTTGTTTTTGTATTTTAAAAATATTTTTAAAACAATTTAATTTTTTTGTGCTTCAATTTTTTTTGTTTTTTGTTTGTGTTTTCAGATAGTTTTGACTTACTGATATCAAAAATAAATTTTAAAAAAATAAAAAAATTTATTTTAAAGTATTTTCAAGCAAAAAACACTTTAAAAAACAATTGTTATTATAATTTTAAATAGGCACTAAATCTAATTGTCATACCTGGTTTTAGTGTCTGATCTAAAAAAGAACTTGAGTTAGAGTCAATTCACGTATGATTATGTTAACTCAGGTTAGTTATCTTTTGTCGAACAATGTTGTTTTATATATATATATTTTTTTAAAAGTTATTTTTGTTGATCAAGCCATGTTCAAATTGATCTGTCTAAATCAATTGAATTTAATTAAATTAAAATTTGATTCAGTTTATAAGTTTATATTTCGAGTTTTTTTTTCACCTAATAAATTAAATCAGGTTTAATAATAACATGATAGATTTAAAAAATCCTTTGATATGCATGAACGATGAGGTTGGAATTCAAACCTAAATGGATCCTCATCATTCAACTTGTTAATATATACAGTTCTCTTTATAGTATAAAATAAAAAACGTAAATATAGATCAGAATTAAGACATTTTATCACACATGTACAATGGGATTCTTATTTTATATTGATGTAATTGTTTTCATATGATCATATGGGTATTGTTAATTCAGAAAAATACACGAATTTTAATCAATCTTGAACAACATTTTCTATATATTAATAGCCTAATATTTATTTTGCTGGAATTGTCTTATATATGGCGGCTGCATGATTGTCCACTAGTAGTCTAAAAGCACAAATTTAAGAGAGATCAAGTTGTAATAATATGTTCCAATGAGCTGTAATATAATGCTGCGTGTTCCATCTTCCTTGGAAACTAAGAAAAATCTTTTCTACAATTTTTCAATTGAGCTAAATCGACACTATTTCTTAATTTTCTATCCCTAGCGTGAACAAGATTTGAATTCGGTTTCAAGTTACTTGGTAAGATGTCAAGCGATTTTGTCAATTCAGTTAACACTTCTGGCATTAAGAGGTTTGCTTGGAACTAAGGGATTTTCTTTCCCTATAATCTCAAGTTTGAAGTCTGTAGTTGCTAATATGATGGCCACTGGAAGCTTACATGATCGTTAACTTCAAGGCCCGTGGGATTAGTCGAGGTACGCGCAAACTAACTTGGACACCCACGTTAATAAATAAAAAAAAAACTCCTGGCATCAATTATAATATTTTTTTAAAAAATTAATTTTGAGTATTAAAGTATAAATTAGTTCGAGAATATTTTTTATGAAAAAAATTTATATAAAGTAAAAAAGCAATGTAAGACTAAAATACAAGACACTCCTCTGGGATCCGAGAGTTCTCTATCAATTTCCCTTTTAAGATACAACTTTGTTAAATATTCTATAAGATTTCAATTGTATCCTTTCTTGATTTGTGCCCGCGCGTGTCATAATATAATTTGATGAGAATTTTAGAATAATCAATTGATTTTTGCATATTTCTGCTGAGGTTTATGGATTTTTCTCGGTTACTCTTTCAAAATGTTAAATACTCTAATCAAGATCTGGGAAAGATCTTAAACCGAAAGCTAAATCGAAACCTGGAGAGGGTGTTCGTAAGAAATTACAGAGATAATTGATGGAAACTCCAAATTCAGAAGCTTTTTAAGTTGGAAATCTCCTAACTTTATTAATTTGGTGAGATTTTCACGTATTCTAGATTCATCTAGGGACCGAAAATAAAAAAAATAAAGTTTATGACCAGAATTGACTTTGTTTTTATTTTTTGAAAATTGAAGGGACCACAAATTTATAATTGGAAAAGTATGAGGATTAAAATGCATATTTCACACAAACTTTGTTAAAGCCTCTTAATAGATTAACCTTCTCTTAATAAATTAACCTTGGCCTTCAATTTGACAATTTAAAAATGAAATAAGAAAAGGTTTTGTAATGAAAAAACGTTCATTGTGAGAGAGGCTACATTGCGAGGAGGAACAATAATCTCCAACGCCTTTTAGTTTCTAGTGTAATTGTTTCAAAACCAGATCTAGAACAAAGTGTGAAAAATGTATCACGAGTGTTAGCTTTGATTTATTTAATTTCTTTCTATTTATTAAAATAATATTATTTTAATTAATTTTTTAAAAAATAAAACCAGCCTAGGTTTTATAACAAGGATGAATTTTTTTTTTAATTAACATAGATGTTCAGGTTAGTTTGTGTGTACCTCAATTAATTTCATGATTCTGAAATTAACGACAATGTAAATCTTTAATTTTTATATTTAGATAATAAAAAATAGAAACTAGACTCTTTGGTCTTAACTCTTAACCATTAGGTGATCTTGAGGGTCGGGGTTGGCTTTTGTACATACTGATTAAGTTTTTCACACAATTAGTTAATTAATAGATAGTGATCAAGTTTTTCACATAATTAATATATTTTAAAATGATTTAATTGAAACGGTTTAGATAATATCAAGGATTTTTAAAAAAATAATAAAAACAATATTATTTTAACAGAAATAATTCTCTTAAACTGATCCAATAAACCATGAATTAATCCAATAACTTTTAGTTACCTGACCTCTCTTTTTTTCAGGCAAGTCCCGAGACCAGATCTGTTAACTATATTTATAACCCGAGCGAAGCATAGACAGCAGCTATAATTTTATAAGCAAGCGATACAGGGTGAAAACCATTACAGTACCAAAAGACAAACAGAAGAAAACATCGGTTCGGTCTGTGTTTTCCGTTGCTGTTTCTCTCGAGTCTCAAAAAACCAGGCCTTTCTCTAGTCTTTCACGAGTTTATTCAGATCCTAGATTCGAGAAAACTCTCTTTCTCTCGACTCTTTGACTATATTAACGACTCACCTTTTTCTCCCCTTATAAGCTCTTTGTGGGATCTCGAAACAACGAGGAGAAAAATTAAAGAAGCAGCAAAAACTTTCTTTCTCTACGTACGTAAGACTTTTTACTCTAAGAACCCTCCTTGTTTGGTTCCTTGGAAAGTCGAGGAATCTTGATAACGTCTTTTTCTTCGCAGTTTGCGAATCATCCTTTGTGTTCGTTCTCTTTTTTTCACTGGAAAGTATGTTAAACGTTTTGTTGCCCAGACAGGAAAATAGAACCTCTTACATAGAAAGGAAACTCCATTACTTTTGCCTTTCGTTTTCTGTATTTCCTTTACAACGAAAGATGACTATAAGGCGGAGTAGACTTCCTTTTGAATATTTCAAACGCATATTGCCTTGAAAATTATATTAATTTCCAAACTTGCTTACATTCTCAAATTTAGATTTTCTTTCGGATGGTCATTCTGCGTTTGCTTTTTCATGCGTTTATTTCTGATTTATGTTTCCAAGATTTTGTTAACCTTAACAATTTTTATTTCCTTATAGGTTATTCAGTAAAAAAAAAAAACTTGTCAGAACAAGCTGCGAAGTGCAGATGCTAGAAAACTAAAGCTACCAAATCCTATAGGATAAGAAGTGATAATTTCAATTTGATGTTCGTGGCATCTCTCTTTTTAACTTTATTTTTTTAGCATTTAAATTATTTTTTTCATAGCCAATAATTATTTGTTTTGTTGTGTGAATTTTAGCTGGGATTTTTGAAGGGGGGAGAAATAGGAGGGGGCAAAAATGAAGAATTCAGTATCAGAACAGAATTTTTACATAGAAAGTGAAGAAGAAGATGAAGAGAAGGAACTTAACAGAGATGGAGAAGGTGAAGCAGATGTTAATGGAACAGATTCTGATGAATCTTTGGCCGATGATAATCGGCAGCAGAGTAAAACCGGTTCTTACAACACCTCTTGGCCTCAAAGTTACAGGTTTCTCTCATTCACTCTGCTCTGTTTTGCTCTGTTAATTTCATGTCATGTTCAGTCTTGGACTTTCTTGATGCTTCAATTCATCAAAGAAAACATGTTTTCAGGGAAATCAGATCATGGGATAACTTTAACAGGCCTTTCATAAAGGGAAAGTGATCATTTTAGGGCCATTAGCTCACTGATTTCATAATGATTAGGAACCAAAAGGCTTGGAAAAAAAATCTGTTTTATTGTAATTTAGTGGTTCAGTGAATGATTTTCCTCATCACCTAAATAACTATCTTATACTCTACAGTACATTTTCTTGTCTATTGAGCAGTGATCTGATGTTAATGAAATCAATCTGTGAACTATAAGTCTATAACTAGCAAATCCATTAGTCCTAACGTATTTCATTAATATGCATTTGCTGCTATTTCTAGTTCCAGATACTTATCTACGGCTGTTAACTGATGTTTCAGGCAATCCATCGATTTATACAGTAGTGTACCATCTCCAAATCTTACTTTTTTGGGGACCCCTACACTATCAAGATTAAGCAGTTCGTATCTTTCCTCTTCACTTACAAGAAGACACACACCAGAATCGTTACCTACTGTTGTAAAGCCTCTACTAGACAAACCAGAAGACGAGCAACTTCCACCACAAAGGCGTAGTTCTCGTTCTCTACTGCCTCCAACTCTATTAAGAAGGTCATCATCCATTAGAAAGGATGAGAAACTATCCCGGGTTTCGCATGAGCTTCCTATGTCTCGTCAAAGCTCATTTGGACAAGCTCTGCTTAATGGTAAGTTGAAACTAACGCAATGGACAATGGCCGGCACGCTCTTGGGAAAATCCAGACCATCCATTGTAGCATGGCCCTCACACAATCGACGGCTTGGATTTGGCCACGACTGTCTAAACCATCCTCTTACACAGTATTGTTATTTGTTAGCAATCATCCTACCTGTCCCCATGGAGCCACTTGCCATATTAGGATTAGTATGGCCATCAAACTTGACACTAACTAGACCCTACAATTGCCGGGACCTCATCAACCAATGATGTTACAGATTATGTTTTATTACTTTGTTGTCATCACTTGCTTACATGGCCCTAGGTTTAGCTCCGTGACATCTTGTTTTTTAGTGTCTCCATGGGTCAGCTAATATGGCTAGCGTGTCCGAGACTATATTTAGGAATAGAATATTGCCTGTAGCAATAAATATCTTCAAACAACCAAAACTACCTTTGAAATATGATGGAATGATTTGTTGTTTATGACCTTTAATATAGGATTTGTAGGCGTGGACCCTTTGTTCGCTTCTCATTATTATCTCCCTTTATAAGCATCAAAACAACCATGTTTCTGTTTCATGTTTTCGTGGCTTAGTTTGCACATGCTGCACATGTATCTGCCTCGTTGTTCTTGAGCCTTTTGGCCTCTTGCTGTATGTTAATGTAAATTATTTACTAACAATTAACTGTAAATCTGCAAGCCTTGGCGTCAAGTTGAATACCTGTATGCTGAATTGAAAAGGATTGTTTAATTTAGTGGTTACTGTGTACTTGTCGTGGTTCAATGCAGGCTTGAATGTTCTGTGTGGAGTAGGTATTTTATCTACTCCTTATGCTGCTAAAGAAGGAGGATGGCTAGGGCTATCCATATTGCTCATATTTGCAGTTCTTTCTTTTTACACTGGGATGCTCTTGCGTGACTGTTTGGATAGTGAACCAGGACTTGGAACTTACCCAGACATTGGCCAAGCTGCCTTCGGTACCGCCGGTCGCGTTGTCATCTCAGTAAGTCTAGTTCTTA
>Ga0307509_10009692_pt1 | contig 11967 bp, 4 predicted proteins | sample 10_EM_MG_FD_202245 | JGI IMG/M metagenome (GOLD analysis project Ga0307509, IMG submission 202245) | Populus trichocarpa ectomycorrhiza microbial communities from riparian zone in the Pacific Northwest, United States - 10_EM | ecosystem: Host-associated > Plants > Roots > Unclassified | place... | reverse complement strand
CTAGCAATAGTCAACAGTCTTTGAGTGATTGGCAGGAACATACAGCGTCTGATGGGAGGAGGTATGTTTTTGTTTTTACCACATCATTACTTCTTATCTCCTGCTTGGGTATTCAAAAGGCTGGCCTCTAAAAATGCTTTCTTCTTAATAGATTATGGTTTCTTACAATATTTCAGATGTTAGGTACATGCCACTTGCATACAAGTTAAAACAACCCAAATAATTATTATGGTCTAACAAATCCTTCCCATGCAATAGGATGTTCCTGTTCCTTCTTGTACAATTCGATAACTAATAACTAATGAGTATATTTTGCCAGGTATTATTACAACAGGAGAACAAAACAATCTAGTTGGGATAAGCCCTTTGAATTGATGACGCCAATTGAGGTGAGCTGTATTCCTGAGCGGCTATAATCTGCATAACTTAAAAATGTTGTCTCTGTTATCTACTGTACAGGCCTTTGATATTGTTTGATATACATGCAAACATTGTTCCTTGGATAGATGTTGCAATTGTAGCTGCCCCTAAGTTGATCAAAATTATTTTATTCGAGATCTCTTTTTCTTTGCATGTTTCTTTACTTGTCTGTAGATTTCGTGGCAAGTCTGGAGAAATTTAATGACTGCTCTATATGGTCACTTTCAAGACTGGATTTCACTTTCTCAAGGCAGACAGCATTTTGTTATTTCCATTCTACTTGTCATTGGGCAAAATTTTATGCAGAAGCTGTGGTTGGTGGTGTGCATAACCAACTTTGGGCTTTAACAGTTTCATTTTTCTCAAAAGTTTAGAATGAGAATGGTTACTCATCTCAAATAGCATCTATCTATTTCTTTATTCACGAATCTCATTTGTTGTAGTTTCATGCTCCTACAGGTTAATGATCTGTGCAAGTCTGTAAGATAATTATAGTCTACTTAGCTGGCTGTTTTGCCATTATTCTCGCGCCACCTTTTGTTTCTCTTTAGTCATTATGCTGTTTATTTTAGGTCCTAGTGTTTTTTGTTGTTTTTGGTTTTCAAAACTTGTATGCATTGTTTTTTCTTGTATGGCTTTCTTTGATTTCTGAATAGTTCTCTCCTCTTTCAGAGGTATAAAATGCTTGGCTCTGCAGTGTTTCCTTTTAATTATGTATTTCACTTCTCTAGATAATTTAAAGGTTATTTTGTGTTTTAAATAGGGTTTTTATAGGCACCAATATTTTATGTATCAAAAAGGGATGCCTAGTTTATTCTACCCCCCCTCCTAAAGAAGGCCCTTGTGAATAGTGAAAAAGTGTTGATCTAATTACAAGGGAAATTGTAGCATGAGTATAGCTTTTGCAAAGATGAAGCTTTATGATACCTAAGAAGTCTGATTGCGCCTATGAGAAATAAAAGTGTTCACACAAAGGTCTTGAAGGAACAGCCTGTTTGTGATTTTGTATGTCGGGCATGTTCGCATCTCTGGTTGTAGTTGCTGACCTGGTATATACTGCTTGGTGCCTTTCTTAACAGAAAGTTTAGAGTCCTGGTTGGCCTAGATACCATGGAAAAAATATTGTTCTTGGTTGGACCCTTTTTGTTGTGATTCTACAACACCCTCAGTTTCCTTTATTGTAATGATAATGGATACTAGTTTCTGGACATTGGATTGTATCTTGTACTCAAAAAATGATGTTGCATCTAGAAGCTTGTGAAATTGATAACTAAAAGAAATATTAGGGGAGGGTTTAATTTGACTTAATCTGGATGCGCTGAAGTTGTACTTTATGGCTTCATGAGACTTTTCCTCTTTTTATCTAATTTCAGAATACTCACTGTTTTTACATGTAGATGCAATCACTTAACTTTATAACATTATCCTCTTCACAAAGGTGAGGTCTTTCAATCAAGACATGTTACTATGACTGAATGAAGTAATAACTTTTTTAATTGATTTTCGTTTTCTTCCTTTTGCCAAACCTATATAATTCTTCCAAGTGAGGGTTGGAATCAAAGATCACCACTTAGGAGGAAGTTTTACACTTCCAACTCTTCCAGAAACTGTTGGTACTGGGTTAAACCATCTGGATTGTACTAGAAATGGACCCTTTTTGGTCATGTCATGTGAAATTTCTAAGATCTGGTTGGTTTTATAGCTAGCGAGTCCTTATGCAACTGTAGATATGTACAAGCAAATGTTGCACATGGGGAGTTATAATTTCACTTTGTGATGATTATTTATTAAAAATCAGGAACTGAATATCGACTGGATACAATTTTGAGTGAGTTTTGAATGAAAAAAATACACAAACTATCACTGAAGGTGGTGGCATGCTAAGCTTTCCTTGAGCAACATAATTCAGAAAATGTTACTTTTCATTGTTTACATTGAATTACAAGTTTTTTTTTTCCATTGCGCATTTCTTTGTCCATGGTATGCTTAATTTTATTCTTGACGTTTATGATTTTGTTGCTTTCACTTACTGCTGTATTATTGCTTTTCTTGTAGAGTTATACTTTATCTTTAAGCCATAAGTACATGTTATTTTTCCCTTTTTTATCCTCAGTTTCATCATTCTTATGCATAGTTACCTTTCTTTGTAGCTGTTAAAGTGTTTTTAAATTTGTGATATCAACTGTTCTTTCCTTATATTTTCTGAAACTGATCTTGCTTATTCATCTGATAATTGCTGCCATTTTAACAGAGGGCTGATGCATCGACTGTTTGGAAGGAATTCACAACTCAAGAGGGGAAGAAGTATGTTTCGACTCCATTATTATTTTATTTTTGTACACCTAAGAGTTTTTGGGAGTGCTTTCTAGTATCTCTTCTTTCTTTTTTCAACAAGATCACTATTGAATCTGGGGGGTGGTGTTTACAGGTATTACTACAACAAGGTTACAAAGCAATCTAAGTGGTCAATTCCTGAGGAATTGAAGGTATGCTTGTGTAATTTTTATTATTTGTTTCCCTGATGTGGCATTTCTGATCTTCTCCCCCTCAACACCTGCTTCCAGATGGCTCGTGAACAGGCGCAACAAACAGTTGGCCAGGGGAATCAATCAGAAACCGACGCAGCTTCAAATGTCCCAACTGCTGTTGCTGTTACCTCAAGCGAAACATCCACCACAGCTGTTTCAGTTAGCTCTAGCTCTGTGATGTTACCAGGGGTCTCTTCAAGCCCAATTTCAGTCACTGCTGTCGCTAATCCACCCCCAGTGGTAGTTTCTGGATCACCAGCTCTTCCTGTTGCACATTCTACCACAGCTAGTGCTGTAGGTGTCCAACCCTCTGTGACTCCTTTACCCACTGCTGTTTCAGTAGGTACTGGAGCTCCTGCTGCAGCAGTTGATGCAAAGACAACATCACTGTATGGACCTCTTTTTAGTTTTTGATGATATTTTGTAATAAGAAACTGTCTTGCCCCCCCCCCCCTTCCAAGTACTGATGGTGTAGCCACACCAGATCACCATAACAAGAGTCACACACTCAATCTTGAAGAAATATTAAAATCAAACCCTGTATTTCTTTCTAAGTTAATACATGCTTGAACAATTGCAGGAGTAGCATTGATAATCTATTATCTCAAAGTGCTGCAAATTCTGTAGATGGAGCATCTATGATGGATACTGCGGTATGGCTAATTCTTTACAGGCTATTTATGAATTTTGCAAGCTGGATTTGCATGTTTTAACCACACTGCCAATTGTATGTTGTGGAAAAAAGAGCATCACTAAACCTGTTGTATGTTTGTAATATATATTCATGCTTAGATCCTTTATGAGTCATTGTTTTGAAAGAAAAAAAGGCATTGAAAATCCATGGACCTCTGTCCTGGTTTTCATATTAAAACAAGGCTGCTTGAGTAAACATCCTCCTATGGTAAACACACTTATTTTCAAGAGTTGGCCTGCACAATGAAATCTGAATGTTAGATTGTTGTTTTTTGACTTCTGTATTGCATCACCACAGGAATTCAATAAAGTATCAATGGATATGGGAAAAACTAACGCCAGTCCTTTGGAGGAGAAGACCCCAGATGAGGAACCTTTAGTATTCGCCAACAAGCTGGTATCAACTTAAAATTTATTTGTTGCCTCCCTCCCTACTTTTCTTGACAAGTAAATCTTGAATAATGTATCACACTTAACTATTTTCATATATGGGAAACTATGTTGATTCTGTGTGGGAATTTGCTTCTGAAAGGAAAATAATGCAACAAAACTGCAATGCTCAATATGTAATGCTTCTTTTAGTCATCATTATAACCATCTTCTCTCCCTTGTGGGGTAGAGTATTTTATTATTTAATATTCATTATCATCATGTTAATTTATTTTCACTTACATGTTTGATATGTTCAGGAGGCAAAAAATGCATTCAAAGCTCTTCTAGAATCCGCAAATGTCCAGTCTGACTGGACTTGGGAGCAGGTATCATTGTTATTTATTATTCTTACCATCTATTTTCTTCATTAAATGAATGCCATTAATGTGGGAATTTGATGTCAGACGATGAGAGAGATCATTAATGACAAAAGATATGCTGCTTTAAAAACTCTTGGTGAGCGAAAGCAAGCATTCAATGAGGTAAGCCTCATATCAATCTCATATGGAACTTTTGGGCATAAATTAATGAGAATCTGTTGTGATTGAACTGGATTTGAGTGGTTCTGATTGCGTATACTTTTCTATATGTGCATTGATGTATCAATTCATGCCATTCTGATGTCAATTTGATTATTTATTTGCTTTAGTACTTAGGTCAAAGGAAAAAACTAGAAGCTGAGGAGAGGCGTGTAAGACAGAAAAAGGCTCGGGAAGAGTTTGCCAAGATGTTGGAAGTATGTCGCATATAATTAAATTGTCTTGTCTTTTTCTCTCTCTTATCTGATTTTGTAATGCTTTTTGATGGTTTTATCTGTTTTCAGGAGTGTAAGGAATTGACTTCATCCATGAAGTGGAGGTTGAAGTTTCAGTCTATTCAAAGAAAAGTTTGATATCTAGTTTATTTTGCTGTAGAGTGAAGTTTTCTATTGTTTTAACTTATGCCCTGTTATTTCAGCAAAGCTATAAGTCTGTTTGAAAATGATGAACGATACAAAGCTCTTGAGAGAGCCAGAGACCGAGAGGATCTTTTTGACAGCTACATTGTGGACCTTGAGAGGAAGGTAAATATTTCTATACTTGTGCTTTGTTTGCTTGTGCAGGAGCCCACCTATATACATATAGGTGAAGTGTAAATGTGAATCTTTTTCTATATTATATAGACATGAAATTGCCTGATGGTGATATTAGACATAGAGGTGATATTGTATACATTTCTTTTTTCTTGGAAAAAAAGTCTTTTGTAATATTATATTTACTCTACATGGCTTACAAATAGTAAAAGTTTTGAAACTTGAAGTGTGGCAGTTCCAATCCTGACTTAATAGGTTTCTAGAACTTCCATCAAAACTTGTATGCTTCTCTAATTTAATTGAAAGCAAGAATTTCTTTCAGTAGTTTGTTAACTTGATTGACACTTGTAATTTTTATTACTGGTTAAAAGATAGCTGGGTTTCTTGGAGCAAAACTTTGATTGATTTACTTTGATTTTGGAAGAACATTGCCCATGCTCATTTCATGTGCGGTGAAACAACTAATGGAGAAAATGAATTTCATTAGGGTTTTTATGTGGATTTTTAATCTAGCACCCAAGCTCTGTTGTATCAATTTGCTATTGAATGTATGTTCATAACAGAAACTCCATTTGTTTCTCTTGATGTAGAAATCCAATAATGTCTTTACATTTAGATCTTGTATTTCTCAGTCAATGCTTATAAGATTCAATCAGTGCGTCACTTATTCTGTTATAGCGGCACACCCTAGGAGGCATTTGTATTTCTGGATGGTGTTAATCTTTTTTCACTGGGAGAAACATCAGTCATGCTGCTATGTTCTTGGTGTTTAATTTTCATTCTCATTTCAGGTGCAAGCTGCACCTTGGATGGCTAATTGTACTATGCATACCATCCATTTCTTACATGTTTATGTTTTGACTTGTGATGCAGGAAAAGGAGAAGGCTGCTGAAGACCGTAGGAGGAATGTAGCAGAATATAGAAAATTTCTGGAGTCCTGTGATTTCATCAAGGTATTTCTCAAGGAACATAAAAAAAATATAGCAATGTATTTTTACTTCTGTACCTTGGCATGATTATTCTTCCATTTTCAGGCCAGCAGCCAATGGCGGAAAATTCAAGATCGCTTAGAGGATGATGAGCGGTGCTTGTGTCTTGAAAAACTTGACCGTTTACTCATTTTCCAGGTATGTTCTCTCACTTGTAATTCAATATATTGTTGTGAACTAGGTGCTGATATTGGTATTGGCAGGACTATATTCGTGACTTGGAGAAAGAGGAAGAGGAACAAAAGAAGATACAAAAGGTAGCTGTTTATTTATGTTGTAATTTTTTCTCTTCAGTTGTATTTTCTTACCTCATTTTTTTATCTCTAAATAAAAGGAACAATTGAGACGGGCTGAAAGGAAAAATCGTGATGAATTTCGCAAATTGTTGGAAGAACATGTTGCTTCTGGCTCCCTTACAGCTAAAACTCACTGGCTTGACTACTGTTTGAAGGTGCCATTCTCATTTGTTTTTGTGAAATACACGAAGAAGAATTAAATGAAAGATGAGAGGAAAATTGTACCTGATATCTGGATCTGAACTTGTTAGTTCATTATTTTCTCTTTTGGTCGTAGGTTAAGGATTTGCCTCAATATCAGGCTGTTGCAACAAACACGTCTGGCTCAAAGCCAAAAGATCTGTTTGAGGATGTTTCTGAAGAACTAGAGAAACAAGTAACTTGTCTCATTTCTGATTTCTGCAATCTATGATGAATTGTTTTTTTCAATCTTTTAAGATCGGGACTTGCATAAATTATTTTTAGTAAGAGGATTTATGGTTTCATTACTCTGCCAAATCAAACAAGATCAATCTTGTGTGTCAACATTTGTGGTTTTGTTCTAATATAATCATGACACCAGACAGTTTATTTTCAGTTTACATCTTTTCTTCTTTTGGATTTAGAATTTTTTTCCTGGCATTAGTGGTCCACATGTCCCTCCATCTCTTGGCTTCTTGTTTCTAGTTGATTATATGTTGGGATAGAAAGTAATATAGTATATGCTCCTTGTGCATTGCTAATGTGGGAAACATTGGCATGGGTTAGATTTGAATCTTGACCTGCAATATAACAAAAAGTACAGAAATGTAGATTGTATAACTTATGTTAGTATTTTTTTCATGCGATAGTTTTGATTGGTGACCTTGATTTTGCAACCCTCTTGCATCAAATTTTCATGTTTTTCACCAGTTTCAGTTGCAAAATACTAGTCTTAGCACTGCTTTAAGCTTGTTATTTGTGCTATTCTATAGTTCCAAGTTCATCAGTTCTTAGTGGTATATAATTTAACTAGTAAACGCAATCTTTTATTGCCCTGACTCCATCAATATATATTTTTTATTGATGTGAAATTTCGTTTCTGTTATAACCCATATATTCAAATTATTCACTGTATATTTAATCTACTTTCTTTATATTCATATAACTGGTTTTGTCTATATTTTCTGCCTGAAACGGTTGAAACCTGCTACACACGTGTCTTAACCTTTCCTTTTTTGTATTGACAGTATCATGATGATAAAACTCGAATAAAGGATGCAATGAAGCTGGGCAAGGTAAGATAATATATGCTTCTTCTTTTCACAGCCCCTTTCTAAATCTGGAACCCTTATATGTGCAGATTACCATGGTGTCAACATGGACATTTGAAGACTTCAAGGGTGCTGTTGCTGATGATATTGGTTCTCCACCAATATCAGATATCAACCTAAAGGTATTACATTTTCTGTTTACCTCCTGGTTTTCTCAAAAAGGTCTTGTGAGCTGTAAATTGAAGGTTTATGGTCAATGAAAAAAATGTCTTGTTATCCAAAGGAGCAAATCACACTAAACCTGTAGAATTCATCCTGTTCTATATGAAACCAGAAGTCTGTCTGCACTGCCTTCAAACTGTTATTGAACTTTTTAATGTTGGTGATAGTCCCATGAGAATCTAAGACTGTTGAGATGGCAATGGTGGTTTGCCATGATGAAAAGTTATATAGTAAGCTTTTGATGCATGGATGCATGCAAGTTTTGAGGAAATTATTTCTAATGCACCTCATGTCTTATGCTATCTGATGAAGTTCCATTATAACTTGAGAGTGAATCACTGCTTCATTATTAGCATGATGCTGCTTCACGAGCATGAAAGTGGCCTGACATTGCCCTGGACCTCATCTTGTTTTTCTTTTGGTTAACACTTTGTCCTGCTTTTTGGGGCCACACAAACACACATGCAGGCCTTGAATATGTTGTTCATATGCTTTACATGGGTATTTCACTGATGCTTCATTTACTATCAAGTGTCACTTTCTACTAGTCACTTGCAGTAAATGGCTAGATTTGAGCACCCCAATTACTGTTTCATTAATGAGGTGATCTCATTGAAGCTTTACTGTAATGATCAAGTAAGACTGCACACAGTGGGTAATCAATCTTAAGATTTTGATTGTACTCTACTTTGAAGCTTTTATACGAGGAGCTAGTTGAAAGAGCCAAGGAGAAGGAGGAGAAAGAAGCTAAAAAACAGCAACGTCTTGCTGATGATTTCACTAAATTACTGTATACTCTTAAGGTATATCAAAAATATTTTGAAAATGTTGTGATCTCTGTTCTGTTTTACAATCTTTGGATCATCTTCTATCGGCCAAAGAAGAAGAGAAAGAAAGAAACATAGATATATTTTCTTAGTTATCCAATCTAACCTGTTAATATTATGCTCTCTTATAGGAAGTAACTCCTTCTTCTAACTGGGAGGATTGCAAACCGCTTTTTGAGGAGAGCCAGGAATACAGGTATTGCAGCTTACTCCCACCTCCCTCTTTGAAGATGACCTGCTAATCATTTATCTTTAAGAACCTGTTTACACCCACCTCCCTGTGCATTTCATTGTGTTGATTTTTCTTTTGTAGGTCAATTGGGGAAGAGAGTTTGAGTAAGGAAATTTTTGAAGAATATGTCACACACTTACAGGAAAAGGCCAAAGAGAAGGAACGCAAGCGTGAGGAAGAAAAGGTACTTATATTTTGTTAGTATACCTAGCTAAGCCGGTGTGATTCTGTCATTTCATATGGCTGTTAACTGTTTCTTCTGGTTCTTTTTGTGGCGTTTTCTGCATGACTAGTCAAACAAATTTGAAGTGTTTAGCTCATGTGGGGCTAATAAGTACCTCCATACTTCAAATTTATTCTTTTGATTGACCTTTCAGCATATTTGATAAGAGAAGGGTTGCCTGTAGAAGGAACTTAAATTACACTTGGAAAAAGAAACAGAAAGGGGAAGTCAAAACCACTTTCTATCTGAATGCACTGCCATTAATTTATTTATTTTTGTGTTTTCGGATCGTTTTGATGAACTGATATTAAAAATATTTTTTGAAAAAATAAAAAAACATTATTTTAGTGCATTTCCGAGCAAAAAACACTTTGAAAAGAAACTGCTACCACACTTCCAAACACCCCCTCAGTTTGCCTTGTAGATAAGAGTGCACAAGAACCTGAGCTTAGATGAGAGCGCACAAGAACCTGAATGTGGAAGCTGCTACCCTAGATAATCTGTCTGAGCTTTCCCCCCTGTAAATAATGCTAGTTATACTGTTTAATTTCTTGATTTGTTTGTTTTTTCTCTCTTTTGACAGGCCAGGAAGGAGAAAGAGAGAGAGGAAAAAGACAAGAGAAAAGAGAAGGAGAGGAAGGAGAAGGAGAAAGAGAAAGAGAAAGAACGTGAAAGGGAAAAAGGAAAGCAACGGACAAAAAAGAATGAAACAGATGGTGAAAATGTTGATGCAAGTGATGGTTATGGCCACAAGGATGACAAAAAGAGGGAAAAGGACAAAGATAGGAAACACCGGAAACGGCATCAAAGTGCCATTGATGATGTAAATTCTGATAAGGATGAGAAAGAAGAGTCTAAAAAATCACGCAAGCATAGCAGTGACCGTAAAAAATCTAGAAAGGTACAATTCTAGTGGCGCATTTGTAGTTTAACTTCTGAGAAAAATTTTCTGATTTTCTTGGTGATATTTCTCTGCAGCACACATACACACCTGAATCAGATGGTGAAAGCCAGCATAAAAGGCACAAGAGAGATCACCGTGATGGTTCCCGCAGAAATGGCAGTAATGAGGAGCTTGAAGATGGGGAGCTTGGCGATGATGTGGAAATCCGGTAGTTCCTTATTTCCTTTTGTTTTACAGATTGTTAATCCAAATGCACCAACTACAAATGAGCATTTCATAGCTTGTCCTTGGTATATGCTGGATATAGTTTTCAGTGTTTTCCTTGTGCATTTGATTTGTTGCAACAAATTACTGTGCATAGTACTGTTTTGGAAATGATATGAACTTCATAGATTCTGAAATTTGGCTGGCCTTAAGAACTGCTGATTTTATAGGACGAGTAAAGTGTTGCTTTTGACTTTGTTATCAGGAACCATGATTATGACTTTGGCTTGAAAAGGTTAGGGGATAAATTTTACTTTGGCTGGAATAATTCAACAGGAAATTGGAATTAGAAGAACATAAATGGAAGCTAAAAGGTTTCCAAGGGAAAAGGATAGTCCTAATTTTGTTCTTGTTTCAAGAATAATGATTAATTCAACTCGGCTATAATCAAAACTTCAGGACTGGATCATTCAAAAGCCCTCTATTAAAAAAAGAGAGAGATAAGATAAAACCTAACTCATAAGAAATGATAAAGAACAAATGGGAAGTGAAAGATGAGGAACCAAAAGTGAATATTGTCATATTTCTACAACAGATTGTTAGAGTGTGGTTGTGGAACAAACTGCAACTTTCACACATAATCAGAGATACCCATAGTATGTCTTAGCTTTCAATTATTTGTATTACTTTTGGTGGGTGAAACATCAGTATCCACTAGTCAATAACTTTGTATGCCTTGAACACTCCTTTTGCTTCCTTTTCCTATGACTGGAACTAGAGTAATCTAGGGTCGGCTCATGGAAGTGTGGTGTACCCATACAGCCATACGATGGCTTGGCAACCCTTCTGATTGACCTTGATGTGCTGTGTGAGTGGGTTTTTGTGATTTACAGTGAAAGATACATGGTTAATGCTAGAAATTCTAGACTCATGGATGGTGATTACTGCTTGAAAGTGTCCTTATTTTATTGTATTGAATAAAATGGATGTAAAAGTAACCATTAAATGGAATGCCTACCATTTTGTTTTGTTTTGTTTTTATCAGCAAACAACATATGGCAGCGGAGATTGATATCTGAATTCAGGGAGATGGAAAGTGGTGACAGAAAGTCAAAGAGTTGGGAATTAATTAATTTTTGAAGCTAGCTTAAGCTTAACATCTGGTAATTGGTGATGAGAAACCAATCATGTTTCTTACTATGTCATTCACAAGCTCTTCCAAAATAGTATCTCCAATCTCTGATCCAGTTTCCCTCCTCTGTAGCCCATACTCATTCCAGTCTTGTTCTGAATACAGTAAATCGAAAACAGTATCTTCAATTGCTAACCCATTATCCCTTCTCTCTGGCTTATAATTACTCCCGCCTTGTGAACTCAGTAAATCCAAATTCAGCAATTTTGTCAGGTTTGACTCATTGCCAGATTGTTTATCCCATGGCTTCATTTTCTCACCAATTATCTTTCCAAGCTCTTCTGGCCCCAAGAATTGTTGGTGATGACATTGCGGCTTCCCTTCGCTTTCTTGGGTCTCAACAATCTCCTTTACGTAATCAAACAGAAGTTGCTTTGTTTGCTGCAGAACCATTTTGGATTTCAAGTACTGTGGAGAAAAATAAGACAGGACAAATTCTTGTATCTCTGTGGCTTCTCCACAAACTGGTTTCTCATTTGGTGAGTAAAAAAGGACTTCCC
>Ga0307509_10009691_pt1 | contig 11967 bp, 11 predicted proteins | sample 10_EM_MG_FD_202245 | JGI IMG/M metagenome (GOLD analysis project Ga0307509, IMG submission 202245) | Populus trichocarpa ectomycorrhiza microbial communities from riparian zone in the Pacific Northwest, United States - 10_EM | ecosystem: Host-associated > Plants > Roots > Unclassified | place... | reverse complement strand
TCTAAGTGAGGCCGCAGCTGTCCATCGCCTGGCATTAGTTCGCATACTCGATCCGATCAATGGTGGCAGATTTCACATTCCGAGCGGACATATTCGAGTCGGCAACCGGATCAATGGTCGAGACATGTGAATAGTCAGTATAGGGGCAGTCATTGGTCAGGCGCAGGTAATTCCTTGCGGTGAGAAATGGATAGTGAATCACAGGATTGATCTGAGGACTTTTAATGAAATATATTAAATTATTCTATCCAATTATGTACAGTATTTATTCGGCTGAGTTCAAACTGGGCACTTAAGGTGGCAGTTGGCGTATTGAGTGTCTGGCTTCAACTTGGCCGGGGGAGTACTACACGATCCGCGGGCATTTAAGGGAATGTTTTAAATATGTTGAATTGTTCTGCATGAATATACGGCCAAGTTGAAGCCGTACGCTTAAGGTGGCAGTGCCCATATTCAGTGTCCGGCTGCAACTCGGCCGGGGAAGTACTACATGATCCGCGGGCATTGAAGGGAATGTTTTAAATAGGTTGAATTGTTCTGCATGAATATGCGGCCAAGTTGAAGCCGTACGCTTAAGGTGGCAGTGCCCATATTCAGTGTCTGGCTTCAACTCGGCCGGGGGAGTAGTACACCATCCGTGGGCGTTTAAGGCAATGTTTTAAATAGGTTGAATTGTTTCACACGAATATCCGGCCGGGTTGAAGCTGGACACTTAAGGTGGCGGTTCCCATATTGAGTGTTCGGCTTCAACTCGGCCGCGGGAGTCATACATGATTCGCGGGTATTGAAGGGGATGTTTTAAATGGGATGAATTGTTCCGTATGAATATACGGTCAAGTTGAAGCCTTACACTTATGGTGGCAGTGCCCATATTGAGTGTCCGGCTTCCACTCGGCCGCAGGAGTACTACACGATCCGTGGGCGTTTAAGGAAATGTTTTAAATAAATTGAATTGAATAGGCGGCCGAGTTGAAGCCGGCGACTTAAGGGAGAGATTCCCGTAGAAAGTGACCGGCTTCAACTCGGCTGCCTCAGTTCTGCGGATGATTAATGCGAAACTATGCTCTCCTTTGGGAAGGGAAGCCAACCAAAGTAGGGGGTCTGCATGGCGGCCGCGCCGGGTGTCTTGTGAACAGTAAGGGAATTATGGAAATAACAGTAGGGTGCAGACTAAGAAAAAAGTGACGTAGGATGGCAGCGGACGGAAGCGGATGGAAGCGGACAGATCTAGGTCGCCAGAGGTGTGAGGGTAGCAGAGATGGTCGCCGGACACGCGCAACCGCAAGGAGTAGGCAGGAGGCCAGTAGACGAGAGGATAAGGGGGCGGATACAAGGGGGAGGCACGAGTAGGGGGTGGGCCCGCAACAAGCGCGTCGCACGCTGTGGAGGGAAAGTGGGGCGTCCGGGTGCACCAGACGCAAGAAATGAAAGGCAAAGAAGGCACGGGAGATCCGGGAGGACTGGACGCAAAGAGCGGACGCTATTCGTCCGGAAGCGGGCTCTGTCCGTCCGGAGAAAAAGGTTTTTTTGCTGATGTTTCATAGTTAGATAATAATCAATGCACAAAGTATGTAAAACTTTTTTATTTACCTTGAAAATTTATATAGTACCTTAGGATATGATAGTCAAAGGGATTCCATGATATTGAGTTCATAGGCCAACTATGTATGTAGATATTACATGGTAAAATTGATCCAATTTGTATGTAATTTGCACATATTTTCTACCTCTTTTTTAATCACTGTGGCTTTCAAAAATTATTATAAAGAAAATTAAAACCTGTTTATTCTGAATATCTAAGAATTATACTACCCTTCTATCTATTTTATTATGTAATTCTTCCAGGGTTTTCAATTTCTTTATGCTTATGAAAAACCATACTTTATATATGAAATAGGCAATCTTTAAACCTCTATATCAGAATAACAATTTATCACCAGGAAATAAAAACTAGATTTTCAGATTCTATCTATTTCAAAGGACCTGTGGCTTGATTCTCAGGGTAGTATCTCATTTATTTGTTGTGATAATCAAATGTAGATTTGATTTTCCAATGGTTGCTATGGGTGAGCTCGATCCCTGTCGTGAGCCACATCCCTGTAAATTACGTTAGTGTGGGGGCAGTTGTTAAATGTTTCTATGTAAAAATTATGAGAAGTTCCCCATTCTCACAGAGGCAACTTGAAGGGCTTAGAATTGTCATTGGACTCAGAGGTGGTGCAATGCACAATACAAGTACCTTTTGTATAGGACACTCATACAAAATTTAAGGTACCTCTTGGCCACAATCACGATTTCTGGTATTCCATTATGGGTATTAACTAACAGGGCTTGTGTTACATATAAATGATAATATCTAGATGATCCAAAGACTCTGAGGAATTTTGATATTTTTTTGCAAAGCAACTAGGTGTGACTTTATAAGGTGAAAAGGCCCATTTTTGGTGTAAAAAGGGGGGGCAGTTTCTTTTGTCGCCAGGCTCCTACTGTACTGTATGATAAGAGAGGCTGGCGACGGAAATGGTGAGCAGAATGGCCTGGAACGACCCAAACCAGGCGACTTCAGGCTTTCCATTCAACACATTCTCGGGCTGTAAAAAAATTCAAAATTTGATATTCAGGTCTAAAATTCTTCCAAATATCTCTCCAGGCAATTACAGATTATTAGGGAATTATTGGACACCTTGGCATGCAATATTGAAAAATTTGAAGTTGAAAAAAGGGCCAAGCATTGCCATTCCCTGCACAAAATAATCAGAAATTGCGCCAAGAACAATGTACCAACCATAGTTCTCTTGACAATTCCTCAACCGGTCTAGATGCAGAGTTCTAAAGGGTTGGAAAGTAAACTCTAGGGAATTCCTTTACAAAGGAGCCAAGATTGAGCCCAAATTGCTTATCTATTTCAGTGGCTAGAAGGTTGTGAATATGGATGGCTATTCTGGGTGGAAAACCCCTACTCCGCTCATCATTCTTGTCTCCAGCCTCGTACAGTATGATGGTTGATGGGGAATGATGGTTGCCGCGCCCTCATGTCCGAGTACTTGATTTGCGCCGGAGCATTCGAGTATGGACGACACTCTTAGCAAACCGTATCCCGAAACATAAACAAGATTAATAACTTATAGTCGGCCCAGTGTGCTCCGGGAATGGAACTTAACTCTACCTTAGTCTGTTCATACTCACTGAAACAGAGTGAAGTTTCCTCTTTACAGTTGTGGCATACAGTTTGGTATCAGTCGTTTCCAATTCGGTAACTTACACTATTACGGTAAGTATTCAAATACAAAGAAATGTGCAATGCTATTAGGGTTCCCGATCAAGGGCGGTGGGAGCAGGGGAGTCACCACAGACTCGCCCCTCGGCTGGAGCCGGGAGAGGAAAAGATCCAGAAGAAAAAAAGGATTGGCAGGCTGACATAATATTATTGTGTTGTGTTTTATGAGCGAGTCCCGGGGACTGAACTCGTCATGAGACGTCACTCGCGATTATAGTATCACCAGCGTTCAGACTGTTGAAAATAATGGATGCGGAGGCAAATGATTGTCAATGAGGGTTTTACTCAGAAAGTTGGAGCGGGCCTGCCTACAGAGACACAGAGTTTGTATCAAGCGGGAAAGAAGGGCATGATAGCTGGAGTTGAGTGTGTGTGGAAAGGAGAGTATTAATGAAAGTGAACAGGAAGAGAGAATTTACGCTAGGAAAGGACATGAATAAAAAATAAGGCAGGAGAAGACTTTTCATGGGTTGCGTACCCCTCCGCCTGTGCATACGCCTACCGCTGCGGCAGTCTATCAGATTGAGGGTTCTTCCTATGCCAAGCTCGTCTATTTCCGGCAGGGATGGTAAGATTGAGTGGCGCTCTGTACTGGATGGTGGGGCATGGTACTATCTGAGGTTCTCTCACTCCCAGCCTTCTTTTGGTGGGAAATAGGATCTTCCGAAGGGAGGTAAATTCGCTTCACTTATCACGATTTCGTAGTCAGGGTCAAGTGAAATAAAAAATCAAGGAAAAACAACGATAGGGGTTTTGTGAAAAGGGGGGGTGCGGATAGATGATGTTCTCTCCTCCGCTTTTCCTCCTCAAATACCCCTTTTTCTATGGAGCTAAGCTAAGAAAATAACGGCATCAATCATTCACGATGTTTTCTGTGTTCCAGGGCACTTTTCCCCATGGTCATCCACGTGACCGACAGTACGGTAATGTATAGTTACCCGTACGGAAAAAACTAGTTCGGACGTCAACAGAGATATATGAAGGGTGAGGGGGGGAGCATGCCCAATTCAAGCTTTTAAATACAAAACTAACTCCCCGTTTGCGGATAAAAATGGTGTGAACCCAATTTGGCACCTCCTGTTCGGTATTACTCTCCAATATTATAGGCGATGCGAGTGACTATGCATAGAGTGTTTGGCTGCCTGATAGGTTTTAATATAAACGAATTTTTTCGAGTTTATAACAATAATGATATGGGGCTTGTGGAATGAAGCGTCCATTTCGGGACCGACAGACCTCTTACTGCATTAGCGTTTGCTGGACGGAGCAGGGTAGGGAGAGTAGGCGGTCTTTCGGATTCGGTTTCAAGCTCGGAGCTAGATGGTAGTGGTATATGAGCATGATGTCCGTCAAACTATGCCCTTAGTGGGACCAAATTACTACCATTGTGGCTTAGCAAAAGTAACCGAACATTTGACGCTGTAACGTTCCACCATACAGTATCTCAACCCACCCCCTCACTCCTGAATGCACCATACCTTCATCTCCACAAAAAATCAACTAGATTGATAATACACAAAGTATTAATAAGGATCATAGATTTATTTTATTTTTAAATATTTTTTGGCCGTGATTTCAGACATTATTTGTTGAGCTGGTGTTGACAAAGATGTGTGAGCCTTTGCATCGCAATGTTCGGTTACTTTTTCAGGGGGACAATACAATACCTTAGTTATCACAACACCTAATTTTTCATCGCCCCTTACAAGCTCAGCCACCAGATATTCTTGAATTTCATATCCTTTCCCCTCCCTATGTCAAAGTAACCCCACGTTTGTAGTTGGGATGAGGGGGATGCCAAAGAAGAAGATTGCGGAAGAATCAAAGAAAGGACGGCGGAAGAATCAAAGAAATAATTGATAATATTATGTAAAGCGGATGTACAACCAGAAAACAAGGAGGAAAAATGGAGGGAAATATGATGGAAGTCTCGGGCATACTAGCTTATCTCAAACTATATAAATATCCTTATTAATGCTAAAATCTAACTATAAATAGAAATTGATAAATCCTGGATAGGCTACATAGGAAAATCTATGTACAAGTTCAGACGGGTATTTGCTTCAGCCAAGGGAGAGATATGTAAGATGAGGTCGTGTCGTAGGCATATCCTTGGTGGAAGGGGAAGATGGGAATTAGTGGAGGGTGGAACTTAAGCCGTAGGAGGGGGTTAAACGGGGCCAGAGGGCCAGAGGAGGGAGGCAATAGCGGTGATGGGTGTGTCGCGGAGCTGTTGCGGTCCATGCGGGGATGGCGCACAATTTATCAAAATTTGGTGGCGGGGCTGGGGGGGGCGATGGCTCCTCGCTCTTACGACAGGCTGGGGGTGGCATGTTCTGGATGTGGGAGTAGCGCTATCACTCCCTTGTGCCCATTCTCAGTAGCCCTATCGAAAGGTGTTCTGCCATCCTTATCTAACTTGTTAGGGTTGACGTCGTCCCCTCCGAGGAGCATTTTAACCACCCCCTCGTGCCCATTCCAGGCAGCACGATATAGGGCTGTTCGGCCGTTGATATTTGGTTTGTCGGGACTGACGTCGTCCCGTTGAAGTAGAATTTTCACCACTCCTTCGTGCCCACAACAAGCAGCAATGAAGAGTGGTGTTTGGCCCCACCTATCGGGCGTGTCGGGATTGGCGTGGTCTCGTCCAAGTAGTATTTTCACTACCCCCTCCCGCCCATTGTAGGCAGCCCACCAGAGTGGTGTCTGGCACCAGTTATCTGGTTTGTCGTGGTTGAACTCTCTTCCGAGTAGTATTTTTACCACTCCCTCGTACCCACAGCCAGCGGCATTGAAGAGCGGTGTTCGGCCCAGGCTATCTTGTCTGTCGGGGTTGACGTCGTCTCGTCTGAGCAGTATCTTCACCACCTCCTCATGGCCCTTGGAGACAGCCCGCTGAAGTGGTGTTTTTCCGTCGTTATCTGGTTTGTCAGCGTTGACATCGCCTCGTTCGAGTAGCACTTTCACCACCCCCTCATGCCCATTGCAAGCAGCCCACCAGAGTGGTGTTTGGCCGTTGTCATCTGGTCTGTCGGGGTTGACGTCGCCTCGCCCGAGCAGTATCTTTACCACTTCCTCGTGCCCACTCCAAGCTGCCCAGTTGAGTGGCGTTTGGCCGCTATTATCTGGTTTGTCGGGGTTGACACTGTCTAGTTCAAGTAGCATTTTCACCACTCCCTCTCGCCCATTCGAAGCAGCCCACCAGAGTGGTGTTCGGCCGTTATTATCAGGTTTGTCAGGGCTACCCCCACCCCTTCCGAGCAGGATTCTCACCACTCCCTCATACCCCCTCCCAGCAGCATGATGGAGTGGTATTTGGCCGGAACCGTCTGGTTCATCTGGACTGACTCCACCTCGCCCGAGTAGTGCTCTCACTACTCCCTCGTGCCCATTCTGAGCCGCCCAATGGAGTGGTGTATTACCCGTAAAGTCCATTTGGTTGATATCGGAACCTTCCATTTCTATCAAGCAATTTACAATCTCAACAATTCCGAAAAGGGATGCGCAGTGTAGCCCACCGAACGGGGAGGGTTTGTCGAAATCCACACCATTCCAATACGACTTCTGTGCTTGCAAGAGTATTACAGCCGATACGCGGTGGCCCCGGTCCCCAAATAGCCCCAGTGCAAGCTGTTTCGCGTGATCCGAAAGGTCCCTTTTTGCGTGCATTCCCCAATACAGAGAAGAGTATTCGAGGAAGAGCGTGTGTTGGAAACTAGAGGAGAGATTTGCCGACAAGGCCTTGATCTGCTGAGAGTTCAGGTAAGTCAAGCAAGTTTCTGCCATTGTCGAGTGAATTGGGCCGAAAAGGTCGGGATGAGACCGGAGGTACTCCTGAAGAGTAAAGTGGACCAATCGGACTATGGAAGACTCTTTCTCTACCACAACAAGTCCTTGACAACAGGCCAGCAATGTGGCTATTGAAGGAACATTGTCGATATTGAAATCTGGCGACCCTATTTCGACTGCTAGGGCATGGCACAGCTCATCGGCCTTCAGAGGCCGCTCCGCATGTGATATCCACATCAACGCGGTCACCCCAAGCTGTGCTTTCTCCCCACCCTGTCCCTTTATCCTATCCAGTGTTGCCCCATATGCATCCCCCAACCCTAAGCCACCGGCCATTGTCCTCAGCTTTTGTCGCCTACGATGGATTGTGGTTTCCTGTAGGACAGCATCGATATTCAGCGAGACTAGTAGGAATCTAGATTCATCTATCAGTGCATGCTTGAGGTAGCTTCCTGGCGGTTGTATTTGTACATACATTTCGGAAAGGCTTTCAGGAATGTTTTTCAGGATCTCTGCCTTCAGAATACTGTCCATCGCATCTGGGGTTGTGTCCTCTTCCAACCTGGAGCGAAGATATCTGATAATATCGTCTCTCTTCGTACTGATGGACAGATTTGTCACTCTTCCAGAAAATCGCCTTCTGATTTCGGGTTTGATGTGCGGTCTTCCAGTCAGGAATATTCTGGTACTAGGAGAATTTTGGAGAATTTTATTTAGTGAACCCAGAAGCTTCACTCGATTTCCTGGCACACATTCGTCGAGAGCGTCAATGCATATGAACGTGCGCTCTTTGGAAGAGGTGGCTTGTAGCATTTTCACAAGATCCGAAAGCCGAGGTCCCCGTCCCCCAAGGGCTTTTCGTTGCTTTTGGTATGCCCGCGATACCTCCTCCGGGATCACCTCAAGTCCGCCGACCACCTGTTTCAGCAGGGCGCCCATCGTGCTCGTGGGGGATTGGCCCTTTTGGACGGCAAAGTCAAAATAAAAGCACGTGACGGTAGCGCTTTGTTCTCCAGTTTGATCACACAAGCTATCTATCACTAGCGAGCTAATATCGTGGCTAGTCAGCGCTCGCTCGTTTCACGAGGTTGGTCATTGTTACCTAATATATGTTTTTCCGACCCCTGGATCTCCGCAACAAAACAACACTGCGTTATCGGATTCATCTGCCCCACTACCAGCGTGCCAATTTCTAAACTCCTCGGTTCGTAAGAACCACTCCCCTATATTTTCCACACGCCGGTCTTGGATTTCTTCATGCCGTGATCTGGGATCTAGTGGGGATAGCCAAGCTAGGATACCAGATCGGTCATCGGCAATTGTAAAGTTATTCCACACATTAACAGCAGCGTAGCTGTTGAAAGAGTTGATGTTATGACTGGAAGATTGGGACATTTTCTCTTTTTTTGTAGATTGGGGTATTGTAGATGATGGACGAAGAGAGCGGGTCGGCTGCAGAACCTGTTGAAGGCTGAAGAAAAGCGTGGTCATTTGTGCAACCCACTTATGCCTCAAGGCTCTCTTATCAATCTCCCGATATATGCGCCAACAGCGCCCTGCCTGCGCCTACGGCACTACGAGCAGGAAATGCCACTCCCATTTAAATTCTATCTCTATGTGCTCGGGAGTCACCGTAGGCGGAGCGCTCTTCGAGAATGGGCGGACATCCGGGGGGAAACCAACACAAATTTGGAAACCTGTGTGATATCCCATGTTTACAACAGGTGAAGGACCAAAGTCGGGCGCACTCTCTAACTTCCCCCTTCTGATGGTATTGTCCTGCTACAAGCAGGCCCAGGGACCCGATCACGCAATTATCATCGAAGCCTGGTTACCCGAACCAAAAACCAGCTCTAAGCCCACCAACAACTTAGCAATAGTATTGTGCCCGAGTATAGTAACGCAAAGCATAAATCTCGTACTGCGATGCACGAACACCTTAAAGTTCGGATGTGCTTGAAATACAGACACTAGAAAATGTCTTGGTGAAAGCTTACTCAGCAAAGGCTAAGCTAGAATGGGTATGGCACTCCCCCATCACGAAAAACCCCCTTATGATACAGGGTACTCAAGATATTCCAGTTCCTTTTCTACTAAAATAATATTTCATGTTTAATTCTTCACTCTTTTTTTTACCATTTCAATACGGTACCACTATCTGCCTTCTGCTAAACACCAGCTGGATACACAGACTGTCTCAGTATTCAGCAATCACCAAGATTTAGGTCTGGTGCTCTAGCGGCTGTAGCAGATGTGGAGACCAGGATTCCAAGGCTAGTTTTGGGAACAGTATGTCGGACTTAGTCTGAAAATACGATTTTTAGTCTTTTCACTGCTCAAATGACTAGGAATTCTCCCCTAGTTGAGCACTTTCAGAAAATCAGTTCTAGAGAGTGTTGCTACAAATTTGACTATTTCAGACACACCAGGAAATATTTAAAACTACTCGTTCAGCATATATTCAGGGTCTAGCAAGAAGTTATTGAACGGTGATATAAAGTCGATAAGCCAAATATATCCCTTTCCGTTCGGGTTAATTATTCCCTACCATTTTATCATACAGGACAAATGCATCGAGCCTTATGAATGAATCAGTTGAAACAATTAAGTTATATATCACCCAACTTAGATCATCACCGTCCGCTCTCCCCGGGGCGGATACAGGTAGGATGGCGCCCTCGTGCCTAGTGCTAGAATGATCAAGACCATGCCTTTTAACATCCGTCGCGACCTCGTAGCGCAGTGCAGTGCTCGCGTAGCACAGAAGTGTGGGGGTTGCTGCAAGTCGCCTTCATTTCCAATAATATACTCGTAGTTAGCTCTCTAACCACCGGTAAAACAGTTCGGCTAACTTAAGTAGAAATTCAAAGAGTCGTTAACCACCATGTGAACAATAACATTCTGTCCGAGCTTCTGTTTGCAGGATCCAAGGCTTAACTTACCGTAAAAACTAGAATTATCGAGTCGTGTGCTGTGTAGTCAGAGTTACTCCCTCTGGCTAAATCTGATGATTCTTTTGTTTTCTTGTCTCTCAGAGGGCTGAGCTGCTCTTCCTTTGTGGTGTTTTTCCCTCCTTTCCGAAAGTAGGCAGTTCTCAACGACATAGCACACGACTCGATTAAAGTCGCACCTCGCTATCCCTTCTATTTTCATCGAAGTCTTGGCGGGGCCGAGGGGGGATCACCCAATCAACGCCCTTGTTGCCGTTCTCACCATGGCTTCAAGTCTTTAATCTTACCTGGGTGGTTCATGTGTATTCATGCCCCAGGCCCACTATCTTTTGTTTGCCTATTGATACGGCCCCGACCTGGCACTTACTGCCACTCCCCGTTGCCTTGCCGCATTGGTTTCATTCTCTTGTCACGCTGTTCGGCCCTGTGTCTGCCGGCTGGGAAACAGTTGGTCGTATGGGTTGGTTTTGTGCCTTCCTCTCCTCGGAGCGACCATTCGGACACGCACACGCCTGATCCCCCTCTGCTTACAGTTCGCTTGGTTCGCGCCTTCCTGCGGTTTTGGCATTTCTCCCCCGCTTTGGTTGACGCAACTTGTTTTGCGTGTTTCCTTCCATGGTCTCCTGGCTTCGTGCTGGGTCCTCGATTTCCTCTGGCCCCCTCACTACCCCAGAGGGTGGGGAATGCCAGAGACCCCGAATTTCACACCCTTCACTTCGGCCTTTGGGCTGATTTTGGTGTGGTGTGTGGTGGCACGGTGGGATTGGTTCGATCCACGGTCTCGTGAGGGGCACGTACAGCCATCGTAACTGTGCCTTCCTCCTGCCCGATCGGGTTCTCCTTTCCCAGGTGGGTTTCTTATGTGATGGAGGGTACGCGAGGTGGCTTTTAGGCTGCGGTAGTGATTACTTTTTTTGGATTGTGTGAGGTACCTGTGTCCCGTGATGTTTAGCGCCGAGCTCGCAATGGTTGTCTCCCGCCCTTGTTGGTTTCTTGTGTTCCTGCTTTTGCAGGATTTATTTCCTTTTCATGTAATCGTTTCCCTTCTCGGTCTTGGGATTTCATGAAGCAAGCGACTTGGGATCGTCGTCAAGGCCCTGGGTGGATTTATTTTGGTGCGCGGTTGGTGTCGGTACCGGAGGCACCGGCGGGCAGGCGGTTGATGGTTAGGCTTCGGGCAGGGCGGTGGATTTCCTTTATCAGGGGGCGCAGGCCCGGGGGGTGTCCCAGGACATCAGCAAAAAAACCTTTTTCACCGGACGTATCGAGCCCGCATCTGGACGAAGCCAGTCCGCTCTTTGCCTCCCGTCCTTCCGGATCTCCTGAGCCCTCTTTGCCTTTCATCTCTTGCCTCTGGTGCGCCCGGACGCCCCACTTTCCCTCCAAAGCGTCCGACGCCCTCCTTGCGAGCCCACCCCCTCCCAGCGCCTTCCTGTTGTATCCGCCCCCATATCTTCTCGTCTACAGGCCTCCTGCCTACTCTTACCAACTGCGCGCATCCGGCGGCCCTCCCAGATCCCCTCTCACCTCTAGCGACCTAGATCTGTCCGCTCCCGTCCGCTGACATCCTACGTTGCGCTTTTTTTAGCCCGGGCCCTACTGTCACTTCCATAATTCCCTTACTGTTCACAAGACGCCCGGCGCGGCCACCATGAAGACCCCCTACTTTGGTTGGCTTCGCCACAGGAGAGAATAAATTCGTATTATTAATCATCATCCGCAGAACTCACGCGGCCGAGTTGAAGCCGGACACTCAATATGGGAACTGCCATCTTAAGTGTACGGTTTCAACTTGGCCGCATATTTATGCAGAACAATTCAACCTATTTAAAATATTCCCTTAAACGCCCGCGGATCGTGTAGTACCCTGGGCGGCCGAGTTGAAGCCGGACACTCAATATGGGCACTGCCATCTTAAGTGTACGGCTTCAACTTGGCCGCATATTCATG
>Ga0307509_10009690_pt1 | contig 11968 bp, 9 predicted proteins | sample 10_EM_MG_FD_202245 | JGI IMG/M metagenome (GOLD analysis project Ga0307509, IMG submission 202245) | Populus trichocarpa ectomycorrhiza microbial communities from riparian zone in the Pacific Northwest, United States - 10_EM | ecosystem: Host-associated > Plants > Roots > Unclassified | place... | reverse complement strand
GCTCTCTCATTGCCATATTTCACTGCAGCTGCGTGGTATCAGAAAGCGCTGCCCGCCGATCTTCAGCAGAAAGATCTCGACGCCGTTCTTCCCGAAGCCGAGGCATTTACGATCAACGAGCTGATCCCTGCATTGTCGAAAGGTGGATTTATCGATCCACAAGTCCGTAAACAGGTTGCTTCGAAAGTTGCCCGTTACTCTGGTCTCTCGGAAGAAGTCGTGCTTCAAAATAATCTCTCGGTACCTGCCAATTATTTCTGGAAGGAACTGCTTCGTAAGAAAGGGCAAACCATCGGTCGTCTCGATTCGAGATATCTTGGTATGGATAAGAAGGACGCCGGCGATTCTCCCGACTATAACTCAGAGCTTACTTCGTGGTTGCATTCATTTACACCAGCAATCAACTACTATCTCCGGGATGTGTTGAAGTTTAAGACCGATCTTCAGTACAACATGTTCGGACCAGTTCATCCATGGGACAACACCAACGATCAAACAGGAGAGAATCTTCGTTTGGCCATGGCCGAGAATCCATATATGCATGTGATGTTTCAATCGGGATACTTCGATGGTGCAACAACCTACTTCGAAGCGAAATACACGATGTGGCAACTTGATCCGGGTGGTAGAATGAAAGATAGGCTTTCGTTCCAGGGCTATCGTAGTGGTCACATGATGTATCTGCGTGCAGAAGATCTGCAGTCATCGAACGAACACATCCGCGAGTTCATCAAGAAATCGACACCCGCAGCCGGAACACCTGCGAAGTACTGAGGTTTACGCTAACTGTCATCCCGCCCCGGCTATGAAATGCTTGCTTGCATCTGGCTCGGCGGGATCCCCTGTTACGTTAGCTTATTCTTCAAATACTCCGCCGTATAACCTTTACCTTTTTTAACCATGGCCTCTGGTGTTCCCTCGAACACCAGCTCGCCACCTCTTTTCTCGCCGCCTTCGGGCCCGAGATCAATTATCCAGTCGGCGCATTTAATGACTTCGAGATTGTGCTCGATAATGATCACACTGTGACCTTCATCAACAAGTGCATTTATGGCTTTCAGTAAACGCGAGATATCGTGAAAGTGTAACCCTGTTGTAGGTTCGTCGAAAATAAACAGGATGTGATCACTGTCGTCGGGAGCATTCTTTCCAAGAAACGACGCAAGCTTTACACGCTGTGCTTCGCCACCACTCAATGAGTTCGACGACTGTCCCAGTTTCACATAACCTAAACCCACATCGTTCAAAGGAAGTATACGGTCGTGGATCGTTTTCTTTTCTTTGAAGAATTCGAGAGACTCTTCGACAGTCATGTCGAGAATGTCTGAAATCGTTTTGCCTTTGAACTCGACTTCCAGTACTTCCTGCTTGAATCTTTTTCCCTGGCAAACTTCACACTTCAGATAGATGTCGGCCATAAACTGCATCTCCACTTTGATCTCACCTTCGCCTTCGCAGTTGTCGCAACGACCACCCTCAACGTTGAAAGAGAAGTGGGAAGGTTTATATGCGCGCTGTACCGACAGCGGTTGGTCTGAATACAGTTGCCGGATAGCGTCGTATGCCTTTACATAAGAGATCGGGTTAGACCTCGATGACTTGCCGATCGGGTTTTGATCGACAAACTCCACCTGCGATATTCTTGCAAAGTCGCCCTCCATCCTGTCGTAACGGCCGGGAGACTCAGCTACAGAGCCATTCAATCTTCCTACGGCTGGGTAAAGGATCTTTTTGATGAGTGTGGATTTGCCGGAACCACTCACGCCTGTTATAACGGTGAGTACACCCAGTGGGAATTTCACCGTAAGGTTTTTGAGATTGTTCTCCCTTGCTCCAACGATCGTGATGGCATCTTTCCACTTCCGGCGTGTTTTTGGAACAGTGATTTGTTCACGGCCGGTGAGATAATCGGTGGTGTGCGATTTCACTTTGCCGTTCAGCTCCTTTAATGCACCCTGGAATACCAGCTCGCCTCCGTGACTGCCTGCGTCGGGACCGATGTCGATGATCTGGTCTGCAGCTCGCATGATGTCTTCTTCGTGCTCAACAACAATCACGGTATTGCCAAGGTCGCGCAGCGATTGCAGCACCTCCACCATTCGCGCGGTGTCGCGAGGATGAAGACCGATGCTTGGTTCGTCCATGATATACATCGAGCCGACCAGCGCACTGCCCAGTGACGTTGCCAACTTGATGCGCTGATATTCTCCGCCCGAGAGAGTATTGGTAAGGCGATTGAGTGAAAGATATCCCAGGCCAACCTTCACAAGATACTCGAGTCGGAAACGGATCTCGATCAGGAGTCTGTCAGAGATCTTCTTGTCGTGTTCCCCTATCTTAAGATTGCCAATCACCTGGTAGACATCTTCGATTGGCAATAAGACAAAGTCTGTTATCGAGTGGCCCGCCACCTTCACATACGCGGCATCTTTGCGAAGCCTGGTACCACGGCAGTCGGGGCAAGTAGTTCTTCCACGGTATCGCGACAGCATCACGCGATACTGGATCTTATGCATCTTCGATTCGAGGTAGCGGAAAAACCGGTTGATACCATCGAAGTGTTCATTTCCATTCCACAACAGATCTCTTTGCTCCTGCGTGAGCTCGTTGTACGGGCGATGGACAGGAAAATCGAATTTGATCCCGCTCTTCAGGAGAGGCCGGAGCCATTGTACGCTCATCACCTCGCCTTTCCAGGGCGCGATGGCATTCTCGTAAACCGACAAGCTTTTGTCGGGGATCACGAGGTCCTCATCAATACCCAGGACTCTTCCAAATCCCTCGCAGGTTTGACATGCTCCATAAGGATTGTTGAAACTGAACAGGTTTACAGAGGGCTCTGTGAAAGTTATTCCATCGAGCTCGAAACGGTCGGAGAATGAAACTTTGTCGAAGCCTTCCAGGTGGATAAAGCAATCGCCGTGGCCTTCGAAGAATGCAGTTTGTATTGAATCAGACAGGCGGAACGTAAGGTCTTCGTCTTCCGCATTTACGGCAGCCCGATCGATGAGTATTTCTATGTTGGTGCTTGCGGCGAGCTTTTTCTTTTTGCTTTTGGGGTCGGTCGGGTTAAGAACCTCTTCTATATACTTCACCTCTCCATCGATCAATACACGCGCAAATCCTTTACTCAATAAAAGATTGAGCTCGTCTTCGACCTTGCGGCCCTTCTGGAGTTTCAACGGACAGGCTACCATGACGCGGGTACCGGCTTTTTGTTTGTTGATGTAGTCGGCTACGTCGGTAACGGTGTCTCTTTTTACTTCTTTGCCGGTTACGGGCGAATAGGTTTTGCCTATACGGGCGAAGAGTAGTTTCAGATAGTCGTATATCTCCGTGCTTGTTCCGACAGTAGAGCGGGGATTACGTGTATTTACTTTTTGTTCGATGGCGATGGCCGGGGAAACTCCGCGGATATAGTCGACATCGGGTTTTTCCATGCGGCCCAGGAACTGGCGTGCGTATGAGCTGAGACTTTCTACGTACATGCGTTGCCCTTCGGCGAAGAGTGTATCGAATGCCAGGGAAGACTTGCCGGAGCCCGATAGACCGGTGATCACCACCAGCTTGTTGCGTGGTATTGCAACACTGAGATTTTTCAGGTTGTTGACCCTTGCGCGCTTTATGATGATATACTCTTTTGGATCGAGGTCATCGAGATATTGGTCGTTAAAGAGGGTAGGATCCATTTGTTCGAAAATAAGAACACCACCCGGGTGGATGGTGTTCAGTGGGTCTTTTAAATATTTTTTGAGTATCCGGGCAGTGGGGAGCGTTATCCGTCGAAATCGGGGTCGTAGCTTGCTTCCCGGCTTCTTTTGCTACCGCCCTCCTCGTCATAATCGTCTCCCGACTCGCTGTTTTCTCCCTCCATATCGCTTTCGTTGCTGTTGTCGAAGTCGTCGTCGATGCCGGCAGCTGCTACGGGGGCTTTTTCGGGTGGTTCGGCGAATTCGCCCTTTTCGGCGGATTCTACGTCATATTCACCTTCGCTATTCTTGGTGGCGGGAAGTTTAATGAGGTAAATTGCGTCGTCGGTTTCCAGGGGAAAGACGAAGATTGGTTCCTTTTTTGCATTAATGATACGAGTAATACTTCCTTCGTATCCATTGGGGTATTGAGTCCTCAGTAATTCCTTCAAATCTTCACTCAGGTTCTCCAAACTTTTTATAACGCGCTTTTTGCTCGCAGCCATATATCAATCCACAGAAATTCTCGACAAGTAGTAAAACAAATTACATTGAAGGCAAGATTTTTTGAAATTTTTTTGCCCTTTTCAGAAAACTCATTATTTTTCTAAAACAAATCCAAAATCTCCAAACCCCCAGACACTATCGACCCAGAATTCTACGTTACCAAAATGTAAACCAAATGATTGATAGCAGATGTAGTGATAGCCAGTTGGTTGCACTCTATCAGAAAGGTAACGAAGGGGCGTTTGAGATGCTGCTTCACCGACACAAGTCCCGTATTTATACGGCCATTTATTTAATAGTAAAGGATCGATATATAGCTGAGGATCTCCTTCAGGAAACCTTCATCAAGGCGATTAATACTATTAAAGGAGAAAAGTATAATGAGGAGGGCAAGTTTGCGCCCTGGATAAGCCGCATCGCACATAATCTCGCTATCGACCACTTCCGCCGTGAAAAGCGCTACCCCGAAGTGGTTTTGGAGGACGGAAGCAGGGTGATGGATTCTCTTCAGTTCGCAGAAGAGTCCTTCGAGGATGTGCAGGTGTTGAAAGAAACAAAAAGCCGCTTGCGTGATCTTGTTAAACAATTACCCGAAGAACAAAAGCAGGTGCTTATTATGAGACATTACCTGCAGATGAGCTTCCAGGAAATCGCGGACCGGACAGGTGTGAGTATCAATACAGCCCTAGGTCGAATGAGGTATGCATTGATTAACCTGCGGAAGAAAATGACGCAATCAAATTTCGCCTATGATAAAACTCTTTACCCAAAACGATTTGATCAAATTCCTATACCACGAGACCTCGGTGGAGGAGACGAAGGAGATCAATAAAGCGCTGAAGTACGATTCCGAACTTCAGGCGATGTATAACGAATTGAAGTCTCTCATGGGAGAGCTCGATCGCGACCAGGCACAGCCGTCGTCTTCCGCTGTTTTGAATATCCTTGCGTATTCGAAGAGCATCCAGACTAAGGCTACTTCGTAAAGGGGATCCCGCCGATTGCTAATCGCGACTTGCGCTTCGTAGCAGACGGCGGGATGACAGTTAGCGAGTAGCTCTGTCTTTGCCCTGACTTATAAAGTCTTGATCTTAATATTTCTCCAGCGCACTTTTACGCCGCCGCCGTCGTGGATCTGTAGGGCAATCTTGCCTGTAATGCTGCCGATCTTCTGATCCACCAGGTGAATCATCTGCTCTCCGTTGAGCCAGGTGGTAACGTCATCTCCCTTAACACGTACCTTCATTGTATTCCACTCACCTTCTTTCAGGAACTTTTGCTTGTCTGCCGTGGGCTTGATAAGCCACTCGCGTCCGTACGATTCATAGATGCCGCCCGTATCGTGATTGAGTGGTGCCACTTCCGCCTGCCACCCGGTAACCTTCGTTCCTTCTATAGAGCTGTGAAAGAAGACGCCACTGTTTCCATTCGTCTCCTGTTTGAATTCAAGCGTAAGCTCGAAATCTTTGAATTGCTTTTCGGTAGCGAAGTAACCATACGCTTTGTCGGGACCGCTTTCACAAACGAGATCTCCGTTAGTGTCGACATACCATTTTTCGGTTCCATATACGGTCCAGCCCTTGATATCTTTGCCATTGAAAAGGGTTTCTTCTTTCTGGGCGAATGCTGCCACAGAAAAAATCATTGCGATAAATAATAAACAACTTCTCATTGAAATTTGAATTTTAATGGTGATCAATCTACGTAATTTGCGCCAATCTTGAAGGTACTTATACTCCATCAACACTTTAAAACACCACAGACGGGCGGAGCAATCCGCTCGTGGTACCTGGCCAAAGGTTTATTGGAACATGGCCACATACCCGTTGTAATTACTTCGCACAACGAAAGGGAATATTTTCATACAACCGTCGATGGCATTGAAGTTCACTATCTCCCCGTGGCCTACGACAACTCCTTTGATTATTATAAGAGAAGCGTTTCGTTCATAAGGTTCGTGATCCGGAGTATCCAGGTTGCTGCCCGGATAAATGACGTCGACCGCATTTATGCAATATCTGTACCACTGACGATCGCGTTCGTTGCACGCTGGACAAGCTTTCGCAAGCGAATTCCCTACATCTTCGAAGTTGGAGACTTGTGGCCCGATGCTCCGATAGAGATGGGTTTTATCAGGAACCCACTGATGAAGTCGATGCTCTTTTCGCTGGAGCGTACGGCCTATCGGAAGGCCGAAGCTGTTGTTGCACTTTCGGAGCCAATAAGAGATTCTATCCGCAAGAAAGTACCGGAGGCCACGGTAACGACCATCCCCAACATGGCCGACTGTGAGTTTTATAAACCCGGACAGAAGGATAGGGATATCGAAATGAAATTCGGTGTTCAGGAAAAGTTCGTTGTTTCGTACATCGGCGCTACAGGTTTAGCAAATGGTCTCGATTATTTTCTGGAGTGTGCCAATGTAGCAAGAAAGGCAGCGCTGCCGGTTCACTTCATTATGTGTGGTACGGGTGCTTTGCTCGAACGACTGAAAGGAAGTGCCAAACAACTTGGACTTCAGAACATAACGTTCACCGGGTTTGTAGACCGCGAAGGAGTACGTGGTATTTTGAACATTACTGACGCAGTATTTGTATGCTACAAGGATGTGCCTGTACTTGAAACAGGGTCGCCAAATAAATTCTTTGATGGATTGGCAGCGGGCAAGCTTATCGTGATCAATTTCGGAGGATGGATAAAACGGGAGATCGAACAGCATCACTGTGGTGTGATGATCTCGAAATCGGACCCCACTGATTTTATAAGAAAGATCCGGACCTTTATTAGTGATCCGGAATTGTTAAAGGAATATCAAGCTGCTGCCCGAACTCTTGCTGAGCACAAATATGATCGGAAGAAACTGGTCAGGGAATGGCTTAAGGTTTTTTGAATAACCAATCATGAACATCAAACACTGAACATCAAAGTTCCTTCATCATTCAGTGTTCAGTGTTTGATATTCTGTGTTCCTCAGCCTTCCACTCTCTCTGTAATTTTTCCTGTCTTCTTATTTTTCAATATCCACTTCTTGGCACCGTAGTGTGTTACTTCCTCTTTTACGAGGTAGTGATCGTCGTCGTACGACACAAGATGGCTGTCTTTTGAAACACCTGTTCTGCCGCGCCACACATCGAGCTTTACGGGTTCCCATTGCTTAGACTTGGCCGACTTATAACACGCATCCAATACACAGTTTACAACATACCCGTCGTAGAACGTTTCTTTCGGAGCCTTTCCTTTCTCCATCGAATCGAACATGTCCATGAACATGTGATTGTAACCAAGCTCGTTGAGTTCGTCGCCAACGGGGAACAACCAACCTGAATTGCTTTCTGCTTTCTCGGCAACGTAGTCGGCTCCTTTGCCCGAAGTGAACATCTCGAAGCCGGTTCGGAGGAAACTGTTGATCCAGATAGTTCCTTCGGTTCCCATGACTTCATCGCGGAGATCGAGGCCGCCACGGAATGTCCAGCTTACTTCGAACTGGCCGATAGCACCGTTTTCATATTTAACGAGTGCAATGGCGTGGTCTTCGGCGTCTATTGGTTTTACCTGAGTATCGGCCCAGCACATTACTTCCATTGGCTTGATGTCTTTACCGATGTAGCTACGGCCGATCTCCACGCAATGACATCCGAGGTCGAGCATACAACCACCACCTGCCTGGTTGATATCCCAGAACCAGTCGCTGTGGGGACCTGGGTGTGTTTCGCGTGACTTAGCCCAAAGAATTCTGCCCAGCGCTCCATTCTTTACGCTTTCGTGTGCTTTGATATGCTTCGGAGTATACACGAGATCTTCGAGGTAGCCGTTGAAGATGCCGGCTTTCTCAACAGCCTCAAGCATTCGCTTCGATTCTTCGGCATTGCGGCCGAGTGGCTTTGTACATATAACTGCCTTCTTGTGCTTGCAGCACAGCATTACTGCCTCTTCGTGGCGATGGTTGGGAAGGGAGATACAAACAACCTCTACTTCAGGGCGGTTGATGGCTGCCTCCATGTCATCGGTGGAGAAGCCTACGTTGTAGTCCTTCGCGAACTTCGCTGCGCTTTCGGCGCGACGGGAATAGATACTTACAATCTTGTCTCTGCTTCTGTATCCCTGGAGAGAGTCGGCATAGAATCGGCCAATAAAACCCGAGCCGAGCATTGCTATTTTTTTCATGAGAGTGAAAGTTTATTTATGCTGCTGTTTCGATTTGTTTTTTCTCTTTAAAGAAGAGTAAGAAATAGATGAGAACTCCAACGGAGATATAGGCGGGCACCATCCATATAGAATTCCAATTCGGTACGCTATCGACAGTGTATTTATCGACAATAACGCCTGAAAAATAAGTTCCGATAACCATACCGATTCCATAGCTGGCCACGGTAAATAATCCCTGTGCGGCATTCTTAATTTTTTCGCCTGCTTTCTTCTCGGTATACATGTAGCCTGTTACGAAAAAGAAATCGTAACAAACGCCGTGGAGAATAATACCTGCATAGATCATCCACATGTTTGAATCGATGTTCCCGAAGGCGAAGCTCACGTAACGAAGCAACCATGCAAGGATGCCCATCAGCAGCATGTTCTTCACGCCTATACTGTTGAAGAGGAACGGGATTGCAATGATGAAGATCGCTTCCGAGGCCTGGCCCAGTGTCATCTTCGCTGCTGCCTCCTCGACGCCGATCGAATTCAGGAAGACGTTAGCGAATCCATAATAGAATGAGAGAGGGATGCAAATAAGTACAGCCGCGATGAAGAATACCAGGTACGGCCTGTTTTTGAACAAAACAAATGCTCCGAGATCGAGACCACTCGATGCGGTCTTTCCTTTGGGAGGAGTATTTGGAAGAACGAAGCTGAATAAGCCCAAGATTCCCGATGAGATCGCGGCCATTGTAAAAGTAACGATGGAGTTTTCTTTATCGAATCCCAATTTACTGATCAGGACACCTGCAACGATCCAACCCAGTGTTCCAAACACCCGTATCCATGGAAATTGTTTACCCGGGTCGCTCATCTGGCTGAACGCGATGTTGTTAGATAAGGCGATCGTCGGCATATAGAGCATGCTGTAGAAGAGTACGATCCAATAAAACGAAGTGTTGTTGGTAACCCGTGTGGCCAGGAATAACAGGGCTGCTCCTACAAGGTGGAGTACACCCATGATACGTTGTGCCGAGAAATATTTGTCGGCGATAAATCCAACAAAGAACGGTGAGATAATGGTGGCGATCGCCAGGGCTCCGTATGCAGCTCCTATCTGTGTGCCCGATGCATGAAGGTACTCGGTCATGTAAGTACCTAGTGTTACATACCACGAGCCCCAGATGAAATATTCGAGGAGCATCATGAATGATAGTTGCGTGCGCACGCCGACCGTATATGTTGAGGAGGTCATAAAAGCGTTTCTGATTTGGTGCTTCCCAAATTAGTCCAAAACGCCGTTACGAGAGCGACCGTCCGAAAAAAATTATTTCGATACTCGGGTCAAACCTTCTTTTGCATCCTTCTGAGACGGATCGAGCTTTAGCGCTGCCTCGTATCTCTTCTTAGCCTCCGCCTTGTTGCCTTTCTTTTCATAGATCTGTCCTAGTCGCATCTGTGCGCCTGCGTGCCCGGGCTCATCGGGCAACGGTTGATACGACAGGTATTTGTTCAGAAGCTGTTCGCCGCGATCGAGCTGCTGTCCGCTGATGGCGCACGCCCTTCCGACCTGGTATTCGATAAGGTTATTTCCGGGCTTGGCCTTTAATGCCTCATCGAGGAATGAGAATAACTTATCGTATTGCTTGCTATTGATGTAGAAGTTGGTGACCACCCCGATATACTTCGGATTTGCTTTGTAAGCGAGCAGATATGACTTCTCTGCCTCGGCGGGCTTTTCCTCTTTGTTGTAGATCTGGCCATAGGCGCGATAGCCATCGGCTTCGTTTTTCTTTTTAATGAGGTCGGCTTGCGCGTATGCTTTCTCGAAACTTCCGCCCATGAATCCCGGGGCCTCTGTATAGAACGAGATCAGACCCCAGCGAGCTTCGGTAAGATCGGGATTGAGCCCCACGGCTTTTTCGTAAGCATCTTTGATCTTCGGTGCCAGAACACCTTGTTTAATAGGATTAGCATCCTGGATCAGGGAACCGATCACATTCCCCATCCACAAGTGATAATCGGCAACCTTGTCGTTAGCATCAATCGCTTCTTCGAAATGATCTTCGGCAGTATCGAAGTCTTTCTGATCGAATGCAATGCGACCGAGGTAATATTGTGCTGCCGCAAAGTCTTTGTGGTCGTCGTCGACTGTTGTCAACAGCTTCCTGGCTTCGTCGTATTTCTTTGCGTCGTAAAGAGTTTTGGCCCGGTCTACCGTATTCTGACCAAGACAAAGCACTGGCAAGAGCAGGAACAGGAGTGTTTTCATGGCGTGGGGATTTGTAGATAGACTACACGCCCTGGCCAATGGTTGTCTCTTACTCGATCTTTTCTTCTAGCTCATCCATTTTTTCTTCGGTGTACTTGCCGGATGTGGCGTAAACAATTTTGCCGGTGGCATCGAGGACGAAAAAATATGGAATGTCTTTTTTCTCGAAGTCGAGTGCTTCCTTGTAGGTTTTCAGCTCGCCCTTATAGAACAGGATGTACGGCAGCAGCTGCGGGTCTACGTTTTTGATTGCCTTCTTTTTTGCTGTACCTGTTGCGGCGGCATTAACTCCCGTAAACATCGGCACGAAGTATACATTTACATCGTAACCCATGCCGGCCATGAGGCCGCCGTTTGCCTTTTGAATGAATTTCGAGAACACAGGGCCAAACCAACTGTTCAATTCGTCTTCCGATTTCTTTGAATAAGCCAGTCCCAGCAGTGTATACTTGCCCTTCACATCGCCGGGGAGAGATACTTTTTTGTCTTCAACAGTTTCTGCTTCCATATCGGGAAACATTTTACCAATAACCTGTGCCGATAAATCGAGTGATAAAGCCAGTACGACACTCGTTAAAATCAATCTTTTCATAGGTACTAATTTAATACTATTAATTCCTTTTATCCGTCTAACTTCGCATAATGGAAGCCCTTGTACTCCTTGGTATTGCGACTGCGCCCTGCGTGGCCATCGGGCTTTACATTTACCTTAATGACAAACACGAACGGGAGCCAATCGGCCTGTTACTACGAGCATATTTTTACGGAGTACTCGCAATCGGCGTAACATTCCTTGTGAGCAAGCTCATCAACCGTGTGATCACGATCGATGAGAAGGATCTTACAGAGCAAGCCGTACATGCATTCCTGATCGTTGCACTCGTTGAGGAAGCCAGCAAGTTTATGTTCGTCAGGGGTCTTCTCTACAACAACGTCAACTTTAACGAACCATTCGATGGAATAGTGTACTCGGTAATGGTGGGAATGGGCTTCGCAACATTCGAGAACATACTTTATGTGCTGAACGATGGATTGAGCGTCGGGATCATGCGAATGTTTACGGCCGTTCCGGCTCACGCATGTTTCGCGGTATTGATGGGATTCTATCTGGGCAAATCAAAATTCGATCACAAGAAAGGTTATTATAGTTACTATGCTTTGGGCGTAGCAACATTGTTTCACGGTGCATACGACTACTGCCTGTTTGTATCGTGGATGCCTGGCATCTGGATTGGAACGATCGTTGCCCTTGCAGTTGCCATTGCATTTTCACGGAAGGCAATACTTATACATCAGATCGCATCGCCATTCCAGGTGGTGAAATACGAAGACGAAGCGTTTGAACCAGCCGAGCCCCTTGATAACA
>Ga0307509_10009689_pt1 | contig 11969 bp, 11 predicted proteins | sample 10_EM_MG_FD_202245 | JGI IMG/M metagenome (GOLD analysis project Ga0307509, IMG submission 202245) | Populus trichocarpa ectomycorrhiza microbial communities from riparian zone in the Pacific Northwest, United States - 10_EM | ecosystem: Host-associated > Plants > Roots > Unclassified | place... | reverse complement strand
TCTGCTGACCGTTTCTCAGTGGTTCGTTTACGCACGCTTGGATACTCAAGGAGTTCCCCCACCTAGTTTCCCGATCGTGTTTTGTCGATCCTGTAACATTTTGTTTATGGGAAGGTGATGTTTGTTATAACTTCTTCTATAAGACCTGCAAAACCGTAAGTGTATCCTTCCAGCCCTGAACGACCCCTATTCACCGTGTCTTTCAGGGCTTCGATATGTTGATGTATTACTTTATTTGTTCGGAAATTGGCGTGGCGAACTTCCTGCACAGGCATTTCGATTGGTCGGCTAACTCGCTCTGGTATGAAGAAATTCCACACGCTAAAGACCCGTTGAAGTCGATGTTTGTTCTGGGTGGAAAAGATTCCATTGTGAACTCCGATGTTCGTAAAATGACTCGCTCGCTTCGGCCAGCGAGGATCTAATTCCGTTTCTTTACAGCGTGTTGTCAGATACCTTAAATCCCATGGCGTCGAGAAAGGCCTGTTATATACCCCGGAACATACCCACGGTCAAGCACTTCTCCACGGCTCCGATACCTTGACCCAGATCATAGACTGGCTCGAGGACCACTCGTGACCTATTATCTCTGTCCTCCCGAGTTTAACTATCATACGGAACCCTCCCCCCCTATTTGCACCTCGGTATTCTCATTTTCTCTTCCCAGGGCACACCTACGGAATGTTGCATTATATCCCTGTGTTTGCAAGTTTCTTGGCGAATCGATACTTAATTGGTACAGTAGCGATTTTTGTTATACGTACTTTACTTTGATGAACTGCAATCGGAACCATATTTTGACGATATTGACACCCCTTCGCAGACCCGGTTTTAGGACGGAGTCTGTATTACTCCATGTTTGCGAGGATCTTCAGGATGTTCTGTCTCCAGACTGGTGCGTTGGGGTCAGGGTGAAACTGGTTTGTCTGTTTGGTGTACCAGGCAGCCATGTCCTTTGAAACGGCTGCGTCCAAAGCTGAGCATACGACCACCTTGTCGAACCAGTATGAACGCGTACCGGGGAAGTCTGTCCCAAATACAAGCCTGTCCGGACTGACGAAGGATTGCATCGCCGTGAGAGTGGACTCGTGCGAGCTCAACGCAGTTTCATAGTAAAATGTCTTGAAATCTTGCATGATGTCATCTGGAGTCAACCCGCTTCCCATGTAATTCGACAACACCGCTACCCGCGGGGCGAGGAATGGGGTACTCCCCCCAAGATGCGCCAAGACGAAATTGATGTTTGGGTATTTGCGTTTTCTACCCGAGACCACGAGGGATGCGGCGGCTTTGAAGGTTTCGTGGGGGACTTCCACGATTGGCACGCCGAGGAAATCATGTGGGTCCGGTCGTTCTGGACGGGTCTGAGCGCCATGGAGGAAGACCGCTGCTCGACGTGCGTTCAGTTCTTCCCAGATAGGGTCGAACATGCGGTCCCCTAGGTAAACTGCGCGGAAGGAATGAGATTGGGGAAGGTCATAACACCAGGTGTCCCTGACTCGCCTGCGTTTCCTGCATCGCCATAGGAGGATGTGATGCTGACCCCGTTCGCTTTGAGGACGTCGAGTGCATGTCTTATCTCCTCGATCACCTCTGGAAGAGAATTGAACGGCAAACTGAATTAGCCTCGGGGTGAGGTATTAAGTTGGACAATCCAGTAGGAGTGCGTGCGTACCTTTCGTGTTCCTCAGATCACCAAGTGTGGCCCAGAAGCCGAACCTCGTAGGATATTTATCACGCATCCCCTTGAGCTCCTTGTTCGCAGCCCGGACGTCCTTCTGATCAGGAGGGTATCCTGGGGGCAGAGATAGTATTGCTTTGTCGATTTTGAGCTTCTCCATTGCGCCAAGGCTGACCCCGAGAGACCAGTGTCGTCCCTCGGCAGTCATCTTCCACCCTAGGGCTCCAGAGCTGGCTTCTTTCGCTGCTTGCAGCGCAGTGGGGAATGCGTGGTGGTGAACGTCGATACGAGTGAAACTGTTCATGCTGGAGGTTGGTGGAAATCTTCGGGGACCGGCTTGTAATCCTCTGAGCGGATTTGGTTCATTGTTTTCCAAAAGTGGATTTGTATGAGTTCAGAGCCCCAACACCTGCGGATTTTGAAAGTTCACGATGTCCTCGGTCGAGACAATACTTTACAAACACGAAAGTCAAATATCACTTCTACTTCTTCCGTCATTTCTTCCTATACTCTTCTAGCTCTGGGGCTGTGTTACTGATGAATTGACCGTGTAAATCCTTCTTTACCTTGAGGGCCAATGATGCAATCAGGTAGCCAGAAGCATCGGGGGAGATTAGAACCCCCTCCGCATGCGCCTTGACGAACTTTTGGTGGTCTGTTGGCGTCATCTTGTCCGGAGAATTGCGTAGTAAGGCTTGCATCTATGGCGGGGGTCAATCGTACGCCAGGTGGCCAGAGGCATTGGAGACAAACATTGGTGTCGACAACCCCTGGGCGGAGGGCGATAGCAGTAATACTTGGCTCTTCATTCGCGAGAGTTCTGGCCCTGGTTAGGTACCAAATCGACAGACGATAACAAGTTGGTGTTACCTGCACAGCGAGTTCAAGGCGGCTTTGGAGGCGTTGTAGGGTCCCCAACCGGCCAAACCGCCAACGGCAGCCCCAGAAGACACGAAGACCACCCTTCCTTGTGCTAAACGCAACGCTGGCACAGATGCTCGGAGTGCGGGAATCAAAGAGAAAAAGTTGACGTCAAAGTGGGATTTCCAAGCAGCAAGGGGTGTGTTCTCGTCCAAAATAGGGCCGAGTGGCTCGAGCACGCCAGCGTTTAGTACCAGGCCGTCGATTCGGTTATGGGTCTTGATAACGGCCGAGATCACATCAGCCAGCGCAGCTTCGTTCACTCTAGACCCGATGACGGTCAAGGGTTGGCCGTGCATCAGGGAAATTGACGGACATATCGCATTGGTACGTTTCGAGGGATCCTCTGTGGGCTTCCTCGAGCTGTACCAGCTCAGGAGGTTTGGATCGGGATATGGCCGCGACGATGACGTTAAACTCTGTGAGCAGAGCTTTAGTTACGCCCAATCCGATGCCTCTGCACGGAAGAGTTTAGCTAGTTGTCCCGAGGAATTGGTTTGGATAATCAAACCTGGATGCTCCGGTGACGACAACCACGGGTCTCGTCATTTTTGATGTGAACGGGCGAGTGGTGACGAGCGCTAAGTGTCGGAGGGGATCGAGAGGAACCAGTTTGGAAAATCCTCCGGAATGTTCCGTCCGAGATCCCTGCCCTTCGCGCTCCCCACCATTCACCGACGTGTTCTTCCTTCCGATACCCTCTGCGATGGCTACTAGGTCTCTCTATCGCGCCGCTCCCTCCCTCCTTAAGGCCAGCTCGCAAGCATTGCCTTCAAAAGCCTCTCGTGTCGCCTACTTGGCAGCACGGGGTTATGCCACCGAGGCTGGTCACACAGTCAGTCCGTTTCACCCCAATAAAGCGACACACTAAAGCAGACCCGCGGGCTCGCAGATGACCGTGCGTGAGGCCCTGAACACTGCCATGGAAGAGGAAATGTTGCGTGACGAGACGGTGTTTATCATGGGGGAAGAGGTCGCCCGATACAACGGTGCTTACAAGGTGTGCTAACTTCACGGGCTCAGTTTTTGTATACCGAAGTGTCCGAATAGGTCACCAAAGGCCTGCTCGACAAGTTCGGTGAGAAGCGTGTCATCGACACGCCGATCACCGAGATGGGGTTCGCGGGCATTGCGACTGGTGCTGCTCTGGCGGGTCTCCGACCAATGTACGTCCCTCAACCATGTGCTCGCCACCAGTGAATTCACCTCTACTCGGATAGATGCGAGTTCATGACTTTCAACTTTGCCATGCAAGCCATCGACCAGATCGTCAATTCCGCCGGCAAGACGCATTATATGTCTGGAGGAAATGTTCCGTGCCCGGTCGTCTTCCGTGGGCCTAACGGTGCCGCCGCTGGTGTTGGCGCTCAACACTCACAGGATTACGCCGCTTGGTACGGCTCAATTCCCGGCCTCAAGGTCGTTTCTCCCTGGAGCGCAGAGGACTGCAAGGGACTTCTCAAGGTAAAAGCTGTTCCATTGTACCCAAGGTCTCACAACTTACTGTTCGTCCTACAGTCGGCCATTCGGGATCCTAATCCTGTCGTTTTCCTGGAGAACGAGATGCTCTACGGTGTCAACTTCCCCGTATCCTCCGAGGCCATGTCCGACGAGTTCCTTATCCCCATCGGAAAGGCCAAGGTCGAGCGGCAAGGAAGTGACGTAACCATCGTCGCCCACAGCAAGATGGTCACCCACTCTTTGGAAGCCGCTGAGGAACTCGCCAAAGAGGGTATCAAGGCTGAGGTTATCAACCTCCGCTCCATCCGTCCTCTCGACATCGATACCATTAAGGCGTCCGTCAAGAAGACTAGCAGGCTTGTCATCGTCGAGGGTGGCTTCCCCATGTTCGGCGTTGGCAGCGAGATTTGCGCTCAAATCATTGAAAGCGAGGCTTTCGACTATTTAGATGCCCCGGTCGAGCGTGTCACTGGTGCTGATGTTCCCACTCCTGTGCGTTTCACTTCTCAATCGGCTCCATGCGCTGTCTAATCGTCGCAACCCAGTACGCAAAAAATCTTGAGGAGAAGGCGTTCCCCGACACACCCCTCATCGTCAAGGTCGCTCGCCGTGCTCTCTACCGCACTAACTGATCGCGTTGAACCCTTTACTTACATACATTCACCCGTTTTACTCGCTCTGCATCTGGGATTATCGTAGACGTATATTAGACTTATACTTAAACCCGGCCCGACCCGTGTCTAAGTTCTTCCAATCAACGTGACAAGGCCAGGTCCTATGCTTGCAATTCGCGTAGGCGAATCCTGACTGCGTTAGCGTGGGCACCGAGTCCTTCGACATCTGCGAGTGTGGCGACGATAGGTCCGAGGGCTCTCAACCCGTCCGCTGTGAGCTCCTGGGAAGTGATGTGTTTTTGGAAGGATTGGGTGTTGACCCCACTGAACTGGCGAGCATATCCATTCGTTGGGAGTGTGTGATTCGTGCCAGAGGCGTAGTCTCCACAACTGAGCATGGCCGTTAGGGCGATTGATACCCATGGATCTGCGACTGTACTTACCTCTCCGGCGAGTACTGTCCGATAAATACGCTCCCAGCGTTCTGAACCTCCTCCGCTACGACCTTTGCGTCACGTAGATGCAAAATCAGATGTTCAGGAGCGTAGTCATTGCTGAAATCCATCGCCTCTTTGACTGATCGTGTCTTTACCAAGATACTCTTTGGGATGGACTGGCGTATGATGCCTGCCCGTGGGAGAACCCGTGCTTGTGCGTCGACCTCCCCTTCGATTTTGGTGATGGTTTCTGGGGGGAGGTTGACCGTGAGGAGGACAACTTGGGAGTCGACGCCGTGTTCGGCTTGGGAGAGGAGATCGGCGGCGACGAATGCTGGGTTGGCAGTTTCATCAGCGATAACCTAGATACACGCGTGAACTAAGCTCATTGCAGTGACTGCGGACTGAAAGCCACGTACCAACACTTCTGAAGGTCCGGCTGGCATATCGATGGAAACGAGAGCATCCGTATCGTTCTGGACCAGCATCTTTGCAGCGGTTACCCACTGATTCCCGGGTCCGAAGATCTTATCGACCTTTGGTACGCTTTCCGTCCCGTAGGCCAAGGCTGCGATGGCTTGAGCGCCACCAACCTTGAGGATCGCAGAAGCCCCGATGAGGTGAGCGACGTACACCACTTCGGGAGAGAGGGTGCCGTCCTGTCTGGGAGGTGTGGCGAACACGACTTCGTGACATCCTGCAACCTGTGCGGGGATACCGAGCATGAGAGCTGTGGACGGTAAAACCGCGGTTCCTCCTGGGATGTACAGTCCCACCCTGGCGATTGGTCGAGCGAACCGTGAACAAACGACCCCCGGCATCGTCTCGACAACGAGGGTATCACCATCAGCCTGGGCCTTGTGGAATTTATGGATATTCGAATATGCCTTGTTGATAGCCTGGCGAACGTCGTCGCTAAGCGCCATTAACTCGGGCGGATACGGAGGAAGGAGTATTGGAGACTGAAGCTTGACTTTGTCAAACTTGGCGGTCAAGTCTAGAAGTGCCGCGTCGCCTTTGAGACGGACTTCTTCCACAATGGGTTGGACCTTGACCATCATCTCTGCAGACCTGAGTACGGGCCGGCGAAGGAGTTCGGCGCGTTGGGAAGGTGAGATTTTGGAAAGGTCGTATGCGCGCATGCGGATTGGGTCGAATGGGTCGATTTCGATCTCCTGCGGGGGTGGGGGTGGGACGGGTATCGATTGTGGTTTTGGCGGGAGAGGTTTGATGACCTCTGGTGTGGCGCTAATCCATTGAGGTTTGGCGTCACCTTTTCTCCTGTTGACCTTTCTCGCCTTCGCGTCGAGGGTGCGTTCGATATCGGCGAGGCTGACGCCACCACCAACGCATCGTGTGAGGGCGAAGTAGATGAGGTCTGCTGCCTCGAAAGAAATCTCTTCCGGGGTTGTGGCCTGGCACAACTCGTCGGCCTCTTCCATGATTTTGGATCTGAGGAGAGCCGAATCGTTGAAAAGCCGTGCGGTATATGACCCCTCAGGAGCAGACTCAAGCCTGGCTTGTAGTGTCTTCTCGAGAGCGGCCAAACCGGCGAGTTCTCCGAAACACGATGATCGGCCGAGGTGACAGAATCCATCGCCATGCTGGATGACACTGAATTGGAGAGCGTCGGAGTCGCAGTCGAGACGAATCTTGACCACCTCTTGGACGGCCCCCGATGTTTCACCTTTCCTCCAGAGGCCGTGTTTCCTGGATTGATAGACACCCTTCCCGGTAACGATGGTTTCCTTGACGGATTCGAGGGAAGAGTAGACGAGACCGAGCGTGGCGTCTCCCTGGGTGTGGGAGGAAACGACGGTGGGGAAGAGCGCGTCAGGGCGATCAGAGGTGATGGACGCCAGGAAGGCGTCTGCGATGTGGATGCGTTGATCGGCAGAAGCGGACATGGATAATTGGTCTGTGGCGATGACTAGGACGGCGTCAACGTTCGAAAGCTCGCGGATTGAGGACCGTGACGGCTGATACTGGCTTGTCGGTAGGACATAGATCGCGGATTTGGAGAAGAATTTTGAAACGGAGGATACGAGTCCGGGATCAACCGTTGGGCTTTTGAGAAGTACACCCGAAACGCTGTCTTTCAGCGTTTCTGTTACTGCGGAGGCGTTTGCTACGTCAAGCAGGAGTAGAATGCGGTGTTTCGGGACGGTCGGGACGAGCTGCTTCGCGAGGGAAACAGGGACAACGACCTTTTGAATGCCACTATCGAGCAAAGGGATGATGTGATCGGGGTCCGTTGCCCTCTCATCATCGATGAGGAGATAGATGTCCGATTGAGCGGGGAACCGATGGTTCGGGTAGTCCTGGAGGGGGACGAGGAGTGGACCGAGGCGGCTCAGGACGGCTAGGATGTCCCTGTCCTCTGCCCTGATCAGCGGAAGAAAGCCGGAGGTCATGGTCAGCGGATCTGCGGTGACTTGATCGTGGCTGGGGTCTGAGTGTGGCCGTTGTGGCTCGGATGCAATAAGCCACGGCCACAATCAAACGGAACGAAAAAAAAAAGAAAGAAAAACATTAGACGGACAAAGCACGTGGAATAGACAAGAGAGACAAGGTCCAACGAACGGTCATTGCTGCTTGACTGTCGACCATTTGGCCCATTTGCCACGGAGGGTGAAACACGGTGAGCCGGTGGACAAGTTGGGAAGGTGGACTGCCCGCACAGTGTGGCTGGGGTGGTTTTCTTTGATCGATAACCTATAAAACCAGCTCATCTCTCTCCCCACCTTCTCTTCACCCCACCACCAGATACCGCCCACTCCCAACTCCCCACTCCCCTTCCTTCCCCCCTTTCCATATCTTCACCTAGATATCGATGGCACCACCTCGCGGAAATCCAAGAGGTCAACAAGGTAGCGCACGTGGCCGCGGCGGAGGAGGCATCGGCACCACCCAAGGTCGCGGACCGACCCAAGGGGGTGCCCCCTCCATCGCAACCCACGTCGAAACCATCGGCGTGAAGCGTCCCGGATGCGGCACCAGCGGAAGACCCATCAACGTGACCACCAACCACTTCCCCTGCGTCATACCCGACGGAATTATTCACCACTACGATGGTAATGATCTACCCACTTTCTCTTTCACTTGATCGCGTCTAAAGTCTTGTTTACCCTCTCTCTTGTAGTTGGTACGTATCCGTCGCTTTATTTCGCGACTCTCGTTGACAAGACGCGCCCCATCCAATAGTTATCTTGCCCACGGAGAAGGTCTTCCCGCTCCGATTCAACATGGAGTTGATCGCCCGATTGCAGAACAATATCGCCCCTGAAGTCTTCACCCCCCGTGCTGTCTACGATGGGCGTAAGAACTTGTTTGCTCCCAGGGCACTCCCACTCGGCGACACGGGTTCCAAGGAGGTCCGTATCACAACCCGTCACGTGTTCTCGCTCGTGATCTGAGATCGTTTGCAGTTCGCCTTCCCTCCCATCAACGAAAGGTCCAAGCCCCTTAGGATTCGGTTGACCAAGGTGGCAGAAATAAATCCTGAGTGAGTATGAGGAGGTCAAGTCCGTCATCACCTCACCGATCATCGGACAGGACGCTCGCTCGATTCTTGAAAGGACAACAGAGCCATGACAACGCTGTCCTGACGGCGATTACTGTGGGTTTCATTCCTTGGAGAGTTTTCGCGCACCGCTAACACCTTTCTTAGGCTCTCGTATGTTTCTCACCCCCTGTACTCCTATTACAATCTCTGACACATTCGTAAAGAACGTCGTCATTAGGATGGAGCCGACCTTGAACCCCAACTACGCATTCAACATTCGTTCCTTCTTCACAGACAAAGAAACCAAGGACATCGGCAACGGTCTTGTACTTTGGCGCGGATACTTCCAATCCATTCGCCCAGCTGTTGGTCGTATGCTCATCAACGTCGACATCTCCACCGGTGTCATGTACAAACCGGGAAACTTGCTCGAACTCTGCAGAGAGTTCATCGCGCACCGCGATCCCAACGCGTTGGCTCCCCGCAGAGGCTTTCCCGATCGCGAGCGGGTCAAACTTCAGCGCTTCATCACCGGAATCCGAGTCTTTACCAGGAACCCGGACACGGGACTGGTAGACAAATCTAGGGCGAGGGTCGTCAAGAGGTTGAGCAGCGCTGGTGCTAACGACCTCACGTTCTCTCTTCGTGAGGGAGGACAAATGACCGTCGCGCAGTACTTCCTAAAGACGTACAAACGTCCCTTGAGGTTCCCCGACGTCCTTTGTGCTGAGGTAGTTCAGTTTGTTCCCACGGTTATCTGGCGTTAATCGGTCTTGTTAGGTCGGCACTGGCGCCCTGATTCCTCTCGAAGTGTGCGAAGTGCCCCCCGGCCAGATCATGCGCAAACAGGTCCCACCTGAGAAAACCAAGGACGTCTTAGAGTTCGCGACGAAGCGACCCGGTGCTAGGTTGGACAGCATCAGAAATGGACTTGAGGTAACTGGATCTACGTTGTTTATCCATTTTCCAAGGTCTCTAAAATGTTCCCCAGATCTTGAAGTGGAGCGAGTCGGCATACGTTAGGCAGTTCGGCCTCAAGGTAGATCCGAACGTGCAGCCACTGCAGCTCCAGGCTCGTGTGTTGGCTCCTCCAACGCTCAAGTATGGTCCCAACTCAAAACAAGTGACAATTGTGCGCGATGGCCTCTTTTATTTTGTCATCGTCTAACCATCGTTCCACCTAGGTTCCAAGGGATGGGGCTTGGAATATGTGGGTTCCAATCGTGTCCGCGTTTCATCCATCCCTCATCTCTTTCATAGGGTGGACAAGAAATTCTACCGGCCGACAACAGTTCAATCGTTCGCCATTGTGGTCTTCGAACGTAGGCAAAGGTTTAACGAGACCGATGCGAGGGAGATGGGCAAGAACCTACTCGATGCTTGTCGTCAAGTTGGGATCAATGTGCAAGACACCAACCCCAGTGTTTTCTTCGCCAACGGACAAAACGGTGTTGTTCGTGTGAGTACTTCCCCATCTCCCTTCACTCAGTCCCCCGCCCATCGTGAAATAGGAATTGTTGGGCATCGGCGGCCAATTCGCCCAGTTGAAAAAGCCGACTCCCCCCCTTCTGGTCGTCGTTTTACCAGAGGGAGCATCCGATATCTATACGGCGGTCAAATAGTGAGTGTTGGACCGTCTTCTACCTTATCCCACGACTCAACTCTTCCGCCAGCTTCGGCGATGTTCACGTGAGCAATCATCTTCACCCGTGTCTTTTTTGACCTGACTGACGGCTCTCTTCAGACTGGAGTAGCAACCCAATGCTTGAAGAGCCATAAGTGCAAGTCAGCCAAGCCCCAGTACTTTGCGAATGTATGCCTCAAGATCAACGTCAAGTTGGGCGGCATCAACACAATCCCCGATCCACGATCGGTAGCTTTCTTGACCGACCCTCAAAATCCCACAATGGTCATGGGTTGTGATACCATCCACCCTGCCCCGTAGGTGTCGCAGGAACTACCGTAGTTGGGCTTTACTCACTGTTCAACGCAGCGGATCGGACGGCCGCCCGTCTTTCGCGTCTGTTGTGGCGAACGTAGACTCTGACGGCGGGAAATATATCGCCACTTCATCAGTTCAAGAATCACGCGTAGAGATGGTCGAAGACTTGAAACGTATGACCAAGGTACCTCTCTTCGTAGAGTTGTCACCATCACACCATTTCGCTGACCCGCTACTCCGCAGTATATGATCACCAAATTCATCGACTACAGAACCAACTTCGAAAAAAAGCAGACCAACCAGTCCCCGAAGCGTATTATCTTCTACAGAGACGGTGTTTCTGAAGGACAGTTTAAGCAAGTCCTCGAAAAAGAGCTCCCCCTTATCCGAGGTTAGTCTGGTGCACTTTCTCGGGGGCGGATCGTTTGCTCATTCAGGATTCATTAGATGCGTGCAAGGAAGTAGGAATAACTCCTAAGATTACTATCATTATCGTTGGAAAACGCCACCACGTCCGCTTCTTCCCGTCGCCCAAGGACGCAGATAGAAGTGGGAATTGCCCGGCCGGTACCGTCGTGGATCGTGACGTGGTTCACCCGACCGAGTTTGACTTCTACTTGCAAAGTCACGGTGGTCTCCTCGGAACCTCTCGGCCAGCACACTACAGCGTGTTGCACGACGAGAATGGGTTCTCGTGAGTGTTGATTACCCGATGCTCCTTCGATTTCATATTGATCGCTCGTTTCAGTGCCGACGGCTTACAGTCTTTGACTTTCGCTTTATGCCACGTTTATGCCCGCGCAACTCGGTCCGTGTCGATTCCAGCCCCAGTCTACTGTAAGCGAAATACCGACCGCACCGGGGAACGACCCGCTGAACCCCCCCCCCAGATGCAGATATCGTCTGCTCTCGTGCGAAAAATCACTACGATCCTGAGGGAACCCTCAACTTCTCCGAAGAATCTACCATTGTCGGAGACGCCCAGACGACCCTCGACAACTTCAAAAGCCGCTTCCAACCTCTCCATGCCCGACAGGCCGTTCGTATGTATTTCTCCTAAACCTGTTACCCACCAACTTCCGAAGCTTCAATACCCGTATTCAACCACTGTCGTTTCTCTTGTAATCCTTGGCGAATAACGTTCTATCCGTGATAGTCGTAACCTCTCATGATCGAGTGTATATGTCATGTTCTGTAGCTACGCTCATGACGGTTATGTGGTGTGTGATACTGTATTCTCTGTACAACCCTGTTTCAAATACCACGTGTTCTGATAACCATTAAGCTCAGGCTGAGGGCGTGGGAAAGTTCGGCAAGATAACTTCTCCTTCCGTCGCACTTGTCCTCTCCCGTCTGTCGATGTCTCGAGGGACGAACGGCCCCAAATCAGTAAAAAACTACTCCTGAA
>Ga0307509_10009688_pt1 | contig 11969 bp, 12 predicted proteins | sample 10_EM_MG_FD_202245 | JGI IMG/M metagenome (GOLD analysis project Ga0307509, IMG submission 202245) | Populus trichocarpa ectomycorrhiza microbial communities from riparian zone in the Pacific Northwest, United States - 10_EM | ecosystem: Host-associated > Plants > Roots > Unclassified | place... | reverse complement strand
GTTTATGCCGCCGGTGAGCCTGAAGGTGAACATGTGAGTGTAAACTATTGGAGTTTCGGGGCAAGGTAAGACGAACGCGGGCGGGTTATTGGGGTTACAAAGACGCGAGGTGCGACGATGTAAGTACACACTATTTATCCCTGTCCACTAGTAGTAGCACTGGTGGTTCATGTCTGAGGTAAATTTTGTTTAATTCACACTTGGGCGAGTTGGGGGAGCTCGATCACACATTCCAACGTGCATAGGATGAGGACATGGGGTCACTCTGCTGGGAGATCGACCGTTATCGCGAGAACGTTCGGCACTAGACCAGGTTTGACCCTCTATTAAAGCTCACTCGAGCCCCAAACGCGACGCTGTCCCCAAATCCGTGCACGTGGCTCACGCGACCAGTTTTCGGTGTTCTCGGCTTTCAGCGCTTTCGACCAACGGCGCCTTTGTCATTCTCTACGACAACCCCAACTCTCCCAAAACGCGGCTCAGTCTGCACCCTTAGACCTCTCTATTCTATTCCCCATTGAGCCACCTTACTCTCCCTAATCACATCCTCCGTCACCATGAGTCGCAATGCCTTGAACCTTCTCCGATCCGCCACCTCATCACTGTCCCCCCTTGCCGTTTCCCGTTCATACCGCCCTACGTGTCGGAGAGCCGTGCTACATTCCCGAACTTACTTGGGTACAACATCAGAAAAGGCGAATGGAACTCGGGAGGATGCAGGGGGTGCCGATAAGATTGCCGAGGACAAGCAAGGCGCGACTCCTCCCTTGCCAGAGCTCGAAACTAAATTAAAGGCCAAGGAAGATGAAGTCTTGGACTTAACAGTGAGTCCTCTTCGTTGACTTGTCTACTAGATTCCCTCTCTGACACGTCATAAACTTTCAGAGTCGGCTAAGATATCTCCAGGCCGACTTTCTAAACCTCCAGCGAAATGCCGCTCGTGAAAAGGAGCAAACGCGAGACTTTGCCATCACTCGCTTCGCTGCAGACCTCCTTGAAACCGTTGACGTACTATCCCTCGCACTCAAATCGGTACCTTCATCCGCTCTCGCATCGCCGGAAGGGGCGAACTCACGAGATTCAGACCAACCTCCACCACCGGAAAACAAATCACCCTCTGCTTACTTGCAAGAGCTGCATCACGGTGTCGAGATGACACAGCGACTCTTATTGCAGACGCTATTTAAGTATCAAGTGAAGCCCTATGATCCCACAGGCGACAAGTTCGACCCCAACAAGCACGAAGCGTTATACCAGGCGCCAGTGCCAGGCAAGGAGCCCGGAACAGTCATCGACTGCCAAAAAGTAGGCTATACAATCAAGGATCGAGTTCTACGTGCAGCACAAGTCGGAGTTGCTCAGGAGACGTCATGATTGTCATGGTACCCGTGAGAGGACCGTAGCGTATAACACTCATATGTTGGGCTTAGACACGCAACCACGCCGTAGATCGGAGGATACATTCTCCACACACTCCTCATATTACTGCACCAATAATTACCGAATCTCAACTCCTAACCGCTCCTCCAAACATGAAACCACTCGATTCTGCAATGTGTTGACCTCTTCGTTCACTAAAGATCTGCGAGCGCATGAATACAGTCCTCAAAACCCGAAAACATCGAGATTACCTGTCAAATGAACGATAGACGACACGGACGGCCAAACTATGACGCTGGGTTTTCGGGTGTGTGAACCTGTCAATCTTTGCGGCAAGTGGATGAGGGCAGCATGACAACTGATCAATAATGACATACAATTGCAACGTCCTCAACGAGGTCCCCAGCGACATCTCTCACTATATCGTAGAGGTCATTGTCATGCATATCGCTGCTTGGTTTCCAAAAGCTGACATCCCGATGAGTGGCAGGATACTTGGAATACGGTTTGAACGTGCTGATTCTTCCATGAGTAAACTGCGAGAGAAACCGTGGGTCCTCAGACCAGAAGAGCCGGATATCGGGGATAGAATAGAGAATCATGGCGATACGCTCTAGCCCAAGGCCAAAGGCCCAACCCATTTTGTTTGTAACACCTGCCAATAGAATGGTTGATTCTGAGTGACGAGTCTGCCATAGTGAGTTGTGGTGTACCTGCGCGGTCAAGTGTTGACTGCAAAACAACGCCACAACCTAGGATCTCAAGCCATTTGCCGCGGAAGAAAACCTCAACCTCGTAACTTGGGCTAGTAAACGGGAAATATGCCTCTATCCATCTAACACGAAGAGGGGCTCCCTCGGAAGCACCGGCGACGCCAGCGAATAATTTATACATCAAACTGTTCAAGTGGAGCTTTAGATTTTTTGCGGTGACCTCCGAACTACGCACATCATGCGAAGTCTGCACTGGGTTGTTCTCCGAGATATGTTGGACGTCTTCTATATCGATATTGGACAAGGCCAACTTGCGTTCCAGCCGTAGATTGTCTTGTTCAATTTGCTCGATGCTTGACGCGTCGGTGCCAAAGATTTTTGCTCCCTCCATCTGATGGAAGACGGGATAGTGTGACGCGTCTATCTCGTCGCGTCGGTAAACATCCGCCGTGAGCAGCCAGCGCTCGGCTCCCTTTGCGAAGACGTCGACTTCATGAGCAGAGGTGTGTGTGCGGAGCATCGTATTCCTGTTGATGTAGTAGGAGTCCGTCTTTGCTCTGCCAGGGTGATCAGCCGGAAAAGCGAGCGAATCAAAGTTCTGATAAGGTGTAACGATGGGGGATAGTGAGGATAGATGTTCAAAGTCCGAGAAATGGGACTCTATGAGACTGCGTAGTGAACTGATTGGATGTCCTTTTTGTGCATGTAAGCGCCTGGAGAGTTTTGAGGATATCGAGGGAGTTAGGTTGGTATAGTCATCCGTTGGATAAGTGTCTCCGAGGACACGAATGTGAGAAGGGGCCGATGTGCTTTGACAACACCTGGCCAGTATAGGTGTCCAACTTTGGAAACGACACGAGGAGCGAGTGTGCAGAAGCAAAAAGGTCATTTCAGTGCTACCAGTGTGTTGTCCCAGTCACCGGCACTGGCAGACCACTGGCAGTAGCTCGCACGGCAATCCCGGGCCGCGGGATTTCGATAGCCACCACACCACTTTTCTTTCAGTTGTCTTGTCTGTGTCAGTGACCACTGGCAAAGTTCCTCTCATTGCCCCATGTCACTCACAATAAAGATATCAAAGAAGGGAAACATGAATTCATCGGTACTGTCTCTCGCACAAGTCATTACAACCCTTTCCTAACAGGCCCCATCATAGGTGCCAGAACCTTCCAGTTCCCGTCGTAAGCTCAACAGACGACGGGTAACCACCGATTCAGAGGGGGAGGACTATGAGGCATCGCCTCCTCGCCTGGAAACCAAGCCAAAGCGGAAACCCGCACCGAAAGCGAGGGGACACGTAGAAAAGGAAGATGATACCTCCATACAAGATGAACGCAAACCGCCACCCACAAGGGCACGGGATCGCAACCAGCCTGGTGGATCAAAGCGTGCCAGAGACGAGGCTTTGTCTGCAGACGAACCAGAAGGGGAAGTCGATGTTGTGGCTGCTCCGGATGCAGAGGCATCCGCCACCGCTGCTAATTCCGCCGCCATCTCAGACGTCAAAGAGGAATCGCCACCTGTTGCTCCTCCCCCGTTTAAGAAAAAACGACTTCCCCCCATCAAGAAGAACAAAACCGGGACGGTCCCTTCCACGAGTGGCACCTCAAGCCAATCAGCGACGGGCAAGGCCGTCCCCAAGCCCCACGAAACAAAGGGTGGCTCTGGTCTCGCACAGGAAGGCACCTTGGATCCATTATCAGCATTGAAGAGACCAAAACGAGTCAACAACCAGCAAGAGGTCAACCTCAATGATAGGAGTGTGTATGAATCACTTTTCAAACAAGTACGTCTCTGTCATGTGGCTTGTGTCTTGAGGTTCTCATGCAATTCCCAGTCTGGCGGCTCTACGCCACGTGCAGGTCTCAACCCGAAAGAGAAAGAAGAGCGACGAAGGGAGTTGGATAGAATGCGGGAGGAGGATCGCGCACGACGAGCAGCGGACCTTGTAAGTTCTCATTGCGTGTGACGTTTCCTACCCACGTTGTTCTCTAACATGGTATTGACAGGAACACGTCTTTGACCTGCGCGCTCAACACGACAAGATAACATCGTATGTGGAGCGCTTGCAAGCCCGGCGCAGTGCGGCACTTTGGCCCAACATTCTTGCCGTTGCCTTCCGGCAGGAACGTGAGCGGGATGAGCGTAGGCGAGAGCAAGAGCGAGCAAGGCAGGGGGAGTTTGCTATGAAGGAAAAAGAGACAGGGGGGGTTCCCGATGCGGGGTAGCTGGGAATCTGTGGGTTAATCTGGACTATGTCTCGCTTTTCCACAATGCGTTTTATCGGTATCCGGCAGGTCGTAGCTTTTGTGAGCGGGTCGTTCGTAGGATTTGCCTCGAGGCGATCCACTACACGAAATGAATCACTGTCACGGCCAACGATAGCAGACTCTTTTACACCTCCCTCCTTCCCAACAGACGGACAAACAGCCAAGATATGAAATTGTGCCAGGACATCATTTCGGTGGCGCCTCTATTCCCAGCGGGTACTTTCAACCGCTCCAATCGTGCCTCTTTCCGCGCTCCGTGCAACGAGGATGGCTTACGGGATTTAAATGCACTTAGCCCCCTCAAGTCAAGCGAGTCTTGTGTTTTGTGACTCCAGAGGACACACGCGGGAAGCGGTAATCTCGGAACCAACCATAAAGGTTGGTGGCATCACACACATTACAGAGGGTATAAATATGAAAGTGGGTCGTACGTCAAATAGGCGCCTAACCGATTTTTTTTCCATGACATCCCCTTCCCTTTTGTCCAACGTCAGCACCTCATCACTGTTGGAAGCGCTCATAGCAAGATTCGACAATGGCCTTTCCTTGGATGAAACCGGATCCGCAAAGTACGTCGCAGGGCTCCCTTCTCGACAAGACGCGAATCGCTGACGGGGTCCGTCCTCAGTGAGAGCAACGCGCCAATCAACGTGAATTACGTTAACTTTGTCGGACTGACGCGTGTCGCTAAACTTGCCACTCTGCAGGCCGAAGTTCGAAAACTAGCCGCACTCCTTCCTCGCGTACAAACAATTCTCGCCCGCCAGCAGAACGCCGAGCCCGCTATCAACCGTATCCCTATTGAAATTCTTGCCCACATCCTCAAACTAGCAAGTACCGCGGATGCGGAAACCCACCCGGCGCACTGTATCATCACCCTCTCTCTGGTGTGTTGTCACTGGCGTCAAACGGCCCTCGGATTTCCGGACCTATGGAGCACAATCCATCTCCGGGACGGTTCCATTCACGACTTCCAGCTCGCCACCCTTTGCTTGGAAAGGTCAAAGGATGCGCCCCTCAGCATCATCGTTTCGACGCTTTTCCGCGGAGAACAGATATCCAACTTCTTCTCGCCGTATTCGCCTCGAATCGAAAGCGTTTCAATCTGCGTTCCGTTCAAATGCTCGTCGTATGACGTTCCGCGCTTCCTCTTATCCACGTGTGGGTTCCTCGCCCCGAGGCTGAAATGCCTTCGTCTGTGTACCGCGATGTGGGGTTCTTACCACTCTCCTGTTCTTCCTCCAATCCTCGGCGGCGATATATCAAATGTGACACACCTCCACGTTGAATCGTTCTCGCCATATCCCGGGCACACCTTTGGTCGCCTCACTCACTTGGCATTGAGCTCACAATCCCAATATGAAAGGCGAACTTCCATGACGGAATTCCTCGACCTCCTCGAAGCAAACCCTTTTCTAGAAGAGCTCCTGTTGGATGATGCCGGCCCCTCCACCCACACCGCAGACAGCCGTCCTCCCATTCGGATGCCCCATATGCGACTTTTGTGCTTTGTCGCAACTTTGACAGAGAGGGCGTTGGCATCGCGGGTGCTGTCGCACCTCCGACTTCCCAGCCAGTGTTCTATTCGGGTGCATCGGGACATGGACCCATCCCATCTAGACGAGCTTTTACCATCACCCTTCCCAGAAGATGTTGAGCATCTACCGACTTTCTCGGTCGTCGAGAAACTCTCACTCCGGGACGATACGAAAGGGTTTGGAGAGCCTTCCATCCGATATAGCGCCACCTCTCGTCATTCCGGTGTCTCCACGTCATATCGCCTGCGGGGTTCGGACGCCCATGATATGTGGCCAGAAGCCGCCCTCAATATCTTTCTTCGTTCCATTCCTTGCTCCCAGATACGGGTATTGTGCCTTAATCTAGAGAAAACAACACAATCATTCCACCCAAGCGGATGGCGTAGTCTATTCGGACGACTGACTGCTTTAAAGGAACTCTACCTTGCTAATATGGACGTCTCTAACGTTGTGGAAGGCCTAGTATCTCTCCATCAAGATACAGAGGACAAGGACATCCTGCCGGGATTAACCAAGGTTTGCCTCCTTCGCCCTAAAGCCTTGGATATCGACGCACTGCTCTCATGGACCGAAGAACGCATGACGCGGGAATACCCCGTCAATCACGAATTGATCATAGTTATGGATGCACACAAAATGTCCTTATTGAACCCCAAAATACCTGGGCATTTATCCAAGAACGTGCAAATTCATGCCGCAGCGTCCACGTCTGGTGACGTCCGTGATCATACCGTGACCTTCGAGGAGCCCTTTGACATGACCTGTTCACCCTTTGGGAGAGATATTTCTTGACTGCGCTGACCGGACACTCGTAATTGCATTTAGATGTACTGCATATAGTTTGCTAGAACCCTTATTTTCCTAGAGACAGTCGTAGTACTTACTTTTACTTAGCTTGTACATACCAGAGGCCATGGTGCCAATATTACTAGTATCACGTGACTACTGCGTGATCTATCAGCAAACGCGTTAACGCGACCCATCGAGTTCTCGGGTCGGGTCAAGCCAACCAATCGCCTTGCTTGAGTCATCCCCTACGGGCCTTTATTCTACAAAGCAAATCTCATGAAGTTTTTTATTGATGACCTTCCTGTGGGTCGACGGTGCACTTTTCTCAAACAACATCGAATAACATGCTTGGCAGATAGTCTTTCCTTATGACCGAATATATCCTGGTGCGTCGAACCTACCTTGAAAGCAATTTCTTCACACTCACCGTACCACAGAGCAATATGCGTACATGTGTGACTTGAAACGAACTTTAGATGCAACGGTGTGTACTTATAGCTATTCCTTGACCGCCATCGCTCATCCCTGTGTCATGACGTAGGGACATTGCGTACTTGAAATGCCCTCAGGGACAGGGAAGACCGTCTCCCTACTCTCCTTGATCGTCTCGTACCAGCAGGTATCTGCTCAGTCTCCTCGTGAGATAAACCCACAGACTTTCCTTGTTCCCCTAGTTCTTCCCCGTGAAACGCAAGCTCATCTACTGTTCCCGAACCGTCCCTGAGATCGAGAAGGCTCTTTCCGAATTGAAACGATTGATGGAATACCGAATATCAGTTGCGGAGACAGAACAACAGCGAGAGAAGGAAAAGGCTTTCACGGGCTTGGGTTTGACAAGTCGCAAGAATCTATGCATACACCCCGAGGTAGAAGGACTCTGCTAACGATTCGTGTCATTTATGCCATTCATGCCTTACATTTGAAGGTGTCCAAAGAGAAAAAGGGCAAGGTCGTGGACGCCCGATGTCGAGACCTCACGAATCCCGCCGCTGTGAACAAGGCAAAAGCGGAGCCGGGCTCCGTCGAAGTGTGTAATTTCCACGAGGTGGGTATCTCATTGGTTGCATTTCACCTCGGCTATCATTTATGGACGTGTTGGAAGAACATGAACGAAATTCCCAACGACCAGGTTCTGGCACCCGGCATCTGGACATTGGCAGATATCTTGCAACATGGGCGAGACAAGTCAACCTGCCCATATTTTACCATTCGACGTTCGGTTTGCTCGCGCCTTCTGTTCTCCACGACGAAGGGCTAATTCGTGTTTCAAAGATGCCATTCGTCGATGTCATCATTTACTCCTTCCACTACCTTCTCGATCCGAAGGTAGCAGAGCAAGTTTCAAAGGAGATGTCGAAAGACTCTATCGTCGTATTCGATGAAGCACACAACATAGGTGCATAGTATGATCATCATGGGCCATTCCTTCGTCTAAGGAGCCCACGATTCAGATAATGTGTGTATCGAGTCATTAAGTATCGATTTGACACGGCCGATGCTTGATGCGGCTGGTCGGAGCGTAGACAAGCTTGCAGACAAAATTGACGAGCGAGTCATTTCCGAATTCTCCATTCGCGGGCAGGTGATACTGATGGGAACTCCAGGATTAAGAAGACAGACGCGTCCAAGCTGCAAGATGAATATGCCAAGCTTGTGGAAGGGCTACAGGAGGCGGCAGCTGACGAGGACGCCTTCATGAGTAATCCAAGTTCGTACAGAACCCTATCCACGACGATGGTTCGGCTGAGTCGTAGTACAGTTCTCCCAGAAGATCTCCTCAAAGAAGCCGTTCCTGGGAATATCCGAAAAGCGGAACACTTCGTAGCTTTCCTCAAGCGGCTTGTTGAGTATCTCAAGGTTGGATCTTTCATTTTTCGTCCGAGGAAACTCACTCATCATATGCTGATCCCCCCACAGACCCGCATGCGCGTGTTGCATGTCGTCGCCGAGACGCCGTTATCGTTCCTCCAACATTTGAAGGACATCACTTATATTGAAAGGAGGCCGCTCCGGTATGCCAGCCTTTGGGCATAATTGGATGTCATCGCTAGACTACATGTCGCGATAATGCCCTTCATGAATAGGTTTTGTGCAGAACGATTACAATCTCTCGTCCGAACGCTCGAGCTCAGCCGATTAGACGAATATTCGTCACTACAAAAAGTCGCAAATTTCGCGACGCTGGTGTCGACGTACGAAAGAGGTATTAGCATTTCTACTGCTCAACACTTCTTTTTCGAAATGACTATATGGCTCTTAGGCTTCCTCCTAATTCTGGAGCCGTTCGAAACAGACAATGCTACAGTGCCAAACCCTGTCTTTCACTTTGTGTATGTACTTGATTCAGCAACCCATGCTGGTGGCCTGTTCTTAAGTGTGACACTAGCTGTATGGACCCTGCCATTGCCATCAAGCCCGTCTTCGAGCGTTTCAGCAGCGTCGTCATCACCTCTGGAACAATTTCACCGCTCGACATGTATCCTAAGATGCTACAATTTACCCCCGTAGTTCAAGAGACATATGCAATGACTTTGACACGCAATGCCTTCCTACCACTCGTGCGTCGCAACTCAATTGCTCCTCCCCCAATGGCATTTACTCGATCACGGGACAATAGGTCATAACCAGAGGCAGTGATCAAGTCGCCATCAGCTCTCGCTTTGAAGTACGAAACGACCCAGCCGTCGTTAGAAATTTTGGAACTATCTTGGTGGAATATAGCAAGATTGTGCCTGATGGCGTCGTTGCATTCTTCCCAAGCTATCTCTACATGGAGTCCATCGTCGCGGCCTGGAACGACATGGTACGCATTCGTGGACCTACCCACCTTCATTCCAATGTAACCAGTCGCTTCCAAAACAGGGCATTTTAAATGAAGTTTGGAAACATAAACTTATCTTCGTTGAAACGCCCGATGCCAATGAGACGAGCATCGCTCTTGAAAACTATCGCAGGGTACGTTTCGCCGTTGTCCCCCATACACATGCTTTATCCCAAGCCAGGCATGCGACAACGGCCGAGGTGCCGTTCTGTTGTCAGTTGCGAGAGGGAAAGTATCCGAAGGGATTGACTTTGACCATAACTATGGCCGAGCTGTGATCATGTTTGGGTATGTTGTCACATCGCGAAGAGATCCTCGCTCACTATTTTGAACTAGGGTTCCATACCAATACACAGAAAGTCGAATCTTAAAGGCGCGCTTGGAGTACCTCCGTGACGCTTATCGAATACGCGAGTCCGAATTCCTGGGCTTTGACGCGATCCGAAATGCTGCCCAGTGCGTCGGTCGTGCCCTACGGGGTAAGACCGACTGGGGCCTCATGGTGTTTGCGGATAAGGTTCGTCGGCGGATGTTGATCATCGTCACCGAGCTCATACCTCGTGATGATCTTAGCGCTTCGCACGTGCGGATAAGCGTGCAAAGCTGCCCCGGTGGATCAATCAGTACATCACCGAAACGGCGGCGAATCTCTCCACGGACATGGCTTTGACGCTGTCAAAACTCTTCATGCGTACCATCTCACAGAATGCGGGTGAGAACTTGACCGGGGTGTCGTTGTGGACGGTGGAGGATGTTGAGAAGGCGCAAGCGGCGCACCAGCAAGCCTTGGCGGAGCAAAGCGCCGCTGAGGCTCTTGGGCAATCACAACAAAACCTTGCGGGAGGACTGGTGGAGCCGATGGATGAGGATGATTTCTACGAGGAGGGCGGTTTCTCAGACCGGGTGCTAGGTGGGGTTGACCTGGATATATAATCGTACAGACGTCACGGTGCGAGAAATGATCTACGTATACGCTACAAGACAAAAAGGAAACGATTAGCTGAGGCATCACAGCAACTCTATCGTGACGATCGAGAGAAACATGAAGGACATTTGTTTGGCAACTGTCGGCGGTTGTAAGTAAGAGTGAAGGTTGGAAATGAAATGGGGATAAGAATTAATACCAGGCTTGGATTAACCACGCGCTCTGGTTGGCTGGAGTTGGCGATGATGAGTGCGGGACAGGACGCCCGGAATTAAATGGAGACGTACGTATAATATCTGCGACAGCAACAACGAGCGCGTCCAGATCGGGCAGCACAGTTGGAAGGATGCGCAGAACTATTATAGCATTCGGGATCTTGACAATCGACTTGTCGCTCCTCGGTCAGGATTAAATGACCGCAGGCGGAACTCTTTTTGAAGGTGAGATGTCGGTGGCACATCTGCGTAACTTTGTCTTAATCTGATTCGGGTGGAAAAAAGGGGGAGGAGCGACGACGAGGGCGGGCCTGGGCGTTGTCGGCGGAGGTAAGGGTCAGTCGTCGGTGGACGGGAAGACAAAGGGGGTTGGGGTTTTGGAAGTGCCAATGTAATGCAAAAGAACGACGACTTTTTGATCAAAATGGTCCGTTTAAGTTTGAGATCGACGACGAGAAATGGTTCATTTGACGGGTGCTGAATTGAAAAAAAACCCTGCGGTGCGGTACTGCGTCCACCGCGCGCACTGAATGGAAGACTCACGTCAAAACACCCCGACGGTGCCCTCTTCACAAATTCGAAAAGAGGGGCTTGCTGACCCCACCCGGAGTATGTAATCGTTATGCACTGGGGTCACGATACCCCCCCAAGGTAATATTGTTCTTTCTTCCACATATCTCCGCAGGCACACTGCGTGAATCCCTTGAGACGGAGAAAGAAAAAACGAAACCTAGGACGGGCTAGCTTGGAATATTCTTGGAATAACATCGATTCTAAGCGGTTTGCGGCTCACATCTGTAATGCATGTATGTAAGCGCTCGGCAGGACCCGTTCAGCGGTTCCAGGGCGCGGCACATACTTGCCTCGTTTGGGTAGTCGGTACTAAAGTGAAGTGCGAAGGGGTAGTTACGGAATGGACACGGATAGATCACCCCGAACCGGCAACTCATCGCCGGTATCTCGCAATATCAGGTGAAACAGACTTAGCATTCAAAAGCCGTGGTCGACGGTTGGACTTTTGCTGGCAAGCCTTCTCGCCGCCTCCGAATCCGCGGGCGTAGGCGTATGTCGTTGGTGGTATGACGTGCCGCGTGGGGTGCAGTGTTGGTGGTGTTTTGGTGGTGGTACCATTGTGGTGTGTTGTACCCCCGATCTTTTTCCCAAATGCTGCGTGCCGTTGCTCCTTTCGTACATTGATCTTGTGGCGCAGGCTCTAGTGACAGCACCAGGCTTCGCGGGTCACACGCACCCTGGCCGCTCTTTCCCCCTTTATTCGTTTGCCGACGGCTTACCATTCCCTTTTCTTAAAAACAGACGG
>Ga0307509_10009687_pt1 | contig 11970 bp, 10 predicted proteins | sample 10_EM_MG_FD_202245 | JGI IMG/M metagenome (GOLD analysis project Ga0307509, IMG submission 202245) | Populus trichocarpa ectomycorrhiza microbial communities from riparian zone in the Pacific Northwest, United States - 10_EM | ecosystem: Host-associated > Plants > Roots > Unclassified | place... | reverse complement strand
ATCAGCAGAATACCACCTCAAATCGACGTAATTGGAGGATACGCTGTGAGGATTACCCTGAAGTAGTAATCCACCCTCCTTTAACGGCAGGTCGGGAATCTGCATGTCTCATCCGTCCATGGGATAGAAATGCATCTGCTGTCTGACTGTGGCATTCATTTCCCCCTTGAAGTTAGACTACCTTGAATATTAAGAAATATACCAACCTTTTCTTTTTTTTTTCAACAAAAGGCATTTAATGTATGATGTCACGCGAGCAGAGCTTCCAAGCTTTAATCCCAAACGCAGTCCCCACATGCAAATCCAGAAGGTATAAGAGCCCTACTGCTCCCACTGCTGGTCTCAGGCTATATCGAGCCTCACAAGACTACAACCAAGACTCTTATAATCCCCCGAGGTACAAAGTGCCCCATATTCCTCTTTTAAAACTTGACGCCCACTTGCATACTTCAGCATCATGTTCCCACCTGGACGCGGTAACGACAAGCTAGACGTAGGCGACATTTATCTGATTAGCGTATTAGGCACAAACCAAATGCTCGCAGCAGCAGGAGAAGAGCCTTGTCTCCGGGACTATCAGGAAGGTAACCTTGACCAAATGTGGACCTGCGAAACGGACTCAGACCATCGAATTGGCATGCGCAATAGACGTACTGGGAAGTTTCTAGCCCAAAAAGATCCCAACAACCTTAAATGCGACTGGCCCGGTCTCGGTAATCGCGAGCGGCTTACTTTCACGCGGCTTAGCCTGGGCGGGTATTCAATCAAAGCGCTCCCCGATGAGGAGAAGCTCGGGTCGATAGAACGTGTCGACAGTAATAGTCCAAAGTTAAAAATTGGGCAAGTGGGCACCCAGTTCGGCCTACACAAGCTCAAGAACCCGGTGTTCCGGCGGTTCGAGTGGGTGATTCCCGGTCGCCTTGCACGGTCATCCGCGCCATACTACAATGGCGAAGATGCGGATGAGGCAATTAACGAAACCTCAATTGAGTTCCTTAACAAATACGGGATAAATAACATCGTCAGTTTGAACTCTGTGGAGCTATCGCCGCGACAGAGGGGCTGGCTTCACGACGCTAAAATCTCGTATTCGCACATCAAGGCCGTGGAGTGTACCGCAATCACACAGGAGCAATTCGATCAGATCCTGAATGCCTACGACAAGGCGAGAGTTACGATCGTCTACTGTGGGTATGGAGGTGGGAGGACAGGGATGGCTATCAGTGCGATTCAACTCTTCGAGGGTTGGGCCCTAAACGACAACGATTACAGGGGGAATGGCGTGGAGTGCCCCAGTCAAATATCTGCATTAAATGCATTAAGAACCAGACTAAATAAGTGAGTACCTCCTCCAAACCGTCCGGCCCTCACACTGGCATTGCCTATGCTCATCCTACTTTAAACAATCTTGAAAGCTACAGTGCTCCATCCAACACCCCAGAGACCCGACTGCCACTATACACAACGTCCGAAAAAAAAGAGACGTCATAGAATTCATAGCAATGGGGCTATGCAAGGAGGGAAGAGTGGGAGGAAGTATTCATAGGTGATGTGCGGCAGTGTCCTAAGGCCGTGGAGGAAGGGGTCGTGCGACCATCATACAACTCACACTAGAAAAGCGGTTGGAAGAAGATAGCGGTTTATGTAGGGATACGGTAGAGGCGGTAAAGCCTGATGAAAGGTTGGAATTCTCGATATTAAGATGGAGTACGCTGTGCTGCCAATTGAACTCCATCTACGCTTTTTCATTTTTTTTTTCCCTCAATCTTGAATAGTTTAAGGATGCAATCGAGATACTTGACCATATATGATGCTAAATACAACACGCATCGCCGGGGGGCGCTCCTCCCGATTGGAGCGATTTGTAGGAGCGGGCCCTATCGCACGAGCACGAAGGGCCAGGCGAAAGGAGGTACCGTACCAGACCTGGTGGAAGTTGTTTGCTTCCTGTAGCAATATACAGGCACGAGCACCGCTAGGGATCATGATGGAATAACTAAGGCAGCATGGTGCCAGCAGAATAACTTTATATCTCAACATCGATGTCCTTTCCACTAGCCCATGAATCTCGAAGTTCCGCTGAGGTTTTACCTTTGTAATTGCCTTCCCAATTGTGAGGGCAGAGAGCGGAGTCTGTAAAATCGAGCAGAGCCAGCTTGTAAAGCTACTTTTACGCCAGCAAAAATAGGATTTCAAGACACCCCAAAGAGGCATCCAGGACGTCACTTTCGGTCCCCCATCATAAGATATCACTCCCTTTTAAACTATATCATCCTGAGGGCTAAAGTATCTCAGGTTCCGATCCAGGGGGGTTTTCAAACTCATAGGTATATATATACAAGAAATGTAGCGTTATAAAATGTACAGTCCCCAATCAATCAAATCCAATTCATTTCAATCTTCTCATGGACCTCCACAGACGCCATGCTATTCCTGTTAGTTCCTTGTTTGGTACTACTCCCACCACCACCACCATTGCTACTGCTAGCGCGGACGCTCCCACGGTGACTAGGGCCCGGCACTGCGATCCCAATTTCCTCCAACATACTTGCAATACTAGGTCTGTCATTCCTATACTAGCATTAGCATACCATTCGCCCCAACAGATCTCAGGGGAAAAAAACAGCAACATACTCTCCGCCAGCTGGCAACTCGAACGGATTCCCATTACTATCCCTATCCCTAGTATGTACTGGCACGCTTCCGGGCAATTCCAACGCAGCCCTATTCTTGCCCTTGCCCAGGCTACCCAATAACTCCTGGAACGCGTTCAGCGGCATGCGTGTTGTGGGTTCCAGCTCCGCTGTGTGGATCTCTCCGAGGCGGAGGCGATTTGCACCTGCTCTTCGGATCTTGTATACCTGTATCGCTGCAAAGGTGATGAATAAGAGAAGTATTGCGGAACCGATGGATATGCCGATTATGGCTTGTTTGGATAGTGGAGTCGGAGGCGAGGATGGTTTGGAGATGGTGGTGTTAGAGTTCGTGAGATTAGTGGGGCCGGTGGGCGAAAGGATCTGTTGGTTGAATACGGCTTCGAGGCCACCGGCCCACTTTGATTCGGGGGATTTTACGGTAGCGGCGCCAGTTTCACTAGTAGTATCCATCGTCAGCACTTTCGATTTTCCCATAGGAAAAGAGGAGGATGGGAAAAATACATACTTCCCTCCAATCCTGGAAGAAATTAAGGAAGAAATATTATATTTTTCGGACCCCGGATTGAATATACTTGTCCAGTTCATATTCACCATTTCGAGGAGCGCCATCCCGTTAGGCTCCCAATCACAGGGCCCAGGGACTCCGGCCTTTGCTTTGTGCCCGCCGATTGTCACCATCATTCGGTTTCCAACCACATGGCAGGTATGTGCTTCGCGCTCGTCACTACCGGAATATGCGCTTATCCATTCGAAGCTTGGGAGAGAAAGGATGTAGACGTCGTCGTATTTGTTGATTCCGTCCCAGCCTCCGTACATGTAACTGTTATCGTTGACATGTCAACATACGTAAGGGGAGGTTAGTAGGAAGATGGTGATTACATGTTCCAACTAGTCTTATCTGGCGCCGGGGCGCTGACAATGCAGAAACCAAGCCTTGCTGGGGGTATCGCACCGGTCGCGGTCTGGTTGTACCACCCTTTGCCCCCCTTATCTAGAGATTCGATGTCAAAAACGCTTATTTGGCTCATCGGTGACTGGTATATGTCAGCACAGGTATGATTCTGAGCCGACCAGACATAGGCTCACCAAAGATCCTAATATCGCTCAGTCAGTTGCTGCGCTTCGTCAAGATCGCTCGATCCCAGGGGCAAACCTCTAAATCTATCGTCCGGTGTCCCAGTTGGCTTTGTTGACCCCCCAAACAACACCAAGATCCCCTTCTTTCCAATATCAGGAATATATATCATCTGAGCATCCGCCCTCCCAGCCCCAACCAGGTCCAAGGGTAAAGCCCTCGCACTCCCATTCTTAAGATCAAACACATAAAACTCATTGGAGAAACTTATCGCTGTAGAATTCTGCGTATCCGGACTCGTGCCGTTATCAGCCCGTCCACCATAGTAAAATGCCAACCCTTTGTCCTCGGCAACGGCGCTTGCACCGTTTGATAGCCTGGGCACTTTCCTCCCATCACTTGACTTCAGTGGTTGGGGCGACCATTCTGAGGATAGCGTGTCGAAGCGCCACAGTACTGTGTCTTCTGTTTTCGGAGACTGATAGTCTATGAACGAGTCGTTGAGGCGGCTGGTTGACCCACCGTAGAGGTATAAGGAGTCCTGGTATGGCCAGAGCGCCCCTCGGGAAAGGGCCGGTGGGGCATTACTGTTTGAAGGCACTCGCTGGTCCGCATCAAGGATTTCAAAGGGCATGGTGTTCCTCCAGTTCCATTCCTCGTTCAGCGTGAGAGAGATGAGATTTTTGTCTGGTGAGGGTCAGTAGGGACAATACAGCGGAGTAGAGTAGAGAAAGGAGATATACTAAATCCTACCGGGTTGTTTCCGGCTTTTTGAGAATCCTTATCTCGAGTTTTAGCATCCCAGAATACCTGAACTCCCCCATCAATGTACAACTTTCCATTCAGAATGGCGGCTTCAACATCGTTAATTGCGAAAATACATAAACAAGACAACCACAAGGCGATCGCTTACACTGATGGTCCCACCGACTGCATAAATTCTTAATAGGGTCAATATCCTGACCATCCGCACTCAACACAAACAGAGCTCCAAATACTAAAGAGCGGACGAGGTTGGCAACAGCAATATCTTGGAAGCCCATTATGATAATTTGTTGCTCAACAACAGTGAAATGCCCCGGTTGAAATAAAAGAATGTCGGCTATGCAGAGCACCGGGACAGTTAAGGTAGATCGGGCCCACCAAAGGGGAACAAATGAAGAAAGGAGGGGGGGAAGTGATCAGGACATGGAAGCTTTAAACAATGCGGTATCACTCCTCTTTTGTTTGATGCTAGAGAGCTCATGCTAGATAAGCTTGTGATCTCACGCTTCCTATAAATCCCCCAGCTGTATAAAAAGAATCTCGGTAGTTTCCCGCGCTTGCTTATGTCCAGACCAAATTCAGCAGATTCAGGGATCATACAGCGCACATCCACCAAGTGAGTCGTCCCGGCGATAAACCCTGACAGATGGAGAAGTACCGAATGCAAGGGAAATCCCATCGCCGTATTCTCAGCGGAATCTGCGTAGGAGGCAATAGTAACAATTTTCGCAGGCCCAGGTAATTGAAAGATTACTCATGCACAATAGGTGGTAAAGAGGTGAGAACCCTCCACAATGCTGTCCCCTGTCTTGCACTTTAGTTTGCCGAATAACGTGAGCGTAGTAATACGGTACCGGTGCTGGGCAGAAGAGCGCTCAGTTTCTACTTCTATTTTAGTGGTTGCGGTAGAGTTTCAGGTGATTGGCTCCTGTAGCGCCCAAGGGGTTTTCTGAAGTTTGACAGGCTTATGTGGTTACCCCTTTGGGGTAGCTGTAGGAGCACAAGTTCCTCTGAAGGGTTTAATTCGATGTTCAATTCCATCTCTCCATCTCAAAGTGCCTGTATCCTCATGCTAGGCTTCAAAGTTTCCATCCCCCCGAAAGCAGGGATAACTTCTCCCTGATTTCCACTTAACGGGTCATCACCGCGTCGCATTACAAAGAATCAGAACAGCGGCGAAGTGATTGAACCGAGCTCATCTAATTAGGGGAATAATACCATAACTTCAAACTCTCAGAGGTCCATCCCACTCCCCTACTGTTCTCTCCCTTCAACCATTATCCTCAACATCCACCATAACCCAGCGCTATATCCTACAAGCAGCATTACAACATAATCAAATTAACAAGAATCCCAATAAAGACCCTTCGGGTCACCCACTTGACCTGCCAGGCCATAGAGCAATGTCTTCATAGCCAGCTCTACCTCGGTCTTCAGTAATGCTCTATTTAAACGAGAAAGGTCTTGTGCTGGTTTTTGCTTTGAGTCTAAGTACCCAGTGTCTGTAGGTGTAGCGCTGCGCGGTGTCATAAACCCGGGGTCTGTTGCGAAGGTGGTTTGACTAATCTCAGATTCGTAGCCCTCCTCGGTCCCCGACTCGTACTGAACAGTTTCACCCCTAGTACTTTGGTAGCCAGGACTAAATGGACTCAAGGCTCCAGAACTACTTGAAACCCCCCCACAATGCATCCCCTCTTCAGTTGCAGTGATGAACGACTCGCGGTGTGTCGCAGGAGTTAAACAAGTGACCTTCACCTGTCCTGCGTTTCTTGGGCTAGTCAGAGGCTGCGACACGGGTGTGGAAAGAGATTTGGAGGATGGCCATGGATTCGGCGTAGGTATCTGCAATTTCCTAGATTCTGGTGTTTCTACCAGCGTAGCCACCGAGCCTTGTTCAACCAACGGTGCTTGTGGTAAAGAGGACTTTGAAAATACCGCATCTGCCTGGCTTTCTAGCCGCAGGTGCCACTCGGATCCGACTCCCCACGAGCACCATTCAGGCCCAACCTGAGCCCCCAACGAGCTATCCCGGGCCCCTAGGGCAATTCCTATCTCACTATCCCGTGGATTTTGCGGCAATACCGATTCTTTTTCAGCTAGCATTGGATCTGAATGCAAGGATTCGTCTTCAGTCCCCGCTCCCCGGGCCAGCGAAATAGACCTGTCCAAGGTTCCTGGTATCGATTTTATTTCCCGATTTCTGACTTCTATACCTGTTTCCTGGAACCTCCCACCGAACTTCTTTACGGACATAGTGAATGGGGCTGCTGCAGAGTGCGGCTCTTGAGAGTTGCATTTGATGTCATGTTCCTGATGCTGGCGATTCAAGCCGAGACCCGGATTCGCAGATATGGCCTCCCTTCTATAATCCCGTCCATTATCCACCTCCACCACCTCCTCCTCCTCCTCCTCGCCACCTTCCTCCCTTTTTTGTAACATATCACCCAACATCTCCTCAGCTTGTTTTAACAGGGTTATGATAGCACCTTGCCGTGAAAGAGCATGGCTTGGACCGAGCAAAGCATCCTCTCTCCTAAGCTTCCCCGCCGAGTGCTTGGGAACGACTATAGCGTGATAGTTTAGTTTGGAGGCAATACAGTTATTGCCGTTGAGGGGAGCTCGAGTATACGTCAGGATCCGAACATCCGCATCGAAGAGAGCCCAACAGTTGTCTACCCAATGTAAGCCCCGGAGGTCCTGTAAGAAGAATAGAATACAGCATACCCAATACCTGATCGCGATAGTGCAAACAATCCATGACCCTGTTGCTTATCCCCGTTCAGGGGAATGATTGGTGTTGGGTAGTAAAAATGTGGGGTGAAATTTAGGCGAATCAGCGCAAGGCAATGAATGTAAACTAGTATACTCGAGTACTCCGGCCCGAACTGTCACAGACGTCCGAAGCGAATTTGGGTGTTTGGTTCGTGTAGTAAAGGATTTAAGAATCAAAGAACGAAGGGAACTGCAGTACGGCACACCGAGTCCGAAGAGCGATGACCATCCAGCCTTTTTCTAATGTTTGCCTCTTCACTCTTTTTCCATTTTTTTGCCCCCCCCTCAGATATGCACCAACGGGCTGCGCCCGTATTACGGAGGCAATAATAAGACGGGAAGGGAAAGGGGAAGGGAAAAAAGCCCCAATTGTTGGACCTGTTGGTGTCAAACTTGTCTGCCTAGCCAATGATGATGCTTCCCGTGGGTCACTACACCCATTGCGCAAGACAAATGAGACACCGCAGCCTCAAATATGAACTTTGCCGGCAACAAAGACCAGCATTAAAATATCACAAAAAGCTGAATGCTCGCGAATAAACATCATGTCTTCACCCCAATCATGATCCATCACTTGCAATACTGACGGCTCGATTTTCCCCAATCGTGGCTTTCGATAATTCGCTGATCTCCAGCACCTGCTGCAGACAAGCAGAACATCCACTGATGATCCAATAAAGGGGAACAAACAAAGGACCAACCTCATCTTATATCGCTAACAATGCAAGCAGCCGTACGATTGCCGACACTGGCAATGAATCCGGCAAGCTATCATGCTCCCCGCCAAACACTGCGAATGCGAAGATGGCTGCTGGATGCCCTTTTGTGCCGCAATAGATTAATATCGTTAAGCGATACACGGGAAGAGGCCCGAATCATCATTTACCAGGGACAGAAAAGTGTGGAGGGAAAGAGAGTTTCCTGTTCCGCAAACCGACGAGCAAATGCGGACTCCGAAAGAGTCATAAGTTAAGTTAAACCTTGATGAGAAGCCATACATCATGGGGCCAAGCGTTTGTTGAACCACTCCTGCGCCACCGATTCGACTATGCTTGGCTACTAGAGTCTTGGAATCCCACACGCCTAAGCAAGCCTCCGGACCGAGTGTTGAGGAGAAACAAGAATCCTACCGTACCGTAGTGGGGAAACGTGCCGACGCATCCCAGTGTTATGGTGTTTCGGCTATTGGTAAAGAAATTGATTCGTGTTTGACGAGATTTCTGTGGGTTCTCGAACGGTTGGATGTATTCCGGATGGGATGAGAAGAAAGAGAGCCTATTCGAGTACTAGTACTCGAGTACATGAACCAGAGAGTGATGGCCTAGTATCCCCCCCCCCCCCACCCCCTTTATAGGAAGCACGATATTACCCACTCTGAAGCAGTCGAGTTGCAGAGTTGATTTGTCGTGTTCAGAGAAAATATCGGATCAAGTGGATCAACATCACGAGGGCTGGAGAGAGTTTGGCGATCCAGTCAGAGGGGTAATAGGGCGGATGCTGACTTATGGGGAAAGGGCAGTTCAGTTCAGCGCCATGCCGGCCAAAAATCGAGTGATACTTCAAGTCATGTGGTGAGGATAGTATGATATATCGCGTAATGCGGGTATGTCGAGAAGACACAAGGCGGTCCTCCCGGCGCAGTATTGTACTGTAATTTACGTAAGTTAGTCTGTGGTTCTGGTCTATAAAATATCAATGGATTCTACAATGCTGCACGCGCAGCCTGGCCATCATTCTTAGGTTTGTTAGGTTCATCAACCTAACAACCGATGAGCTACGGTATCATAGTGCCGCAAACTCTACTCGAGTACCGTACTCGGGTACCGGTATTCGAGCACCGCACCGTACGGCGGCGCGTTCACTGCAGGGCCCAAATGTTCAGCAAAACCTATTCCTGGGTGTCAGCCCCCCAGAATCATCAGGCGGAAGTCAATTCGGTTGGGCTTCCAAAATTGGAGTAGCCCTGTTCTGGTTCTGCCGCCCCAGGGCTTGCTCTCCCCCCTGTTCTTGTCTTGCTGCAGCACCCTGCGGCCACGCAGACCTCAACCCAGCTTTTTTTTCTCCCCCCTTTCGATTCGACACGAAGTTTTGTTGTCCACTCCTTCTCCTCATCCTCTTATTCTCCGCCCTTCTCCTCTTCTGTGTGAGAGAAAACTTGACGTTCGCTGAATTGCTTCTCCTTTTTCTCTTTCCCCTCATCATTCCCATCTCTGTCTCGTCTTCTCGTTAGACATCGGCAATACGTTACTCCATCTGCTTTTGCAGCTCGTCATAAGCTCCTAGATCTCCATAATCAATCAATCTTTTCATCATGAAGGGTACCTGCAGCTTTCCAAACTTGTTTCCCCGGGGAAAAGGAGAAAATGGTTGGCTAATATTGTTTGATTGAATAAAGCCCTTATTCTCGTTGGTGGCTTCGGTACTCGTCTACGACCTCTTGTATGAATTTTCCCTGTCCATCAGTCCAGCCTTCTATGGAACCATTCGTCCCATAAACCCGTATTATCCCGTTATCCCATTTTATCCTGATACTGTCTCAATCGGTGCAGAATAGACGGCAGCGTGCCGTAGAGCTATGCAGTCTGCCGAAATATGTAGGTTACTGACTATGGCGACCGAAATGTCGTATTAGACCCTCACTCTCCCGAAGCCCCTGGTCGAATTCGGAAACAAGCCTATGATTCTCCATCAAGTCGAGGCACTGGCTGCAGCTGGTGTCACAGACATCGTTCTGGCTGTTAATTACCGCCCAGATGTCATGATTAGCGTCTTGAAGAAGGTAACCTAACCTTCATTAGCTCTTTTAGGGGCATGTCTTATCAACTATGCTGACTGGACTTGCCGGGACAGTACGAAGAAGAGTATAAAGTATCGATTACCTTCTCCATCGAGTCCGAGCCGTTAGGGACAGCTGGCCCTTTGAAGCTCGCAGAAAAGATTCTTGGGAAAGACGATTCCCCATTTTTTGTCCTCAACTCGGATGTTATTTGCGACTATCCCTTCCATCAACTTGCCGAGTTTCACAAATCACATGGCCAAGAAGGGACTATCGTGGTTACAAAGGTCGAGGAGCCCTCCAAGTATGGTGTAGTGGTTCATAAGCCAGGCCACGCGTCAAGAATCGATCGCTTCGTCGAGAAGCCCATTGAATTTGTTGGCAACAGAATCAATGCCGGTATCTACATCCTCAACCCCTCTGTCTTGAGTAGAATAGAGCTTTGCCCCACATCCATTGAGCAAGAAACCTTCCCTGCCATTGTTAAAGATGGTCAATTGCACTCCTTTGACCTTGAGGGATTCTGGATGGACGTAGGCCAACCCAAAGACTTCCTTACTGGAACCTGCCTCTACCTCTCATCTCTTACTAAGAAGAACTCAAAACTCCTCGTACCTGCAACGGAGTCGTTTGTTTATGGGGGCAACGTCCTCATCGATCCATCAGCGAAAATTGGGAAGAATTGTCGTATTGGGCCAAATGTCACAATCGGGCCGAACGTCACTGTTGGTGATGGTGTGAGAATCCAGAGATCTGTCATTCTGAAAGAGAGTAGGATAAAGGATCATGCTTGGATCAAGAGCACCATTGTTGGTTGGAATGGCACAGTAGGAAAATGGGCACGCTTAGAGAATGTAACTGTTCTCGGTGACGATGTCACAGTTTCCGACGAAGTATACATAAATGGTGGCTCGGTGTTACCGCACAAAACCATCAAGGCCAATATTGATAGTGCGTTACCTATTTGGAATTTCCGATGAAAATCTGCTTTACTGACATTAATTTTCAGTTCCTGCTATTATCATGTAAAAGCGCCCATCGGCTCTTGGCTTCTTCACGCGAGTTTGAAGTGGTTCCTTAACTCCTTGGATTTGGACATTAGGGAATGCCGTCTCAACTTTTCTGTTTTGGATACGGTTAACATTATTTAATCAACATTTGAAGATGATCAATCATTGAACGAAGGAGAAAAAATTGTATAAAATTGAGCATTTTTCTATTTGTTCATTACAATTGTGGCTCAGAGATGTTGGTGATTTGGAAAAACAATTTTGGAAGTATGATACTCGAGTACAGTAAATAATTGGGAAAAGATCTTGAACGATAAAACAGATCCCAAGTCATGGAGCATGATGTAATTAACAGGGGAGCAGATTCGGACTCCTCAACACTTGGGTAGCCAGACGTACAGTACCGGTGCTGTGGTTAATGCCAGATAAGGGATACACTATGCAGATGCTAGATAAACAAGGTGTATTCATGTCGTCGGGTCGAACCCTCGCTTTTTTTTTGGGGGGGGGGCGACACACCCAGAAGGACGCTTCAATCCAGTTGCATGAGTCGGGCTTGGTGTGTAAGCGAGTCACGAGTTATCACCCGTTGATCGGCGCCACGGGATGACTGTAGGAGCCTTTTCGAAAATTAATTAAGTTAGCCTCAGCTGGCCTGGGCATCATACCATATACCGGAGTCCCCGCCACAGCAGCACTGAAGCACGACTTTGTGCAGATGGGCGAGGAAACAACTGAGGAAAAACTAATCCCAAGAACATTTATGCTTTGTTCGCCGGGGCCCCCCCCCCCCCCCCCCCCCCCCCAAAAAAAAAATAAAAAAAAAAAAAAAAAAAAAAAAAAAAATAAAAAAAAAAAAAAAAAAAAAAAAAAAAAAAAAAAAAAAAAAAAAAAAAAAAAAAAAAAAAAAAAAAA
>Ga0307509_10009686_pt1 | contig 11971 bp, 10 predicted proteins | sample 10_EM_MG_FD_202245 | JGI IMG/M metagenome (GOLD analysis project Ga0307509, IMG submission 202245) | Populus trichocarpa ectomycorrhiza microbial communities from riparian zone in the Pacific Northwest, United States - 10_EM | ecosystem: Host-associated > Plants > Roots > Unclassified | place... | reverse complement strand
GTTTATTCATCATATGCAACACCCTATTGTAGAAGTAGGCATTCTTCATGTCCTGCAATCCGGACTGAGCCTAGAAAGTACTCCACTTTCGGCTAACGGAGGTATTCTTGGCAAAGACGCACGAGTAGTTTGGCGGTCACACGGAGAATTTTCTCCCACTATGACTGGCCACTTTGTATCTAGCTCAGCGTGCATCCTTCTCTCTTCCCTAGCTAGAAGACAAGCAACACAACAACAACGACAACAACGGATGGTCATCGATACCCGGGCAATTAATCAATAGACATCGTTTCCTTTCTATTCCAATTGGGTTCTTTTCTCTCTCTGCTATTCTATCCTGATTCCCTCAACTAGCAACGAACAACCACACCGAGGAAAGCAAGCCAATCAACAACCTTTTCTCTCCTTCATAATTTTTTCAAGCGCATCGCTCCCTACTTCACCCTTGTCAAGGCCTTTAGGCAATTCATCGTCTGGTCAACTTTCCATCTGTTTGTCTTCCGGTGTATCAATAGGTCACACATACGCACAGGAAGGTGATTTCGGCATGCGCGACACACCATCCAAACTAAACGGGTCCTGCGAAATCAGCCCAACACTGGTACTATACCTGTAGTAGGCCGAGGGAACTGCCATACCCTATTAACTTGAATAAGAGATTGGTGTGCTATGTAATTAAGAATTCCCTATCTTGGAAAAGGGGAGGAAGCCACGGCAAAAAAAATGGGTGAAAAAACAAAAAAACACCAGACCTTACCAGAGGGGCCAACTCCAACTAAATAGCAAACAGTTCTCTTAATCAAGTTAATACGATACTACAAACCTAAGCAAGTGAAGGTTCTCGTTGGTTCGAAGGACGTTAAGCCACTACAGTCTCCACCGAGGGCATGGCGAAACTGGACGGATCTCATCCCCATATCCTTTTCCTCAGTAAATACCTTGCAAACCTGTAGAATTGGGTACATGGTTACTGCTCCAATAATCGTTCTTTGGTTGGTGAAATGGGCCCAAACTTGTCATTTTTTTGAGGCAGATGAGAACCGGAATAGTAAAGACAGAGTTGAAAGCACTAGGGCCCCTCTCTGAGATATGTTCCTGTACGAGTATATACGAGTATGCTAAGCAAGCATTGAAACTTTTTTCATTCCTATATATTTCCCCACTTTTTGTCCCTTTCATATCTACTGATCTTTGGACTTACATCTTAACTCCCAGAATACAGCCTTGCTCTTGCCTCTTTGACTAACTTCACTCCACTCCAGCAGGCTTTTGGACAGATCATTGCCCCCCCAAGACTCGCGATTGGGGCCAGCCTGAGATAGGGTAGGGTTGGGCGGGGTTACCAAGGTGGCGAGCCCCGGTAGCTGGAAAAGGTAGAGAGAACACCCGAAAGAATAGCGACTGATATTTATCACAGGATAGCAGCTATGTCTGCTGACCTGGAAGGAGTATTCTCATGGCCCGAACAAATAACAAGTAGTTCGTGAATACTGATACCCACAATCATGACAATAGGGGTCGTTTGGTAACCATCCAGGGGCCGAAACAGACCAAAATTGACGGTTGTCGAGTTATGATTACCCAACTACTGTTGATTGCAACGGTCTTTCCACATATTTGTGGAGAAAGGGTAGCTCAAAAATCCGCAATTTTGGTGTTTTTTGGCCTCTGTCTGATTACCAAACGACCCCGATTGGGGACCAGGATCGTGTAATCGATCATGACAGTCGCTCATGTAATCGATCATTACTGCCACATCCATAATTGCTTGCTCCCATGACTTAATCGTGATTTGGTAGAGTTACTTACTGGCAAATGTTGGATAATGGGCGATGGAAAATGATTTGAAAATCTTGTTGTGTAATGGGCGGAGTTGGAGGTCTTATATGGGAGTTTTAACTGGGACAACCATTAGACCAAGTGGTTTTTCTCTTTGTTTTGCGGACAACTGTAGTCCAAAAACTGAGGTCATCGTTGAGAGAAAAGGTACCACCACTCCACCATTCCCAAATCCACTAATCTCTTCCATCACCTGCCCAGCAGTTGAGAAAATGGGGGGACATATGCCGGTACATTGGTGGTACTCGTACTCTGGAGGTGGGCACGGGCAAGTGCTGTTGACGGTGGCACCCGCTGGAGCTGGTCACTTTGCCAATCCTCCACTAGGGGTTGGAATGTTGTAGAGTTCATGCCTTTGGAGTATTCTATAATATTATTTTTAAATTTCACACGTTTCCATATATTCCTGCCTTCGGCTGATATGAACCGGCTGTCGTCCATGCGCACTGAGCCGGTACAATGTCTTGGTGATAAGTGGCTTGGAAGGTGGGTGTTTTTTGAGTGATCTCTTGTGATCAGGATGGATATAGTAGTGTTCCCAACCGTCCGGGGCGGACGCCAGCGCCCTGGGGGGCAATGATCCCGTCTGTCCCAGGGGGGGTGGGTAAGTACGCCCGGGCTCAGCGTCAGTCTTCAAAAATGACCTCAGTCCTGTAGTTTGACTGCAGGGCCCTGCCGTCTGAATGGAAATGATAACATCTGGGAGGGCTCAGCTGTATTTGGAATTGACGGGCATCCTCTGCAGGTCCCGGGTGTTATCCGTAAGGCCCAGGGGTTATTTACAGGGCCCGCCCAATTAGCCGTAGGGCTCAATAGGTATTTTGCACACAAACCTAAAGTACTAGGGCAAAAGTATTCGTCTGATTGGTGGTTACCGAGCGACACCTCAAAATATCCAACCCCTACGATCAACCACCCCTCAGCCACAATGCCTGCCCTCAAGCAAGGCTACCTCACTAAGTTTGAGAAAGGGCAGATTGTTGCTCTGAGATAAAAGAAATCCCTTTTTTCAGAAATTGCAGAGTTTTTACACTGTCCTAAAAGTATCATTCTAAGTTTCCACAATCACTTTCAAAAAAGGAGTAATGCAAACACTGTCCCTAACCCTGGAGGACCAAGAATTATCACTCCCAGAATTTGTTGCTGCTTGGTCAGAGAGTCTAGGAAGCCACGCCACCAGATCTTATCACAATTGGGCAAAGATATTGTATCTCAGACCTCCCTTCCTACAGTAAACATCAGGAAAAATTAATTATGGATCTAAGATGCAGGCACCAGGTCAGGACATATCCGACAATGTGTTGCTCTCCTTGGGGTCACGAGCTTCTGGACACCATTCACAAGACTGATTGTGTCCTAACATAAGGCTGGTCCTTAACAACCTACTGCCACCTCCCCATATCCCCTGCCTTTCTCCAGCCCCATATCTCACATGCTCATGTCTCTTTTGCTGTCTCCCATTTCCGCGGTTTCCAAAGGCCTTCCCAAGTTAAGGCCTTTTTCTTCTGCTTCAGGGCATGCTCGTAACACCTTGTTTGGTGCCTACTACCTACTGGCACGCAGATATCCCCATAGTTATTCCTTCCAGTGTGCCTCCTGATAGTAGGCTCGTGCATAATTTGTTTGTTTCTGGATGTTTGTATTCCTCGATGTCTATATCTCGATATATCTATCTATTAAACATGTTTATCCTCTAGTCATGATCATGATGCTACATCGCGGTCGGGGAGGAATGTAGCCCTCATCAGGGCTATGTCGCTCCCCAACTTTATTTTATCAAGCCCTCTCAGTGATACTAATAGATCTTGTTAAACGTGCTTAAATAGATTTGCCTGTGGACAAGCCAGTGCCAGTCAGGCTCAAGTATGAGATGCGCCAGGCCTAAGATGGTCCCGATATCTACAATTGTGAGCAATGGGAATAGCCTCTCTCAGCTGAAAGGTAGGCTAACAGTTTGCATCTGATGGACATCTACAGTCTACCATGGTCATGAATTGAACCCCAGCGAGGTGATGGAGCATATCCTGCTGCATTTAGACTGACCACATTAGCAAAAGGCCATCTGGCATCAGATCCACTGGTGCCAGTGTTGCATCCTCACACCCAGAGTGTGAACTTTGTGTCCTGTGCATCCTGGGCATCGTGTATTCACGTGCCATTTCGGGTTGTGTCAGGCACATTTGGACACTTTTCTCAATTCTGGGTTCTGTCAGGACACATGCAACAACACCACCCTGCCTCCTATACATCCAGACTGCAACCTCAACACCATCGCACTGTTGGGTGGTAGCTTCAGGATGAGTGGTTCTGACAGGTATGGCCAAGAGCGTCTGTATCAGAGAACTCGCTAGGAAGACAAGCGTAATATCTGGTCGATAAAGGGAATACTCTTCATTCAGATAGTCAAGGTATTGGTAATGCTAGAGTAGAAAACCTATTATATTGATAAGATCTCTGCTCTGTGCTTGTTGGTTTTAATAGGAGCGAAGTTGCTTGGATATTTATATTCCGCGTCTGAGCAATCGTGGTATACATGCACACTCTATGATACCTAAGTACCTCGCTGAGAATTCTGCGAGCTTCACCTGGGTGTGAACAAGGGTAGACCCTGAAAACTCTATATCACACCTTTTTCACTCCGATAATCAATTTATCATTGTGTGGTTCTGGTCTTCCTAATAGTGTGGAGACCAGGTCAGGTGTTAGCACATCTGTTTATCCGTTAACTGTAGTGTTTACAAATTATCTTGCCCTAGGGCCTTGCGTGGGTAGTCTAACTTGCTGGACAGAAGATGGCCCGTCTTCTTTCGCTTGTTGTGTAGAGAATTTAGCATCTGGCCACAAGTCGTGTTCTCGTTCTCCGGTATTCCATGATTTGTCCATGGGAGCGGGGCTATGGCCGTTTTCCCTCCGAGTCCATGCTATACGAATGTGTCCTTTGTGGATTCTCCCGATCCACTTACTGGGCATAGTTACCTCCTTCATACTCTGCATGTATTTGTAGGTAAGAGGAGTCTCACATGTAGTCATGACGACCCAGAACCTTCGACATATATCTTCGATATGGTATCTTTGAGAGTCTGTAACATTATGCGCCTCTGTCCAGTGCACCTGCTTCTACTTGTTTATGCTGCCCCAAGGTCTCCCCGCATATATCTCACGAACAGGATCCAGTCGAATAGACGGCCGGGATGTGTAGCGTGTTATATGATAGGTTCCAATGATTCTGGTCTTTGGTGTCAGGACGCCAGGACCCCGCTGTCTGGTGGTGCCTCTTTGTTCCAACGACAGGGCCAGAGAGCGGCGTTGTCTATATTCTTCAAAGTTCATGCACGTCAAGGAAGAGTAACTTTGCATCCTACAGGCTTGCATGAAGTTAGGGCTCCTAACACGTGCTCCCCTCTTCGAAGTGTTCGTTCCGCATACTCTATGTCTATTAAACAATTTAACTTCCTTTTCAAGTTCCAGATAGTAGGGGTAACAACAAGTGGCGTTTTCTTGTTGTCCACTATTAGAAAACCATTCTATGTCATGCGACCTCGCCCAGGCCCGGCATCTCCGGGTTCTTCCTTTGAAACCGGTCCCCCTCTTCCTGCACATTGTCCATACCTTCCAGAGGCTCCCCAGTATTTTCATCATACTGACAGCCTTTCCACTTCACAAAGTACCAAAGCTCCTTTATCGGTTTATTCCATCCCCAACCTTTCGCGTATATCCAATGATCTCACTCTTGACGATCCTTGGTATTTCCCATTTCAAGTCTCCCTTGATATCAGCGGGATCCCTGGGTTGCTGTTCGCGCTTCGGTCAGTTTGAGGATCAGTAAGATTCCAAAAGGGAAACTGCGAACATGGATGAATTTTCCACCGTGGCGATATTTCTAACTTGTAGGCCATGCATTCTTTCTGTTCTAAGACTTTGAAAGGGCCATACAGTTTTAGGCTCAAGTGCTTCGATGGCCGTTTAGTACCGATGTTCTTGGTATTCAAGATTACCAAGTCGCCGACAATGATATTTTGTTGCTGGGTCGCTTTTTGGGGGTAATATTTCTTCATTGATTCCCTTGTATTTTCCAAATTGTGTCTCCCTTGTCGATGTATGTCCTGCATTAAGTCCGCATACATAGTGGGTCTGCGGTTTTGAGCTCCTCTTTCTTTCATCCACTCTGTCTGTACATGAAAGATGGTTTTGGCAAAGCAGGTGGTCATCTTATGTGGGTTAGTTGCCGAGTTATTGTACGTATGGTCTACTAGTGGCAATAATTGGTACCAATAATTCTGATCGTAATTCACAATGGTTCGTAAGTAACCTTCCAGCACTTGGTTGGTTCTTTCTGTCTGTCTGTCACTCTGAGGGTGGTACGCTGTTGACATGTGTTGTTTAAGTGCTAATATTTTGCACAATGATTGCCAGTATTCACCGGAAAGCTTCGCCTCCATGTGCGATATAATGTCTGTTGGCAATCTATGAGGTTTCCAAACTTCCGGAAGGACGGTGCCCACAATGTCTTCTCCGATTGCATTCCCCTCCAGGGTAATAAAGTGAGCAATCTTTGTAAACCAGTCTACAACTACCATTATCTGGGTCTTACCCTGCGATTGAGATAGTTATATGATGAGGTCTGTCGAAATGGAGGTCCAGGTGGTATAAGGTACTTCCAGGGGTTGAGGTAGTCCATATTGTGCACGCTGTAGGCATTTGCTATGTTGACACACGTTGCCGGACAGTATATAATCTTTGACTATTCTGTGTGAGCCTTCAAGTAAAATCCCTGGTTACTCTTTCGATTGACTTTTCTTGCCCCACGTATCCCCCTACCCATGAGTGGTGAGAGCCTTGCGCCCTGTCTGTCTCTAGGGTTTTGCTTTTGGGGAAGTACAATCGATTCTTGTAGTATTGTAACCGGTTATCCTTGGTCCATTTGTTTGCTAGCCTCTGTTAGCTCTCCTTCAGCCTGACCAATTCATGGCCCTGTTCCTACCATTTTTCATCCTCATTCCCAGCCCCACTAATATTGTCCAGAAATGTATCATTCATTGTTCGTATCAGGGATTTGTTGACATGAGGACTGGATAGCATTTCTTTCTGCTGCCTTAACTGAGGGTTGTAGCCAATATCCCTCACGCTAAAGAATTCATTGTTGTCGCTTTCTGCATTAAGGAAAGATATGCTTGTTCCTTCTTCTTTGGGCAGGATGGATCGCTTAGGGATTAGGTCACTTGATCCGAACCCCTTTTCTCCTCGCTCGGTCACTTCTAAGACATCTACTTCCAGGCCGTTGGCATTGGTAATTCTGTCCACTATCAGTTGCACTATTCAGTCTGCGGCTTTGTACAATCAGTCTGCCCGACCATGATGGGGCAGTATGACGTTAACATATCTGGTGTAATCCGTATCTATTACACCTCTGCCCACAGCTATTCTGATCCTGCTAGCCATACGACTTCATGTGGCTAGGGTTCCTTTCGCCAATCTTATCGCAATCCTCATCTCTACCACTGTCTGTCCTTTTGTCGGTACTAGACCGTCTTTCAGAGTATAAATATCATGTCTGGCAGCGAAGCGTGATCCTTTTTTATGAATTGTCACCTTGTCAGAAAGTGTTATTATCCGTGAACTTCCTTCTTCCCATCTGTCAGATGAGAGGCCTGTCCTTGAACAGCTTTTCTAATAAACTACTAAAATTTGAAAATGTTGAGGTTTCAAAATGTAGTATTCACTGTAACGAGCCCCCTCTTCAGAATGGTACTCCAGCTGTCTGCATAATGCGTCGGGCTTACCACCCCTACTTCCCGGTTGGTAGACAATTCGGAAGTTATAATCAGTTAACTCCTGTGCCAATGGAATTGGTCGTTGGTTACAGACCTTTTTGGTCTGGAGGAACTGTAGGTACTAGGGATCGGTGTATACTAGGACTTGTTTCTCTTCGCCCGTCAGGTCTTTCTTCCACTCCCTAAACGCCTCGGCAATTATGTGCAACACCTTTTCATGTATCTTGTACGTCCTCGAAGCGGTATTCAATTTTTCTGAATGGAAAGCAACTGGGTGAAGTTGTCTACCTTGCTATTAAGATAGTACACATCCTAGCACGAAATCGCTAGTGTCTGTCTCAATCACTGTTGTCCTTCTGAGCTAAAAATGTGATAAAATTGATGCCATTGTAAACCTGTCCTTCAACCCCTCAAACCCTTCCTCCTCCAGTTTTCCCTAATAAAAAGCTTTCGGGTCACCGTTCAAGGACTCGGTTATTGGTTGCAAACCTTTGAAAAATCCTTTATCAACCGTCGATAGAAGTTTGCGAAACCAAGAAAGATTGGTAGTTGCTTAACAGACCTGGGGTGGGCCCAATCTCAAATGAGTTTTATTTTTCTATCAGTCATGGTGACTCCCCTGCTCTTGACAATGTATCCTAGGAATTCGATCTGTTCCAGGTGGAATACAGACTTTTTTAAGGGGACTGCTAGGTCGTATTGTTCAGGTATGTCAACAACTTCTTGAACCTTCCGGATATGCTCTTTCATACTTTCGGAGTATATAAAGATGTCATCTGGGTAGATGACAACTGCATGGTCCAAGAATTCCATTGGCATTTTGTTCATCATTGTCCGAAACATTGCAGGAGCATTTATGAGCCCCAAAGTGATGACCTTCTATTTGTACTTTTTTATCTTGTGCAAAATGCTGTCTTATGTGCATCATCTTTTGTCATCCCAATATGGTGATATCCATCTTTCAGGTCAGGTTTTGTACCCACGCCGACCCTTGCAGAGGCTAAGGACCCTAAATACATCACACCTAGCTATGATAAAAGCTTGGCAAGGCTTTCGGGGACCCTGAGAAGTACGCTAGGCTGTTCCCCCACTCGTACCAAACCGGAATGTACATGAGGGGCAGGGACGACATCGCATCCTTCACCGCCAGCCACTGACACCCAGACTATCCCACTTCCCCCGCCTACGCACAGCTGCCTCTGGCTCCAGCACGTGCGGCAATGCCCAATGCAAGGTCGGTAAACAGCCATCCCCCCAACAAGATGTGAGTGAGGTAGCCCCTCTCTTTAAAACAGGGCCGCCCTCCTTCCCTGGTACCCAATCACCCTTTTCGCCCCTTGGCAGTCCCCTGCTCCTCACCCAGACGGCCTAACCATTGCAGCAACCTTCCCGGACATAGCTGCCACCATGCTCCGTGAATTGAAGGCCCTCATCACTCTCGGCTTCAGTGCCACGGTCAACACAGGGGGCGCAATCTTCCTAACATCAGCAAAGGTTATTATATGCGTCCTGAGCTTCCTGTGCATCAGACACTCAGGACACACAGAACGTTAACTGTTACTCTGGACGCGACCTCAGCCACATGTCACATTCGGACGCCATTCCGCATCTACCCCTGGGTCCGCGACATCCGGATGACGTCCACCCCCCAGCGCCGGCGTTCAGATGCCCTCAGACCCTAAGCTCTCCAGCATCCTCACGATCTCCTTCATGTACCTCCATTGTCATGGCGTAATTCAACTCCACTCTAGCATCTGGAAGACTATCCCGATGCTAGACAGTGTTATTTGAACCCCCTCTGCATCAATAGCCATGTCTGGCACCTTCCAAATAGCAAACATGTTCGTTGCGACAGCATGGTGATGGCTCACATGCATACTCTCGACAGCTTCGTGATAGGACACATATTCCAGACGCCATCTTGACCAAGACGTGCTAGCTTAGATGTATACGCTTGACCGCGTCGTCAGAGCACACATATTCCAGACGCCCTCTGGACCAGGTCGTGATAGCTCCCATGCGTACTCGCAAAGGCTTTCTGATAGCATAAAGATTCCAGACAAATTCATGACAACGTTGTCATAGCTCAAATGCATACTCTCGACGGCGTCGTGATAGCACACATATTCCAGACACCATCTGGATTGCTCCACTATTGATTCGTATTACAGACTGCCATTCACAAAAGCTTCCAGGCACTGGTGCCCCTTGTATCATGACTTTGCCATTCATCTGCATCTGGATATGTGGATGTCGGATTATTCTTGGTATGAACCTGCTGCTGTCGTGATCAACCCAGATTATATATACAACTCTCAGACATTCAAGATGGTTTGAAAGAATCATGAATTGTTTGAATTATTTTCAAGAATTAAGATGCATCAAGAACTGACACCTCGGGCGTCCATTAGTGTTTCAGTCGTTTCCTGTGAACACAAGATGATAACCAGCTGATACCACGTGACGTCGCGACACACAACGCTAAACGTGTTCGACGGCTGGTGATAGATCAGTGTGCACAGCGCTAGGCCCACCATCTCCAGTCATCAGCACGCGTTAACATCGAGACAACGACAATATCACACTACTATCACCCATACTGGACTCCCGAAATCGGCGGCGCCGAATTCCATTATGCCGGTCAAATGTTCATTTTGTCGCAAAAGATACGAGCATGCAGGCGCATACGAGACAAACTTGCGAAGTGCGCATGCAAATCTCAATATCGTACTCGCATCCACCATACGGAATCCACCTGCGGACGTCCTTACCGACCGGGGGACCGACCTATCTGACGCCAACAAACCCATCGAACACTCCGATTCAGACTACAAATCTGATCCTGCCGGAGATACAGCCGGTAGTGAGCGCAACGCACCTGATGATATGCTTAGGCTGGAACCCGAAAACAGAAGTACTCGAGGACAACACGTACCCAGTCGCTGCGGAACACGAGGATTATCCGGGCGCCGGGGAAGCCATTGGAGAGCTTAAAGCGTATAAGGAAGAATGCAGGGATTTGTGTGAGAACCCATGGGCTCTGTTTGCTTCTGCACAAGGTTTCAAACTTGCATCTTGGTTCATTGAGATCAAAGTTTCAAAGATGCGGATTAACGATTACTATTCGAATGGTATCGGAGACTCGACATCCGTCGGCTATAGCTCTATGCATACGTTGGAGAATCTTCTCCGACACTTGGATCCTTATAGCCCGTATCTGCAATGGTTGAAGGGACATGTGGAGGACGGTCAGAGAACATTACCATTCTTCTATCGGAACGTCCTAGACTGCGTGAGATATCTCCTTCGCCAGATAGCCTATCGTGATGACTTGGTCTATGCGCCATGCCGTGAATACGACCAGAGCGGACAGAGAATTTATGCAGAAATGCATATGGCTGACTGGTGGTGGGACGTCCAAGTACTGCCGCGTAGTCTCTTGGATGTGAAAGCATACTAATAGATCACAGGAAACACTCCCGGAAGGGGCAACTGTGGTTCCAATCATTGGGATGTCAGATCAGACGAATCTCACCAACTTCTGCGGAGACAAGAAAGCATGGCCGGTTTATATGATGATCGGAAATCTTCCGTCGACAATACGTAACAGACCTGGATCAATGGCGATTCTGCTTCTTGGGCTATTGCCCATTCTGCCCAAGCTCGCAAAGTCCTCTAGGGCCGACAAACTCCAGAGCCTAATAAATGCCGACAAACTCCGTGGCGTATTCGAACTCATTTTTGCGCCATTGAACGGAGCGGCGCGGGAGGGCGCCCCTATTGATTGTGCTGACGGCAAGATCCGGAGATGCTTCCCGATAATGTCAGGGTGGATTGCGAACCATATGGAAAACGTTACCCTACACGGGATCAAATCCAACACCTGTCCTAAATGTGAGGTGCCTCCAGAAGAATTAGAAAGCCGAGCCGGCCACCATTGTGCTAGAGATTATGCAAGATACGAACGCTACCAGGGCGAAAACTCGTCCCTAGATTCCGAGACCCACGACGCTGCTCACACTCGCTACACGAATGAAACTCATGGTATCAAGAGGGGGCAAAACGTTTTTCAAGGACTCGTGAGAGTTTCGACGCCTGATCTGCACAAGCCGGATATGCTCCATACACTATATCTAGGACTCTTTAAGCATATGATGGACTGGATTCAGGGATTTCTCAAAAAACATGCGCGACAGCAGGCCTTCGACGACGCCTGGAAAGCTTTGCCCCCTTAGCCGGGATTCTTTGTCCCCAAAAAGGCCTACAGGGAGGTTACGCAGTGGCAAGGAAAAGAGATGAGGAATCTCGGGCGTTGTTTGTTGGGAGTTCTCGCTGTGGCGTTGAGACAGCCTGATAGTACG
>Ga0307509_10009685_pt1 | contig 11971 bp, 13 predicted proteins | sample 10_EM_MG_FD_202245 | JGI IMG/M metagenome (GOLD analysis project Ga0307509, IMG submission 202245) | Populus trichocarpa ectomycorrhiza microbial communities from riparian zone in the Pacific Northwest, United States - 10_EM | ecosystem: Host-associated > Plants > Roots > Unclassified | place... | reverse complement strand
GCGAGGTTCAGCATGCAGAAATTTACCGAGGAAACCCGAACCAATGACCAAAGTGTGGCCCTGGGGTACGAGCTCGAACTATGTGTATTATCGAGGATATCGCAGCCGGTTCGACTAAACTTATCAATTGAAACGCCCCTCTCGTTCGACCCGGTTTGTCAGATTTGGGGCCTTGGTCAGGCATCCCCTGCTCCTGCCACTATCTCTTCGACTTACTCATCCACCTCAGTTCGACTCGAGATTTAGAACGCTGTTGACATAGCTCTTCGTGTGTTCGCGCGAAGGCAGTGTAGTCTGTTTCACGGTTTCGGGGGACACGCATGGGAATCAGGGTACAGACTCGAGATGGCAACGCTATTTGCCGGGTCACCGATCATCCATCCGAGTCAATGATTCCCCAACGTGCACCCAAGTACGGGATACAATGCCTTTGCATTCGCTCGGTATACAATGAAAATAACGTGTACAATAGCTCGACTCCTATGGAACAATCCATTCACCCAAAAAAATAAAAAATAGAGAAAGTGAGATAATTAAACCAAAACTCTAACCCCAAGGATACGATAGCACTTCGGGTGGGAGTCTCAAGACGATATCGGTCCAGGGATGAGCGGGACCCCCGCGAAGTCTGCAGCTGGTCGGGCGTCAGACAGTGTGGAGGCTAAGGAGTCATCGTTGACTTACTCTCCGTCCATACCCGGTTGCCCCACCAGTCGATAGATATCTCACCATACTTCGGAAGCTGTAGGTTCCGTAAGACGATGGTATTCAACAAACCAGGGCTCAAATCACTCACAGCAAAGGCAAAGAACATGAGAATAATAGAGAATCCGGTCCCCGCATCCAACCCCGCGCTTGTGATATAATTGAATTTGGCCCACCAGACGAAACTCTTCTTCCTGATGACATATTGGAAAATGAACCCCACCAAGAAGGACGAAGACGCGTTGATCCCCGTCGCGGGGGGAGAGTTGAACGGATTTGCGAACCAGACTGGGGTAAAGACCTGCGATGCAAACGACTTGGGATGCCTCCTGGCCCACAGCCAGAACGGGATGGGTATCAGTGCTCCGAATACCATCGCATAGACCATGGGGTGGTAGAGAGTACCATGCCCGAATTGGCGAACTGGTCCAATAGCTCCCCAAACGACCGAAGACGTGAAGAAGACCGGCACGACCGGGCAGACGAGTTGCTGGGGTTGGTCGGGAGTGCAGATGTCTGGGAACCTCTCGAACATAAAATACCTGATCCCGACTTTCAGGAAAGCTGTCACTAAAACAGCGAAGAATTGAGCTGGGAAGTTCTGATGAGAACAGACATTCATGTAGAAGTGAGATCCCGAGGCGTACCCCAGAAAGTCGTGCGAGGAGGAATCTTCATATAGTGAGCCAACTTGAGATCCTGTGTGAACTGGATACCCGTTGACATGGGTTGAATAGCGAAGACTTTGAATAACTGTGTGGTGTTCAGCGCATGTAGCATGGGGGAGACGCGACGCAGGCGTACCATGTTTGTCGTGACATTCCCAGGGGCGAGCAACCCGGGGATAATCTGCGAAATCAGGTTCAACGGGGGCTGGTTCCGTTGTCAGTTGACGTTCAACCACGCAAGAAGATTCACAACATACCGCGATGCCAGTGTTTGCGTACAAAAATGTCGTCGGTAGTATGTATATGGCCGGGAGCATCACAGCGACTATGGTCACCCAGAAGGGGGTACCCGTGTCCCAAACTTGGGTCGCAACTATGGATAGGCCGAAGGCGATCACACCCAAAGCAGCGTAAATCCAACCGGGGACCTCTGGATACGCTTCCATAAGCTTCTGGTGGATATCATCCTCCTCTCCCTTCCTCCCCAAAACCGCGTTATAGATCGTCCTGCCGTGGTGGAGGCCCGCGTGGACCAAGACGGAGGTCAACATGGCGAAGGCGAGAAGGTATACGAATGCGAATCGGATGGGGAGGTACAACGGTGAATATTCGTCATACGCGGTGGCGTTGAGTGTGTTTTCGGGAGTCAGGATCCTTGATACATCGTAAGGTTCCCCAAACTTGTCGAAAGCACCGTTCCCACTGATCGGGAAATGTGCGAAGTTCCACGTCTAAGTAAGGGGTTAGTAAGGCGCAGTCAGCGGCGGAGTGCGAGATTGCTGACATTGGTATAGTAGATGATCGGGACGATGATCCACTGGATCACAACGAAGCTGGCAAACACGTTTACGTGTGTCCACCAGGGGGTCATCAGTGGACTCCCACCCCACGAAATTTGTCCCCAGTCGAAGGTCAGAAGCCCCATCCCCAGTCCGTTGGTTACCCCAAATAATTGGTTGACCGGCACGTTCTTTGGCCAGATCCAGCATACCCAGGAGAACATCGACAGACCGGTAAATATGAAACCTGCGGAAAACAAAGAGTGAGTTCACCGTCATCTCGTACAGGTAGGTTCTCATACCAGGGAAGAAATAGAACACAAATGCCCCAAGGAGGATATAGCCGAAAAACCTCGGCCTGCTTGTCCCCCCGGTTTCCTTCTCTTCCTCAGCATGGAGAGTATTCATGAGAGCGCAAGTGACCAAGTTCTGTGGCCAAATCATACTCGCGGACTTGACGGTTAGCCCACGACAGAAACCAGCCAATCCAAATCCAGTCAAATCGCACGAGAGGACCATCAGGATTTCGTACCAAACCCCGTTCTTGATCCCGTAATAGCTCTCTTGAACCACGAACATGTAGGTTATGTAAGGGGGCATCGAAGCGATGCTGGCCATAATGTAAAGGAGTGTGTGCTCTTTTACATTCCATGGACCCGGATTGAACGAGAACGTCATTCCGCCTAGCCACCGCGGAAGCTTGTATGTTGTATATGGGAGGACCATGGCGCATACCTTGCCCATTGGGTGGGCCAGGAGAACGAGGATCTGGGGAGTGAATGAGGCAGACGGGTACCGGAACATGAAGTAGCAATTCGCCGCCCTGTGGGAAGGATGATTAATACAACACAGGTGACGAAATGCCGCCACATACGTCGCAGCGAGTAGGAGGATGAAACCAAGGAACCACACACGGAAAGTGTTTGCCGGAATCGACGGATCGTCAATATTCGATACCGATGCACGGACTTCAGGGAAGGGGCTATCTTCGTCGGCGTAGTCGAGTTGCGAGTCCATTTCGAATCTGATATTATGTCAGTTATGTCTCACGCGAGGCCATCCGATGGGTCGCACCTCAAGTCGCGACCCTTCTCGCCCAACTGGGATGGCACCGATGGGACCCCACCAAAACTTCCCGATGCCTCATTCAACAAAACCAACCTGGGTGGTTCTATCCCATCGTCCTGTCGAGGGAACGCGTAATTGAAGATGTCAGAATCTCCGCTGCTCGTGGTATTTCCTCGGGCGCTATCCAACGAGGATAGTGGGGATTGAAGGCGCTCCTCGGATGGGTTCTGAGTTGCGGGCCGTGATCCGGAGACGTCACTGGCGGTAAAACGCCGAACGAATCGTCCGAAAGATGGAATAACATGGTGCCGATGGGATTCGGATGTTGTTGGAAGGTGGAATGCCGTCGTGGGTCGCCGAACTTCTTCGAGAACGGGTAATGGCCCAGGAATCGGGGGTTGGACTGGGAGGTCCGCACCACCCGCGGGAGGAGGGACGAACGCGAACACATTGTGGTCGCTTTCGACATCGGAGTAGATGGTATACGCGGAGTACTGACTCTGGCCACCACCAGAGACCGTGAGTCTAGGAGACCAAGGATACGGACGAGAAGAGGCGGTCGAACGTCCTTGACCGGACATGGTGCTTGGAGGATGGATTATCCTCCGGACCCTTCCCCATAGGATTTAAGTATGAGATCGTCAAGCGGACGACGAATGTTCCGGCTCGAAGGAGTAGCCGTTGCGCCGCCGGGATCTACAGCACCACGTCATTTGTAAAGCGTTCCGTAGGATGGTCCAGCTGGTGGCTGTCCCACCGGCAGGGCCACTGGGGGGATTGTCATCTCGAGGGCGAGTGGGCAAAGGGAAAGCGGGCCGCGCGGTGACGCACCCACATGAGCGCTGCCGACCGCAGGGGCAGATTTAAATTGACGTTGATGTGACCAGAGTGCCGGTGATTGACGCGTCCCCGGGATCGGTCAAAGTGGCCAAAACGAGAGACGTTCCAGCGCCTACGAGGTGAATATGCCCAAGCTTGTTTTCGCTGGCAGTGCGAGGCTCAGGCTGCCCTGCTTTGAGGCTGGGGAAATTACCCGCCATGGGAAAAGAAGCCCCGACTGGCATCTTTGATAACCGGAAGGGCACTACTTGCCAAGAGATCAAGCTGCTCCCCGCGGCCCTCCTCTTGCAGGGGTGTGGGCAGGGGTGTCCACTACGCTATGCAGGTACTGAACCGGGTGGGAAGTCGGGATCATTAAGAGCCGGTAAGATGCTCTGGTCGTAAACCCACGAGAAGGGATTTGTGTGGGATCGACGCGTGCGGAAATGGATGTGGGGGTGAGCTCAGGTGTGATTACACCAGCGACGAGCAAAGGAGCGGTGGTACTGATTAGTGGGTATACTGATGATAATAAACCGGGGAATTCCAATAAGTCATAACATACCCTCCACTCCCAATCCTACAAGCACCTTCGTGCCAATGCGGACACGCCGGCTTTCCCCGCGCCATGGAACAGCGAACCCTTTTAGGCCTTGAACCTCGTCCTGAAGCTTCTGACGGAGAGCAAGCGCCGCTCTATCGTCGTTGTTTTCCGGGATCGTCATGATAAACGACAGTTCGGTGTCAAGATTCGACGATCGTGAGTTCAAGTTGGTAGAACCAAAGAGGGTCATCGTAGGAAGTGATGAAGGCGTCGGTCGTATCCACATCCCTTTCAGACGATAAGCCCGTGTCCACAAAATCAATCTTCCGGAACAAACCTTTAGCGTGATATGTCCACCCTTTTCTGTTCCATTCCTTCAACAACACGTTGGCATTGGTACCGTATGCCGCATTCATGAATCTCTGCTCTAGATGGGTGTATGCTTCGGGTATGCGACCGGATATACCACGACTATTGTAGAACCCATTTGCCTGTCAGACAACGGGGTGATTAGTAACACACAGAGAGACCAGTGTTATCGACGCACCTCGGGGCTCGCGCACAGGAGCTGTGTATGGACTCTCGATTGGAGTACAAAGCTCTGATACAACTTAGATAACCCGAAATATCCGCTTGTCAGGTCCACGGTTGGAGACATCGAGACATCGTCCGTCCTGTGTTTCGTAAGTCGATCAAAGATAAGCCCAAAAGCCTGTTCCTCCTCTCGAATTCCGAATTGTCCAGCTTGTATGACAGGAAATAGGAGGACTTCAGTTTTCGAAGGGGGGGACCGGGCCCGCGATTTCTCGACCCAGGTGGACTGCAACTCCGTCAACGCTCGTTTGGCTTTGGATTCGAGGTGATGGGGGTGGGTATCAGGATCGGGCCAGTGCAGATCGTAGGGTGTACTGGACTGTGAGGAGGGCGGTAAAAGCCGGTAGGAGAACGTTGAGGACCTGTGTAAAAAGTCGCGGCAGTACTGTGCGAACTCCGTGTGCGACCTAAACCGGAGATAGCGATCCTGGCGGTCCGTGAAATACGAAGAGTTGAGATTCGCCCTGTCAGCCGTTGAGGGCAACCGTCAAACAGTCGGTAACAACCAACGAACTTACCCTGATATCATGACATCGTCATCCACACCGTATATCTTCGGGTGCCAGGTTCCCCAACCCTCGTTGAACCGTGGCGGAACCAGAGTTGCCAGAAGACCTTTCAGCTTCGGACTCCGGAAGAGGAATACATTCACCCTGTCGGGGTAGGCGGAAACCAAAGGGAGAATGGCCTTCGCTGGCGACGATGGACCAGGACGAGTGGACCTGTTGAGGTCGAGATGGATATCTAGTCGCAATGATTCGTTACTTTGCAGGGCCGAATGAAGCGTGTTGATCTGCTACAACCGTAAGGTGTGCCGCCTCGGACCACGCGTCAAACGCTCACCAGTTCGGTGTCCTCAGCGCCGATATATAGAGAAGATATAAATATCCTCCTGCGTGCATGACGGATCTTGTCCTACAAGCCGAAACGTTGTCAATCTGCCGTACGCCCATACAGAGTCCTACACACCAAAAGCGCGTGGTAAAACTGCTGAGGTGACGAAAGTACGTCAACATCGGCCGGTGACACGGTGAAACAGGGCTGTCGTTGGGCCAGGACGCTTGTCAAGTCCCCAATGAAGTTTGAGCCAGGCGGGCTAGTGTGGATCACACGCTGTTGTTTCGCGAGGCGAGCCGCATTCGTTATGCTCGTGAACATCGCGAGGCGCACTCAGATTGGTGGCCGAGGTCGCGGTTCGGAAGAGACCTTGTCCGATCATTTTTGATCCGCGACTTGGCCGGATCCTCCAATCATCGTCGACGCGCCGTGCGACGACCAGCACCCTCCACTCTCCGTTATCTCCTTTAATCGTTCCCATTCCCCCCCTAAGGCATAGCCTATCGCCGACCTATCCGGCACGGATCCGTGGTATTTTTGGCGTGCGAAACCGTTCTCGAACGATGGAATGAAGCGAACAATGGGTTCACTGATGCCGTGAGCGCTTAAGCGTGAATGTTCATGCTGTGCCAATTGGCTGGCCCCAGCCCCGTCCGCTTTTGGATGCAGATAAGGTCATTGTCCGTCGACGTATTGACCTCCACGACTCACCCCCTCTGGGGTATATAAGGGGCAGATCCTCGAGTGAGTTCCCCTCAACCCTCACGTTTGTCAACGTCCCCTTTCACGACTCTCCCCGCTACATTCCACATTCTTCGCGTGTTGACCATCATGAAGTTCTCCACTTTCACCCTTTCAATCCTCGGTGCTGCCGCCTGTGTCTCAGCCCAAAGCCCTAATGCTACCACCAAGACCGCAGAGCTCTTGGAGGGACTGCAGAAAGCCCCAACCCGATTGGCTCGCCTCAATGTGTTGAAGGACAACACAGATGTGAGTTCTTCCTATCTCCCACTGTGGTCACTGAAACCCAACGTGTCAGCGCAGTGGCTATTCGACTACACCTCTGGCCTCGGAACCACAAAGAGCGCAGGTGGCAATCTCACCGCCGCTAACGTTGCAAACTTCCCCGCCTTGTTTGCCAACGGTTTGGCCATGACTATCGGCCAGATGGAGTAAGCCCACATACCCTCCGACCCTCAACACAGCCTAACTCATCGGAACAGGCCATGCGGCATGAACACCCCTCACACCCACCCCCGAGCGACCGAGATCCTTTACCTTGTGACTGGAGAGATGGAAGCCGGATTCATCGAAGAAAACGGTGCTCGCTTCGTCGACAATATCTTGACCAAAGGTCAGGGTACGCTCTTCCCTCAAGGGTCGATCCACTACCAAATCAACACCGGCTGCAACCCTGTCCTCTTCGTCGCCGCGCTTAACAACGAAGACCCCGGTACCACCCAAATTTCTCAGCGATGTGAGTTTATCCGCCTTCACTTCTCTCCTACCCACTGACCCCCCTGCAGTCTTCGGGCTTCCTCCGGACGTCGTTCAGGCCACTCTCGGAGACATCGGTCTTGAGGAAGTTACCAGCATTACCGCCGGGGTACGCATTCTACTCATAAATTTCTCGGAGAACCCCCCCTAACCGGTATCCTTCAGATCCCGGATAACATGGCCATCGGTGTCGATAGGTGCCTCAAGAAGTGTAATCTCACCAGGGGTGAACAAACCACGAAACAGCAGCAGCCACGAGTTGCAGAAAACGCGTTACCTCTCAACACAAACTAGGCTTTTAACTGGCCTTCTTCGCGGGACGATGACTGTAGCGTACTTATTTTTTATTATTATGGTTCCCTGTATCGATTTAGGACTTTTTCGTACCATTCGTTGATACCACTCTTCATTGTCATATAATTACTACTACTCTAGGACATGCATAATGCTATACTCAACGGGGTTGAGGTGCTCGTACAAACCCAACTTCGGCGGTTGGCTGACAAACGGAGATAACCAAAGAAGAGTGAATCCCAAACCATCAGCGTGAGGAGGTTGTGCGAAGCCACCCACCAATCACCCGAATGTACACGGCGGAACGCCGAACGGTCCGGCCCGTCTCACCAGTAGAATCAGAACCGCGTATGGGAGAAAGGGGGGGCGACACGTAGTACACAGAAGGGAACACAATGGAGGCGAAGCAAGTGGCAAGTGAGTTGAAGAGATCAGGCATCATCTCCAAACGACAAGAGCTTTTTATCCGTCTTCTTTGGTTTCTTCTTCGCAGGCTTCGAGCCCTTGTCCTTGACCATATCCCCCAACGAAGCGAGATCATCGTCCTGCAGCTGTAAATCTCCCACAGCTTTCCGTTTCTTCCTAGCAGCAGATCCCGTCATGCCCGAACTGGTCGATGAGAAATTCAAACTCTTCTTGTTCGCCGCCTTTGGTTTTGTCGTCGTGGAGACATCCTCGACGTCTGGGTTGTTCGAGGGTTCGGGTAAGGGTGGTAGGCCCTGTGCTACGAACACGCCCGAGTTAGCGGCCTGCCAGATCGGCGGAAGCCCAACGTACCTTTCCGTTTCTCGTTCTGCACCTCTCTCTCCGTCAAATGCTTTCCCTCCTTTAACACAATGACCTGGGGCCTCTCATCGTCGCCGTCCTCATCTTCACTTCCAGGATTATCCCTCGGTCGTTCCGGGATAGACGGCCTCACTGGGATCGGTGGCCGCCCCGAACCGTCATCTTCGAATTCACCATCCCCATACGTTGGCTCGTCTTCCTCTTCTTCGTCATAATCTCCACGCCGACCACCGCCATGGGTCTTCTGCAGCCGGCGTAGGAACGCGGGGGTCTGCTGTTGGTACGAAAGCCGTGATGAGAGTTGGTGTTTCGTCGGTTCTCGAGACATGGATCACGATCATGGATTGATGGCGGGTGCACTATCGATTGACGATGATGATCATACTGGGAGAACTATTCTGAACCATGCAGGGGGAAGCGGCCCTTATCTATCAAGCATAGTACGGAATTACGCAGTCAAGCACGGAGATAAGCATACTTGGAAGGAGCGGAGGGAGGGAGACATGCAATGGATGAAGGGGAATCTGGGGTAAAACACAATATAACACCAAACATGAAAGCAAAATGAACCGGAGAGCCAAACGGTTGAATCGACGAATAATAGCGCAATAGAAAATACACACAAAGACGGCGAGGCGTGTCGCGACGTGAGGGGATGGGGCCATGGGAAGGTTACCGGAATCTGTTCATGGCTGACATGCGCCGTTTGACCATGGAAGCAATGTTCTTGCGGGGGGTCGACGCTGGAGTCTCCCCTCTCCTATCGGAAGCCTTCGAGACGGCGGAAAACACGGCAGAAGATTTCTTCCTGAGAAGACCCCTTGGCTTCCTCCCTTCCTCTTCTGCGGGGACATGTTCGGAATGCCGTATTGGGGCGACATCCCCGAGCTTGTCCGACCCGGAGTCGTCTTTGAAAAAGGCAGGGTCTAGGCTGACCTTGTGTGCGCGCCCGCGTCTACGGGGGGAGGTTTCGGTTTCCGGCCCCATTAGCAAAGCGTCAGCGAGGCGACGATCTGGGACTCGAAGGGTCGCGGTTCTTCTTGGCGACAGGACAGAGGAATCCCTGCGCGTGAATTCCCAATCGGATGGGGTGACGAGGAGTGCTGAGGAGGATTTTTCGGATAATAAGACCTGATCAAGGGGTAAGGCCCCCGGTCTGAGTGGAATGGTATCGTGGATATAGTCCAAGTCCTCGAGGAGGTTTAGTGCGTATGCCGGAAGGGTGATGTCTCCCATTTCAGCGATGATCTCTTCGTTGGACCGTAGGGTGCACCCGTGGGTGGAAGGAAGGATGAGCGCGATTCCGTCGTGCATGGCTCCAATACTATCCGGAAGGGTCTTGGGCGAGAGGTTAGACGTCGATGTGCCCTCAGTGGTGGAATACGAGGCGGAAGGGGGTGTCCAGGGCACTTCCCGGGTTGAAGCCGTATTGATAATCTTTTCCGACTGTCTCCGGCGCACGTACAATGGGGGCAAGTCGTCGGGCACCGTGGGGGGTCGGGTGCGAGCGGAAGGTATTGAAGGTTTGAGTAGGAGCGGGGACACCTGTTTAAGTACCTTCCTCTCCAGGGCCTTGCCTGTAACAGCACGGTTAAACCGCACGGGCACTTTGCGAGACCCGCGCTGAAAAAACGAGGACAGGTTCGCCCGTTTCCTCGCGGGCAAGGAGGCCATTTCATCTCGCGAGTTTTGGGGGATCGTCGGGTGTGCGAACTGAACAGACTCGGTGAGGACCCTCAAAGTGGCGAGCCTCCGGTCCGCTCTCCATTTCTCCCTCTGGTATCCTTGGTACTCCCCGGGTTGGGTATCACGGTCGGCAAGGCACCGCCGAAGTTGTTCACTGTATTCTTGCGCTTCTTGGATCTGCGCGTGGAGGAACGTGGTCGCTCGTTTGAGTGTTTGGATCTTGAGCTCCTCGGGTGGAGTTTCTGGGGGGAGGTTCCTAGATCGGTCGATGAGCGCACGGTGAGCAGCCTCGTACCGCGACGGTTTCCTGCGAGGCATGGTCAATGCTCGCACTCGACGCGGTCGCGACGGAAGTGGTTGAGGTTGAAAACCGTGACCTGGAAACGGCGTGCTGAAAAAGAAGTCAGAAATGATCTTCAGATGTATGAAATCTTGGGAATCGCTCTAACCCAACGACTGCGGATAACGGGAGGCTGAGACTGTTTAGGTTCGACCTGCGTTTCTGCAGCAACTGACGCGCTCAGTAGCTGGACGAGTTGAGGAAAGAAACGACACTCACACCGGAGGCAGACGTGGAAGTGTCAAAGTTGGCACCGGCAACCGCAACTATCCTCAGTCCCGCCTTCCGAGTACCGACTCCCACGCTCCGTCGTCGCCTCCTTGGCCCAGCAGGCAGACCCGCCAAAACCACTGGTTCCTCCTCCGGACACTCCAAAGAGGCTGCCGACCACAACATGTCTACCACGGATAGAAAGCAAGCGTGTCGAGAGGGGGATGCGCCCAACGTGATTTTGCCGAGCGGGGTGAGATGAAATAGCCGAAGACTGTACGCGGTCCACGCGGTTTGGCGATTTCCTGATTCCTGAGCCTGCAGGGTTGGAAGTGGGTTCACCAAAGCTGCAACCCGGAGAGAAAGCGACTGCACAAGGCAAGAGAGCAAAGAGTTGGTCCAGGTTCTTCTATGTGTTCAGACCCGCTCCGCCCCGGGACGTGGGTGACGACGGTCGCGAACGTCTCCCGAGAAACTCCCCCACAGCCGAACAACACCCCGTCGAAATGAGTAAGTAAGGTAGAAATTGTGTACGTGCATATAATGACGACCATTTGGAAATACTGCGCCTCATGCGGCGGACCGTTGTGGCCATCGTGCGCTTTTTATCTTCAACTTCAATCCATTTCAGATCCATACACAAATATACAACTTCTACTGAAACGCTATGACCGTCAGGAGTACGACACCAACGAATAGCGCCGTCCATTAAGAAAATACGAGCATGTGGGTCATGGGACGTCATCTATCAATGATACAGCGTGGTGCCCGCCACCACTAAAAAGGGACCCGAAAGGAAAGGCTACCCGTCGACTCCCTGGGGACCGGAAAAGCTCTTGAAACCTCGTCGTAAACCTCGCATGATCCTATCCCGCTTCCTAGGTTTACTCTCGTGAAAAACAAACCGTCCATCATGAACCACCCTCGCCAAGTTCATCCTCTGTTCTGTCTCCCCGCTTAATGAGAAGCCCTTTCCAGAGAACGGCACGACGGGCGGAATCGGCGTCGAGAACTTCGGTTCGTCAACAGCCGCAGGAAACTCCTTAGCGGATTGCCGAGTCCGATGGCTCGCATCTTGCTGAGTATTTATATGTCGCTTGGGTGCGATCTCGGGTACCACTCCACAGTCGAAAGTCGATTGAGA
>Ga0307509_10009684_pt1 | contig 11971 bp, 6 predicted proteins | sample 10_EM_MG_FD_202245 | JGI IMG/M metagenome (GOLD analysis project Ga0307509, IMG submission 202245) | Populus trichocarpa ectomycorrhiza microbial communities from riparian zone in the Pacific Northwest, United States - 10_EM | ecosystem: Host-associated > Plants > Roots > Unclassified | place... | reverse complement strand
AATTTTAGCCCATTGGCTTTTTAATTTAATTTTACAGGGTTTAAATGTAAAATAAAAGATCAGAGATTTATTTCGATGAAAAGTGTGATTTGTCAACTTGCGTGAAAACTAGGGACTACAATGTACTTTTATCATTCTATCCTTATCTTTAAGATAATCCCTATCTTCAAGATAATCCCTATCTTCAAGATAATGATAGTTATCTACTTAATCAAATTCAAACTTCAAAAAAGAGAATGAGTTTGATTGAAACTTTGTTTCTCACACGCGAAGGGACTCTAGCACTATAAATACAGACCTCAGTGATGCAAAAAAAGGGGAGGAGAGAAGATAAAAAAAAAACCTTAGAAGAGAATAAACATAAAAAACTCCAGGAGAAGACCATTACCAGAAACCCTACAAAAAAAAGAGGAGATTTACAAAAAAAAGAGGGGACGCGGCCAAATCCTAGACTAACCGCCGCCGCCCCCTCCCCAGCTTTTTCCTCTCTTCTTCCCTGGTCTCAAACTAGCCATACCTTCCCCCTCCTCGGCCTTTTCCTTTTTCATCCTCCCCGCTCTCACTCTCCCTATTATCCATCATCCTTCATCTTAGCCACCTCCATACATTGTCAGCATGCATCAGCAACCAGCAAGGTGCGTCTCTTCTGGTAACAGCAACAACCCAACATTACAAGTAACAGCACAGCCACGGGAAGAACACCGACTAAGAAATAGAAAAAAACAGGAGCTGAACACCGAAGACTAAGAAGACAGAACGACCAGAACAAGTGAAGATAAGAAGAAACAAGGGAGAGTGTCTGCTCGGCCAGCAGCATCGCGCTTCCGTCGTCATCGTCCTCTCCTCTAGTTGCACCACCCCTCCCTCATCAACATTGGCGTCTTCAAGCATCGGCTCCTGAAGAGAAACACAAAGAAGACCATGGGATAACACAGAGACGAAGAAGAAGAAGAAGAATGCTGACAAGAATTGAACAAAAAGAAGAATCAGAAACGAAAACAGTAGCAGAAAGAGAGAAAGAAACGTCGCCCAACCAGAAGCACTGATCGTCCTCAACTTCATTTTCATCTTCAGGAGTAGCATAACAGGTAAGTCTCCCTCTTCTTCTCTCCCCCCTGCTTTACAGTTTAAGTTACCCCTCCCACATTATAATTCATGCTACATTAGCTGTGAATTATAATTCACTTGCTACTGTAGCAAGTGAATTATAATTCACTTTTGTAGCAGGCGTGTCACTCAGCCAGGCCTATAGGCCAGTGACCAGACTGGGAAAAATAAATAATAAAAAAAAAGATAGTTTTCTTTTCTTAAAAAAATCAATTTTTGTGAATTTATTCACTGGCACCAGAGTAAGGAATACCGTACTTTTTGGGTTACACAATATTTACCAATGCCAGAGTTGGAAATATTCATAGGCGAATATTCATTGACGCCAGAGTCGAGAATATTATAGGATGAACATAAGAACAAAACAAAAACAAACCATTAGCAATTTAAGACAAAACTAGCAATGCAGTCTGTCTCAGGCAGGACGTTTAAAGGGTGATAATACCTTCCTTTTTACGTAACCAGTCTTGGACCATAGAATCTCTGGTGACCAGTTAGGGTTCCTAGTGACCATAATACAAGGTGGCGACTCCTTGAACAAGACATTTTCCCTAAAAGAACAAGATGCCAGATATCTGTTCTTTTTCCAATCGAGAGATAATTTTTAATCGGTCGCCACGATGTCCGGGTGTGACAGTTAACATAAGTTATCACCATGAATATCTGACAACATTTACAAGTATTGACATTACTCAAATAAGATAATTAATATAATCATATTAATAAATTATAATCCGATTGGAACCTCCTTTGTGTGTGGTTTCCAGTTGAATAATAAAAAGAGTTTATATTATACTTATTTAAAATACCATTAGTGAATCATCTAACCTTGACAATTGTTTTATATTTGTTTAGATCCTTACATCAATATCACATCTCAAAGCTCTCTTTAACTCCTTTTCTGCTATTATCTATTTCTTTATTTGTAGTTTATATAGTTAACCTCCCTGTGGTTCGACCCCGGTCTTGCCGAGTTATTTATTATTTCGATACTCTTGCACTTGGGATAAGACATCAATCTTTTGATTGTGTCACTTACCTCTCCTACATCCCAATGTTAGTAGATAGTTGGAATGTTAAAGGACTTAACAGTCCTCTAAAGCAACATGAGGTTGTTCACCTTATGAAGAAACATAAAATGGATGTGTGTGGTCTACTTGAGACCAAAATGTCTTCTCCTAAGGTTGCCTTCATGCACTGGTTTCGGCTTAAGCATTTGAAGGTTTTTCAAATGTAGGGGCTGCCCCCAATGCCAGAATAGTTCTCTTCTAGAATCCTTCTACAGTTTTGGTTGATCTCATTGATTCTTCTGCTTAGGGTCTTCATGTTCGTATCACCAGTTTCATCTCTCAATCCAGCTTCATGGCAACTTTTGTTTATGGCTTCAATACTGTTATTGCCAGGCGATCCTTGTGGGCAGATTTGCACAGATGGTTCCCTTTTGGTCCTTGGATGATATTGGGTGATTTCAATTCTATTCTCAATTCCGCAAATAAGTACAATGAGGAGGTCTCTAACTATAAAATCTCTGATTTTAGAGCTTCTTATTCAGATCTTGGGCTTCATGATATTAATTATATGGGTTGTCACTTCACTTGGACTAATGGGAACATTTAGAGTAAAATTGATCGAGTTTTAGTGAATTCTTCTTGGTCCTCCTTAACTTATGTTCACTTTGGGAATCTTGGGGCTTTTTCGGATCACTCACCAGCTACTATTCGCCTCAGTAATTAGCTCTATAAGGGTCGGAGAAGCTTTAAATTTTTCAACATGTAGGCATCACATGATCAGTTCTTAGATCTTGTTTCTAATATTTGGCACTCCCATTTGGTTGGCTCTCCTATGTTTATTCTTTGTAAAAAGTTAAAGCTCTTGAAGAGGCCCCTAAAAGATCTTAACAAATTCCATTTCAGCCACATCTCTAAGCAAGTTTCTAGAGCAGAAGCAACCTTGGAGAATCTTCAGACAACTCTTCAGGCTAATAGGGATCATCCTCTCCTCTTGTAACAGGATAAGTAGTTTAAATTGTAATTGATGAATCTTAAGTCCGTTGAAAAAATTGTGACAGAGGCTCTAAGTTCTTTCATGCCCTTATGAGTTAGAAGCATAGAATGAACTTTATCCCCGCAATCCAATACAATAATGGTCTTCTTACAACTTCTTTGAAGGTTGTGGGGGAAGAATTTGTTAACTACTATCAACAGCTTCTTGGCAGCTTAAAGGATACGATTCTTATTGATTTGGAAGTTATTCAAAATGGGTCGTGCTTAGCTACCAGTACTCATGAACTTCTACTAGCTCTTGTGACTATTACTAAGATAAAAAAAGGTGTTGTTTGGTATTGGCAACGATAAAGCCCCTAGTCCTGATGGTTAATCTTCTTTCTTTTTCAAGCAATCCTAGGATGTTGTTGAGGTAGTTTTTTTGCAATTGTTCAGGATTTCTTTATCCTGGGGCAGCTTTTGAAACAAATCAACCACTCTGTTATTGCTCTAGTTCCCAAGTTTGCCAATATCACCTTAGCTTCGGATTTCAGACCCATTTCTTGTTGTAATGTGATCTATAAGATGATATCTAATTAGCCCATGAATTTACAGATATCATTAGCCCCATGCAAAATGTTTTTCTAGGTAGAAGAAGGATGACTGATAATATCTTTCTAGTTCAAGAGCTTCTTCGGCATTATAGGAGAAAACGGGCCTCCCTTAGATGCCTTATGAAAATTGATTTCTAGTAGGCTTTTGACTCGGTTCAGTGGGTGTTCCTCAAAGAGTTGTTGCGGCAGCTTGGCTTTCTATAGAGGTTTGTTGGCTTGGTAATGACTTGTGTTGAAACAACTTCTTTTTTTGGTTTTTGTTAATGGTGGTCTTTATAGTTTTTTCATGGGAAGTGTGGCGTCAGATAGGGGGATCCCTTATCCCCTTATCTTTTTATTATATGTGTGAAGTATTTCTCTAGGTTGCTCACTTTAACATCTCGGAAAGTTACATTCAATTTTCATCCTAAGTGTGATTTTCATGGTATATCTCACCTTGCATTTGCTAATTATGTTCTACTACTTTCACGGGGGAATAAACAATCAGTGCAAACATTATTTCAATAGCTGTAAAAATTTTGTCAAACTTCAGGGTTGGTTATCAATGCAGCCAAATCCTTCATCTATTTTGGTGGTGTTGGTGCTGATTTGAAACAGGTTATTCCTCATGATACAGGTTTCAGTGAAGGTATCTTTCCTTTCAAATATTTAGGGGTGCCCTTGAGCCTACACAAACTCTTGGTCAGTCAATTCTCTCTTCTCTTTCATAAGTTAGAGGCTGCGGTTCAAAGCTGGACAGGTAAACATCTCTCATATGCTGGCAAGCTGGAATTGTTAAGATCTGTTCTCTTTAGCATTGTTCAATTCTGGCTTGGTATCTTCCCCATACTAGGAACTGTTATTTCTCATATTATCAGTTTATGTAGAATTTTTCTCTGGTCGGGTAACATCAACTCTCATAACTCTGCTGCGGTGGCTTGGAAGAAAACATGTTTACCTAAATATGAAGGTGGTTTGGGTTTACTTGATATCAAGGCCAGGAACAAGAGCTTTCTGGCTAAGCAGTTGTGGAATATTCACCTTAAAACAAACTTTATTTGGATTTTATGGATCCATCACTTCTACTTGAATGGTTGCTCTATCTGGGAGGTTCACTCTCATAGAACCTCCTCCCCTATGTGGAAATCCATCATTTCCTTAAAAGATGAATTGGTCAAGTGCTGTGAGGGGCAAGCTGCAACCATTACATTGATGTCTGGTTGGTATTCCAGTGCAGAGCACTTTTTACCAAGTGCTTATGATTTCCTCAGAGCCCGGGGTGCTAAGGTGGCTTGGGACAGAGTGGTTTGGAAGCCCTGGTCTATGCCAAGATATAATTTCATCCTTTAGCTGGTTGTATTGGGGAGGCTAAAAATAAAAGCCGGTTTTGTTTTGTTTTAATAGATGCCTCTTGTGTGTTTTGTTGACAGGAAGATGAAACCCATGCTCATTTATTCTTTACCTGCGCCTGGACTTCAAGCTTGTGGGGGAAAATCAAGTCTTGGTTGCATATTAATATGTGTACGTCCACAATAGTCAGCACCATTCGAAGCCTGAGTCCTAGAGGGTGTAACAAGGAGGCCAAAATACGAAGAGTATCACTGGGACTCACGGTATATTTAATATAGGGAGAACGAAATAAAAAGTTTTTTTTATAATTCCAGTGTTTCCATGGAGATGATATTCCGTAAGTTTCAAATTCTATTTTATACTATCTTCCACTTTTATGATCAAAACCATCTTGATCTCTAGGTTGGTTAACATCTGGTTTGCTCGTTGCCCCGGTAATGGATATTGATAGTGCCTTGGATTCTACGTTTCTCTCTGTTGGTTATTTGCTGGCCACGCTAAGTGTGTTGATGGATGATGGTAGTTGTTGCTCCTGCCCAATACCGTGCTCCATTCTTAGGTTGTTGCTGGCCTATGCTGGCAAGGTTATATGTTATGCTTTTATCGTGGTTCTCTCCTTGTGTATGGTAAAGTCTGCGAGTTGTTGTCTAAAGTAGTCATGGCTGGCTGCTGGGTAGTACTGTTATATATTATGCCTTTTTTGGTTATTTTGTTTGGTTTGGTTAGGTTGGGCACCTCCTCTCTGATTAGGTTCCCCATGTAACCAATGTCTGCCTCCTCTTTTGATTCATAGCTCCTTTTTAGATGGGCTTGATGTAATTATTTGTTAGGGAGCCTGTTCCTTTTTGTATATCTCTGTACATGAACATGCTGGTAGCTTGTTTTATTTTGATCTTTTAAATATACTTACATTTTGATTAAAAAAAAAAGAAGTAATCTACAGTAGTGAAAGACTAGAGAGAGACGTTCTCCCAAAGAGTGTCTCCTCATGTCTGCGTTCTCTTGCTACAGATCTAGAGCTCCTGTCTTCGGGTTAATTGTGGATGACTCTTTACCTTTCCCTCTTTAGGTATAACAGCTTCTACTGATGAAGCATTTGATCCAAATCTCGATTGTACTTTTGGTAGTGCCTCATGCGACCTAGACTCTTGCCATCACAGATCTCAATCGAACACCAATAAAGAGCACATTGTTTGTCTCTCCCAGAGTTCTAATTGGCGTTTTGGCTGTCGTCTTCCCCAATCTACGAGATTTTGATAAAGTGATGACGGGTTGCTCATTCTTAGAGGATGACTTTGATGGAGGTTTGATTTTCTGGCTTCTCCCTTTTTATGCTATGGAATTGCGATTTGTTTTCCCTGTTGGGATCCATTGGCTTTTCATTTGTGGGTACAGAATCCCTAGGTTGGGATTTGTGCTGGTGTAAACACTAGTATTTTCTAAAGTTTTAGAGGGCTAATCCGCCTTCTGACAAGCCATGAGGCTATAATCCTCATGATATCTAGTTGATCTGCTTTGTGTTTTTGAGTTTCTCTGCAAGTGATGCTTACCATGTTTATCTGTTGCTAGGTCTCTTCCCCTAGCTCTGTTGGTTATATATCTGCCTTCCTAGAGGGCTTTGTTGTGGATTTATTTGCTTCTCTTCGGCTGTGTACCTGTGTGGTTGAGGTTTCTTGGCCCCACTTTCTAGCTTTTGGTTTGTGGAAAGTTTGATGTGAAGCATCATCCTTCTGCTCGTTGGATTGTTTCCTTTTGGTTAGTTCCTGTTTGCTGTCTCTTTCCGTCATGTTGAAAAGGTTGTTTGTGAGCAGAGGCTGCTATATCTCTGATTGGTTTCCTAAATCTTGGTGGAGGTTGTCTGCTTGTGTGCAGGTTGGCATGTCCCTTGCAGGATTACTACTTGTTGGGTCTGGCTGCTAGAGTCACCCTCTTTGTTTATTTGTGCTACTGTTGTATGCAGTTTGGTTGTAGCTTCCTATGTTGCAAATGTTAGCCTATGCTTGGGTTTGCTCATATGGACTGCTACTGGTTTGCTAGTTGTTTCTCTCTCTAGCTTTGTGTTGCTACTCTTACAGTTGGTGATAGGATACAAGATATTGACAGATTGTAACAAATTTCATAGCTATAATCTAGGCATTTGAATGTATCTCTTAGCTAACGTCTAGGCTATCATTTAGGCAAGTAATATGCTATTGTATAACTAATTGCAGATTTGCATGGCTTTGTATAATAACTATAAATACACAGAATCCAACCTTAAAGGGTTGAGCCATTCTTCTACAATATTTTCTTTATTCTTTCATGGTATCAGAGCAAGACTGCGTGTTCTCAAATTAATTCTCTTCTCACACAATGACCACTCCTACATCTTCCTCCTCTGTCTCTGTCGTCTCCTCTAGTCTTCCCATCTCTCTTGCTGCTTTGACAAACAACTTTTCTACTCACCTCAATGCTGATAATTATTTGCTTTTGCGTGACCAAATCACTCCTCTCCTTATCTGCAATGACCTCTATGGTCATATTGATGGCACTGATTTGTCTCCTTCAAAAACCATCCTTATTGATGGCATTGCTTCTCCAAATCCAGAATATGCTCGCTGGTTCAAGAAAGATCAACTTGTTGTAGGGGGTATTAAGAATACGCTTTCTTCAACCGCTTGCGCGGAGGTCCTAGGTAAAAATGTTGCCAAAGATGTTTGGGACACACTTGAAACACTCTTTCATCAGCAGACTCTATCTCGTGCTGATATCTTGCATGACACTCTTCTTGACACTTACAAAAATGATCTGTCCATTGAAGCTTATCTTGCCAAAATTAAAGGTATAGCAGATCAACTTGCTGCCATTAACCAACCTGTTCCAGACAGTGAATTAGTTAAAAGAACCCTGCGTGGTCTTCCTCATACACTAGAATATCAGCCATTTACTCAAGGCATCGCCAATCGGCATACTCCGATCTCCTTCACAGAGCTTCGTGCACGACTTCTTATTCATGAACAAGAACTTGAGCGTATTCATGGACGTGCAACTCCACCGTTGGCTCCACTTTCACATCATGCTTTGGTCGCCCAACAACATTATCAATCCTTCCGCAATACTAATCATGGCAATTTTCGTCGCCCAAATCGACCAAAGCAGGGTACTGTTTCTCAGAATTTTAATGCTTCGTCTGCAAGCATACTTGGTCAGTATCCTACTCCTCCCTCTCCACCTCTTGCTGATTTCTCTAATAAGTCTTTCAGTAACAGTTTACATCATGGTAAACATTGGTTCAATACTGGATACAATACTGGCAATCGTTCTCAATTTGGCAGATCACGTTATCGTGGTCGCTGTCAAATATGCAAACAAGAGGGTCATTCTGCATCCAATTGCACCTATCGTTATATTCATCCTGATTCAACCACCACTGATAATATATCTACTTAGTTCGCTGGTATTCATGTCTCTGATTCACCAACACCAACATAGCATTCTCCTGATTGTGTATCGCCTCTCTGGCTTGGAGATATAAGTCCCACGAATCACATGGCATCTCATACTGATCTAGTGCAACAGCCTCTTCCTTTCAATGGTACCTTAGGTGTGTATGTCGGTAATGGTGACTCTCTTCATATTTCACATGTTGGTAACTCTTCAATCCATCTGGGCACTAAGTCGCTTTCTTTGAATGATATTCTAGTGGTTCCACAATTAAAGGAAAATCTTGTCTCCATTGCTAAACTTACCAAAGATAACAACTGTGTTTTTGCTTGTTTTCCATGGGGCTATGTTATAAAGGATTTGGCAACCGGAGTGATTCTTTTGAAGGGGCCAGTTAAAGACAATCTCTATCCAATACCAGCTCATGCACTCTCTACTTCTCTTCGTAAATTTTCCTGCAATAACGCAACCTTTGTTGCTCACACTACTAAGGCTGCTCCGTGTTCAACATGGCACCGCCGGCTTGGACATCCTGGTTCAAAAATCCTGCAGCAGTTAGCTACTGATAAATTAATTTGTACTTCTGATAAATTTTCCTCTATGATGTTTTGTGATGCTTGTCAAGCTGGGAAAAGCAAACATTTACCGTTTCATTTATCCAGTAGAATTTCTACTCGTGTTTTGGAATTGGTGCATTGTGATATTTGGGGTCCCTCTCCTACGGTTACTACATCTGGCTATCCCTATTACATTATTTTTGTTGATGATTACAACAGATACTGTTGGCTTTATCCTATGAGACGTCGCTCCGATAGTCTTGCCTGTTTCACCAATTTTAAAAACATGGGTGAAAATCAATTTAATCAACGTTTACAACTATTTCAATGTGATGGTGCTAAAGAACTAGTTGAAGGAATTTTTCGTTCATTTCTGGATGCCAATGGCATTTCTCTACGGGTTTCTTGCCCTCATACTTCTCAATAGAATGGTATAGCTGAACAAAAGCATCGTCATATTCGTGAAATCGGTTTGTCTCTTTTACATCAGGTATTACTACCACGACATCTTTGGCTTGAAGCCTTCTCTACTGCTGTGTTCCTCATTAATAGACTGCCAACTCCAGTCCTTTCAGGACGGTCCCCTTATGAGGCTCTATTTGGTATTCGTCCAGACTACAGTTTTCTACGGACTTTTGGCTGTTCTTGTTATCCTTTTCTTGGTGACTATGGTCAAGACAAGCTTACTCCTAAAACACGTCGTTGTGTTTTCATTGGGTATAGCACTATTCATAAAGGATATCGTTGCTTCGACTCCTCCAGTGGTCGTATCTTCATCTCTCGGCATGTAGTGTTCAATGAAACTAAATTTCCTTATGGGCTGTCTTCTGCTACTCCCACTGTTGTTTCCCAATCTATTACTCCAACACGGTTACCTTTGGCTGTGGCCTTTGAGCCAGCCTTGCTCAGTAATTCATCATCATCAACTAACCATCCTGATGCATCAACCACTGCCTCACGCGTAGACCTTCCATCTCCTACTACTCAATCTTCCTCACCTGCTGCTATTTTATCCCCCACCACTTCCAACATTTGTGCTCCACTCACTCAGCCTGCAACTCCACCGCCTGCTTCTCCCTCAGCTCCGATAATTTCCAATAAACACCCCATGATTACTCGTGCAAAGGCTGGCATCTGTAAACCTCGTGCTCTTTGTGCCAGTAATTATCCCTTACCCCAATGCTATGTTGCATTGCTTCTATCCTCTTTCCCTCGTGAAACTTCATCTTTCAAAGCTGCCAGTCTTGATTCACATTGGGTTTCTGCCATGACAGATGAGTATCATGCACTCCTTGATAATCAGACGTGGACTTTAGTGCCTTGTACATCCTCTATGAATGTTGTTGGGTGCCGTTGGGTTTATAAAATCAAAGAACGCGCTGATGGTTCCATTGAACGTTACAAAGCGCGTCTTGTCGCTAAAGGCTTCAATCAAGAGCAGGGCGTTGATTTTACAAACACCTTCAGTCTAGTTGCTAAAGCCACAACAGTTCGTATCCTACTCTCAATTGGTCTCTCTCGTCAATGGAGTATTCGGCAGCTTGACGTCAAAAATGCTTTTCTACATGGTGCTTTAGCTGAAGAGGTTTATATGTCTCAACCTCCTGGTTTTATCCACTCTTCTTTTCCTGATCATGTTTGCAAGCTACACTGTTCCATCTATGGTTTGCGTCAAGCACCGCTTGTGTGGTTTCAAAGTTTAAGTCACGCCTTAATTTCTCTTGGCTTTAAATCTAGCCAGGCTGATAACTCTCTGTTTACAAATCACTCATCTGGTGGTACGGTGCTGTTGCTTGTCTACGTTGATGACATTATTATTATAGGTTCTACCGATTCTCTTGTTAATCACTTTGTCCATAAGCTCTCTCAACGCTTCCATATGAAAGACCTTGGGGACCTTCATTACTTCCTTGGTCTTGAGGTTCATCGCGCCTCCACTCATCTTCAACTCACGCAAATTAAGTATCTCTTGTCTATACTTAAGTATGCCAGCATGCTTGACTGTAAACCACAGCCTACTCCAGTCATCTCTGGTCGCAAACTCTCCATGTCTGATGGCCTTTTGTTACCTGATCCTCATGAATATCGCCGTCTTGTAGGAGCTCTTCAATACCTAACATTTACACGGCCGGATATATCTTATTCTGTTCAACAAGTTTGCCAATTCATGAACTCTCCACGCGATGCTCATCTCCAAGCTGTTAAACGCATATTACGGTACCTGAAGGGTACACTTGGTTTTGGTCTCTGCTTCTATGCCAATTCATCTCCCACTTTATCTTGTTTTGTTGATGTCGATTGGGCAGGATGTCCTGATACTCGCCGCTCTACCATGGGCCATTGTGTTTTTCTTGGCTCTAATTTAATCTCCTGGAGTGCTAAGAAACAGGTAACCGTCGCACTCTCTAGCACAAAGTCAGAATATAAAGCCCTTACTCATGCTTCTGCAGATCTCTTATGGATTTCTTTTATCCTTCGAGACATTGGTTTTCCCACTTCCCTGCCTTGCACACTCTACTCTGACAACATGGGTGCTACTCAATTGGCACACAATCCTGTCTTCCATGCTCGAACCAAACACGTTGAGTTATCTTATCATTTTATACGTGAACTTGTCTCCACTGGTTTCCTTCAGGTCTTCTTTGTCCGTTCCACAAATCAACTTGCTGATCTTTTTACCAAAGGATTATCTTCGTCCACCTTTTGCTACTTTCGTGACAAGCTGATGTGGCATCCTCCCCATCACCTTGCGGGGGCATGATAGGATACAAGATATTGACAGATTGTAACAGATTGCATAACTATAATCTAGGCATTTGAATGTATCTCTTAGCTAACGTCTATGCTATCATTTAGGCAAGTAATATGCTATTGTATAACTAATTGCAGATTTGCATGGCTTTGTATAATAACTATAAATACACAGAATCCAACCTTAAAGGGTTGAGCCATTCTTCTA
>Ga0307509_10009683_pt1 | contig 11972 bp, 9 predicted proteins | sample 10_EM_MG_FD_202245 | JGI IMG/M metagenome (GOLD analysis project Ga0307509, IMG submission 202245) | Populus trichocarpa ectomycorrhiza microbial communities from riparian zone in the Pacific Northwest, United States - 10_EM | ecosystem: Host-associated > Plants > Roots > Unclassified | place... | reverse complement strand
TTGACGTTGTGCGCAAGGCCGATCGGCAGGCCACCGATCTGCAGGCTTCGGGACGCGGGGATCGCATTCGCCCAGACAGCGAAACCGCCTTCGCCATCGAGATAGTCGCCCGGTTTCAGATCGCGCTTCGCGGTGGCCACGGCATCGCCGCGGAACTCCTTGCTGCAGCCCGTCGCTTCGCCACGCAACACCGCCGATAGAATGCTGATGCTGGTCTCCAGCCCGATCATGTGGAAAGGCCTCCACATCGATCCATACCAGCCCGACGGATCGACCAGCAGGCCGTATTGCTTGAAGCAGGCCTTCGCATACTCGTTCGGCGCCTTGAAGGTGACGAACACGCCGTAGCGGATGTTGTTGAAGACTTCGCGGCCATCGGGTTCCTGGCTCGCTGCGATGTCGACCAGGCCACTGCGCGCCAGCCGACCGCCGTCGGCTGCAGGCCGGAACACCTTCGCCAGATCGTGCAAGCCAGTCGGCGGGAACGCGAGGCCGTCGTCCGGGCAATCCAGGCCGGTGCCGTTGGCTACGGCGGCCATCTCGATGGCGGCCTTGGTGCCGTCGGTGAACGAGTTGTACATCTTCGGATTGAAGTCGCCCGCCTTGACTTCTTCGTCGGTCCAGCCAAAGAAGCCCCAGACCGTGTCGGGTGTCGAGTAGCGATAGCGCGGCTCGAAGTTCATGCCCTTGCCGGCGGAGGTGACCTCGAATCCGCATGAGCGCGCCCAGTCGACCAGCTCGCAGATGATCGCCGGCTGATCGCCGTAGGCCATGCTGTAGACGAGGTTCTTGGCACGCGCCTTCGCGGCCAGCAGCGGACCGCACATCGCGTCGGCCTCGACGTTGACCATGATGACGTGCTTGTTGCCGTCGATCGCAGCCAGCGCGTGGCGCACGCCAGCGATCGGGTGGCCGGTCGCTTCGACGATGCATTCGATCTCGTCACACTCCGCGAGCGCGGCGGCGTTGTCGAGCACGCAGGTCTTGCCGGTCTTGATCGCGTCGCCGAGGGTCTTCGCGGAGTAGCGGTCTTCTTCCCAGCCGACGCGGGCCAGCGATCCGCGCGCCTTGTTGACGTCCAGGTCAGCCACGCCGACGATGTGCATTCCTTCGATGTGGCGAGCCTGGGACAGGATCATCGAGCCGAACTTGCCGGCGCCGATCAGGCCCACTCGCACCGGGCGGCCCGCCGCGGCACGCGCAGCCAGCATGGTGTAGAGATTCATGTGTTGTCGTCCTTCGTTTTGCGTCTGTGAAGACCGCGAGAATCGCGACTTCTGACGGTCAGTTTAGAAACCGACTTCGATTAGGACAACGTAGATTTCTGACCCGAAAAGTTAGAGTCTCTAAACCGTCCGTGACGCGACTGCCGTCGACCGCTGGTCTTGCCATGCGGCCCGCTCTGTCCGAAGCCAATCCAGGAAGAGCCGCACCTTCGCCTTGTGCAGATGATCGAACGGGCAAACGATCCATTGGGTCGTCAACGACACGCGTGGCGGGTTGCGCACCGGGCAGATCAAGGTGCCGTCACGCAGCTCCCGCCACATCATCAACGTGCTTTCGAGTGCCAAGCCGAGGCCATCGGCCGCGGCGTCGATCGCCATGTGGCTGCGATCGAACAGGATGCGGCGCCAATCGACCGCCGGCGGCGAGCCGGCCAGCGAGAACCACTGCGCCCATTGCACCTGCGACTTGATCGAATGGATCAGCCGGTGCTGCGGCACCTCGGTGGCGTCGATGCTCGCCGCGGGGGAATAGGAGGGCGAGCACACAGGCAGAAACGACTCCTCGGCCAGGCCCTCGACGAAGATGCCCGGCCAGCGGCCTTCGCCGTGGCGGATCTCCACATCGACCGTTTCGCGCGCAAAGTCAGTCGGCTCGGTCGTGCCGTTGAGTCGCAGCTCGACATCCGGGTTGGCCTCCAGAAAGCCTTTCAGCCTGGGCAGCAACCATTTGGAGGCCAGCGTCGGCGTGGCGCGCACGGTCAGGATGGATCGATGTCGAAAGCCCCGAATGCGCTGCGTCGCCTCCGAGATGTGCTCGACCTGGTCGCCGATCATCTCGAAATAGCGCTCGCCGGCCTCGGTCAACACGATTCCTCGGCCCGCTTTGGTCAGCAAGGTCGTGCCCAGATGCACCTCGAGCGCCTGGATCTGCTGGCTCACGGCCGAGGGCGTCACATACAACTCGGCGGCCGCCTTCGACAGGCTCCCACTTCGGGCCACGGCGTGGAACACGACGATCGCGCGCAGGGGCAACGACATGGTTGATACGTTAGGCGACCTTCACGATGAGGAAGAATAACTCAATGGCACTTCACTGAGCAGTCTCCTATCCTTTATCTCGTGGATCGGCTGAGCACCAGGCCTCGAAGAAGGTATCGCTCCAAGCCTAAAAGCGCCACGCCATCGACCAGTCTGGAGACAACATGACCAACTTGAAGCCGCGCGTGGGCATTTCGCGCCGGGCATTGCTGAAATCGAGTGCTGCGCTGCCCTTGTTCTCAATCGGAATGCGGCACGCAAACGCGGCCGAGTTCACCTACAAACTCGCCACCGGCCAGTCGCTCACGCAGCCCATCAATCCGCGCTTGAAGCAGGCATGCGACCGGATTCTCGAAGCGAGTTCCGGCAAGCTCGAAATCAGGTTCTTCCCCGCGAGCCAGCTCGGGTCAGACACCGATCTGCTGAGCCAGGTGCGTTCGGGTGGCGTCGAGTTCCTGAATATCTCGGGCTCCGTCCTGTCGACCGTCGTTGCAGGCGCCGCACTCACCAACGTGGGCTTCGCGTTCTCTGGATACGACCAGGTCTGGCCGGGCATCGACGGCGCGCTTGGGAAGAACATCCGGGGCCAGATCGAGAAGGCCGGGTTCGTCGCCGTGTCGAAGGCCTCCGACAACGGTTTCCGCCATATCACGTCATCGTCGAAGGCCATCAAGTCGGCCGCCGATCTGCAGGGCTACCGAATTCGCGTGCCGGTGTCGCCGATATTCACCTCGCTGTTCAAGGCGCTGGGCGCCACGCCCACGTCGATCAACTTCAACGAGCTGTACACCGCGCTGCAGACCAAGCTCGTCGACGGGCAGGAGAACGGCCTGGTCGCGATCGAATCGGGCAAGCTCTACGAAGTGCAGAAGTTCGTCTCGCAGACCAATCACATCTGGGACCCGTTCTGGCTGCTGGGCAATCGCCGCGCATTTGGCGCCCTGCCCGACAACCTCAAGGAAATCGTTCGACGTGAGTTCGACCGCGCCAGCATGGAGCAGCGCGCCGATGTCGAGAAGCTCAACGCGTCGTTGAAGGAACAGTTGCTTGGCAAGGGTCTCTCGTTCGAGACGCCCGATCGCCCCGGCTTTCGCACCGCCCTGTCCAAGGCCGGCTTCTACAAGGAATGGAAGGACAAGTTTGGCGCCGAAAATTGGGCCGTGTTGGAGTCCATCACCGGGCCGTTGTCGTGAGCGCCCTCGGTGCGCACCTCTCACTGGACGGCGGCGACGAAACAGCGGCGCCGTTCTCCGAGGCGCCCGAATTCATCGCCGAACGATGCCTGCGACGCGGCATCGAGATCCTGGCAGCGGCGGTGGTGTTGGCCGAGGTCGGCATCCTGCTCTCCGGCATCGTGGCACGCGCGGTGTTCAATCGCCCGATCATCTGGTCCGACGAACTCGCGTCGATTCTCTTCCTGTGGCTGGCGATGCTGGGCAGCGCCCTCGCCGTACAGCGCGGCAGCCACATGCGCCTGACGTTCTTCGTGTTCCTGATGGGGCCGCGAGCGCAGCGCTGGGCCGAGACGCTGGCGGTCGGCGCGACCCTGGCGTTTCTCGGGCTCGCGTTGCACCCGTCCTATGAATACCTGCAGGATCAGGCCTTCGTCGAGACCCCGGCACTCGGCTGGTCCGGCACCGTCAGGGCGATGGCGATTCCGTTCGGCTTCGTGGTGGCGTTTGCGAGTTGTCTGCTGCGCATCGTCCATCACGACAAGCGCGACCTGATCGGCATTGTCGCGATCATGGCGGTGATCGCCGGCGGTTGCTATGTCGCCGCGCCGAGCCTGACCGCGATGGGGCAGGGTGCCTTGCTCGTGTTCTTCATCGGCTTGCTGGGCGCGTCGGTGATGGCGGGTGTTCCGATCGCCTTTGCCTTCTCGCTGGCCACCTCCGCGTATCTGCTGACATGCACTTCAACGCCGTTGGCCGTCGTCGTCGGGCGCATGGACGAAGGCATGAGCACCTTGATCTTGCTGGCGGTGCCGATGTTTGTCCTGCTTGGGCAGCTCGTTCACAGCACCGGCCTGGCGCGTGTGATGGTGGAGTTTCTGGCGGCGTTGCTCGGCCATGTGCGCGCCGGCATGTCGTATGTGCTGCTCGGCGCGATGCTGCTCGTGTCCGGCATCTCAGGCTCGAAGACGGCCGACATGGCTGCGGTCGCGCCGGTGCTGTTCCCTGAGATGCGCAAACGCGGCATGAAGGACGGCGAACTGGTGTCGCTGCTCGCCGCCTCGGGCGCGATGAGCGAGACCATTCCGCCGTCGATCGTGTTGATCGCGATCGCGTCGGTGACGGGCATCTCGATCGCCGCGCTGTTCACCGCGGGCATCCTGCCGGCGATCGTGCTGGCGGTCGTGCTCGGCGTCGTGGCGCGCTGGCGCGCTGGCCGTGAAGAAGGCGCTACCGTGGTCAAGCGCGCGCCCTTCAGCGTCGTGCGCAAGACGTTCATGGTGGCGCTGCCGGCCCTGGCACTGCCGTTCGTGATCCGCAGCGCGGTGGTCGAAGGTGTCGCAACTGCCACTGAAGTCTCGACCATCGGCATCGCCTATGCGGTGATCGCCGGGCTGCTCATCTACCGCGGCGGTCTGAAATGGAAAGCCGTCCTGCCGATGTTGGTGCAGACCGCTTCGCTGTCAGGCGCGATCCTGTTCATCGTCGGCGCGGCGAGTGCGATGGGTTGGGCGTTGACGCAGTCGGGCTTCTCGCACGATCTGGCGGTCAAGATGGCGGCGGTGCCCGGCGGGGCGACCGGCTTCATGCTGATCTCGATCGTCGCGTTCATCGTGCTGGGCAGCGTTCTCGAAGGAATCCCCGCGATCGTCCTGTTCGGGCCGCTACTGTTCCCGATCGCGCACCAGCTCGGCATCCACGAGGTGCACTATGCGATGGTGGTGATCTTGGCGATGGGCCTGGGCCTCTTCGCACCACCGTTCGGCTTGTGCTACTACGCCGCCTGCATCATCGGTCAGGTGCCATCGGAAGCGGGCCTGAAGCGCATCTGGCTCTATCTGAGCGTGTTGCTGCTCGGCCTCATCGCGATCGCGTTCATCCCGTGGATATCGATCGGATTTCTCTGAGGCTGGCCGGACCTGACGCTGCCATACGAACGGCAGCGTTTCCACGTCGGCGGGTACGCGAGCGACGTGAGTGTCGCCTCTGGGTCCAGGCCGTGTGATGGCCGCAAGGCGGATAGTCCATAACTGCGTAGTGTTGTGGCGAGCGGTTGTCCAAGTTTTCGTCCGCACCTCCGGGTCGGCAGGGCTGCCGGTCTTGGACTTCCTCCAGTGAGCGCCTTGCGATGTGGCGCGAAATGGGAGGGAACTGCGAGCACCGAATGCTGGCTTCCTCGACTTCCCCGACACCCGCGCGCTGCTCAGGCACGAGGGGCTCTTCGCGAGCCAGCGCCCGTCTCCTAACGCCGTCGCCCGAACAGTCCGCCAGCTGAGAAGCACGGACGCCAACTAGAACTCCGGGCGGCGCGCGCAATGTCTTCCTGGACCTGCTCGGGATCCAGTCCGCGGAACGCCCGACCAAGGAACGTCATCGCGCCAAAGGCGTGAGAAGAAGCATCGCGATTTCAGAATTGGTGCGCGGATCGGTTGCTACATGCTGGGATCGATCGAGCAATTAGCCGCGCACGTATCACCGCGGTGCGCGCTTCATTCCTTAGCTCACCTGATTTCCCCGGTGCCCAAGGGGTCGAAGCGCGGCATTGGAATTTTCCTTGGGCTTCGCCGGTTTACCCCCGCAAGGGACTTCGAGTTTCGCAAGTGCGCCGCACACCACGCGAACCGGTCTCCAACGATTCCATCAACATTTGGACGAAGGATTCCCATGATTCGAATTGGCCCCACCCTGGCGAAGGTGTGCTTTGCCGCCTCGGCTACGCTGAGCGGCATTCCAAACATTGCACAGGCCGATCCCTTGGAGGATCTGAGGACGCAAGTCGATTCCCTTCTTCACAAGGTGTCAGATCTGGAACAGAAGCAACGTGCGACTAAAGCGCAGTCAGTGTCCGCCGCGGCCAGTGCGGTCACCGGCGGCGCGACCAAGGGCTCATTCAAGCTACCTGGTTCGAACACCTCTGTGACATTCGGCGGATACGTCAAGCTCGATGCGGTCTTCACGAATCCGAGTGCGGGCGTCGGCAGCACCGCCGATCTGGAGTTGGAACCCGGCAACATCCCGGTCGGACCCAACGCCAAGGATGGTGAGCGCAATCAGGTCAAGTTCGGCGCTCGCCAATCAAGACTGTTTGCGGGGACGAGCACGCCAACGGCATGGGGCGCCCTGACGACGTATGTGGAAGGCGATCTCTACGGGGCCGCCGGAAACGAGAGCGTCTCCAACTCCAACAACCTGCGCGTGCGCCACGCTTATGGGACCTTGGGCGGCCTGTTGGCCGGTCAGACATGGACCAACTTCTCCGACGTTTCGGCGTACCCCGACACCGTGGACTTCGGCGGCTCGGTTGGTCAGATCTTTGCGCGCCAGGCGCAAGTGCGTTGGACGCAGTCCTTCACCGGGGGCCAATGGTCGGTCGCGCTTGAGAATCCCGAGACCGTAGCCACCTTGCCCACTGGAACGCAATTCCGCGCAGACGACGACAGGCTTCCCGACTTGACGGGCATGGTCCGTTTCAACACCGCGTACGGGAACTACTCGGTTGCAGGGCTGGCACGCCAACTCCGTGTCGACTCGCTGAGCGCCCCGGCAAGCCAGGAGCAAAAACTGGGCACGGCTCTCGGCGTGAACGGCGTCGTTCCGCTCTTCCGTACCGACGACGCGCGCTTCTCCGTTTACTACGGTAACGGGATCGGCCGGTATTCCGCCGGCTTCTTCACCGACGCTCTGCTCGATGCGAACGGGCACATCATTCTGCCGCGCGAATGGATCGCGACCGTTGCCTATCGTCACTATTGGGCCCCGACGCTTCGTTCCACGCTGGCGCTTTCCGGGCTGGGCGCGTCCAATTCGGAAGGCACAGCGGACGGTGTGAACAAGGGTGCGAAGTCGGCTCACCTGAACGTGATCTGGAGCCCCGTCGCGCAGACAAACCTCGGGCTCGAGCTCATCCACGCAAGTCGTGAGACCCAGAACGGTCAAGCGGGCAGACTCAACCGCGTGCAAGCATCCGCGCAGTATCTCTTCTGAACCTCCGCGGACTAGTGTTCCGGCCCGGAAGTCTGGACCTGTACATGCGCCGACAGGACATTCAACTCCGCGCCCTGGCGCGGCAAGGAGACGTCGCCGCTACCTGTTGGGTACCGACCGCTTCCCGCAGCACATCGGACCGGCGTCGACTACCTGAGCCACCGAATGTGAAGGACTTGCTGCAGCCGCGCGCATCATTGCCGCGCATCTGTCGCTGGCAGACGTTCTGCCACTGCAGCGGGAAGCTGCGAGTGAGCAGGCAGCCGCCGCGGCCAGCGTCGCGGCCGCAGGCCAGTACGTGGCTGTGCGGAAGGCGCGATCGCCTCGAAGGAGGGTGAACGTTGGCTGACGATGCCCAGGCTGGCCGGCCATGAGACCGCCAAGCGCGCACTTGCGACACTGTGAAAGCCCCTCAGCGCCTGCCCCTGCGGGGTTGTTGCGCATACTCAGTTCGCCCGGCGACCTGGATGGGTCGGTGGTTGCTGCTATTGCCGTGCGTCGGGCATGCGGTGATGGGGGCTGGTGGCCGGCAAGATCCCACTATTTCGCAAGCGCGGATGTCGGCTGCTCGCGCAATTCCGGCGCTGTCTCGGGCCGAGTTCTTCGCTATCCGGAGATCCGGTCACTTCGACTCCACCCCGCGCATGCACGTGCCGGCACTCATGAAGTGCGGTTCCGACTTGGCTCTTTGTCGGGGTCTGCGCCGTGGTGTCGAAGGCGCTGAACATTGTGGAAGCCGAGGTCGCGATCTTCGGCAACAAGGATCAACGGCAGATGTTGATCGCTCGATGGGTGGTTTGGCAACTGGCGCTCGTTGCCATCGAAACTGGAGAAGCGTCTCGCGTGCCGGACGGCCTCGCCCGGCCGGCGCGCAATTCCCACCTCTCACGCGAGCAGCGGTGGCAGGCACTCGCACTTTTTCGCGAATTTGCGCCGGATCGAGCAAGCTGTACGCGGTGGTGAACGGGACTTCGGTGCTTTGGAGGCGACCGCGATGCAGTCGCTGGCAGCAGGCGGGCACTCGACTACGTCACCGCGCGCAGGCGTGCCGATCCGAGGCCCGTGCGGAGCTGTGACCCAGTGCCCGGGGCGCTCGTCGTCCTTGGTGCCGCGACGCTTGGCCGCCCGTCTTTGATCGACAACATGGGAATTGCCGAGTAGTGACCATTCTCAGAGCTGCGGCCTGGAGTTGGTCATGACCTCAGAACTACTTGGCGACTTTGAACGACGAGGTTGCGTCGAACACGCGAAAGGCGCCGCTTGCCGTTCGATCGCGGCTGCCTAACGCTCGCCCTCGGCCAATTGGACTGCGCGGACGACGGCTTTGAACTCCTCGACATTCACGTCCGAAATCACCCAATGGTTCATTCCGGCCTGCGACCAGTGAGCGGTCTGGAATCCACGCTCCGCCGAAAAGCTGGGCTTGCTGTCTTTCCCCGCACTCGGCCACACGAACGAGTTGACGACGTGCGCACCTTGCCGGTATACCAACGCGGCGACCGGACGGCCGTCCAGGTAGTCGACTCGGCCGCCCAGGAACACAGAGTCGGGAATTTGAAGGTCGTTGACAGGCGGCGAGAAGTCGAGCTTCGATGAGAGCCAGGGCTTGACGGTGTGATGGTCAGACGACGCGACGTCCACCAGATGCTGTCCGAGTGTCGAGCGTACATGACTGGCAACGACGTCGTCCAGCAATCGATCGTCCTGGGAGGAGCGCAACCACGCGAGATTCAAGCTCACGGCAAGCACGGCCATGAGACCGAATGAGGCGACCGTCGGGCGCCAACCCAGCCAGCGTTGAATCGCGACGGCCATGTCTGCGCGATGACTTCGTGCTGTTGGTTTCGACGGTGTCAGCGTGGCCACGCGTTTGCGCAACTCAGCAGGCGCCTCGTGGTAGTCGGCCCCTTCGCGAATCGTCTCCTGCAATTGGCGCAGGCCCTCGACCTGTTCGCGCAAGCCCGCATCCTGCCGCATCCGCTCTTCCATCTCGAGCTGGCTTGCCAAGTCCATCTCGCCGTCGACAAAGGCATTCACTTGTTGAGCATCGCTGTGTGATTTCATGTTGTTCTCCCGGCTTGTGTTGACCGTGGAACGGTGCGCAACACGGGGCGTGCGACAGGTGTCAAGGCGTCTCTCATCAGGGTGCGGGCGCGCGCCAGGCGCGACATCACCGTCCCCACGGGAATATCGGCGATCCGGGCGATGTCGTTGTAGGAAAGATCCTCGAGTTCACGCAGCACGAGCACCTCGCGGTAGGCCGCTGGCAGAGCGGCGATGGCCTGATTGATCTGAAGGCGGTCGGCCTTGCGCATCGCAACGGAATGCGGCTCGTCTGTGGCGGGCGCGGCGATGTCTTGCAGCGACTCATCGCTGTCGTCCAGGGCCAGCCTTTCCGCCGGGCGGTTCTCCTTCAGCCAGGAAAAGCAGGCGTGCCGCACGATCTGCAGCAGCCATGCCCTGGCGTTGTCGCCTCGGAAGCTACCCATGTAGCGCATCGCCCGCACAACAGCCTCCTGCACCACGTCCTGGGCGTCCTGGTCGTTGTGCGTCAGCCATCGGGCTAGGTTGTAGGCGGCGTCTACGTGCGGCAGGGCAAGCAGTTCGAAGCGCCGCCAGTTCTCATCGTCGCTCATTGCGGTTCCTCTCTGACCACTGATACCTCCCGCCGCCGCCCTTTATTCCAAAGCCCGGCAAATCGTAGTGGTATTGGCGCGCATCGGGAATATTTTCCGCGAAGCATCGGTAACTCACCCTAAGGCCGATGGGCCGAAGTCCGTCGACGCGAACGCTGTCGGCCAACCAGGAGATGACCATGAGCGAGTTCGATCGAAGACAGTTTCTGCAGCTAGCGGGCGTCGGTGGCGCCGTATTCGTATCGGGCCTTGCCGGCGGGGCGCGTGCTGCCGACGCCGTGAACCCGTCCAGCTACGACGATTTCTTCTTCGTCCAGCTGTCCGATAGTCACTGGGGCTTCGAGGGCCCCCCCAACCCCGACGCCAAGGGCACGCTGCCCAAGGCCGTGGCCGCCGTCAATGCGCTTGCGCAGGCGCCCGACTTCGTGATTTTTACCGGCGACCTGACCCATACGACCGACGATCCCAAGGAACGTCGCAAGCGCATGGCTGAGTTTCGCGATGTCGTGGCCGAACTCAAAGTCAAGACGGTCCGATTCATCCCCGGCGAGCACGACGCATCGCTGGACAGCGGCAAGGCCTTCAAGGAGTTCTTCGGCGCCACGAATTACACCTTCGAGCACAAGGGTGTGCACTTCATTGTGCTCGACAACGTCAGCGACCCCGGGGCGCAGCTCGGCGACGCACAGCTCGCGTGGCTGGCCGATGACCTGAAGAAACAGGCCAAGGACGCGCGCATCGTCGTGTTCGCGCACCGTCCGCTGTTCGACCTCTACCCGCAGTGGGACTGGGCGACGCGCGATGGTGCGAAGGCCGTGGACCTGCTGATGCCTTACGCGAATGTGACGGTGTTCTACGGCCACATCCACCAAGAACATCATCACATGACCGGACACATCGCGCACCACTCGGCCAAATCGTTGATCTTCGCATTGCCGGTGGCGGGCTCGCAGCCGAAGCGCACGCCGTTGCCCTGGGACCCCGCGCAGCCGTATCGAGGCCTGGGCTTTCGCGAGGTGAAGGCGGAGCTGAAGCAGGCGGACTACGTCATCACCGAACTGCCGGTGCAGAGGGCCTGAGCCATGATCTTCGATATGAACAGAAGAGGGTTCGTGGACACGGCGGGGGCCTTGGCCTTGAGCTTGGCAGCGGGCTACGCACTCGCCAAACCGAAGACGCGGGTGATCAAGGTTGTGGCGAAGAAGTTCGAGTTCGTTCCCAGTGAGATTCACGTGAAGCAGGGTGAAACCGTCACGCTGGAATTCACGGCGCCGGAGGTACCGATGGGGTTCAACCTGGACGACTTCAAGCTGCGCGCGGATCTCGTGCCGGGCAAGGTCACAACGATGCACCTCACGGCGGACAAGTCCGGCAGCTTCACCTTTCTGTGCGATGTGTTCTGCGGCACCGGGCATGAAGAAATGAGCGGCACGCTGATCGTCTCCTGAAGTCTCGTCGGCGATCGTCAACAGCGTCACCCAGACGGCAACCGCCACAGCGCTGGTGAATTCACGAGGTACTGACAACATGGATCTAGTTCAGATCGACGATCTATCGCGGCGCAACGCGATTCAGCGCGGACTCGGCGCGATCGCCGCGGTGGCGATCGTCTGGGTTGGGAGAGGCAGCGCCTTGGCGGCCCCGAACAAGCTGGCGAAGGCCGCCGTGCAATACGTGGACGAGGGCAAAGTCGAGGGCAAGGACTGCGATGACTGCAGCCAGTTCGTGGCGGGCAAGACAGCCAAGGATCCCGCGAGCTGCAAGATCGTCGAAGGGGATATCAACCCGCACGGCCATTGCATCGCGTTTTCACCGAAACCAAAAGCCTGAACCTTGGGCGCTGTTGGCGGCAATGGCCACACACTGTTCACCGGGCTTGCCAGTGGCTCGCCATCCGTGGCAGGCACCGCAGCCGA
>Ga0307509_10009682_pt1 | contig 11972 bp, 14 predicted proteins | sample 10_EM_MG_FD_202245 | JGI IMG/M metagenome (GOLD analysis project Ga0307509, IMG submission 202245) | Populus trichocarpa ectomycorrhiza microbial communities from riparian zone in the Pacific Northwest, United States - 10_EM | ecosystem: Host-associated > Plants > Roots > Unclassified | place... | reverse complement strand
TCCACGACAGGGAATAAAACAGTGCAAGCAAGGATCTCGCGAGTGACGATGTTAACAGCCTTGCTCTTTGCCTCCTTCTCAGGGAGGATCAACGGGAGGATCCTGTGAACTAACTTCTTGAGATGTGCCTCCTCAGTTTGCCGTGTGAAGGTTGATGACAGGTTCTCGACGGCAGGGTGTAACTTTCCTGACCCCATGCTGGCGTACTTTCCGGCGAGGAGAATATCCAGCTCCTCTGATTGAGTGAGCCTGCGTTCAAGAGCCGCCCCACGAAGGGCGACTTCGGATTGACGGAACTGTTCGATGTGAGTGGTAATCTTGGGCATGATCTTCTCGACAATGAGATTGGCAAGATCGATGTTGTTGGCCCTCGAAAGGACTTGGTCGATGCTACTGTGCATGCTGGAGGACAGTGCGGTGGGGAAGGAGGGTGATGACGATATGTCTTTGTACCACGCGAGGACGAAATCGCGGACAATCATGATGAGGATGTCGTTCAGCGAAGCTGATACGGATGGGTAGTTGGGGATGAGTGGAGCCAGAGTCTTGGGGGATTTGTGGGACCATTGGGATCTGGTGATGACGGCCTGCCAGGCTGCAGGAGTCGAAAATGCGAACGGGCGGGCTACGCTGTGAAGCTGGCTCCTCTTTGGTGGGCGAGTGGTGTCCAAGACATAGCCGACAAAGATGTTGAGACAGAGGAAAGAGGTTGCGACGAAAAGGATGATGAGGGGGGAAAGCAACAAGAGCGTCCAGGGCGACGACACGACTCTGATAAATCCGGGGATGGCGACTGAGACGAGGGAGACGGCGACGGCGAGTCGGATGTTCGCGCTCGGTGGCTGCATCGGTTGTCGGGACTGACACGCTCGGGCGACTAACTGGGTCAGAGTCGATCGAATCCCGAACTTCCGATGGCCACCACCAATGGCACCAAACCACCTCGACCGCTGTCCACCCTAGAGAGCTTCTTAATCGGTGGTGTCGCCGCATCCTGCGCTGTGGGTACTCATCGCGTCGAAGACGAAGAGAGATGATTGTAATTTCAGGCCAGGTCACCGTCTCAAACCCGGCCGAGGTAGCGAAGACGCGTCTGCAACTACAGGGCGAACTGGTCCGGGGTGGTGGCCGGAAAGTTTACAACAACGTTTTGGATGTCTTTGCGAAAACATGGAGGAACGAGGGCATACGCGGGGTCCAACGAGGACTCTCTCCAGCGGTGCGTCTGACATGCGGCCGAAAGCAGGCCAACCGTGCATGCTAAGGTGCTGACTGATCCAACAGTATGCGTACCAAGTGAGATACCGAGCATATATTGCGGAATATATCGCTAAACGTTGTCAAGATCCTAATGAACGGCTCACGACTCGGTGAGTTGGTCTGGTCAGGCTACCTCGTTCCCGCATTTACTCAGAGAATTCATTCTAGCTTTCTACGAGCCGTTCCGCCTCTTCATCAATAAGACTGCGGGGTATTCGTCAACCGATCAAGCTCCATGGGCGTCCCTGGTTGCCGGTGCTTCGAGCGGTGCTGTTGGAGGTGGGGTTCCATTCTTCAGGGCGAGAACAAATCCTGACCTTGCATTACAGCGGCACTAGGAAACCCCATGTTCCTGATCAAGGCCCGAATGCAGGTACCTGTCCTGTCGCCGTATCCTTGGGAGGATGCTCAAATTATCCTCAGGCATATTCTCCTGCTTTGCCAGTTGGAACTCAGCACTTCTACAAAAACTCGCGGGAAGCTTTTGCGAGGATATTCAGAGCCGAGGGCTTCCGCGGCATCTTCCGTGGTATGGATGCGGCCATTCTAAGAACCTCAATGGGATCCTCGGTCCAACTTCCGAGTTACAACTGGACAAAGACCCAAATTGTGTCACGCGGCATCCTGCCTGCTGATAGCACACTAACGTTCTTAGCCAGCAGCACAATCTCAGGAATCTGTGTCGTATGTTCAGCCCTTCCTCCGCTATTCCATTTACTGAGAAATTCCTCTAGTGCGTCGTCATGCAACCTGCTGATACGGTAAGGGGCTAAATGCACATTCCTTCACGCAGCGCTGATATACCCACAAGACACTAACTCGGATGTACAATCAACCCACGACACGCTTACCAAACGGAACCCACGTCGGCACGCTCTACAAGAACCCTATAGACTGTTTGTGGAAGACTTTGAAAACGGAAGGGCCACTTGCGTTGTACAAAGGTGGGGACTTCGTGGTGCAAGTTAATCGTAACCCGACTCATCCCCCCACCAGGGTCGACCGCTCACTTCCTCCGAATTGCACCTCATACGTACGTTTACCCACCAGCGCGTCCACGGGCTCCACTGACTGCTTGTCCTTCAGAATCATTACCTTGACAGCTAATGATTTACTCCTTAATTTGTACAAGAAGTTCGCCAACGGTCAATAATTATAGACTTCTCTGACCCAGTGATCCTTACCTTGATTATGTTCTGGTCTGGGGCTCCGTCCGAGACGCCAGGAGAGAGACAGCGCGGGCTGCCGGGCGATGCTTAATGGCAGTCCAACACGCAAGTGCTTCGACACTCGTAAGTGCCTGAGTCGGCGACTGGCCTCGGCTGCACGCAACAGTTTCGAATCAGTTCTCGCTGAGGATTTTTAGGTGCGCAGAAATGACATGTAACGCAGTGGCACATCTATTGCTAGTACGCTTTGAGTCTCGTGGTCGTCAGTGATCGATTTGTTTGCCTGACAACATCGATACCGAAGATTAAGGCCGTTGAAAATCGTGCAGCGAGCTCCTCCATATTCCGCACGGAACCAAGCCATTCTGGAGTCCGATTGTGTACTACCGGTGCACTTCGATCACTTAGAGCTCGCTCTATATGCGCTTCCAAGCGATTCAGAGCGATTCCATACGCTTCCGTTAAATTTCCCGGCCTATGGAAGCGCATTTGCTCACTCTAAGCACGAGCGCCGTCCACCCCGTCTGAATCCGGTGCAAGCAGGGCGATCCGTTCCACGAGCTTCGAAGCGCTTGGAAGCAACTGTCAGTAGCGGGGCGCTCCCAATCTGACTACCTGATGAAATTTTGGCGAATGGTCGCTGGCCCACTTGAGTACTTGGGAGTGTTTCCACCCTCAGCCTGCCCTCTCAAGGGCGTTGGCTAATCACGAGTAAGAGTTTTACACATATGTAATTATATTACCGGCCACCGGCCAGCATCAGCCGGACACCCGTGATTGTTCTGGATTCCCGGCTGGTACTTAACCACAGCCCAAGACGACCCTGGTGGCCGCCACCATGTACGACAATCCCCCAAACTCGAAACAGTCGGAACCGACGAATTTGGCTTCGTTGTTGGACGTTGAACAGCTCGACGTCAACCTCTTCCGGTCTACGGACTTGCGGCTTCCTCGAGGAGCGAGAGGTGCGCGGCCAGCGCGTAGACTGTACCACCTGACGGATTGGTAACGAAAATTTGGTAGGCATCTTTGGAGGTCAGGTAATTTCGCAGGCCATCGTAGCAGCCACCCAGACCGTCGACCGAGCGTTCCACCTTCACGTACGCTGGCTTCCTCTAATTTCGTAATTCAAAAGCTTACCGGATTCAATAGTCTTTGCATGTGGGCTTCCTCCACTGTTCTCCTCCTTCAATCCTGATGCACCCGTCCATGACAGTGTTATTTCGTGTTAAATGGACTCCCCACCACGATCTACTACAACGTCGACCACGTTCGGAACGGACGCTCATACTCCACACGTGCCGTACGGGCGGTTCAAAACGGAAAAATCATCTTCATCATGCTGTGCTCCTTCCAAAAGCCGGAGCCATGGCAACCTACCTATAGGTCACCGATGCCCAAGGTCCCCTCTCCAGAGGGGTGCGAAACATTACAGGCGTACTTCCGGAACTGCGCGGAGAAGGAAACCGATGCGTGGACGAAGGGTTATTATCTTGCGAGAGCTAGGGTTAGGATTCTCACCCACCCGCTCCGATCTTCTGCTGAAACAAGTCGATTAAAGTCGACCGAAAGGAGCCTGATAGGGATCCGCCTTGCAGCACAGGACTTCCAGGATGGGTATTACGTGCAGTGTTACTGGATGCGGGCAATTTCTTTACCAGAATGTGACGCGGCGTACCAGAAGGTGGGGGGTGTCGACTTCACCACGAGCTTCGCTTCCGCTAACCGCAAGTTCACTGGATAGGCTGTGCTAGGATATATCTCAGACGTACACTTGTGAGTGGTGTATGCAGCCCGTCGCAGACAGGAAGCTCATCACACCTGAGTGAATAGTTTGGAAGCCGCGAGCGGCGCCCTTGGCCTTCGCCCAGGTAATAAAGATGGAGCTGATGTTACCGCATTCTCAGTACGTCTCGTAAATGGGTCACCGGAACCCCAGGACTGACCTAGCTCACGACAGGCAACTATTGATCATTCTATTTGGTATTATTCGTGAGTCTCAATTCAATTTCACCGCATTATAGAACTTTTACCAAACACCTGCAGGGACGACTTCGACTGCTCACAATGGCTTATGCTTGAGGTACGTCTACTCCGCGGCTACGTCGTTGTCCCTACATTTATTTCGGACGATACAGTCGCGGACGCCGCAAGCGGGGTCCGGCCGCGCCATAATTCATCGTCGGGTAGGTCGTTGGTAGCATTCAGAGCTCTTTCACTGACACACCCCCGACCACACAAAGGTTTTCACTCGAGATGGAACTCTCGTCGCGAACTTTTCTCAGGAAGGTGCGGTGAGGGCGAGGGTCCACGGACCCAAGGAGCCCGGTAAGGTAGAGAGCAAGTTATGATCGTATACATTATAATCAATAGATGCAATGGTCTCGAACCCACCCTTCCCACCGTCCCGCGAACTCGGTGGGGTGACCCCGGCCCGATACCACTTAATGCACACCACGGTGCTGTTCCCAATCGGAGTATGCGAGTACAGGATAACTCCGCTGCATTCTTCGGTCATCATCGGTCGAGACATGCATGCGCTTTTATGATCGGTGGAGTCCTGACACCCACTTTACTAGATATCACCCACCTATAGCCATCGGGTACGCCGAAGGGCTGTAAAATGTAGAGTTATCGTCTCAACATAACCGCTTCCCTATGACTCCTGGAATGTTTCAGTGTATACTAAATATTGTTCCCTACTGAGACCCGAGTGCTAACTATCTCCACAATGGGAGTTTTGAGGGGGATCCGTGTCCGTCGGGCTTCGTCAAGGAGCCCTACCGACGTCCATTACGATCGTGTGTAAGAAGGCCCAGCCCCGTGTGATCTCCTGCGGGCCTCCGAATGCGTAGATACAACCGCAGGAGAGGGTGGTGGTGGTGGTAAATGGTGGGGTGTCGCCAGAGATCCCTTGGAAGTGGTGATGAATTATGGTTATGACTACGGTGAGGGTGGGATGAGAATGATATATGCGGCTCCTATGACAATTCGAGAGGGATTTTTGTCGCTGTGCGGTGGGGTTGTGTAGCTAAACCGTCGAGGCATACGCGTCGCATCGTGCTGTAGAGGTGTCAGTTGGTCCAGGGTCCAAGTCGACAAAAGAGTGGCGCTCGTACCTATGGGTTAGATTCGTTCGATCCTCACGGTGGCTTTGGTCCGACACCCCTCCAAGAACCGGCCAGGGTCAACGAGGTCGGACTCCACGAGAGCGTTCGCGGATAAGGCCTTGAAGATTATCTCCAGCTTCTCGTCGGTTTGGTCGAGAGCGTTGGCCATCCTCAAGAAGATCGTGTCCAGCCTGGACCAGCTCGGGTGGTTGATCCCGGAATCGATGTCTGTGGGCGTCACGGGGAAATCTGTCTCGAAAGTTATCTTCCGGACGTGAGTGGAGGTGACGGTTTGGAGGATTGGTTCGATCCAGTGACTTGGCTGTCGGAGCTGGATGAGACTGAGTCGTAGGTCTTCTAGGTTTTTGCATGGGGATAGATCAATGAGTGGTGTCTGGGAGATGTCGTCTGAGGAGTGCCAAACGTGTAAGATTTCGGAGAGGTAGCGCGTGGGCGAGACGAACCACGGTGATCAAACTCACCGAGGAAAATCTTGGATACTTTGATCTTCTTCATCGTCGCTTGACAATTGACGAACAGTTCCTTCAGTGGCTGCGGTGTTTCAAACCTGCAGTCCACCACGCATACGTCTTCAAACGCCATCGGGAGTGGAGGGTCCACGAAGGGCGCGATCAGCGGCGTTCCGCCGGACTTGATCCCCGACAACGTCAGTTTACCGCGGAATCTGGGGGTTACAGTGGGAGTTCGGTAGGGTACCGTGGCCATTCCCATCGTGAGGTATTCGAGTTTGAGGCTGTCTAATTTTGGGAACAGGCAGACGAAGAACAAGAGCGCGTCGGGATGTACTGTCATACCCTTGACGCTCAATGAAGTCAGGCGTTCCGAGAAGTGACCAAAGGAGCGGGTCAGCGCATGCTCGTCAAACGGGGTGAGGTCCAGGCTGGTGAAGGTGAGGGATTGGACGTTGTGGAAGGAGGTGAAGTCGTTGAAGACTCCGGCAGGAGGATCCGGGATGATCCATTTGAAATCGTCGTTCTGGGCGAGATCCAAGCCGCGAACGTGGTTACTGGATGCTCCCAGGCCGGACTGGAACCACAGCTGGAGGTCGGAGAGGGAGTGCAACTTGATCTCGGCGAAGAGGTGGCGACGACTCCGATGAACCCAGCCGATGGAGACGAGGGAACAAGAGAGAAGGCTCCTGGTGTCTCCGATGAGCACGTCGATGATCTCCTCGACGATCTCCAAAGGGAGGTACGGTATGGTCATTTTGGAGGGGGAGAAGATGGTCGCGGGAGGTAAAGACAAGGCTGGGGCAACACGAGACGGGGGCGTGGCTCGCCCGTTTTTCCCCCACTTGCGGCTTTCGCCTTGAAGGGGTGTGGAGGTCCGGCGATCTATGCCGGTATTACATCGGTCTTTATGTGGGTCCAACAACAATCCTCCAGATAATTGACAAAGGATATACATGAGACTGCCTACGATTCGTCGACCTGCCAGGAGTTCTCCTTGACCAACTTCTCTCTTTCCAACATGTACTTGCCTGACAATCGTCTGAGGAACACGGTTTGCACGGTGGTCTCGGATGCTCACCTTCCTTGTATTTCTGCGCCTGGCTCGATGCCTTGAGATAGTACCATCCAATGCGGTCGTTGCACCCAAGGCAGTGGACGTCCGCCACCGTGTGCACCCCAGTCCTGAGTCGAAATATCAGTTCAAGGCACAGGAACCGACCGTCCTCGAGATCACACGCACAATAAAGCCCGCTCCTCTTTGTTTGCCAATTTGATATTCGTTGCAGATTGCATAAGACTGTGGGACGGAAGTTCTAGTTCCAGGACGACGACGAGCACAAGGATACTCACTACCCCCGCCCGTCTCGACCAGAAAACGCCTTACTGATCAGCTCGTCTTGGAGTGCCTGTGGGAACGCAACACCACGACCACGGTTAGCACAAGAGGTTTGGCGATATCCACAAAAGCCCCACGCACGATCACGGTCGCACACTGCGCACAGATGAAAACTGGATGGCCCTGGTAGGCTACCACTACCTGGGCTCGGGTGTCACCGTTTGGAGATGGCATCTCTTCACAAAGCTGTTTGCCGGGTGAGTCCAAACTTGTCTCTTCGCAAGCCCGACCTGACGGCGTCGGAGCGGAGCGCCACAAAATAAGAAACTTGGCCCGTGAAGCATCCGCACTCGTCTCCCACGCTCGCCCCACGGACAATGACTGCGGGTTCCCCCATGGGCGTTGAACGTTGGACCACCGAACTCGACGTGGAACGTTCTCGGCCGCCGTGGCTTTCCTCTTGTCTTGGGTACCTTTCAGGTAGCACGGAGCTTTGTGTCTCAGCCGACAAACCCCTCCTACCGTGTTTCACTCAATGGCTCGTCTTTGGCGGGTCGCGAAAAACTCTTTGCAGTCTCTTTGTCCTTTTTGTACCTTCCCCTACAATGGCAACCCTCTTATCATGACCACGGACGGGAAACTCCGACGATAAGATTCCAATCCGATCACGTGTCCGGACACGCTTCTCGTTCTCCCCAGACCACCATGAAACACTACCCAGGTTCGGGGCTGACAGTCCCCCAGCTGGTTTATGCACTCCAACTGAAGCTTCGTCGAACAGTTGAGCACGAAGCGTACGTGTCTGTTTTTTTTCTTCCTCGGTAGCCGGGCTGATGAACACAGTGCAAGGGCAAAGCCAGTGATCCAGTTGGAGGATGTACGTCGCGCCCCCCTCGGTTGCCACCCAGAGCTGACCTTTCTTTCATAGGTTTTGGAACTGGAAGGAGTAGTTCATTCTATTCTCGTAGACGTCAGATCGTGGGCGAACACGTTCTGTCCTGTGAACCGCCTCCCGCCAGAGATTTTGTGCTTGATTCCAAAGTTTCTGCACCACAAGCGCAGCCGACGCTCGTTAATCAGATGGTCGCAAGTCTGTCGTTATTGGAGGAACACCCTTGTCAACACCCCCACTCTTTGGACCAATTTCTGTTGCAAGGACACCGCTCGGACCCGTGCGTTCATCGAACGCTCGAAATCGGCGCCCATCCACGTTCGACTGTCCTCCGACTTCTGCCCACAGTCATTCAGCGCTTTGGTCCCCCACACCAAACGGTTCGGGTCTCTCAAGATAGCTATTCTAGCCTCGGAGCTCTTCGGCCAGTGGATCCCCAATCTCAAGAAACCCGCACCCCTTCTTGAACAGCTCACCGTGGCCGTAGAGGACACCCCGTACACGGACGACGACATAGAGGCCCCATTTCCCCTGTTATTCAATGGGGAACTTTCGCAACTAAAGCGGCTCACTCTCGAATACGTCTCTCCCCACCCCACTTGGTTCAACATATCCAACCTCACAACTTTCCACCTCGTCCACACTGGGTCACATGGCGGCTCGTCGTCGGAACTCCTTTGTTTCTTCGAACGAAATTCCAGCCTAGAAGAGGTGTCGATCACCTACCACGGCCCATTCGTTGATAACGCCCCCTCCCAGCACATCGTAAACCTCCCACGCCTTCGAAAGTTGCGTCTGGGTGACTGCCCCAGCAAGCCCGGGATACTTCATCACTTTATGCTCCCTCCTGGGATCGAAGTCACCCTCAAGCCCTATATACCTATTCCTGTCTTTGGAATCGCAGCCGATCTTCCACTTCGACTCCAAAGCTCGCCCAACTTCCTGACCGGGATATACCGGGTCAGCTTCGCGGAAGGGAATCAGAGCAGCGCACACTTCGCCGGACCCCACGGGACTTTATACATCCGCGCCCCTTGTGTCGCAGGTGGGGACAGCTACAATCACCACGACCTCGCCACTCGGTGCATCTATACCTTCGATCCGTTGGATGTCTCGGGAGTGACAGAGTTCTTGATCGAGAACTACTCCCCAATGCGCAGGAATAGTCTCGAATCGGTTCAAGACTCATCCCTCCACCACTGCCTACGATCTTTACCCAAACTGCGTACCTTGATCCTGGTCTCTTGTGCGAACACGACGCACTTCCAAGCGCTACAGATGCCAGACCCCGACGAAGATGGCTACAGTATCGTCTGCCCTAGCCTCAAGCACCTCTTCATCGACGTTTCGCACTCGCGGCATCCGGAGATGTCTTTCCCACACTTCCCGTTCTTGGACCTCCTTTCCCTGGCGGAAACGAGGGCATCGCTTGGAACCCCATTGGAGCGCATTACGCTCAAGTCAGCCCATCCTCTCTTCGAGGATTCTGACCTCGCGTCCCTGCTGCAATTCGTGGGTACCGTTGATACCCCAGGGGATGACCAGAGCTCGCCCGATTGGGATTCAAGGGATTGGGTCCAGCGAGGTTGACCGCCACTCTCAGTTAGACCCAATCGCGTTTGATGAGCGCTGCATACCTTGGATTGTAATCGCATTGGACTTTGGAGGATCTTCACTAGTTATTATCATGGATCTTTGCACGAATTTCTTGTCACTACTTCCACCACTATTCACGACCCGTGTAGTTCTTAAGTGCTATCTAACGCAGATGTATTATCGTATTATTGTTGTATAAGTAACTTGACAGTTCTCCGGTGATTAGACTTCTTTCCGGCCGCAAGCTAGAGCCATTGACCTCACGCGCTGGCCCAGTGGAGTGGTGATCCGTTCCGGTGGGCGGGGTTCGGGCCGAGGCACGGATGATCGAACTGATTTTCGGGCGTCAATTCCTACTAAACATCCACACCCTCCCTATCCCTCCCGCGCCATTTGCGCGAGTGTAGGACGAACACAATTATGACAGGGGCTCCTGGCGGGTTTAAAGTACCGTCTACAATTCCCCAGGATTTGCTCTTGATCCACGATTTGGTCGGGGCAGACCTCTCCCAGACACCGCCGAGTTCTCAGAGCCAAGCCGCTGGGACCGACGACCAATCGGTAACGCATACCGCGAAACCCGAGGAGGGCGATACGGATTCTATCGCGAGTTCTTCCAGCGGTGATTCGTTGGACGAGGAGGGTGATGTGGATATGTTGAAGGCCGCCGCACCTGCGAAGGAAGAGGTCGACAAGGGAGCAGAAAGCGAGGAAGAGGTCGAAGCGGGGTTATTGCATGCAGATGAGGGTGGGGATCCTATGACAATGTGAGCGCGTTGTGTGAAACTCCCTAGATCACCCTCTCACTGAATTGGCTGGGGTTTCCGTTAGGCCAGACTCGTCACCAGAAAACTCAGACTCGGACACCTCAGATTCCAACTTGGATTCCGACGGTTCTTCCGTCGTTGAAGAATTCAATCCAGCCAAGCTCCGGGAGTTCTTGGACAGTGTCGAGGATGAAGATGACGAAGGTGGTGGTTCTGGAGGTCGATTCGCGACTGCACATGAAGTCCTAAACGAGGATGTCGTGATTCCTGAAATCACAGAGGTGGACCCGAAGGAGGCCTTGGAACGAGTCGGCGAAATCCTCAGTATCTTACAGGACAGGATTGTGATCGTGAAGGGAATCACTTCCCAAATCGCCGGTCATGCCCCCGACCGCGTTCTGGACACCGAGACGCTCCTGGTATTCGAAGACCGAAAGGTACTCGGTTACGTGAGTTCATCCTCTCATTCACTCCCGGTTCGTCCGTTCCTCTTTTCTGATGCCTTTCGTATGTTACAGATTCACGAGACCTTCGGACCGACACACCAGCCGCTCTATCAAGTTCAATTTAACAATAAATTTCCGCTGGACAAGGAGCGAGCCCAAGTCTCGCGTCCGATCTTCCATGTGCCAGGTCGAAGTAACTTCGTGTTCGTCGATAGGCTCAAGTTAGCGAAGGGTAGCGATGCAAGTAACGCACACGATGAGGAGCCTGGTGAAGACGAGGTCGAGTTTTCTGACGATGAACGAGAAGCTGCTTATAAGCGCATGGCGAAAGAAAGGTTTTCCCTGTCGTTTGACTTCCCTTGCCCTGGTTCTCACCACGCTTGTCTGTGATAGGCGTTCAGGTTCCCGGGCGTCCTCACGCGCACCAACCCCTGGTGCATCGGCGAGAAGAGATTACGACTACTTCGACGATACGTCCAGAGAAAGCAACAACCCTTACGGTGAACACGGTGCCTATGATATGGATTACGGCGCAGGCCCGTCTAGGCCGCCGCCTATCCCTTACGATGACCCTTATTCCGATTCTTTCACCAGTGTTACGACAGACGGAGATGGAGAAGACAGCGGACAGTTCGACGGTATCAGAAATGCCGCTGGTGGTCACGATTCAATCCGACCAGGTTCAATGGGCCCTGCTGGGCCCACTGATGGTAGTGGCCGGGGTGGTCGCACAAACGATAGGAATTTGGACCCCGGAACCCGGCATCACAACGCGCGGGGGAGAGGAAGGGGTGGCGGTCGAAATCGACCATCTGACCGTGGCAGAAGAGGTCGTGGTAGAGGAGCCCCGCAACGTCCACCAAGGCACCCGACACACACACAACGGAGCGGTCCCCAAGATCACCCCAGCACGACACCTCCAG
>Ga0307509_10009680_pt1 | contig 11974 bp, 14 predicted proteins | sample 10_EM_MG_FD_202245 | JGI IMG/M metagenome (GOLD analysis project Ga0307509, IMG submission 202245) | Populus trichocarpa ectomycorrhiza microbial communities from riparian zone in the Pacific Northwest, United States - 10_EM | ecosystem: Host-associated > Plants > Roots > Unclassified | place... | reverse complement strand
CGTGCCGGCCAAGACGTCACGCGAGATCGTTGGGCTTCGCGGACTCAGCCCAACCTACGCGGATAGCCTTCCCCTCAGCGAAACAGCGCGAGCGACTTGCTGAGCGTGATCCATACGCCCCAGCTCAACGGAATGGCAACCGCGATCCAGGCGATGACGACGAGCAAGGAGTTGCTTGACGTCGTTGCCGAACTTCTTGTCGTGGGGTGACTCGCCGCGGCCTGTTCGTGCGCCAGCTGACGTTCCGCCGCGAGTTGCTCTTCGGTCATGTAGTGACGCTCGTTCACCGGCCGTACGAATAAGTTGCAGATCAATCCACCGAGCAGCATCGCCGCCAGAATGTACATGGTGATGTTGTACGCCTGATCTTGCGGGACGCCGCGTGCAAGCTGAAATTCGCGGATGTAGTTCACCGCGACCGGGCCGAGAATGCCTGCCACCGACCACGCAGTCAGCAAGCGGCCGTGAATCGCGCCCACGTGCTGTGTGCCGAAGACATCCGCGAGATAGGCCGGGATCGTTGCGAAGCCGCCGCCGTACATGGAGATGATCACGCAGAACAGTGCGACGAAAAGTGCGATGCGTCCGGCGTCGCCGGCGAGCGGTGCTGACACGTAAAGCGCGATGCCGAGCAGGAAGAACGCCATGTACGTGGCCTTGCGGCCGATGAAATCCGAGAACGAGGCCCAGAGAATCCGGCCCGCGATGTTGAACAGGGACAGCAGCCCGGCGAATGCCGCCGCTATTGTCGCGACTTGCGCGCGCTGCTCATCGCCGAGCTGTGCCAGTCGCAGCGGCGTCTGGATCAGTTGGCCGCCGAATACTTCCTGCAGCATTGGCGAGGCCATGCCGATCACGCCTATGCCCGCGCTCACGTTCAGGCACAGCACGCCCCACAGCAGCCAGAACTGGGGTGTGCGCACTGCTTCGTTGACATGCACGTGCCGCGATGTGACCAGCGCTCGCGGCGGCTGCGCGGCAGCCGTCATTCCCGCCGGCCGCCATCCCAGCGGGGGAATTCGATAGCCGAACGCGCCGAGCATCATCGCGATGAAATACAGCGCGGCGAGCACGACGAACGTCTGCCACACACCCACCGACGCTGCGCTGGAAAATGTGTTCATCAGTCGATCGGCCAGCGGCGCGCCGATCATCGCGCCGCCGCCGAAGCCCATGATGGCCAGGCCCGTCGCCATGCCGCGATGATCGGGAAACCACTTGATGAGCGTCGAGACCGGCGAGATGTAGCCGAGTCCCAGCCCGATGCCGCCGATCGCGCCCGCTCCCAGCCACAGCAGCCAGATTTGGTGCAGATAGACGCCGAGCGCGGCGATCGACAGTCCGCCGCTCCAGCACAATGCCGCGACGAAGCCGGCCTTGCGCGGCCCGGCCGTCTCCAGCCAATGTCCGAACAATGCGGCCGACGAACCGAGAAACACGAAGAACAGCGTGTAAGTCCAGCCGAGCATCGACACCGGCCAGTCGCAGCTCGACGAAAACAGCAGCGTGAAGAATCCTGCGCCGGCGCAGGTGATGGGGTGTTCGATGCCGAGCGCCCGCGACAGCGGCAGCCAGAACACGCTGAACCCGTAAGCCATGCCAATCGACAGATGAATGGCCAGCGCCGCGGGCGGCACCAGCCAGCGGTTGAAACCTGGCGCGGCGATCGTATTCTCTCGGCTCAACAAAGCGGCAGCGGCCATGTCGTCTCTCTATAGTTGAAACGCGACGGTAAGGAGCAACCCTTCGATCACGTCGCGCACGATGCCGGGCGGCGTAGGCGCGAAGTGTTCGCCCTGCAAGGCCAGCGCGTCGATCCAACGCGCCAGCCACTGGATTTCCTGTGTGCCGTAAAAGACCACCGCGGCTTCGTGATTGAGCAGCAGGCTGCGCAGGTCCAGGTTGATCGAACCACACATCGCCAGCGTCTCGTCGACGACGACGGCTTTGGCATGAGCCATCATCGGCAGCAGGCGGAATTCGACGCCCGCCATCGCCAGATCGCGCATGGCGCGCATGCGGACGAAATCGGCGAGGCGGTGATTCGACATCGCCGGCAGGATGATCGTTACTCGCACACCGCGCCGCGCTGCCAGGCGCATCGCCGCGCGCAGGCTGTCGTCAGGAACGAAGTACGGTGTGACCGCCAGGATGCGTTTGCGCGCGCGATAGCACGCGTCGATCAGCAGCGACTGTGCAGTGTCCTCCACCTGGTCCGGTCCGCTGGGAAGAAACTGCGCGAGCGAACCTTCGTGCATTTCGGTGATAGTCGGCAGCCGCGTCGACTCGCTCCTATGTGCGGCAGCCCAATCCATGTCGAACTGATGCGCCGCGGCCGCGGCCACCGGGCCATGCAGGTCGAAGGAAAGATCCAGCCACGCCGCCGCCTTTGCCGTGCCGAGAAAATATTCGGCGGCGAGATTGCGACCCCCCGACCACAACCAGCGATCGTCCGCGATCAGCAGCTTGCGATGATTGCGCAGGTTGCGCGGTCCCAGCCGGCGCGGACTGAGCAATGGACGGAACACGGCCACTTCGGCGCCCGCGGCGCGCAGCTCATCGAAGAAGCGTCGCGGCACGAGCAGCGCGCCGTAGCCGTCAAGCAGCAGCCGGACCTTGATGCCCGCGCGGGCGCGATGCGTCAACCGTGCGACGACTTCGCAGCCGAACGGATCGTTGCCGATGATGAACGTGCTGAGATCGAGCCGCTGCGTCGCGCCTTCGATGACGTCCCACAACGCAGCGCGCGACTGCATGCCGTCGGCATGCATGCGCACCACGCTCTTCGCGGGAGGCGCGAGGCCGAAGCATTCGATCAGCTCGGCAGCCCAGTGCGGCCCTTCGATCACGAAGCCCACATGCGGCGTGATCACCGGCCGCAGCTTGCGCTGGCCGAACATCAGGTACAAAGGCAGCATCAGGTATGGCATCAAGGCCAGGCCGAGCACCCACGCGATCGCCGACGTCGGCGCCCTGCGTTCGTGGCGCGCGCGCGTGGTCAGCACATAGATGAGCAGCGCGACGGCGCTGACCAGCAAATGCTGGGTAGGCGTCGGCAGCCAGTCGACGATCAGCACTGGATTGGACCGAACATGAATTCCCCTTCGACGATGCGGTGCGGCCTTATGGAGGCCGTCACGGCGCAGGGCCGTGTTATACCGCGCCCTGTCCTTCGCGCGCGTCGCGCTATTTCTTATCCGCAGCGGCCTTGGCCGGCGGCTCATCCGCAAACGGCTTGAGCAGCACGATGCCCGGCTCCTGCGGTTCGTTCGCTTCGACGGGCGCTGCGACCGGCGGGTGCTTGGCGCGCTCGGCATCTTCTTTTTCGTACATGGCGTTCAGCATCTGCATCGCGCGCAGGATGCCATCCATCGCACCGAGCATCAGCCCGACGGGAATCACCGCCGCGAAGAAGATGACGACCCAACGCATGGGCGTGGGCCTGAACCTGGAGCGCGTGCGCTCCAGCTCGATGGCTTCCTGCGCGCGTTGCTGAACGGCGCGCTGTGCATCGGATTGGGGGCGTTCGAATTGCAATATGCGCGCCTTGGAAGGTGGAGTGGAGGAGTCGGGAACGCGCTCTTCGGATGTCTGGCTCATAGGGTCCGCGTTGCAAGCAGCGACGGTGAAACGGCACGGCTAAAGTGTACATGGGTGCGCCGGGCAGGGAAGACTGGCCTTCATCACCGGCGCGCGTTCCGTCAAACCAACGACTTAGCTGTGGCGGAGATTGCGCGTCGGCGGACTCGACAGCGCGCGCCGCAGGAGAATCCCGGAGCCGGAAATTGACGGACACCCACGGAATTGCGACATTTCGCCCGCGGGTCAACTTCCCGGATCGACAAGTAGCTGCAGGTACTACCATGCGCAAGAGCCCTTCCGCCGCTTACATGGCAACGTTGCTGCTCGGCATAGCCACTTTGGCAGCAGCCGACGCGACGGTGAAGGCCGTCGGCGGCATCGAAGCCACGGTGGCCACGCCTGTAAAGGTGGCGGTCGAAAAGCCCGCCGAACCGGTGACGGCACACCAGAAATGCGTCGCGCGCTGCGAAGCCGACAACGGCCGCTGCAACAGCGACGTGCGGCGCGGGCGGCAGGAGTGTTCGAAGAAGGCCGCCAACAACGGCAACAACCCGTTCACCGGCCGGCCGGACGACGCGTACTGCGGCTACTTCAACGCCGACCACTGCGGCTACTACACCGGCAGCCGCGGCGCTTGCGGCCAGCGCTTCGCGCGCCGCTACGCCGAATGCGTGGAATGGATGCGCGGCAGCATCAGCGCGCAGCGCTTCGACTGCTTCAAGGCGGAAAACAAAGCGCAAGGCTTGTGCCGCGCGGAATTGCAGGACTGCCAGGCCGAGTGCCAATGACGATGACGATGACGATGACGATGGGGATGGGGATGGGGATGGGGATGGGGATGGGGATGCGTAGGTTGGGCTGAGTCTTCGAAGCCCAACATCTGAGCCAGCCAAGATAGTTGGGCTTCGAATCTCAGCCCAACCTACCACTATGCGGCCTACGCAGGCGCGACTGCCGCTTCAGCAGACGCGTTCGATGATCGTCGCGAGCCGCGCGGCGCGCGCGACGTTGCGATTGCCTTGACCCGCCTGGTTATGGAATCGTGTACAAAGAGCGCCATGGCGTCATCCCACCTGCGCGGCATCCTGTCCATGGCGGCTGCCGTCGCGTCGTTCTCGCTGATGGACCTGGCGATGAAACAGCTCGTCGCGGTCTATCCCGCCATGCAAGTCACTTTCCTGCGCGCGGCCGCGTCGCTGCCGCTGCTGCTTGCCGCGACGGGATTCTTCGGTGAGTGGCGCGATCTGATTCCCAAGCGCTGGGGGCTGCACATCCTGCGCGGCGTGCTGGGCGTCGCGATGCTGTGGGCGTTCGTGCAGTCAGTAAGCATTCTATCGCTCGCCGATGCGTACTCCATCTACATGTCGGCGCCGCTGCTGATCACAGCGTTATCCATGCCCATCCTGGGCGAATACGTCGGCTGGCGGCGCTGGATCGCGGTCGTCGTCGGCTTGCTCGGCGTGATCGTGATACTGCGGCCGACGGGCGCGAACGTCATAACCACCGGCGGCTTGCTGGCGCTCGGATCTGCATTCATCTACGCGGTCAGCGCCGTCACCATCCGCATTCTGTCGCGCACCGACTCGGCGGCTGCGACGGTGGCTTGGGCGATTTCGACCATCGCGATCATCGGCGGCGTGTTGGCCATCCCGACTTGGGTGCCGCTGCGCGGGGAGCATTGGCCGTGGATAGTCTGCCTCGGCATCTCCGGCGCGTTGGGTCAACACTTCATCACCGCCGCATTCCGCCGCGCGCCGGCCAGCGTCATCGCACCGCTGGAATACACGGCGCTGCTGTGGGGAATGAGCTTCGACTGGATCTTCTGGTCGACGACGCCGAGCGCGCGGATGCTGAGCGGCGCGGCGATTATTGTTGCGAGCGGCCTGTATGTGATTTACAGAGAGAAGCAGGCGGCACACTGACGCCGCGCCGCTCGCGCCACGCCCGCAGCATCTGCGACGGGCTGAAATCCTGGAATAGCACCAGCGCGACACCGAGCAAGACCATGACGGCGGCGATGACGGCCACCGCGGTGATCTTCTCATCCAGCACCAGCGCACCGAGCGCGAGCGCCACAACCGGATTGACCAGCGCATAGGTCGTGACTTTGTGCGCGGCGACGCGCGTCAACAGCCACAGATAACAGTTCAGAGCAACGATGCTGCCGAACACCATCAGGTACAGCACCGCGAGCAGCGATGTCGGCGAGAACTTCGCGACGTCCATTCCGCTCCATTCGTTGTCGATCACGCTCATCGCAAATTGGAACACACCGCCCGCGAACATCTGCACGCAGGTGAAACTCAACACGGTTTCGGGTCGCGCGCTGCGCTTCTGCAGCAGCGTGCCGAGGCTCCACGCAGTTGTTGCGGCCAGCATCGCGAACAGGTAGAGCGAATTAGCCTTGCCGGTCAGCTCATGCGTGTGTATGACGATAGCCACCACACCCGCGATCGCAATCGCGGTGCCGGCCAAAGCCTGCTTCGTCGGCGTGCGCTTGCTGAAGAACGCCCAATCGAACACGAGCACGATCACCGGCACGGCGGCCACCATCAGCGCCGCGATTCCTGAGGGAATGCCCTGCTGCTGCCCCCAGACAACGTAACCGTTGCCCATACCTGATAGCAGCACACCGCACAGTGCGGCGAGCTTCAAGTCCACCCCCGCGAGCGGCTGCGGACTGCGCGCCCGCAGCCATGCGAACATCAGCAATCCGGCGAGCGAGAAGCGCACGGCGCCGGAAACGAACGGCGGCAGCGTCTTGATGGCGAGCGCGATCGCGAGATACGTCGTACCCCAGATGAAATAAATTCCCGCGAAGGCGCCGACGACGGCGAGCGACAGGGCAGCGGGATTTTTCAACGGCATGTTCACGGTATGCGCACTGTGCCTATGCACTGGCAACCAGTACAGATTCAGGTAGACTGGCCATCAAGCAGTACAGATGGAAGCGCTTATGTCCTCGCCGGCCTCCGCCTCGCCCAGCCCGCTTTTGTACGAACGCGTCGCGCAATTGGTGGAGACGCAGATCGCCACCGGCACGCTGCGCACGAACGATCGCATTCCTTCCGTGCGCAGCATGAGCCGCACCGCGAAGGTCAGCGTCTCGACCGTCGTGCAGGCTTACGTGCACCTGGAGAACATCGGCCTCATCGAAGCGCGGCCGCAATCGGGCTTCTACGTGCGCCCGTCCGATCTCAAGGTGCCGCCGCCCCAGCGCGCCAAAATCACGCGTGCGCTGCGCCCCGTTTCCGTCGCCACGGAAGTGCTCGAAACCTGTCGCGCAGCGTTGAGCCGCACCGACATCGTGCCGCTCAACGGCGCGTTCACTTCGCCGTCCATGTATCCGAATCAGCGACTCAACAACCTGATGCGCGAAGTGCTGCGCGATCATCCAACCAACGCCGGCGAACTCATCATGCCGCCGGGCGATCCGGAACTGCGCCGGCAGATCGCGAAGCGCATGGCCGTCGCGGGCGCACCCACCGACGCCGCGCACGTCGTGATCACCCACGGCGCGATGGACGCGATCATGGCGTCGCTGCAGGTGCTGTGTCAGCCCGGTGATACGGTGATGGTGGAGTCGCCCACGTATTTCGGCCTGCTGCAGGCCATCGAACACCTGCGGCTGAAAATCATCGAAGTGCCCAATCATCCGGGCACGGGCATCGACGTCGATGCCGTACGCAATGCGGTGCGCACCACACGGCTCGCCGCGGCCGTGCTCATTCCCAACTTCAACAATCCCGCCGGCACGCTCACGCCCGACGACGCCAAGCGCGCCATCGTCGCGGCGCTGTCGGCCGCGGAAATTCCCATCGTCGAAGACGATATCTATGGCGATCTGCATTACGGCAGCGTGCGCCCGACGTCGCTGCGCGCCTTCGACGACGCGGGCTGGGTGATCACCTGCGGCTCCGTGTCGAAGACGATCGCGCTGGGTTATCGCATCGGCTGGGTGGTGAGTCCGCAGTTCCACGCGGAGATCTCGCGGGCCAAATTCTATTCGTCGGTGGGTTGCCCGACATTGCAGCAGCATGTTCTCGCGCGCTATTTCGCAAGCGGCGGCTACGACAGATACCTGCGCCGCGTGCGCGCGACGCTTGCCACCAACGCGCAAAATTGCGTCGAAGCCGTGGCGCGCTATTTCCCGCCGGGCACCCATGCCACGCGCCCGGCGGGCGGCGTCGTCATGTGGATCGAATTGCCGCAAGGCGTCGATGGCGCCGAATTGCTGCGCACCGCGCTCGCCAGCCGCATCGGCATCGCGCCGGGCGTGGTCTTCTCCGCCAAGGCCGACTACCGCAACTACATTCGCATGAATTGCGGCTTGCTCTGGTCCAACACCATCGAGCGCGCCATCGAGAAGCTCGGCCGCATGGTGAGTGCGATGACGCACGCGTGACCCATGGAACCGGGGCTCAGTGCAGATCATGCACCGCAGCCACTTGGATGCTCGGCGCGTCGGTGCCGTGCCATTCGGTGACTTCCACCGTGCCGGCGGGTGCCGACTGCACGTTCCAGCCCAGGCCACTCAGGACGACCGCATTGATGACAGCGGATGCGGCAAACGCGATCAGGCGTTGCATGACTATTCTCCTCAACCTGCTTCGGCCATTCCGGTATCCGGGTTGAACCGGCGCGCGCGACGCGAGTGATGTTCCGCCGGCGCCGCTTCGCTGAGCTCGGGGCGGCTCGCCATCTCGGCTTGCTGCTCGCGCTGCAACTTGATCCGGTCGGCCCGCAACTTGCCCAGCACGATGAACAAATACTCATCCATGGCTGCCTCCTTAAGCTTGGTTAGCTATGAATTCTGGTAATGGAGCGCTAATGTAGGCCTACAGTAGATCTGCGAAAAGCGACTGTTAGTGCCCCTTAACCCATGACTTAAAGTCATAGCTATGAAGCGAATACCGGTCGGCCCGCTGCGCGCCTTCGACGTCGCGGCACGCAACCTGAACCTGACGGCGGCGGCCGAGGAAATGAACGTCACCCATGCGGCGGTGAGCCGCCAGGTGAAGCAATTGGAGCAGCGGCTGGGCGTGCGCTTGTTCGAGCGATTGCCGCGTGGACTCAAGCTCACCGCACACGGCGCGCTGCTGGCCGAAGGTACGCGCGAGGCGTTTGACAGATTGGCCAGCGCGCTTGAGGACGTGTCGATTCCCGCGGTGCGCCGCAAGCTCACGATCTCGACGTTTGCTTCATTCGCAGCACGCTGGCTGATGCCGCGCGTGCAATCGTTCGCGGAGCTGTTTGAGGACGTCGACCTGCAGGTGCTGACGACGACCCGGCTCGTTGACTTCGCGCGCGACGACGTCGACGTCGGCATCCGTTTCGGCGGCGGCCGCTATCCCGGCCTGCACGTCGTACCGCTGTTCCAGCCGAAGGAAATCGTCGTGTGCTCCCCCGCGCTGCTCAAGCACGGCCCGCCGCTGCGCACGTTCGCCGACCTGAAGAATCACACCCTGCTGCACGATGATTCGTATCGCTCGTGGATTCGCTGGCTGGATGCCGCAGGTGTAAAGGGCGTGAACCCGCGCCACGGCGTGATCTGCGGCGACCGCAACTCGATGCTGCAAGCCGCGCTCGCGGGCCAGGGCATCGCGCTGGCTTCGGCGGTGTTTGCGGAGGCGGAGCTTGCCGCCGGCCGGCTGGTGAAAGTCTTCAGCGAGGAAGTGACGACGGAATTCGCGATCTACGCAGTCTGCCTGCCGCGCCGCCTGAAGGATCCGCTGGTGGCGGGCACGATCGAGTGGCTGGCGCGCGAGGCGTCGACGTCACTCGATGCGCACGTGCCGGCGCCATGATTAGGCGTGAATAGACGTGTATGGTTGTAGGTTGGGCTGAGTCTTCGAAGCCCAACAATCTTGCCGGCCACGGAGATGTTGGGCTTCGAAGACTCAGCCCAACCTACTTCTTCCCGAACAATGCATCCAGCGCAGCGCGCGCCGCATCCGTCGAGTCGGCGGGCGGCTTGCCCCCGCCGAACAGCGCGTCCAAATCCGCCTTCGCTTTCGCCGCAGCGGTGACACCGGCATCCGAATACGCGTCCATGCGCGGCTTGTAGTAGTCGCAGTAGTTGGCGCGTTCCTTGTTGTTCACTTCTTCGGCGATGGGTTCGCGGCAATGCTTCGCCACCGCCGTGCTGTACCACTCGCACAGCTTGCACACATGCAGCTCGGCGTGGCATTGCTTGCACTCATCGAGACGCTGCAGCGGCAGGCTCAATTCCGCCAGCGATGCACCGCATTTCCAGCAGACGAGCGCGGGCATGAGTCAGGACGACGCGATTTCGTCGTAACCGCGGCCGACGAATTCGATCAGGCACAGGCCGTGGCCGAATGGATCGGCGAACATCGCAATCTTGCCCCAGTTGTTGGTGCGCACCGCCCCTTCCAGCCGCGCGCCCGCGTTGCGCGCGCGATCCACGGCCGCCTCGATGTCAGCGACCACGAAATCCAGGTGCACCGGCGTCCAATGCCGCGCGTACGAACGCAAGTGACGACTCGTACTCGACGCAGCCGTGCCATTCGGTTTGACCAGCAAGTACAGCGGCGACGAGGCGCCGAGCAACTCGATCGCGTCCGTACCAAAGCGCCGGCCGACCGTCAGGCCGAGCGCCTTGCAGTAGAACTCGGTGGCCTTCTTCAGGTTGTCGACGTCGATATTTACCAGGAGCTGCACAGTCACGCTCAATGCCTCGTCACGATGATGGGGTGGCCGCACGGGGAGGCGAGTTTGCGGCCGGTCGCGCCAGGCTGACAAGCGACGCCGCGCGCCGACACGGCCGGCAAAAAAGCGCCCTGGAATAAGTGTCATGCCGCCACCATGACTGATCGATCGACACTGCTGTGGCAGGCTACGCTCCATGAACACTTCAACACTTCGTAACGTAAAAAGCCCGCCGGCGGCCGCTGCCGAGCGGCCCGTGGCGCGCATCGTCAATGCTCAGAGCACGCTCGAAGGCGGTGGCTTTCCCGTGCGCCGGCCCTTCCCCGTCGGCGGGTTCAGCCACTTCGACCCCTTCCTGCTCATCGACCATCTTGGGCCGGTGACCTGGCCGCCCGACGGCGCACTCGGTGCGCCGGATCATCCGCATCGCGGCTTCGAGACCGTCACCTATGTGCTCGCGGGCGAGAACGAGCATCGTGATTCGTTCGGCAACGCCGACGTGCTCGGTCCCGGCGACGTGCAATGGATGACGGCGGGCGGCGGCGTGATCCACGCCGAGATGCCCACCGAGAAATTCCGCCGCAGCGGCGGCGTGCAGCAAGGTTTCCAGATCTGGGTGAACCTGCCGGCAGCCGACAAGATGATGCAGCCGCGCTACCAGACCCTGCGCGCCGCGGATATTCCGCAGGCGGTATCGGAGGATGGCCGCGTGCAAGTGCGCGTCATCGCCGGCAACGCGCTCGGCATTGCGGCGCGCATCGATACGCGCGTGCCGATTCAGATGCTGCACTACACGATTGCGCCCGGTGGCCACGTCGTTCAGTCCATTCCGACGGAGCAGAGCGGGCTGGCTTATGTGTTCAGCGGTGCTGCTCAGATTGGCAGCGAGGCGCGCGCCGTGATGGAAGGTCAGGCTGCGTTGCTCGGCACAGGTGACACAGTGACGCTCAGCGTGCCGTTGGATGCGAAGCAGGCGGCGCAGATCCTGGTGCTGTCCGGCAAGCCGATCGGCGAGCCGGTGGCGCGGTACGGACCGTTCGTGATGAATACGCGCGCCGAGATCGAGCAGGCGATACAGGACTATCAGACAGGGAAGTTTGGGGTAATTCCAAAGGTAGGTTGAAGATTGCTGAATCTATAGTTGAGCGGCCTCGCTGGTGCGCAGCGCGTTGCTTGCGTTGCGCGCCTCGGCGGCGCGCAGGTCGCTCTCCATGAAGCGCTGTTCGATCTTGCGACCTTCGACGAAATAGTAGATCAGGTAGGCGAGGCCGATGCCGGTGGGGATCAGGCCCAGCAGGGCTTCTTCCTCGGCCAGCGACCGCAGGCTGATGAGCACGGCGAGGCCAATGAAGAACCAGACCAGCCCCGGCAGCAGCGAAGTGCGGCGGCGGCGCGGTGTGCTGATGCCGTCGATGAGTTCGATGGGCAACGGCGGCAGTTCCATGCCCCGTTCGATCGCCGCCATGCGCTCGGTGTGATGCAGTTGCATGAGCTGCCGGCGCTTGCGGTAGTTGAGCACCGAAATAACGATCGGAATCGACAGCGGCATGCCGATCGCGAAGATCATTCCGAATAACGGCACCAATACTTCTTCGTTCATAGCAGTCTCAGCGACGAGTGTGCGGGTGAGTCCATGGAGCGTTCAGACGCCGCGGCTCGCTGCAAGGTTGCGGCCGCTACTGACACTTGTCACCGCTATCGGCGGAATACGGTATAGGGC